>Ga0209021_1003312_pt1 | contig 13044 bp, 10 predicted proteins | sample PinacodermFT_FD_187299 | JGI IMG/M metagenome (GOLD analysis project Ga0209021, IMG submission 187299) | Host-associated microbial community of the marine sponge Aplysina aerophoba from Gulf of Piran - sponge pinacoderm, lysed by freeze-thaw... | ecosystem: Host-associated > Porifera > Sponge >... | reverse complement strand
CCCCGCCGTTACCGTAGGCGGGAATGAACATCAGGTCATTGGCGCTGTCCAGCGCCACTGCCCCGGGTCACCACACGCTGCTGGAGTCCGGTCCCTTGTTGGTGATTCCGCCGATGAAGGTGGGGTTGCCCCAGAGGTCTTCGGACGCCAGCACGTCCGCTGCGGGTTGACCGGTGACAGGCAGGCAATCGCAAACCAATTCCGTCCCGGTCTGAGCCGAAGCGACGGTGGAGAGCGAAGCCGCCAGGATGAAACCGGCGGTCCTGATCATTTTCATTCCGATTTCTCCGGTAGCGAACTCTCGCGGTGCAGTTGGTGTGCTGCGATCAACGATCGCGAGCGCAACTTGCTGCGGGTCTATTCGTGCTCCGCCTCCGGTGCCGGGACCTGGGACCCCGCCGGGCTGACTTCGTTCATGGTGCCGCTGAGCGAGAACATCCAGACGCTGTCGCCCCGGGGCGCGCCCGCGAAGAGGTTGCCCGCAGAGTAGGCGATGATGTGCTGTTCGCCGTTTTGCTCGAACGTGCTCACCGGTGCGTTCAGTCCGGCGCCGGTCTGGAATTCCCACAGGACAGCCCCATTGCTGGAATCCAGGGCCATGATCCGGCCGTCGCTCTGCCCCGTGAACAACAGACCGCCGGCCGTTGCGAGCACGCCGCTGTAGCAGAATTGTTGCCAGCGCTGCCGCCAGACGATGGTATTGGTGTGCATGTCCATGGCCGCGAGTATGCCGTGATTAGGGTACGGCACGTGGCCGAAGAACCCGCCGATATAGGAGTCCCCGGGCATTTCGGGCAGGTCGTTTTCCATCTCGCCGCCCCGGAAAAAGCCCGGTCGCTCATTCGCACAGACGAAGAGTGTCCCGCTCGTGGGGTCGTAGGCGCTCGGCGGCCAGTTGGCGCCGCCGAACGGGCCCGGCATCGCGACCACGCCCTCCATCCAGAACGGCGTGAAGATACGTCCCTGGTTGACCAGCGGCGGGAAGCCCTGCGCAACAATATCCACGAACTGATGTATGAACGAGTCGCCTGCGGGATAGGGCTGGGTGGGCGAGGTGAGGTGCCGCTCGTCCTGCGGTACGGGCCGTTCCTCGATGCCGATGAGGGGTTCGCCCGTGACCCGGTCGAGAATGTAGACCCAGCCGGTCTTGCTGGCTTCGGCGACCGCCTGCCGCGTCTCGCCGTCGATTTCGATATCGAAGAGAACCACCGGGTTGGCCGCGTCGTAGTCCCATATATCGTGGTGAACCTGCTGGAAGTGCCAGCGGTATTCCCCGGTGTAGACATCCAGCGCCAGCATGGAGGTGGTGAACAGGTTGTCGCCGGCGCGCACATAGCCCGCAAAGTCGGGGCCGGGATTGCCGGTGGAGAAATAGACCAGTCCCAGTTCCGGGTCCACGGCCGGCGTCTGCCAGACCGAGCCGCCGCCATAGAGGTAAACGTCGCTGTACGGGTCGCCGGGCTGCGGCCAGGTCTCGCTCCCGAACTCGCCCGGGCCGGGCACCGTGTAGAAGGTCCATGCCAGGGAGCCGTCGTCGGCGTTGTAGGCCTTGACGCGCCCGCGGATGCCGCGTTCGGCGCCGGCGAAGCCGGTGATCACCAGGCCGTCGTAGTAGAGCGGTGCGCTGGTGAGGGAATAGCCGTCCTCCCAGTTCTCGGTCTGCGTGTCCCACACCACCTCGCCGGTCATGCGGTCCAGTGCGACCAGATGCGCATCCAGTTGGCCGACGAAGATCTTGTCGTCGCTCAAGCCCACCCCGCGGCTGGTCCAGCCGCAGCAGATGACATCGATGGACTGGTCAAGGTTGGCTTCGTAGGTCCACAACGTCTCGCCGGTCTCCACGCTGATGGCAAAAACGTCGTCGGCGCCGGTCACGATATACGCCACGCCCTCGTAGACGATGGGCTGGGCTTCGCCGGAATACTTCTGGCCGACCCCCGACCCGCCCAGGCGCGCGCGCCACACGCCTCTCAACTCCGCGACGTTGTCGCGATTGATCTGCGTGAGCGGCGAATAGCGCTGGTTGAAGAGGTTGCCGCCGTTGGTCGGCCAGCCGTCGGTGGGCAGTGCCGCCAGTCGTTCGGGAGTCAGGTCGCCCGCGGGAGGGGAGTCCTGACTGCACGCGGCGCCCAATCCCAGGAAAAAACTCGCCAGGAGGGCGGCCGCCGTCCCGGTCGTGTTGCCCCACGAGGGGCGCTTGCCAAATCCATACAGCACGGCTCGCTCCAAATTCCGGTCCATGTCGGCGTAATGGTACCGGAGCATACCCAAATTCCCGTCTCTCAGGCCAGTTTCGGCCTTGTTCACGGTGCCTGGCCATTGCCCCGATCGTGACCAGGCGCGCCGGGTCCCGGGAGCGCTCCGCTAGAAGGGAAAGGGCCGGGCTGATACATTGATGGCAACGGAACCAACAGGGATAACCCACATGAAGCGCATGCCATTCATTCTGGCGTTCCTCCTGTCAGCGAACCCGGCGTTTGCCCATCACGGGCCTCCGAACAACGTTCTCTTTGACATGGACAACATCGTCGAACTGGAGGGCCCGGTAACAGAGGTCTTCTGGCGCAATCCCCATGTCCGGTTGAGGCTGCAGGACACGACGGGTGAGATCTGGGAGGTGGAGTCGGGGCCGGTCACCTGGCTGTCGCGGCTTGGCTGGACAGCCGATATCGTCAATGTCGGCGATCACGTTCGGGTGGCGGGCCACGTATCACGGCGCCACGCAAACGAGATGGCCCTGACGAACATGCTGCTGCCCAACGGGGAGGAATTTACAGGCAGCTCGCGGCCCCGTCCGTTGCGGTTTTCGGACCAGCGCCTCGAGGTCGCAAGGACAGTCATTGATGACGCGGCGCGTGAGGAAGCCATCCGCAACGCCCGCGGCATCTTCCGTGTCTGGGCCTGGGGCGTAGGCGAGTTCGGCGGCGGCGGCGAGCCGGACAACGACCCCTCCATGCTCACCGTAACGGCTCTCGCGGCTCGGGAAGCATTCGATCTGCTGACCGACGAACCGGTCCTCGACTGCGTTCAGGACGGCATGCCCCGAGCCATGTTTCATCCCACGGTAATGGATTTCACCGACGGCGGTTCACAACTGACCCTGAGGAGCCACGAGCACGACATCATTCGAACCATCCACATGGAGCCGGCGCCGGACCCGTCTACTCAGCCTGCCGGCCCGCTGGGGTACTCCGTGGGTGAGTGGGACGGCGACACGCTGGTCGTGACGACGACGCGAGTTGACTGGCACTTGTCAGATGAGGCGGGTACGCCACAGAGTCCCGGCGTGCGGTTGGTGGAACGGTTCACGCCCACTGCAGACGGCAGTCGCCTGGACTATGAACTGACCGCTTACGATCCGGTCAATCTGACAGGACCATCGGTGCGCACCGCGCACTGGATGTGGGTGCCGGGGCTTGAAGTGCTGCCCTACGAGTGCGAGATCTGGGAGGGCTGACAGGTCTCTGGCACTGTCCGCGGGGATTCGCCGCCGTGGGGATTAGGTGCCGGGAGTCGGTCTAACGTACCGTGGTCAGGGAGCCCCGCTGACCGTCACTGCGGAGCCACTCCTGGGCCTCTTCCCTCTCCGCACGCTGCGCCTGCCTGGTCGTGCACCTCCGTGTGGGAAGGTGCGATCCGGTGCGCGCTACGCGCTCGCAAACAACCTCCGATTCCGGTGGGACCCCTGCCAGGGCCACCTGCTTTGCGTTGATCTTGATCTCTTCCAGCGCCTGAGCGTCATCGACCTGTTCCCCAACCTCGTCAGACGCTTCCGCTACCGTGGGGGTTTCCTGTTGACCAGCGCACGACGCCAGTACAACGGCGCCGAAAAACAGCAAGAGGGCACTACCTGGCTTCACGACTCTCTCCACTTGCCGGATGGGCAGGCTCCATGGCTAACGGACTTCGGTGATTGAACCCCGCGCTCCGTCGCTCCGCAACCACTCCTGAGCCTGTTCGGTTTCCTCGCGCATGGCCGCTCGGGTCACGCACCGCCGTTTGGGAATGAGTGAACCGGTGGGGGCGACGCGCTCACAAACGACGTCCGATTCTTGCGGCGGACGTGCCAGCGCTACTTGTTCGGCGTTGAGCTTGATTTCCTGCAACGTCTCGGAATCGGGCGCCTCGGCAGCGCTCGCCTGTGCGGCATCGGTGCTCTCGGACATGTCCTGCTGTGCCGCACAAGCTGCCAGCAGACCGCTGCCCAGGATCGCGACCAAGGCCATACTTCTGTTCACTTCCACGAGAATCTCCAATGGCCATTGAATTGCACCAGTCTAGCGCATTCACGGGGCTGCGAAAATGTTCGCGGAACGATGGGTTGCGCAAAGAAACGTCTACTGCCGCGGTTCAGGACGGCAATCGGGTTGATCGTGATTCAGGTGCTGGCTAGAGTGGTACCAACGATTTGGCGCGCCAGGGGACAAGAACATGAAGTCAGCCATAACCGCAATTGCCGCCGCGCTGATCGCAAGCGCGCTCACCTATCTGTTCACCGGACAGGGACAGGGGGCCGGCAGCGCAGATGTCGAGGGATTGCAGGCACAGGTGAGCGAGATCGCGGCACAGATCTCGGTCGACGGAGGTCCGCGTCAACTAACTGTCGTCGGAGAATCAGAGCAGGATGCGTGGTTGCGCGGCACCAATCGTGACGGTTCGCCCCGGCCGGGACCCGCTAACGACCAGAAGCCGCTGGTCGATGCCTCCAATTCCCTGTGTTTTCTGACCAAGGTCGAGATCGAGGGCATGAATGGCCCGGAAGACGTGGCCACATGCAGCATCCAGGTGGACGAGTTCACCAACTGGTGGCAGGTGCACGCCACCCAGGGGGAGGGTACCGACGCTTCGATTGCCTGCAACGCCCGGTGCATCGCGTGGGAGTGACTGCGTCGGGCGGTGTAACACCCGGTTGTGTTCGCAAATGCAACTCATTATCATTTGCGTTAGGGTTGCCGAGTTCGGCTGCCGCCTCTCGAAGTCTTGCGTCGACAGGTTGAGTTGAAAATGGTCGCAGCTTCACACACCGTAAAGCCCGGGAAGCGGCCGCCGAAAGCACACCCCTTCCTCCCAAGGAGGCTGCAGGCGCCGATTATTCTCGTATGGCTGCGCCGCAGCCATGGCTGGCTGGGAATCTGGGGCGCGGTGGCGGGAATCCTGTTCGGGCTCACGACCATCGCGATGGTTCATTCGGATCTGTTCCCCGCCGAACCTGAGTCCCGGAGCATTGTGCAGCTTCCGGTGGACGGAGCGATCATCAACAGTGTTGACGATCTCGGGGCGTTCGCAAAAGCCGAGCTGGGCTTGAAGACCGAGTGGCGTCAGCCCAGAAATCAGGGCGGCGGCGCAGGGGGCGCGACGCCCGAACCGGACGAGGGCATGAGTGCGCCGACCGAAGTTGCCGGGACGAGCCCCGCGGCCAGTGCCGCCGGAATGGGTGCAATGAGCAGCATCGGGCGGCGGAGCGGTGGAGCCGCCGGTGCGCGAAGCAACCAACCCGTTTTCGTTACGCAGTTCACTTCGCCGCAGCGCACCCTTGATCTGCGCTACGTTGCGGGGAACGAATACATTGAAATCTCCCGCACCGAGCGCGGTTTTTTAAACACCGTGAACCGGTTGCACCGCGGCAACGGGGCGCAGTTGGGTTGGACGTTGATCGGCGACGCCTTTTCCGGCGCGCTCATCGTGCTGGCCATCAGCGGCGTGCTGTTGTGGAGCCGCATGGACGGTTCGCGGCTATTGGCCATCGGCCTGGGTAGCGCGGGCTTGCTGTCCGTAATCTACTTCTATATGGCGGGGGCGTAATGGTTTCAACTGCGGCAGACGCTATCGGCAAGCGGCGCACGAAGGCCGGCGCGAGTCCGCCCAGGGCGCACCCATTCCTCCCGCGCGCCTTGCACACGCAAAAGGCGCTTCGCGTAATCCGTCGAACCCACTCGTGGACCGGGATGGCGGGCGCGGCGGCGGGCGTCATCATCGGGATCAGCGGCATCACGCTGAACCATCGTGCTGCATTGAGCGGGCAGCTCCCAACGGAAATCACCAGCTTCCAGGTCGACGCGCCCACCGGCGGGTTTGCGAGCCAGGCGGAATTCGAGCGTTTCGTTCAGACATCGTTGGGACTGAGCGGTCCGACCCGGCAACGGCGCGGACCGGCGCCCCAGCGTTCAGCGGTCGAGTTGGGCGACCGCCTGGTGGAACAACCTCGCCGCTTCGATGCCTACTATGCTTCCGCACGGGAGGTTCTTGAGGCCGGTTTCGTCAACGGCAACAGCTACATCGATGTCGTGCACACCGAACGCGGATTTTTCTCGACTCTCAATCGACTCCACCTGGCCGCCAACACGGGCCCCGTGTGGGTAGGGATCATCGATGCATTTTCCGGCGCGCTGGTCGTGTTCTCCATCACCGGACTGCTATTGTGGTCGCGGCTGACGGGTCCGCGACTGCTGGCGATCGGGCTCGCCGGCAGCATGTTGCTGGCCACTGTCTACTACGCCGCAATCCTTTAACAGTTTTCTCGGCGGGTTAGCCGGACTGACTCGCAGGAACAGAATTGTTCCGTGCAGGCCCGACTCGTATGGCACATGCGGAAGATAAGCCCCTGTGTGGGCATCGTCGCCGCGCAAGCTCAAGATTTGCAAAGAAATGTCTTGTAGGCTAGTTGCGCAATATGGAAGCGCTATGCTTTGGATTGGGCTGTCGACTACTAAATTCTCACTGGCCGGAAGATCGTTTCCCTTGGTGACCGATCGGAAATATCGCCCACTTGGAATGTGATCTACAGCCATTGTATTGTTGCCAACAGGAGAGCGCGGGAGTGTTTGATCGTTCCAAACCTGGCTGGAATTGTTCCGGCGGCGCGGATTCGCGGACCTGGCAGGGGCCGCCGGTCGGGCGCGCAGTTCAGCGTTCTCCTTTGGAATATCTGATGTAGCAATAGCGGTTCAGCCGTAGCGACGAAGGGCAGCACAAGCTGCCCTTCGTAGTTTGGGGAATTCGAAATGATAGTGATTAGCGTTGGCAGAAGAGAATGATAGTCAATTTCCGAAAAGTGTCCTCCGTGCAGGTAATGCTTGCGGCGCTGGTAGGTTTGCCGCCCGGCCTGGCCCAGGAAACCGGCGAAGAGCTGTACCACACGGCCTGTGCGGCGTGTCACGGCAGCGACGGTTCGGGCGTCAGCATCTCGCAGCTCGGATTCCAGGATCTCGTGGTGCCGGACTTCACCGACTGCGATTTCGCGGCCCGGGAGCCGGACCCCGACTGGTACGCGGTCATCCACGCCGGCGGCCCGGTGCGGGGCTTCGACCAGATGATGCCGTCGTTCGGCGATGCGCTGGAACCGGATCAGATCCAGGCGATCCTCGATCATGTGCGTACCCAGTGCACGGACGACAGGTGGCCCCGGGGCGAGTTCAACCTGCCGCGGCTGCTGTTCACGGAGAAGGCCTATCCGGAAGACGAAGTGGTGCTGACCACGTGGCTTCAAGGCGGCGACCGGAACACCTTCATCCACGAATTTCTATGGGAATACCGCTTCGGCGCGCAGAACCAGATCGAAATCGCCATGCCGTTCCAGGTGACCGATTTCGGCGGAGACCAGGGGCGCCAGGGCGGTACCGGGGACCTTGAGATCGGCCTGAAGCGTAACCTCAGCTACAACATGGACACCGGCAACATCTTCAGCGTCGGTGCGGAACTGATCGTGCCGTCGGGCGACGACGCGCTGGGTTTCGGCGGGGGCACATACAAGTTCGAGCCCTATTTTTCATACGCCAAACTTCTGCCCGCGGACTCTTTCTTTCAAATGCAGGCGTTGCTGGAGCTTCCATCGGAGAGCGAGTTCGAGGACGAAGTGGGGCTGAGGGCCGCCCTGGGGCGGACCTGGACGACCGGCGGGCCTTTCGGCCGGGCCTGGACGCCCATGCTCGAAGTGCTTGGCTCCAGGGAACTGGGGGGCGGCGCAGAGGTTCAATGGGATCTGGTCCCTCAGTTCCAGGTGACGCTGAACACGCGCCAGCATGTCATGGCGAACTTCGGGCTGAGGATTCCGACGGAGGACGAGCCCGGACGCGAGACGCAGTTCGTGTTCTACCTGTTGTGGGACTGGTTTGACGGCGGGGTCACGGAAGGATGGTAGACGTGAAAAACGAATTGCATTCGAACATGCGCTGCGTCGCGGCCGCACTCGGCCTGGTGCTGGTCTCGTGCCCGTTGTGGGCGCAGGAGCAGGAATTCTTCCACACGTCCCACCAGTGCATCGCCTGCCACAGCGGCGTGGTGTCACCGGAAGGACAGGATATTTCCATCGGTTATACGTGGCGGGCCTCCATGATGGCCAACTCCGCGAAGGACCCCTACTGGCAGGCGGGCGTGCGGCGCGAGGTGATGGACCATCCCCAGGCCCAGGCGGCCATCGAGGACACCTGCGCGACCTGTCACATGCCCATGGCGCGCTTTCACTCGACCAACAACGGCGGCGCCGGCGAGGTCTTTGCCAACCTGGCGTCCTGGGACAATGTCCTGGCGGCGGACGGGGTCTCCTGTGCCGTGTGCCACCAGATCCAGGACGACAACTTCGGCGACGATTCCAGCTTCACGGGCGGTTTCGTCATCAACACGACACTGGCAATGGGCGAGCGTGAGATATACGGCCCCCACGAAGTGGATATCGGACGCCAGACCCTGATGAACTCGGCGACCGATTTCGTGCCGACCACCAGCGAGCACCTCGCGGAATCCGAGCTGTGCGCCACCTGCCACACGCTGTTCACCGAAACGCTCAACGACGCGGGCGAGGAAGTGGGCATGCTGCCCGAGCAGGTGCCGTACCACGAGTGGCTGCACAGCGACTACCGGGCCACCGACAGTTGCCAGAGCTGTCACATGCCCGAACTGGTCGAGGACGCGCCCATCACCTCGGTGCTGGGCCAGTTGCGCCCGGCGGTCAACCAGCACGTGTTCCGGGGCGGCAATTCCTTCATGCTGGGGATCCTCAACAAGTACCGCACCGAGCTCGGCGTGACGGCCCTGCCCCAGGAGCTGGAATCGTCCCAGCGCAGCACGCGGGAGTTCCTCGAGTCCGAAACGGCCCGGGTGAGCGTCGACTCCGCGCGTATGGCGGATGCCACTCTGGAACTCGGCGTGGCGGTGGAAAGCCTGTCGGGGCACAAGCTGCCGACCGCCTATCCTTCCAGGCGCGCCTGGCTGCATGTCACGGTGACGGATGCGGCGGGCAATACCCTGTTCGAGTCGGGCGCGGTGCAGCCGGACGGTTCCATAGCGGGCAACGACAACGACGAGGACGGCAGCCGTTTCGAACCCCACTACAACACCATCGACAGCGCCAGCCAGGTACAGATTTACGAGTCGGTCATGGTGGACGTTCAGGACCGGGTGACCACCGGGCTGCTTTCCGGCGCGCGCTACATCAAGGACAATCGCCTGCTGCCAAGCGGCTTCGACAAGGCCACTGCTTCCTGGGAGATCGAGGTGCACGGCGCGGCGGCGGACGACGACGACTTCACGGCGGGCGGTGACCGCGTTCAGTACCTGGTCGACGTGTCGGGCGCCAGCGGCGCGGTGACGGTCTCGGCGGAACTGCTGTTCCAGACCATCAGTTATCGCTGGGCGGAAAACCTCAGGGACTACGATGCGTTCGAGACGAACCGGTTTGTGGAGTACTACGAGGAGTCGGCGGCCAGTTCGTCGGTGACGCTGGCGAGCGATTCGTTTACTTTGCCGTAGGAGAACCGTCGCTTTCAGTTTTCTCCGTACACCCGCTCGCCAAGGGCGGGTGCCGGAGACGGTGTGGCTGGACCTGGACGCCACGGACGATCCGTTGCACGGCGCCCGGGAGGAGCGGTTCGTCTGCGGCAATTACAAGAGCTAATGCTACCTGCCGCTGTGTATCTTCAGCGGCGAACACCTGCTGTGCGCGCGGCTGCGCCCGTCAAACATCGCATCGTGCCTGTCATTAAAGATGCGGGTTCAAATCGAAATCGGGAACACCGATTATTTCATATTTTTGTATAAACGCCGGAATGCCAGTGCGACTGCAAGCCAAGTATAGACTCGAAATCAGCGTTTGGTCGTCCATTTGGGCCACTTGGCGAACCATAGCCAACGTCGACAATGGGGATATGCGGTGCAGGCAGGCAGACGTACTGGCCATTTACCGGAGATCGCTCCATTCGGAGCCGGATTTCAATTCCCAGGCAACAAGTTGATCTTGTTCGATTCCCCGATTTTCCCAGTGGGGTGCATGACGGATTTCGGCGATGGGTTCTTGGTGGCATCTCTCGATTACAGACCAATCGTATGCACAGTTCCGAAACTTTGACCCTACTCGAATTCTCATCAGGCACCGATGAAGCGAGCCCGCAGGAGGAAAGATGAAATGAAAACCCGAGAATCCACTTTGGCGGTTGTGCGCCGCATGACGGTCGGACTCGCCTCAATTGGCCTGCTCACGGTTGTTCAACTCGCCGGCGCGCAGGAGGACGAGGTCGAGCTCACCGAGTCGCAGGAAATCGAAGAAGTGGTCGTGATGGGCACCGCGACCGGTACTGCTATCCGCGGCGTTGCCCCTGTCGGCGCGGCGACGCTGAGCGTGTCGCAGGACGATCTGCTCAACAGCACGTCCGTCGACACAACATCCTTTATCCGGGATCTGCCGCAGGGCTCGGGCCTGGTCGCGCAGGAAGACATGGACACCGGCGGTCCCATCGGCAACGTCGGTTACGCCCAGGGAGTGAATCTGCGCGGCCTCGGCAGTAATGCGACGTTGATCCTGTTCGACGGGCATCGCCTGGTCGGGCAGGGGGTCACGTCCCAGTTCGCCGATCCGAACCAGTTGCCGATTTCGGCGATCGAACGGGTCGAAGTGGTCATGGATGCAGCATCCGCCGTATACGGCTCGGACGCGATTGCCGGAGTTGTCAACTTCGTCCTGCGCGATGATTTCGATGGCTTCGAGATCAACATGCGTCAGACCGATGCGCTGTACTCGGCCACGGCCGTCGATTTTCTTGCTGGCACGAGCTGGAATTCCGGCAATGTCTGGTTCGGCGCCATGTACGAGGATCGAGGTACGTTCAGGAACAACGAGCGGGCGTACCTCATGGAGGACCTGAGGGACTTCGGAGGCAATGACCACCGATATGACGTGCCTCGGCCGGGCGCGCAGCCGTGGATCAGGGTAGGCAGGACGATTTACGGCGTTCCGGCCACCGACGGTCGAGTGCCGACAGCGGATGAAGTGCGCGCACTGGAAGGACAGTTCCCGGTCACGGACCGTGGCGATCAAACGAACTACTGGCCGGAGCGCGAGCGCCTCGCCCTTTCCTTCAGGGCCAGGCAGGACATGCTGGATGGCCGCGGGACGTTGACGCTCACCGGAGTCTACAGCAGTCGCGAAAGCTGGATCGAAGGCCAGTTCATCGACTATTTCACGCCAACCGTGAATTCTCGCAGCCCCTACTGGATTCCGGGACTGACTTCGGGAACCTACACGGTGGGGTACAGCCTGTACCACAACAATCAGGGGCCGGGTGCGACCGATGTCACCAACAACCCGATCGAAGAAGCGCTCAATACCTATCTGGACTTCGAGTACGACATCAACGACAACTGGCGGCTTTCCGCCAACCTGACTTACGGCGACAACGTGGGCTGCGGCCGTTGCGGCAAGCGCGAAGCGAGTTCTCGCACGGGCATATTTCGTGGAGCGACGTCCACCTACGCAGACATTTTCAACCCGTTCGCGACGGGCCCTCAAGATTATTTCGACATCTTGTACTTCCAGCAGGATCAGAAGACCTGGTTCACAATGAACCGCGGTTCGCTGGCGGCCGAAGGAGCGGTATTCGACCTGGACGGTGGCCAGGCGCGTGTGGCATTCGGCATCGACTACGAGCAGACGACTCAGAAGCTCCTCCTGGACGCCATTGGTCGAAACGCGCCCGGCGAATATTTCGTGCTTCGCGATGCGTACGAGGAGCGTGAGTTGGCGGCCGCGTACGCGGAGGTGTATTTGCCGTTCTCCGACACGATCGAATTGAATCTCGCGGTGCGTCACGATGACTACAGCGACTTCGGTTCGACGACGAATCCGCGTCTCGGCCTGAATATCCAGCCATCGGACGAGGTCACCTTCAGAGCCACCGCGGCCACGGCGTTCCGTGCGCCCACGCTGGTCGAGACGAATCCCGCCGTTCTCGAGCAGCTTCGCGGTCGCGCCTATGCCAACGACGGTTCGCACGACATTGCGGTAACCAACGCAAACAACGGGACGACGGCCGTGGTGGACAGGATCGGCAACACACCCGGCCTGCAGCCGGAAACGGCCGACGTCTGGACCCTGGGTGTCGACTTCGAGCCCGCAGCCATTGAGAATCTGCGCGTTTCGGCGACCTATTACAACGTGGAGTACGCGAATCGCATCGAGAATCTCTCCAATCTGGGCCAGACTGCCGCGCTTGCATCGACTGCAAATCGTGAACTCTTCGATCGCTATATCATCGTTGCACCGCAACCCGACAATTGTGTTGTGGGCGACTATTCGACCTATAACCCTGCCCTGGAGCCGTATTTCAGCAGTCCGAATTGGGGCGTGGGTGGTTTCCGGGTGAGCGAGTGCGACCTTCAGGCCGTTGTTTACGGCGGTACGCAAAACACGGGCCAGGTGAACCAGAGCGGCCTGGACCTGCAGCTCAGCTACGACTGGCAGACCACCGCGGGTCAATTCGGCGTTCGCTTCAACGGTTCCAGGGTGCTCGACCTGCAGCGAAGCCCGCTGCCCGGCGACGACCCCATCGACGGATTGGACCGGATAGGTTTCCAGAACAGCACTCGCCTCGTCACGCGGGGAATCTGGAGACGGGATCAATGGATGGTCAGTCTCGACGCCACCATGATCGGCAGTTTCCTGAACGACCAACCGATCACGGTGAACGGTGTAAGGCAGCCTGAGTCGACCGTTCCGTCGTGGACTACGTTTGGCGCTAACGTCAATTACGAGGTGCCCCTCGGAGAAGGCAGCGGCTT
>Ga0209021_1003310_pt1 | contig 13046 bp, 12 predicted proteins | sample PinacodermFT_FD_187299 | JGI IMG/M metagenome (GOLD analysis project Ga0209021, IMG submission 187299) | Host-associated microbial community of the marine sponge Aplysina aerophoba from Gulf of Piran - sponge pinacoderm, lysed by freeze-thaw... | ecosystem: Host-associated > Porifera > Sponge >... | reverse complement strand
ATTGCCCTGTGCGAAGCCCTCGACGGCGTGTACTGGCTGTGGGGTCCCGCCGAGGACGGCTACGACGACGAGCTCGAGCGACTTCTCGCCGGGGCCCGCTGCCGTGTGGTTCACGGCACCAACCACGAAGCGGCAGTCGACCTCTACCGGGCCGCTGACGCTGTGGTGTTTCCATCGACCTGGGAGGGCTTCGGCAACCCGCCGGTCGAGGCGTCGATCCATCGAGTGCCGGTCGCGGTCGCCGACTATCCGGTGGCCGCTGAACTGCGGGCCCTGGGATTCGAGTGGTACCCCACCGACGATCCCGAACCGCTGAGAGCGGCGCTGCGCGGCGGCGACCGCGACCGCATCGAGCGGAACCGCCAGGTTGCGCTCAGACACTTCTCGCTGTCGGTGATGACCTCTGGGATCGCCGCGCTGCTCGACGACGCCGGTTGGCTACCGTGAAGCGTCATCGCTGCTGAACCGATGCCCATCCCGTTCTCGTGCAACGTGCCCGCGCGGCCCGTTGGGCGACCTTGGCCAGCGCCTCGGTTACGCCTTTTCGCGTTCTCCATCGTGGTGTTCATCTTCGGGGTGATTGTCGACTTCAGCGATGCCGTCTCACGAATCGTGATCTCCGGAGTCATAGCCGGCACTGTTGTTCTGGCGCCTGCGATCATCGCCCGCTACGACATCAAGGCCGCCGTCCGTTCAGAAAAATGGAGCCTGCGCGTAAACGTGGGGGGTGGGTGGTTGCTGGATGCTACGCTTGACGTGTGTCCGTCATCGTAGAGTTATCCAACTTGGGACCTTTACGTTCCGTTGAGCTTGAGCTATCCGACCTTACCCTCTTTATCGGTGACAACAATACGGGAAAGACCTTCTTCGCGACGGTCCTACACCGCACGCTCGACGCGCGCTTCCCTGACGGTTGGTACAGACCTGGGCGATCCGACCGCCCACCCGACGCGGTGACCGACTGGATTCTTCGCGTCATGGACGAGTCTGGCGAAGAAGTGCGACATCCAGATAGTCCGGCGCATAATCCCAGCGGACCTGTTCTTGAATGGGTTCGCGCGCTGACTGTTGATTCGCTAACAGACTATGGTGCCATAGTGAGGAGTTCGATAGAGTACGCCTTCGGCGCCCATGCGAGTGACTTACGTCGGAGAACTCAGAGCCGTCACGCCGTCGACTGTTACCTCAAGATCCGCAATCAGGTTCCCTCATGGCAGGTCGAGATCCGGTTCGACAGTGATCTCGTAACTGTCGAACCTCCTGATCCCCAAGACTGGCTGACCGATGTGTTCGACCCCGAGCGGTGGCGAGATCCATCCAGGATTAGGCTCTGGCGGCACTATTCTTCAATTAGCAGACTAGGCAATGATACACCATTAGTGTGGCACGACCTGCATCAAATGCTTGAAGCATCCCTATTTCCGGACTGGCCAGACCCCGTAGTTCATCTGCCTTCAGATCGATCAGGAATAATGCACAGCTATCATGTCTTGGCGAGCAACGTAGTCCAACAATCTGCAGCAGCAGGAATCCGACCCATAGGAATAGAGCCACTACCCGGTACGGCCGCTGACTTCGTGTCGCTTGTACTGTCACCTGAGCGGTGCCTCCATCAGCCATCCCTGCCTAAGCCAATTCAGTCAATTATTGACAGACTTGAAACAGCAATGCGCGCTCAGATCGTTACGGATCGATCGACGGAACGATCAGTTGAATCGATCGTGGCGATGACACCTGAAGGGCCCTTCTCGCTCTGGCGTACATCGTCTATGATTTCAGAACTCGCGCCAATCTTGCTCGTCTTGAAGCACTTAATGGGTGGCGGTGGCCATTTAACCATAGATGAGCCTGAGTCGCATTTGCATCCAGAGATGCAGCGCCAAGTGGCGGCATGCCTAGCTACTCTAGTTAACCACGGATATGCGTTGTTACTTACAACACATTCTGATTACATTGTCAATGCGATTAGCAATATGGTGCGAGCTACCGAACTGGATGGATATTCACAGTGCGGGGTGGAAGGTAGCTTGCCGAGAATCGACAAGGCAAAGATCAGCGTGTTGCAGTTCTGTCGCGAGAGCCGATGGTGCATCGCTCAACCTGTGGACATTACTCCACTCGACGGGATAGATGACTCCACTTTCACGCGTGTCATGGAGAGTCAGTATAGCGAGACGGCAGATTTGATTGATGATCTATTGGAGGCTGAAGTCCATCGGGACGCTACGGTTGGCGGTAAAGCGGGCTGAATGATGCCATGTGACTGGATTAAAGGCATTAGAGGTGTGTGCCAAATGGAGACTGCACTCGTATCGGACGGCGCACAGCGGAAACCTGGCTCCAAGCTTGTGGACGGAAACTGTGACATAACCATTCAGATTCAACGACCCAGCGGTGCCTGTTATTCTAGTCTCTTTGTCGATGTTCCTAACGCAAAATATCGTTGGATTTCAAACACAAGGACTACGAAGATGTGTGACTTCGCTGTTCTTGTGAGACGCAATAATTCTGCCAAACTTGTATTGTTGGAGTTGAAGGCTGGTATGGTTTGGGCGGGTGTCTTGTCGTTTCCACATCCAGTCATAAAGAGACCGACAATGACAATGACGATGACGATCCAAACAGCCCGACAATTCGGCTTGGACGAACCCTTCGCCGGAGTCCTTGTAGGTCCCGCTTCATCTCCATGTCCAGTCAACCAACTCGTCGGTACCTGAACCCGGTGGGTCCGGTGGGTGTATCTCAAATCGGACCAGGTCGGCGGGGTCGACGAGTACTGCGTGCTCTTTCGCGAAATCGGCGGCGTTGGCGAGAACGGCCTGTTTCATCTTGCTTTCGCAGTCGTCGATCGACTGACCTTCAACCGGCATGAGAAAGTAGGCGACTAACACGGACCAGGTCACCACTTCGACACCGCTCCGCCATTTTGAGCCGGGCGCGGCGCATACCTTCAAGATATTGAGTTGGTCCAAGGTCGAATCTATGAGGGTCCGGAGTTCTGGGTAACCGATGGGGACGGATGACACGTCCACCGCAAAGTCTTCGTTATCGTAGCGCGATTGCAGATGCCGTGCTTCGTCGGCGGCAAGGTCGACGATCCGGATGTTGTATGTCTCAGTGGTTTCGTCCCAGTAATCCCATGCGGCACGATCGCCGAACTCAGCTTCGATTTCTCGATTGATGATCAGCGTTAGTTCTCTACCGCGATCAGTGTCGATCGGTGATGCAGTGTCCATTTGATCGTCGATATAGACTTCCAGCCAGATTGGCGAACCGAACGGTACCAGAGTTCCAGGACTAGGGTATGCTCCCGTTACCGTTTCGTGATCAACTCCGGGTTCAGGCGCATCCTGCAACCCATACCCAACGTCGAACCCGGCGGTTTCAAGTTGGTTGGAGGCTTCGTCGCTCGACAGTCCGATCACATCGGGCACCCGAACAAGCTCCACGGGTCCGGAATCTCCGGGCGGGTCGTCGGTTTCTCGTTGTGAACTGTCACCGCTATCGCTGCGGCCTGCGCCCACATCGTTGAGGCTTCCGTTATCAGACCCAATATCGCCCACATTCGCTAGGGTCGTGTCCCCGCCAGCGCCGCAAGAGGCCACCAGGCCCGCAATGCACAAAACAAATCCTAACACCAGAAGCGCGGCTGCGCTCCAGTGCCCGCACCGCTCATTGCGTTGCGGTTCCAACCGCGTTGTTCGTGCCTCGGCGGGTATGGTGTCGACCACTTCTGGGGCAAGCTGTTCAAGAGTAGTACGCATCGGACTCCTCCTTCTTGCGTGGACTGTGCGAATGTCGTGTCGCTGTGTTCGTGTTGAACACTAACCTTTAGTTGAGCACTATCGGTTGTATGTCTCTGCCTTGTACTTTGCGACAGGGACGCTCGCGTTACATTTTCTTGAGATTTCTTCGGAAAGATCACTCGCTGGCCGCTACGGAGCTCAGTCCCGCGCTTCCCTTATTGTCATCGGCGCACCGGCGGTCTACGTGCGTGTGCAGAACGAGTCGGTTGACGTGGCAGAGGCCACTAAGGGACAGTGACCTCGCCGTCGTCCACGTATCCTTGGCGGCACTCCGTTAATCCAAGAAGCGATGAAGAGGGGAGGATTCATTCGGGACCCGAAAAAGAACCAGCCCGGCGCGTGGTTGAGTACGGCCGGTATTCCCACAGACCTCATGGTCCCCTAAAGATCACGCGCCGTAGCCACGGACGTTGCCGCCGCGTGTCCGTGACGGGAACCCGCGCTTCGCTCACTCAGTCTTCGAACGCGAAGAACTCTCAATCTGGGGTGTTGAGCGCTGCCTGTGCCGAGACACGGGAGACGTAGATCGCCGAGGCTGATCCTGACAGTGCGGCGGCGGTTAGTGTTGCTGCGGCGATGGTCAACGAGGGCCAATAGTTCGGCGAAACTGATCCGTCTACGTGGGCGTAGGCGACTGCGCCGACGGTGCCCGCAGCCGTGCCGAAGAACCCGACTGCGGCGACTGTAGTGAACGATTCGGTTGCGGCGAGCCGGCGTATCATCGGCAACTCGGCACCGATGCCGACTAGGCGAAGTCGGGTTGCGGCGGATTGTGAGGCGTGGGTGATCACCGACAGCAGCAGTGCCGCGAACGCGCCGGCGGCCGCTATCTGCATGCCGCTGATCAGCCAGGGAACAACTCGGGATTCATGGCGCTGCTCGTTGCGGCTGGTCACGATGATGCGGCTGAGATAGTTGTTTACTGCGTATGAGCGAAGGATTGCTTCGGCGCGGTCACCGTCGAGGGTGACAAAAAGACGGCTGTCCAAGGTCGCATTTGAGGGTGCTCGCGTGCTGCTCGCGCCAAGCCACGCGAACGCGGGTTCCGCGGCGGTTTCAACGACGATTCCGTTGGGACCGCAGCGATCCAGAACCACATAGGGCGCAAGCGATTCGCAGTCAGACACCCATGTGAACGTCGCCGGTATGCGGCGATCTTGTGATTCGGTCGCATAGACGTCAACGAATACGCCTCCGGCGTCTTGTTCGAGTTGGTGCAGGGTTGCCGAGTCGAGTCGGCCGTTGACCGTGATCGTTTGGACCGACGACGGCGGCGGGCTCGGATCGCCGGCGCGAGCCGTGGCGATGAACGAGGCACCTGGGGGAACCAAGACCGCGACCGCGGCCAATGCCAGCAAAGGGCGTGAGGAGCTTGCCGCGTTGCTGCTCAGGGTTCGTCCTACCAGCAGACTCAACGTCGTTTTCCCTTTTGCCAGCGCCTGGCCGAGCAACCAGATGAGCACCGGCAACGCGAAGGTGACGCTGAGACACGCCGCTATCAGACCGGTCAGCAGCAATCGAACGGCCCCCGCACCAGATTGAGCAGTCGAGTAGACGATTACGGCCAACGATCCCAGCAGCGGGATCACCCGCCAGAGCGCGGGCGGGGACGGCACCCGAGACGCGGGCCGCGAGCCGATGTGTTGGTAAGGCCTAGTCAACGCTGCCGCCGCGGTCAGCGCAACGATGCCGAGAGCAACAACAATTGCGAGCAACAGCGGGATCTGCAGATCGCCCTTGAGCACCCTTTGGCCGACCAGCGGGACAGACTCAAAGCCTGGCGCGATCAGATACCAAGCCGCGGCGGCCACCGCTGCTGCGGGAGCACTGACGATTGCACTGCTCGCCGTGCTGAGCATCCACAAAGACGGTCTCGTGGCTCCGAGGGCAGCCAACAGGCTGAGGCGCCGCGCCAGGCCGACACTGATCGGGCCAAGCGCAGCTCGCAAGAAACCAATACCCACGACAACCACAAGCCCGGCCCCGGCAAACGCCACGACACTACCGCCAACCGCGGCATTCCAACCGATCCAATCCGTGCCCGCAACATCAACAAGCCGCGAGCGGAGTTCGACCTCCGGGCCCACCAAGCGGTATGCGACCAGTTCGTCGGCTGATCCGACACCTTCGTCTCCTATCGTGCGAGCATTGGGGAATCGGTCTACCAACAACGGTTCGTGTTCGATGCGTCGGGCTAGTTCGGGCGACACGAACCAGTCGCCGGTTTCGGCATCCGGCGCGACGCCGGGAATCACGACCCCCTTTGTCTGAATACGCCATAAGTAGACGAATATCTGTTCACCGTTGAACGAGTCGTACTTCGCATCTTGCATGATGTCTGCGCTTTGATCGGGCGCGGCGGGCTGAAACGAGCGAAGCTCCGAGCGTTCGTTGACCCGAGCCGCCATCAGCGCAGCGCTGACAGCGGCGCACGCCAACACCGTGACTGCCGCCACCGAAAGCGCCAACACGACACTGCGCAATCGCGCAGAGCGATCACCGCGCCAGGTGACCGCCAAAGCAATCAAGCGGATCATGGGACTTCAAGGGGTGTCAACTGCCCGTCTTCGATCACGAGGATCTCGTCTAGTTGCTCCGCCACAGACCGGTCGTGGGTGGACATGACCAGCGTCGCCCCCGTTTGTCTCGCGGCGTCGCAAATCAGACTGACCACCCGCTCGGAGTTGGCCCGATCAAGTGAGCCCGAAGGCTCGTCGCACAAAATAACATCGGGTGTCGTCACCAGCGCCCGCGCCACCGCCACTCGCTGAGTCTCACCCCCCGACAACTGGGCCGGCCAAGCACCGGCATCCGTCAACCCAACAGCATCCAAGACCCTCTCGACGTCTCCGGCGCGAGGAACATCGCCCCTGATCCGCAACGGCAGAGTGACGTTCTCACCAACCGTCAGCTCAGGCAATAGCTCACCGAACTGAAACACCATCGCCACCGTGTGCTGACGATGCTTCGCCCGCTGCCGTGCTGAGGCACCGCCAACGTCGAGCCCCGCCACCACCACCTCGCCCGAAGAAGGCTCCACGATTCCAGCCAAGACATGAAGCAGAGTCGTCTTACCCGAACCGCTCGGCCCCATCACCGCCACATGGCACCCCTCGCCAACATCAAGATCCAAGTCACGAAGAACGAAACGCTCACCAAAAACACGACACAAAGCCCGACAAGTGATCGCGGGTTTCCGACCCGTGGAGCGGGGTTGCCAAACTCTGTCGGTGGTTGCGATAGATTGCAGTGTAGAAGTGTTACGCTGGTTTCCACTTGTGGAGTTTGATTCACCCTAGGTTTTGCGCTGGCTCAATATTGAGTCATGGTCCGTTGTCTCGCTCTCGCGGAGGTTCGCGGATCTGTGCAAACACGTCCGTGTGGCGTGGTCGGTACGAAATGTGTCTACTGCGGTTAGGGTTGTCAACGATGGCGCAACCGGGGTCACGTTCGAGGGGTTGGCGCGACGATCCCCGCAGCGATTCGGAACTACTGGTTGACAGCCGCCGCGATCCAGAAGCGTTCGGCGAGTTCTATGCACGCAACTTCCAACCGACGGTCGCTTATTTCTGGTCTCGGACACGGGACCACGATGTCGCTTCAGACCTCGTAGCGGAGCCGTTCGCCGCGGTACTGTCGAGTGTTGGACGATATGACCCGGCCAAGGGTTCGCCACGGCAGTGGCTGTACGGGATCGCCGCCAATCAACTTAAGAGGCTGTGGCGAAGCAATCGAGTGGCCTCGAAGACACGGCGGCGACTCGAAATGCAGACACCTCCGACCGCAGACGCAGGATGGGAGGCAATCAAGGCTGCCGACGCGAGACTCGATGCCGGCCGGCTGGCCGAGGCGTTGACCCGAGTGCCGGCTCGGAGCAGAGAAGCTGTGCGGTTGCGAATCATTGAGCAACTCGGATACGAAGAAATTGCTGAGAGACTAGATTATGAACCAGTGACGGCGCGCACCCTGGTTTTCAGGGGACTGCGCCGTCTGAGAGACGAGTTTGACCCGCCACCGCACGAGGAGGACACGCCATGACTTCGGACCTCTCCGATTTCGAACGACAACTCGGCGAGGAGTTGAGAGCGGCGGCCTATCGCCGCCTCGAAGCCCGCGCCAAGAGGCCCGTCGCCCGACGTTGGTTCGTTGTCAGCGCGACCGCGTTGGCGGCGATCGTTGTGTTGGCAGTGGTCGCCGTTGTGATCGCAACCTTCGTCCTCAGCCGCTGAACGCCCGCGGAAATTTCCTTTGGTGCGGGAAGACGTGTACCGAACAATTCCCATCACCGTTGGCGACATCACCTCCGCCAGCGTCAGCGGACTTTCACCGAGAAGCGACGGAATCCGCATCGGCAGGTAATCCGTTGCATCTCTAAGCCGCAAAGTGCTCCGCAGCGGGGACTACCGTGATCCGCTCTCCTATCTGGTAGCGCAGGTCGCCGGGGTAGACAACGCAGAGCGCGTCGAGCGATAGGTCGCGCAGCGCCGCGGTCATCGATGGCGTGCGCCGCGGGGCATCTGCTCTCTTGATCTCCACACCGATCCTGCGGCCCTTCACGAACAGCAGCAGGTCCAGTTCCGCGCCCGCATGGGTTCCCCAGAAATACGCCTGGTCGGGGCGCGCCTCTGTGAGGGTCTTCTCCAAGATGAAGCCCTCCCACGACACGCCGAGCCTGGGGTCGGTGAGCAGTTCGCCCAGCACGCCCGCCCCGATCAGATGGTGGAACAGTCCCGAATCCCGGAAGTAGAATTTGGGACGCTTGACCTGCCGCTTGGGGAGGTTCTCGTGCCAGGGGCGAAGCTGGCGGATCAGAAAGAGCTGTTCCAGAAGGTCCAGATAGCGCCCGACGGTGGTCTCGCTGATCCCCAACGCGGTCGCCAAGGCCCGCATGTTGACGATCTGCCCGTGGTAGTGAGCCAGCATCAGCAACAGACGATGGATCGTCGGGGCGGGCAGTCCCGCCCCGAACTGCGGCAGGTCGCGCTCCACGAACGCCTGCAAGTAGGACCGCCTCCAGCTCACGCTGGCCTCGTCGCTGCGGGCGAGCAGCGAGCGGGGAAGACCGCCGCGCAGCCACAGCCTGGTCATGTGTTCGGTGCCCAGTTCCGCGGCCTGAATGCCGGTCAGCTCCAAGTACTCGATGCGTCCGGCCAAAGACTCTGCGCTCTGACGCAGCAGTTCGGGACCAGCGCCGCCCAGCACTAGGAAGGTCGCCGGGCTGTCGTCGCGATCGGCAAGAACCCGCAGAACCGGGAACAGGTCGGGGCGACGTTGCACCTCGTCTATGACAACGAGACCCGAGAGCGGTCCGAGCGCGGTCATGGGCTGTTCCAGGCGGGCCAGGCTGAGCGGGTCCTCAAGGTCGAAGTAGTTCGGCGACCGGGCTTCGACGAACTGGCGTGCGAGCGTCGTCTTGCCGCACTGCCGAGCCCCGATGAGCGCCACGACCGGGTTCCGCCGCAGGGCATCACCAAGGACGGGTGCAGCGGCACGGGGAAGCAATTCGGAATCCACACCTTGAAATTACCCAGTCGACTACACTTTTTGCAACCCCCGCACCGTTGCCAGTCGCCGCTTCAACGTCGAGAGCCCGCCAAGCATCTGGCGTCGCGGGAAGTACTGCCGAGCAGTCCGCCAATCGACGCTCGACCCGGAGAAGTGCTTGGAGTAATGCGCTATCCACGGGCGGGTAATCAGCGTGACATAACCTGATGGTAGACTTAAGAGGCGAGTGGTGTTGCTTGACGCTTGCCCCAGAGGATGCCTCATCGTGCTACTCTACAAATTGAGAAGGGAACTGGGCCAATGCCCAAGCAACGAACGAACGACGATGGTGAAAAAATCGCCACCCGGGACAAAGCGCCAGGCGGGTGGACGAAGCGCGAGCCGAACGATGGAGGATTCGCCATCTCCAAGCAGGCCCGGGGCCGAATTGGAGGAGTGCGACGCGAGCGTTGAAGGGGGGAAACACCGGTCCCGTTGATGAATGTCGAATGCGGTTCTGGTAGCGTACGGGACTAACGACCGATCGGAGGAGGCAAGAATGGTGAACGAACCCACCGTTGATCTCGCAAGGGTGGAGGGCGAGGCAAGGCGGATGGCGGACGGTGAGTCGGAAATCAACCTTTCAGACTTCAAGCATGATCGTGCGCGTCATGCAGACTTGGTGACGTGGAGCGCTCTGGCCTGGTGGTTGCTGTCCTACGGTGGGGATACCACCGACTGGTCGCTGGTGCTGCCAGATCGAGGATCGGCGTCTCTTCGACACTTGGCGCGCACTGGCATCATCGCGGCCGCTGAAAGCCGATCGATCGTCCTGCGATACTCAGACGGACAACGTTTTGACTATTCGGACTTGTTCAGCAGCCCTGATCGAAACCGCTCTCAACTGCAAGGAAACCAGTGGCAAGCCTTCGACGAGTTGGACGGCGATGAACTGCGCGTAATTCCTGATCTTGCCAGCCCGTGGCACCTAATCCCGACACCGAGTTGGAGCGGGCTGATCTACCCTTGGCTGGGATGCCTCAATCTCCGATCTCCTGCCCTTTCGGTTACCGGCTACAGAAAATTCCTGGGCGCTGCCGACAAGGTTGTTTCCGAACTGATCAAAAACGTTCCTATGTGGAGCAGAGCCAACCGGGCGTTCGCGGCGGTCTCGGTTACAAAAGGAGGAGGCGAGCGTGGAGATGGCAGGCGCGCGAGTTGGAACCGGCTGCACGTTGTCGTAGCTGACAATGGGATCGGAATCCCCTCAGCACTCCGACACTATCTGGCTGCCTATCACGATTCTGAAAGTGACTTCGGCTGTCTCAATGACATTGATATTCTATGTAAACTCATCTTCAGTGGTCGCAACGGGCGAGAGCTAAGCCATCACGACGGCGATGGGATCTACAAAAGCCAGTTATCCGCCGGAAAATGGGTCGGAGCATTGGACATTATCACAACCAATACCAGAGGCGAGATCCTGCGCGTGGGCACGCGAGGCATAGACAAAGAGTCGTTAGAGAAAGCACCATCGACCCCAGCAATACCCGGTGCTCAAGGAACGCTAATGCATGTCCTGCTGCAAGCTACTGACTACGAGGGTGCGCGCCAAGAGGCTGCGAGTTACGAGTCGCTGCGCTTCGAAACGAACGGCTACAAAGAAACAACAGACCGGTTGTATCAACCGATCCTCGCCAGCGCATAACCGAGTCCACGACGATGTTCAGGAACTCGCGGGGTGATGGCTACGGTCGCCTGATTGCCTCCAAGCTAGATATCCACACAGCGCCACTTCAGGGCGGTGTCTTCTTCGTGGACATGGACTTACACAGCGAAGACTGGGACGATGCCTTGAGTGGTCTCAGGGCGCTACCCCCGAGCGTTGCGAGTTCTGTTTCTCAAATCGTGTTCAGATCCCCAGTGCTCCGATCAGTGGCACAGGGCACACCCGACGAAAGCGGCTCAACATGGCCGACAAGCGCGCAAGAAACTGCGGACGCGCTTCAGTCCTCTCTACAAACTAGGTTTCCGCATCTTCAAGTCGGGGTGGTAGAATTTCCGCTCGGCGAAGCACCCATGCGGAGCAAGACGCTCAAGTTGGATACGCTCGCACGATGTCGCGCAGTAGAACTGGACTACTTTCTGCGGGCAGGTGAAGCGGTCTGGAGACCCCAGACCTACCACTATCAGCTACCCTCCGGACACCACGCCGCCGCGTTCGTTCGAATAGCCGACGCCTTCAGAAACCCGCGTGCCGCGATCGCGATCGCCACCTGGTTGTACGGGTGCGTGACTGAGACAACAGCGATCGTGGTTGATTCAGGGACACTGATGCCGATCGTCCAGCAGTTGGATCTTGCCCTCAGGATCGCTGCCATGTCCAGAGGCGTGGAACCTGCTCACGGACTTCTCGCGATTGTGTCGCTCGATTCATATCCGCGGAGCCGCTTTGAATATCTGCAGAGGTTCAAAGCGTTCGATCAGTTGGATGTACTAGCGCTCTTATCGGTATCTTCAACGGGTCAAACTTATCGGATGTTGCGCGATACCCTTGAAGTCACAGCCCAAGATCGCTGGCGCTCAGAATGTCTCGTCGCGCGAGGGGATGAAGGAGCAACAAGTCTTCCGGGACCCGAGTACCGAGGTCAACAAGTTCCGTGGCTGTCACTCGGTGATGCGCTAACCCCAGCAACAAGTGCCGGACAATGTCACCATTGTCGCGACGTGAATCGAGCGAGAGTCGTGCATGTGAATCCACGCTCGTTCGCCGCCATGACGTTACCGATACCAACGCGAATCATGCCGGACACCAACGACGGACAGCGAAATGCCTCGCTGATGAACACCTACGAGAGGATTCACGATCCTGATGCCAACAGAGTTGGTGTTCAGCTAGCTCCGGTTGAGGCCACCCGTCCCCATCGCACGTGGCGCTCAACAAACCCAGCACGCGTTCGTTTCGAACCGACAGCATTACTCACGAATGCTGACGAAGTATCGAAACTGGTCAAGAACCGCATCGATGAACTCAAAGCCCTGCCGAGTCGAGACAGAGCAAGAACCGAGATCGTGGCCGCGTTGGAGGCATTGCAAGGTGGAAGCCCGACCGTGGCAGTATGCGACCCCGAAGAAATTCGTGTCCTCGGCGGCATCACCGGGTCCGACCCCGACGCACGCGAACTGATGCTCCTAGCTGCTCAGGAAGTGTGTCCTTCGGTCAAGTCGGTCGTCATTCATTCTGACGACCCGGGATTTGGTGATCAGCTTGAAGGCCAGACGTCGGTTCTCCTGATCGTTGCTGGCCTGCTTACCGGCGTTACCCTGCAACACCTCGTGGTGTCTCTGCAGGACCACTATCGGAAACGCGAAACCCCTCCCGAGATGCACGGAGTTGTTATCCACGCTCATCCCGCAGACAGAGCGGTATGGCGTTCCGTTCGCAACTCGTTCCGCGACCACAACGGTGCCGCACGACTCTTAGCCCTATGGCTCACATACCTCCCCCAGGCGTCACCCTTGGAAGCAGAATTCAAGGTGCTCAGCGCGGCTCGCCCAGACTGGTTCGCGAACGCACGACCCGACGTTCAGGATCTCTGGGAGAATCGCCTAAGGTGGTTGAGCCTGGAGAGTTCGGACCATTGTTCACCTCCAGCAAGTCCGCTGTGGAGCCCTGAGGCAGTTCGCTTACGCCGTACTTCTCTGTATGGCGATCTGGATGACCGACATACGCTGGTCGCCGTCGGGGCAGCGATG
>Ga0209021_1003300_pt1 | contig 13077 bp, 7 predicted proteins | sample PinacodermFT_FD_187299 | JGI IMG/M metagenome (GOLD analysis project Ga0209021, IMG submission 187299) | Host-associated microbial community of the marine sponge Aplysina aerophoba from Gulf of Piran - sponge pinacoderm, lysed by freeze-thaw... | ecosystem: Host-associated > Porifera > Sponge >... | reverse complement strand
GCGGACGCCACCGCAACGGACGCCGCCACAACGGTCGCCACCACAACGGACGTCGCCACGGCGGACGCCGCCACAACGGTCGCCACCGCAACGGTCGCCACCACAACGGACGTCGCCACGGCGGACGACTCCACCGCAACGACCGCCACCGGCTCGGCCGACGCGGAGGCGAAGGATTACGTCGAGACCCTGACCGACACCGCGCCGCAGACCATCCCCGTCGACAAGGCGGACCACTTCGTCACCTCGGAGCGCGTGATCTCTCTGGTGCCGGACGACACGATCGAGAGCGTATCGGTCGACCAGCTCGCCAGCGACGAGACTCTCTCGCCGGACACCCCCATCACGGTCGTGCGCGAAGTCGAGCAGGTCGAGGCCGCCGCCGCGGAACAGCTCATCGCCGACGCCGGCGGCGATCTGGACAAGAAGCTGCGCGTCCAGGTCACGTATGACGATGCGCAGGACGAATCCGGATCGAAGGTCGTCGAAGAGGACGATGTCCAGCGGATCACCGTGCGCGAGGCCCTGGAGCGCATCCGGACCGAGCCGGACAAACCGCTTCCGATCATCAAGACGGTGCGGTACTTCGAGGTCATGACCCTGAAGGAGCTGCTCGACGGCGCCGCGGGCGAGGATGCGTTCCTGAACGTGGTCACGCGGCCCTATCGGATCGAATCGGCGACGCTGGCCGACCTGCTCGAACGCCAGCAGGCCGAGAATCCCGATTCGATCTTCTACCTCCACACCGTGCTGCCCACCGATGAGCAGGGGATCTGGGGTATCGTCCACTTCGGAATCATCGACAACTTCGCCCGCGGCATGGCAATTCGGCGCGGCGAGGACATCGAGACGTACACCGTGCGAATCCCCAGGCATGCGGACGAGAGGCTCGCCGATCGATCGAGCTCGTTTCTCGGCCTGATGATCGACCGGAAGACCAAGGAGTCATTCGTCTACAACTTCCGCGACGATCGGATGGGCCGCAATCCCGACCGCATCTTCCCCGGCCAGGAACTCGTCATCATCAACTTCAAGCAGGAGGAGTTGATGGCCATCTACAAGCACTTCGCCGCTTCCTGACCGGACGCCGGACCGCCCTGGCGCGTACATCGCGACCGGAGGGGGCGTCCTGCCGACGACTGGTCCGGCCGGCCCTCCCGGCGTCAGATCTGCTCCAGCTCGACGAGCGTCCCGCAAAGATCCTTCGGGTGCAGGAAGACCACCGGTTTGCCGTGCGCTCCGATCCTCGGCCGCCCGTCGCCCAGCACGCGCGCACCGCGAGCGCGCAGGTGCGTGCAGGCCGCCTCGAGATCCTCGACCTCGTAGCACACGTGGTGGACGCCGCCGGCGGGATTGCGTTTCAGGAATCCCGCGATGGGCGAATCCGACCCCAGCTCCCCCAGGAGCTCGATCTTCGTATTCGGCAGCTCGACGAACACCGTGGTCACCCCATGCTCGGGGAGATCCAGCGGATCCGACACCGCCGCACCGAGCGTCTCGCGGTACGTCGCGGTGGCGGCCGCGAGGTCCGGAACCGCGATCGCCACATGATTGAGCCGTCCGATCATTGGTCCCGCTCCTGTCGTGAATCCGTCCTTCGGCCAGTCCGCGCGAACGCCGCGGAGATCACCCGACGAGCCGCGGCCGCGGCCGACGTCTTCCCCGCGGCGACATCCTCCTCCAGCGACCCGACGAGTCGCCTCAGGTCCTCCCGCGACTCGATCGTGACGCGGACGCTGTCGGTGATCTCGCTCCACAGCCACCCCCGGGCCTGCTCGGTGCGCCGGCGCGACCGGGCGCCGCTCGCCTCGTACCACCCGCGATAGCGCTCGATGCACTCCCACGCCTCGGGGATGCCGGCGCCGGTGAGGGCCGAGCACATGTGCACCTCCACCTTCCAGCCCGTGCCGCCGGCAAGCATTCGAAACGCATTGCGGTACTCGGCCGCGGTGCGCCGGGCCTCGTGCGCGAGATCGCCGTCGGCCTTGTTGACAAGGGCGAGGTGCGCGAGCTCGACGATGCCCCGCTTGATTCCCTGAAGCTCGTCACCGGCCCCCGGCGAGAGCAGCAGCACGAAGATGTCGGTCATCGCGGCGACCGCGGCCTCGGACTGTCCGACCCCGACCGTCTCGACGATCACCACGTCGAACCCCGCCGCCTCCACGACCCGGATCGATTCCCGGGTCCGCCGCGCGACCCCCCCCAGCGACATGCCGGACGGCGTCGGCCGAATGTACGCGCGCGGGTCGGCCGCGAGTCGCTCCATCCGGGTCTTGTCGCCGAGGATCGATCCGCCGCTCACGGCGGAGGAGGGATCGACGGCAAGCACCGCCACCTTGTGCCCGCTGCCGATGAGAAAGGTGCCGAACGACTCGATGAACGTCGACTTCCCGACTCCGGGCGCACCGGACAGCCCGATGCGCAGGGCCTGGCCCGGGACCTGCGCCAGACGCTCCAGGAGATCCGCCGCGGCCGGCTGGTGATCGGGACGGGAAGACTCGACGAGTGTGATCGCCCGGGCGATGGCCCTGCGATCCGCGCATCGGATCCCGCGCTCGAGCCCGGCGGGATCGATCATTCGAACTCGAGGATGGGCTGGTCCACCGCGAGGTGGTCGCCGGGCGCGGCGAGCACCGCCTTGACCGTCACGTCGTTCTCGGCCCGCAACACGTTCTCCATCTTCATCGCCTCGACGACCGCAAGCGCTTCCCCCGCCTTCACGCGATCGCCTTCGCCGACCGCCAGGCTCACGAGCAGACCCGGCATCGGTGAGAGCAGGAAGCGCGAGAGATCCGGAGCGGCCTGTTCGTGCATCAGCGCCCGCAGCTCCTCCTGCCGGGGCGTGAGCACCCGGACGTCGGCCTGCACGCCACGGTGGAAGAACTGGTACGCCAGGCCACGGCGCTCGATCTGGAAGCACACCGGCTCGCCGTTGATGGTGCCCTTGAACAGCGGCTGTCCGAACCACCAGTCGCTGCGGACCACGTACGTCCTGCCGTCGAATTCCACTTCCTCGCCGATCTCGACCGAGGTCGCGCGGCACCGATACGCATGTCCGTTCATGACCACGACCCAGTCATCCGAGGACGCCGGCTCGTACCCGGGCACCTGGTCGGAGATTCTCGTCTCGCGGGCGCGGTATCGGCGCTGGACGGCGGCCGCCACCGACACGAACGCGGACGGCTCCTCGATGCGCAGGTCGTCCGCGCCGAAACCGTTCGGGTACTCCTCGTCGATGAAGTTGGTGGAGAGCCGGCCCGCGGCGAATCGCGGATGCGAGAACACCGCGGAGAGGAACGGGATGTTGCTGTGGACGCCGCGAATGTAGTACGCGTCGAGCGCATAGCGCATGCGGCGGATCGCGTCGGCCCGGTCGTCGCCCCGGGTGACGAGCTTCGCGATCATCGGGTCGTAGTACATCGAGATCTCGCCGCCTTCGCTGACGCCGGTATCCACCCGCACGTCGCGGGAAGCGGCGGGCGGGATGTAGCGGACGAGCCTTCCGGTCGATGGGAGGAATCCGCGCAGGGCGTTCTCCGCGTACACCCGGGACTCCATCGCCCAGCCCTTCAGCGTCACGTCGTCCTGCCCGAAGTCGAGGGGTTCGCCGGCCGCGACCCTGATCATGTACTCGACGAGATCGAGGCCGGTCACCATCTCCGTGATCGGATGCTCGACCTGGAGACGCGTGTTCATCTCGAGGAAGTAGAACTGCCGGTCCCCGTCGACGATGAACTCCACGGTGCCGGCCGATTCGTAGTCCACCGCCCGCGCGAGCGCGAGCGCCTGCTCGCCCATCGCGCGGCGGGTGGGGGGGTCGATGAACGGCGAGGGCGCCTCCTCGATGATCTTCTGGTGCCGTCGCTGAATGGAGCACTCGCGCTCGCCGAGGTAGACCGCGTTTCCGTGCCGGTCCGCGAGCACCTGGATCTCGATGTGGCGCGGATCGTCGATGAAGCGCTCGATGAACAGGCGGTCGTCGCCGAAGCTGGAACGCGCCTCGCTGCCCGCGCGCTCGAATCCCTCGCGGCACTCGGCGTCGTCGCGGGCAATGCGCATCCCCTTGCCGCCGCCGCCGGCGGTCGCCTTGAGCATGACGGGGTAGCCGACCTCGTGCGCAATGCGCACGGCGTCGTCGGCGTCGCGCACAACGCCGGCGTGGCCGGGAATGACGCTGACCCCGGCGGCCTCGGCGATGCGCTTCGAGGTGATCTTGTCGCCCATCGACTCGATGGCGCCCGGCGGCGGCCCGATGAACACGATGCCGGCGGCCTCCAGCGCGTCGCGGAACGCACGGTTCTCGGAGAGGAATCCGAAGCCCGGGTGCACGGCCTCGGCGCCGCTCGTGCGGCACGCATCCACGATCGCGTCGATGCGGAGGTAGCTCTCCGACGGGGCGGGGCCGCCGATGTGCACCGCCTCGTCCGCCTGCCCGACGTGCAGCGCGCGAGCGTCGGCGTCGGAGTACACCGCCACCGTGCCGATCCCCATTCGCCGCGCGGTGCGGATGACCCGGCACGCGATCTCGCCGCGGTTGGCGATGAGGATCCTCGAAAACGGAGGATCGGGAGACGCGTTCACAACGGCATGTTCCCGTGCTTCTTCGGCGGGTTCTCGAGCTCCTTGTCGCGCAGCATCGACAACGAGCGGCAGACCCGCGGCCGCGTCGCGCGAGGCATGACGACGTCGTCGATGTACCCCCGGCGCGCGGCGACGAACGGATTGGCGAACGCCTCCGCGTACGCCTCGGTGTGCTCGGCGAGCCGCTCGGGATCGCCGGCATCCTTCCGGTAGAGGATCTCCACCGCCCCCTTCGCTCCCATCACCGCGATCTCGGCACTTGGCCACGCCAGGTTCACGTCGCCGCGCAGGTGCTTGGAGCTCATCACGTCGTAGGCGCCGCCGTACGCCTTGCGGGTGATGACGGTGACCTTCGGCACCGTCGCCTCGGCGTACGCGTAGAGCAGCTTCGCGCCGTGCTTGATGATGCCGCCGTACTCCTGGGCGGTGCCGGGCATGAACCCGGGGACGTCCACGAAGGTGAGGATCGGGATGTTGAAGCAGTCGCAGAAACGCACGAACCGCGCCGCCTTGATCGAGGACGAAATGTCCAGGCAGCCCGCGAGCACCATCGGCTGGTTGGCGACGATTCCCACCGGATGTCCCTCCATCCGGGCGAATCCGATGATGATGTTGCCCGCGAACTCCGGCTGCAATTCGAAGAAGTCCGTATCGTCCACGACCTTCAGTATCACCTCCTTCATGTCGTACGGCTGGTTCGGGTTGTCCGGCACGATCGTGTCGAGCGATGGCTCGACCCGCGAATCGGAATCACCGGTCGGCTGGAATGGCGGCGGCTTCCGGTTGCTCGCAGGGAGGTAATCGACGAAACGGCGCAGCATGAGCAAGGCCTCCACGTCATTCGCGAAGGCGCGATCGCACACCCCGGAGCGCGTGGAATGGGTCGCCGCCCCACCAAGCTCCTCGTGCGTGACCTCCTCGTGGGTGACGGTCTTCACCACCTCCGGGCCGGTCACGTACATGTAGGAGCTGTTCTTCACCATGAAGATGAAGTCGGTCATGGCCGGCGAGTAGACCGCGCCGCCGGCGCAGGGCCCCATGATGAGAGAGACCTGGGGAACCACTCCGGACGCGAGCACGTTGCGCTGAAAGATCTCGGCGTAGCCGCCCAGCGACGCCACGCCCTCCTGGATCCGCGCGCCGCCCGAGTCGTTCAGGCCGATGACCGGGGCGCCGATCCGGACCGCGTGGTCCATGACCTTGCAGATCTTCTCGGCGTGGGCCTCCGACAGCGAGCCGCCGAACACCGTGAAGTCCTGGCTGAACACGAACACGAGCCGGCCGTTGATCGTGCCGTAGCCGGTGACCACGCCGTCGCCGGGCACGCGCCGCTCCGACATGCCGAAGTCGACGCAACGGTGCTCGACGAACATGTCCCACTCCTCGAACGAGCTCTCGTCGAGCAGCACCTCGATCCGCTCGCGGGCGGTGAGACGCCCCTTCGCGTGCTGCGCTTCGATTCGGGCCGGCCCGCCGCCCTGCCGCGCCGCGTCGCGCGTCGCATCCAGGGCATCGATGATGTCGTGCATGCCTGCGCCTCCCTCAGTGGCCACGCGCGGCGGCGGAGCTCACATCCGCCGACACGGGATCCGGCCGGCCGCGTGCGTTGGAGAAACGCTCGGGCGACCGAGGCTTGGCGGGGACGCCACCGTCACCGTGGAGTTGAAATGACTTTGGCGGCGGGCGCAACCCTTCGGCGGTGCGGCGGTTCGTGCGCCGCCCGGACAAATGCCGCCAGTGGACCGCTGGCGCGAAAATTTCACCGATTCGCGCCTTTGGCCCCCGCGAAGGCGGGGGGAGGGCGTGGAGTAGATCCGCGCCCGCAGCCGTGAATCGGTGAAATTTTCGCGCTAGGGGTTCGGATCGACCGCGAAGCCGCAGGATTCCCGGACGATGAGCTCGGTCTTGAGTACGATGCGCCGCGGTGGGGCGTCAGGATTCTCGATACGATTGAGGAGCGCCGACGCGGCCTGCCGGCCCATCTCGTCGCGCGATACCGTCGTCACGGTGAGGGGTGGATTCGCAAGACTCGCCTCCTCCACGTCCTCGTTACCGATGAGGGCGAAGTTCCGGCCCGAAACCAGATCTTCCCGCTGCAGGCCCGCGGAGAGCCCGAGCGTGACGGCGTCGTTGTAGCCGATCGCCGCGGTCGGCCTCGGTTCGAGCGCGGCAATCCATCGCGCGGCCTCGAATCCGGCGAGGCGGGTCGGCACGCACGACCTCACCAGCGACTCGTCGAAGCCAAGGGACGCGGCCTCCAGCCCTGCACGATAGCCGCGAACACGCTCTCGACAGGCGCTGACGCTCGGGTCGCCGCCGACGAACGCGATCCGGCGGTGACCGAGGCTCTCGAGCCGACCCACCGCCAGCACCGATGCCTCGTAGTCGTCGTTGACGACATGGTCGAACGGCAGGTCGAACATGGCCCGCGACACGAACACGAGAGGAGGCATCACCTGCCGCAGCGCGAGAATGTCCTCGGAGGTGCTGCCGATGGCCGGTGACATGATGACGCCATCGGCGTTGTACTCCGACATCTTCCTGATGAAGTCGGACTGGCGCACGACGGACTCCCCGGTGTTGCACAGGAAGACCGTTCGGCCCGTTGCCGCCAGCGCATGCTCCAGAGACGCGAGCAGGGTGCTGAAGAACGGGTCGGAGACGTTGTTGACGATGACCCCGACGGTATCGGTCCTCGATGTACGCAGGCCGGCGGCGCTTCGCTGGTAGACGTATCCTTCCTCCACCAGGGCGGCCTTCACCCGCTCGCGCATGCCGGTCGAAATCTTCCTGCTGTCGCGCATGGCCAGCGACACTGTGGCGGTGGATACGCCGAGCTTGTCCGCAATCGTCCGCAGCGTCGGTCTGGTCACTTCAGTCGCTCCGATTGTCGACATTCTCCGGACGCATGAATCGACCTTCGTCACAGCGCGGGGGGTCGCGGTGCAGGTGCCTTCCGGGAAGGATCACGTTCGACGCGGAGCCACGAACGTTCCGCGTTCGACGCTGCCTGGGCTGCCTCGTCATCCGCAGCGCTTCTCGCGAAGTCGATGCCCCGGCCGTCACGGGGCGAACGCTCCTTCAAGCCACATCATCACGAGTCCGGATCCCGCCATTGCAACGTTGTCATTGTCGGATGCACGGAGACAACAGGAGTCGACCGGTCCATCTTGTAGCCGGATCCATAATCTGTCGGCTACAAGAATATACTGAAAAGTTTTAGTATATCGATTTCATTATCATAATGATCCCAACAGGAGAAGTGGTTAATCGATTCTTGTGTCAAGTTTCTGCTGGTATGGAAGCATCCGGCGCCGGAACTACCCGGGAACGCCGAGTTGTCACAAGGTGGGCTATCACACAAGGCGAGCCAATTCCGACGCGAACTGCCTTTGGCATCGGCGTCGGTCGGTAACCCCCGGGCCCGAGGTTCCGGCCAGCCCGGAAAGCGCAACCCCACGCTCGACAGCGTGCCGAGCAACCTCGGGTCGGGTGCCCTGACGGCGTTCGAAGCCGGCCGATTCTCTCCGGGACGTGCTCAGGCGGCGAGCCGGCGCCGCTTGACCACCTCCAGCACCTCGGCCGCCGCGGCGGGGATGTGGGCGCCGGGGCCGTAGATGGCGGAAACGCCGGCGGAGCGCAGCAGCGCGTGGTCCTGCGCCGGGATGACGCCGCCGCACACGACCGCGATATCCGATGCGCCGAGGCCACGAAGCGCCTCGATGAGAGCGGGAACCAGGGTGCGGTGCCCGGCCGCCTGGGACGAAACGCCGACCACGTGCACGTCGTTCTCGATCGCCTGGCGAGCCGCCTCCTCCGGGGTCTGGAACAGCGGGCCGACATCGACGTCGAAGCCGAGATCCGCGAACGCGGTCGCGATGATCCTGGCGCCGCGGTCGTGCCCGTCCTGGCCGAGCTTGACCACCAGCATGCGCGGGCGGCGCCCTTCCTCGCGGGCGAAGGCCTCGACGTCGGCACGGATACGCGCGAAGCCTTCGTCTCCCTCGTATGCGGCACCGTAAACCCCCGAGATTGACGGGGTGACCGCGCGGTGGCGAGTCCAGACCCGCTCGAGCGCATGCGAGATCTCGCCCACGGTCGCCCGTGCCCGCGCAGCGGCGACCGCACATTCGAGCAGGTTGCCCTCGCCGCTCTCGGCGCAGGCACCGAGCGCATCGAGCGCTTCGCGCCACGGCGCTTGCGCGCGTTGCGCCCGCACCCGCTCGATCCGGGCGACCTGCGCGTCGCGCACCGCCGTGTTGTCGATGTTCAGGATGTCGACGTCGGCGTCATCGTCCGCCACGAACCGGTTGACCCCGACGATGACCTCCTCGCCGCGGTCGACGGCGGCCTGGCGCCGTGCCGCCGCCTCCTCGATACGCAGCTTCGGCATGCCCGCCGTCACCGCCTTCGTCATGCCCCCGAGCGCCTCGACCTCGTCGATCAGCTCGCGCGCGGCCCCGGCCAGATCGGCGGTCAGGGACTCGACGTAGTACGAGCCCGCGAGCGGGTCGACGACCCGCGTGATCCCGGTCTCCTCGCGCAGGACGAGCTGGGTGTTGCGCGCGATCCGGGCCGACGCCTCGGTGGGCAGCGCGAGCGCCTCGTCGAACGCGTTGGTGTGCAGCGACTGCGTGCCGCCCAGCGTCGCGGCGAGGGCCTCGACCGCGGTGCGCACCACGTTGTTGTAAGGGTCCTGGCTGGTGAGGCTCACGCCGGAGGTCTGGCAGTGGGTGCGCAGCATCAGAGAGCGGGGACTGGAGGGCGCGAACAGCTCGCCGATCATCTCCGCCCACAGCAGCCGCGCGGCCCGCAGCTTGGCGATCTCCATGAAGAAGTTCATGCCGATCCCGAAGAAGAACGAGAGCCGCGGCGCGAATTCGTCGACCTCGAGTCCGCCCCGGATCGCCGCGCGCACGTACTCGATGCCGTCGGCGATGGTGAAGGCGAGCTCCTGCACCGCGGTCGCCCCCGCCTCCTGCATGTGGTAGCCGGAGATCGAGATCGGGTTGAAGCGCGGCATCTCGCGCGCGGTGTACGCGATGATGTCCGCGACGATGCGCATCGAGGGCTCGGGGGGGTAGATGTAGGTGTTGCGGACCATGAACTCCTTGAGGATGTCGTTCTGGACGGTGCCGGTCAGCGCGCGCCGCGCCACCCCCTGCTCCTCGGCCGCCACGATGTACATCGCCATCACCGGCAGCACCGCGCCGTTCATGGTCATCGACACCGACATGCGCTCGAGCGGGATCCCGTCGAACAGGATGTTCATGTCCTCGACCGAGTCGATGGCCACGCCCGCCTTGCCCACGTCTCCGGTGACGCGGGGGTGGTCGGAGTCGTAGCCGCGGTGGGTGGCGAGGTCGAACGCGATCGACAGCCCGGTCTGCCCCGCCTCGAGGTTCCGGCGGTAGAACGCGTTCGACTCCTCGGCGGTCGAGAATCCCGCGTACTGGCGCAGCGTCCAGGGACGGCCGGCGTACATGGTCGCCCGGGGCCCACGCACGAAGGGCGCGAACCCCGGCATGGAATCGATGTGCTCCATGCCTTCGAGATCCGCGGCCGTGTAAAGCGGCTTCACGTCGATCCCTTCCGGGGTCCGCCACGCGAGATCCGCAGGGCTGCGGCCCCGGGTCTCCTTCTCGACGAGCGTCTCCCATGCCTTCAGATTGGGTTTCGGATCACCGGCCATGACTCAACCTCCTGCCCGCGGCGTGCAGGCACCTGGACATCGGCGCGTCCGTGCTGCGCTGGATCCTGCCCTTCCCCGTCGGACCGCCTTCCGAGCGTGCCGGGACGGCACGCGGACGCGACGGCGTTGCGGACCGCTCCCCCTCATCGCGCCACGCGCCCCGACCAGCCATCGCCGACGCGTTGCCCGATCGCTACGGCCCGGCCGCACCCCGCGCGTAGCCGACACCGCGCAGCGCGTCGGTGATCTCGTCCAGGATCGCCGGATCGTCGATCGTCGCCGGCATCTTCCATTCCTGGTCGTCCGCAATCTTCTGCATCGTCCCGCGAAGTATCTTGCCCGAACGCGTCTTCGGGAGCCGCTGGACGACGGCGGAGGTCTTGAACGCCGCGACCGGGCCGATCTGCTTGCGAACGAGCTGCACGACCTCGCGGCAGATGTCCTCGGTCGAACGCTCGACGCCCGCGTTGAGCACGACGAAGCCGAGCGGGAGCTGCCCCTTCAACTGGTCCGCGACGCCGATCACCGCGCACTCCGCGACGTCCGGGTGCGAGGCGAGCACCTCCTCCATCGCGCCGGTCGACAGCCGATGACCCGCCACGTTGATCACGTCGTCGGTGCGGGTCATCACGAAGACGTAGCCGTCCTCGTCGATGAAGCCGGCGTCGCCGGTCTTGTAGAAGCCGGGGAACTCCTCCATGTACGCCTCGCGGAAGCGCCGCTCGGCGTTCCACAGCGTCGGCAGGCATCCCGGCGGCAGCGGCAGCTTGACCACCAGGGCCCCGATGTCGCCCGCCGGCACCGGGATGCACGCGTCGTCGACCGCCTGCACGTCCATTCCCGGCACGGCCTTCGCGGGCGATCCTTCCTTGACCGGAAGCTGCTCGATCCCGATGCAGTTCGCGCAGATCGACCAGCCGGTCTCGGTCTGCCACCAGTGGTCGATGACCGGGATGCCGAGCTTGGTCTCGGCCCACCGCAGGGTGTCCGGGTCGAGCCGCTCGCCGGCGAGGAACAGGGTCCGGAAACGGCCGAGGTCGTAGTCGCCGATCAGCGTTCCCTCCGGATCCTGCTGCCTGATGGCGCGAAACGCGGTCGGCGCGGTGAACAGCACCGATACGCCGTACTCGGAGAGCACCCGCCAGAACGCGCCGGCGTCCGGAGTGCCGACGGGCTTGCCCTCGTAGACGATGGTAGTGTTTCCGTTGAGCAGCGGCGCGTAGCAGATGTACGAGTGCCCGACCACCCAGCCGACATCGGACGCGGCCCAGAACACCTCGCCGGGCTCGACGCCGTAGATGTGCTTCATCGTCCACTTGAGCGCCACCGCGTGGCCGCCGTTGTCGCGGACCACGCCCTTGGGCTGGCCCGTGGTGCCGGAGGTGTAGAGGATGTAGAGGGGGTCGGTGGCCGCCACCGGCACGCAGTCGTGCGCCTCGGCGCCCGCCATGGCCTGCGACCAGTCGACGTCGCGTCCTTCCACGAGATCGCACGGCGCGGTGTCGCGCTGGAGGATGACGCAGGCGCTCGGCTTGTGGGTGGCGAGATCGATCGCGCCGTCGAGCAACGGCTTGTAGTGGACCACCCGGCCCGGCTCGATCCCGCACGACGCGGAGACGATGGCCGCCGGCGTTGCGTCGTCGATGCGCACCGCAAGCTCGTTCGCCGCGAAGCCTCCGAACACCACCGAGTGCACGGCCCCGAGCCGCGCGCACGCGAGCATCGCGATGATCGCCTCCGGGACCATGGGCATGTAGACGATGACCCGGTCGCCCTTGCCCACTCCCAGCCCGGCCAGTACCCCGGCGAAACGCGCCACCTCGTCGCGGAGCTCGCTGTAGGTATAGGTGCGCTTCGAGTCGGTGACGGGGCTGTCGTAGATGAGGGCCCGCTGGTCGCCACGCCCGTTCTCGACATGGAGGTCGAGCGCGTTGTAGCAGGTGTTGAGCTCCCCGCCCGTGAACCAGCGCCAGCCCGGTGGGTTCGAATCGTCGAGCACCCGCTCCCAGCGCTTCGTCCAGTGGATGGCCTCGGCCGCCTCGCCCCAGAACGACTCCGGATCCGAGAGCGATCGAACGTGGACTTCGTCGTATCGGATTGACATGCGACTGCCCTCCTTCCCGATTCTTCAGTGGTCGTCTCGACACCGGTCGCAGCGACGGCGGGGTGCGGCGGGCCGTGCCTCGTGCTCGCCTCGACCGACGCCGGCGAAGCGGCCCGACCGGTCCGGCGCCGCGGCACCAGCGCCGACGGACACGTTATACAACACATGCCGGAGGTCGTGCGCAGCAACACATCGCCCGCCCTCGCCGGGTCGGCCCGCGAGGCGGACGCCGTCAAGATGGACCCGACGCCGGCCCAATGATGGATAATTCCGCCCCTGTCCGGCGCTGCAATGATCTGAATCAAGCAATGGCCGCGGGCACGCCGGCGAACGTCGGTGCGGCACCGCACGCGCGACCGGATCACGAAGATGAGCCGGCAACCGGCCGAAATCCGCGGGCGCACTCGATGCCTGAGCGCGATTGCGCCGCCGGCACGAGTCGTCCCCACCATGAGGGTCAACTGATGGACTACACATGCATCCGCACGGAAACGCGCGACGCGGTCGGCCTCGTCGTGCTCGATCGCCCGAAGGTTCTCAACGCGCTGAACCGGCAGCTCATCGAAGAGCTGTGCGAGGCGCTCGCGGGCTTCGACGCCGACGACGCCATCGGAGCGATGGTGATTACCGGCAACGAGAAGGCGTTCGCGGCGGGCGCCGACATCTCGGAGATGGTGGACAAGGACTCGATGGACATGTT
>Ga0209021_1003299_pt1 | contig 13081 bp, 9 predicted proteins | sample PinacodermFT_FD_187299 | JGI IMG/M metagenome (GOLD analysis project Ga0209021, IMG submission 187299) | Host-associated microbial community of the marine sponge Aplysina aerophoba from Gulf of Piran - sponge pinacoderm, lysed by freeze-thaw... | ecosystem: Host-associated > Porifera > Sponge >... | reverse complement strand
GATCCGCTCCTGACCTGCCACACCATTCATGGGCTCCACGGCCGGGCGGTCGCCCTGGCCATGGGCATCCGCATGGGAATGGAGCATCCGGAGAAGAAGATCATCGCCCTGCAGGGCGACGGCGGCGCCACAATCGGCCTGCAGCACCTGCTCGAAGCGGCACGGCACAATCTGGATCTCACCCTCGTGGTTCAGAACAACATGGTATACGGGATGACGGGCGGCCAGACCAGTGGACTGTCCTCCACCGAGTTCAAGGAACCGGAGCGACCGGAATCGGCCGTGCCAGGATACGACATCTGCGCCCTGGCGCACAACGCCGGCGCGGCGTACACCGCGCGGACGTTCATCGGCAAGGACACTTCCGAGCTCTGGCATGAGGCCCTGTCCACACCCGGATTCTCCCTCATCGAAATCGTGGAGATGTGTCCCGCGTACGGAATGAGGAAAGTACAGGAACTCCATGATACGGCGGACTACGAGAGCGTGGTATCGCGGAACAGTCGCGCTGTCGGCATGCCGCACCGGGCTACCGGCCGCTCCCTGTTGGATGGAATGAAGCCTATCGAACGCACTTGCGCTGCGCCGCTGGACGGCCGCCTGGAGATCATCGTCGCCGGTTCGGCCGGTGAGGCCATTCAGTCCGCGGGTGACCTGCTGTCCACCGCGGGCATTACGGCCGGCCTGTCCGCCACCAAGAAGGGCGACTACCCCATCACGATCGGCACGGGGTTTTCCGTCGCGGAAGTCATCCTCTCCAGGAACCCAATCCATTACACCGGGATCGACTGTCCCGACATCATGATCGTCATATCGCAGGATGGGCTGGAAAAGGTGCGGTCCCGCATCGGCAGCCACACCCTGGTGATCGCGGACAAGAAGCTTGGTACCGAACTTGGAGGGAGTCCCGGTCCGCCCGGTCCGTCCAACGTGGTGACCGGGGATTTCAGAAAGACGGGCGGACTGAAAGGCGCCGCGCTGGCCGCCATCGCCCACTGGCTCCAGGACAACGGGTTTCTGCCCATCGAAGCCCTCATCGAAGCCGCCAGCCGACACAAGCACGGCGACAAGATGAAGGTAATCATCGACAAGGCCGTTGCGGCGTAGCAATCTCCTTTTTACACAGTATTCCGGTAATCCTCCTTGCGCATAGTCTATTTCGACATCGACAGTCTGAGACCCGACCACCTGGGTTGCTACGGCTACGGCCGGCCCACGTCGCCCGCCATCGATGAAATCGCCGCGCAGGGGATGCGGTTCGACCGGTACTACTGCGCGGACTCTCCCTGCATGCCTTCTCGGCACGGCTGGATAACCGGCCGTTTCGGGATCAACAACGGCGTGGTGACCCACGGCGGTCCCGCTTCCAGGCTTCACATCCTGGAGCAGCGCTACGGCGGGCCCGACGAACGGAACCAGTTGGTGCAAAGACGGCTGCGCCAGCACGGCTACGACACGGTCTGCTTCTCCAACTTCCCCACCCGGCACTGCGCGGCCTGGTTCGGGCTGGGCTGGTCGGAGTTCCATTCGCCCAACCTGAAGACGGGGGCCGAGACGGCGGACGAGGTCAACGAAGCCGTGCTGCGATGGATCGCCGCGAACGGCGGCCGGGACGATTACTTCCTGTACATCAACTACTGGGACCCGCACCGGGTTTACGAAGCGCCCCGCGACCGGTTCGAACGCATGGCGGCCCATCCACCGGCGGTGAACTGGCCGGACAACGAGGCGATCCGCGGCCACCAGGACATCGACGGCTGGTTCACCGCGTCCCATCTCTTTCCCCGGGACCGGCCCAGTCCCACGCCGAATATGCCGGACGCCATCCGGAACACTGACGACCTGAATCACCTGGTGACCGGATACGACGCGGAGATCCGGTACGCCGACCATCACGTGGAGCAGGTGCTGGACGCCCTGGGCAGCCTGGACGACACGGCGGTCATCGTCTCGGCGGATCACGGCGAGGCCATGGGAGAGCACGGCATCTACGGGGATCACGTCTGCGCCGACGAATGCATACACCGGGTCCCGCTGATCATCAAGTGGCCGGGGACTACGCCGCCAGGATCCTCTTGTGACGACCTGCTGTACAATGTGGATTTCAGCGCCACGCTGATCGACCTGATTGGCGGGGAAGTACCGGAATACTATGACGGCCGGTCTTTCGCGGAAGGACTCGCGACCGGACGCTGCCAGCTGCACGACTACCTGGTCTGGGGTCACGGCCTGTACACGCTTCAACGGGCGGTGCGGACACCCGGCCATCTCATGGTCAGGACGTACGATGACTTCGGTTACCGGTTCGATCCGGTGGCCTTGTATGATATGCGTAACGACCCGAATCAGACGTACAACCTGGCCCGGGAACGGCCGGAAATCCAGCAACGCATGGATCACTACCTGTCGGAGTGGCTGCACGAACAACGCGTCAAACCCTACGCCATCCCCGATCCCATGGAGGTCGAATGGCGGGAACGCCAGTCCGCCTGACGCAAAGACGCCGCGACGGCCTGCTGACGCAAGGACACAGGCCGAGCAGGCCCGGTGACGCAAGAACACAGGCCGCGCAGGCCCGCCTGATCCAGTATCTATAAACCGATGCGAGACCTGATTGACTGACACATCCACCCATACCACGACGAGTGAATCCCCGCCAACCTCCGTAATTACGTCGAGGTCCCTCGCCACGGGACTGGTCCTGGCCATCATCCTCAACATCTGGGTGACGTACGGGACCTATATCCTGCACACATCCCGCATGTCGGTGGCCCACCTGCCCATCTCCGCCCTGGCGCTCTTTCTGCTCGTCACCTTCGTGTACAATCCCCTCGTACGCGGTATGTCCCAACGGGCCGCATTCACCGGCAGAGAACTCGCGCTGATCTTCTGCATCCTGCTGATTTCGAGCCTCATACCCGGCAAGGCCTTCGTGTCGTACTTCCTGACCATCATATCGACGCCCTTTTACTTCGCCCAGCCGGAAAACCAGTGGGTGGAGCTCTTCCACCCCTTTCTGCCGGAATGGCTCGTGGCGAGCAACCAGAACAACGCCATGGGGTGGTTTTACGAAGGGCTGCCTCCGGGAAGCGCCATACCCTGGTCCCCGTGGATCATCCCCGTCGCCTGGTGGATGAGCTTCTTCGTCGCGATATTCGTCGTCGGCGCCTGCGTGGCCACCATATTCAGAAAACAGTGGGTGGAGTACGAGCGGCTTACTTTTCCCCTCGTCCAGGTACCCCTCGAACTCATAGCCGGGGACCAGTCTCCCGGTCGCTGGCCGAAACTGGTCTACGACCGCCTGTTCCAGATCGGGTTCGTCCTCGCACTGGCCATCGCACTCTGGAATATCGTGTCCTTCGCCCATATCGTGCCGCAGCTCCCCGTCGGCACCTTCTTCGAGACTCCGCTCCAACTGAGTCCGATGTTCCCTTCCATCCCCCTGCGTATCAGCCCCTACATGCTCAGCTTCGGCTACTTTATCAACGTAGACATCCTGTTGAGCATCTGGGTCTTCTTCATGCTGGGACTGCTAGAAATCGGTGCGCTGAATTACATAGGACTCAACACGGCCAGCAGCGGTCCCGGCGGCAGCGGCGGCGTCAACGCGCAGTTTTTCGGCGGATTCCTGGTGTACGTGGGTTACAGTCTCTGGGCCGCCAGGCGGCACCTGGCAGGCGTTGTCAAGAAAGCGATGGGGCGGGATTCCGGACTGGACGATACAAAGGAACTCGTTTCCTACAGGACCGCCGTGATCGGGTTCCTGCTCGGATCCGCCTTTATCTGCGCATGGCTGTACCAGTCCGGCCTGTCGTATTCGGTGATGGCGGTGTTCCTGGCCTTTCTGTTCATACTATACTTCGGCACGACGAAAGTGATCGCGGAAACAGGGGTGGTATTCCTCGATTTGCCCGTGAACGCGCACCAGATCACGGTGCTGTCCCTGGGTTCAGGGAACATATCCAAGTCAAGCCTTACGGCGCTGGGCCTGGCCAGCGCGTATGCGCGGAACTGGCGCGGACTGGGTATGGGTTCGGTCGTGCTGGCCGATCGGCTGACGGACGGATTCTGGCCGAGGAAGAAAGGACTGCTGCTCGTACTCGCCGCCACCTTTCTCGTCAGCATGGTCACGGCGTTGGCTTACTCGATACAGTCGGGCTATGCAATAGGAGCATATAACTTCGGAGGCGGGGCGTTCGACGGGCTCAACAAGAACTACTACGACGAGATTGTAACCTGGATGAAGAACCCACTGTCCCTGGGTCAGAACGAGCCCTGGTTCATGGCGACCGGCGCGGCGATCTTCCTGTTGCTGCTGAAACTCCGGCACTGGCTGGTCTGGTGGCCCCTCGCCCCGGTGGGCTTCGCCATCTGCTTCGCGAGCAATATCCGGGACTCGATCCTGTCCGTCTTCCTCGCCTGGCTCGCCAAGTTCATCCTGCTGAAGGTCGGGACCAGCACCTACCGCACGGGCCAGCGGTTTTTCCTGGGCATCCTGGTCGGTTACACGCTGGGTATCGTTCTGTCGTTCTTTGTGGATGCCCTGTTCTATCCCGGACAGGGCCACATGATACACGACTGGTAGCAGGCGGAAATGAACTCGAACCCGGCGGACCGCATGGGCTGACGGACCGCATGGACCGCGCAAGACCACGGATTTAATCGGGGTGTACCGGCCGCTAAAACGTGCTCTTCGCCGTCGTCAGGGGACACCAGCGCGAGGCCTGCAGCCAGTGCAGCAGCGTGCGCAGGGCTTCCGGCGTGCCGATCTGTTCGAGTGCAACGGCGGCATGCCCCTGTACATACCGGTTTTCATCGTAGCACGCATCCGCAAGGTCTTGAATGGCCGTCTGAGCCTCGACTCCGAATCGGGCCAGCGCATAGGCGGTTCTGGACCGAACCTGCTCATCCTCGTCCTTCATCATACCGATCAGCGCGGGAACGGACGAATCCGCGGCCAGCTTGATCTGGCCCAGTCCATCGGCCACGTTCTGCCGGACAAATGGCGATGGATCGTCTGTATGGCCCGCGAGGTGCCCCGCAACCGATGGGTTGTGGTGCCGGATGTCTCCAAGGGCGTAAACCGCGTAGCCCCTGACGCGTTCGTTTTCGTGTCCGAGCAGGGAGATCAGCGGTTCGACTGCGGCGGTACCCAGCGCGCTTAGTCCGTAGCACGCTTCACGCCGGACCTCATCCCTTTCGTGTTGCAGCGCTTCGAGGAGATGTGGTAGCGCGGATTCTCCGCACTCCGCCAGGCTATAGGCCGCGTGCAAACGCTTCTGTTCGAGTTCATGCGTCAGGTCCCGGGCGTGCGCCTCGACGTGTTCCTCGCCTTCCCGCCTGGTTCCCGCAGACCCGTTTCCAGCAAGCCAGTGCCACATGTTCCGCCACATGGCGCTCCGGGAATCGTCCGACAGGTCGCCCAGGTCGATTTCGTCTCGTTGATTGTTCCAGCTGGGGCGGTCCGGCTCCGACATTCTCGTAAACTGGAATTTCATCATATAGCGTACCTTGTCCGTCGCGTTCGGAAACGCCCGGTGCCAGAGGTCGAAGTGTATGATGGTAATGGTTCCCGCCTCGCCGCACGCGGGGAATCCATCTGGGACCGACCCGTTCCCTCCGACGGTCTCTTCGCGGGACTCGAAGTAGTGGCTGCCGGGTATTACCCCCGTCGGCCCGATTTCCACCGGGGTGTCCTGGGGGTAGTACATGGCCATGATCCACCGCGGATGGTGATCCCGCACCTTGGTATAACCCCAGTAACTGTCCTTGTGCCAGTTGCCTCCACGGCTGTTCGGCGGGTTCACGTGCGGGTGGCGGTGAGCGTGCATGACGTAGTCCGGTCCGAGCAGGCTGGTCAGCGCGCCTTGAACGGCAGGATCGTCGTAGACCTGTTGGATCTCGGGCACACGCGGCAACAGGTTGTTTCCCGGATTCCCGTCATCGTCGATGATCGCCTTCGTCTTCTCATAAATCCCATCGTGAAGCGCGACCGGCTGATCCACGTTGATCACGTGGTAGCCGTTTACGATAAAATCGCGCATGGCGTCGTCATCGAACAGGTAGGATCTGTCCACCATGAATCACTGCTCCTTTCTTGCACAGCGGCCGGTCCTGACGGTCATCATGACAGGCCTTCTGTGGTTCGTTCGAAATCCGATTTCTGGTCCAGCCACTGGTTCAATCATCAGTAAAGCAGACCGCCATATCTTCAAGAAATGCCTGGGGTTTCACTGTTTTGAAATGGTTTCCAATCCATGGACCGCATGAGATTTCCAACGCGTGGTTCCTAACCGTTACGCCTTGCGGAAGACGATCCAGGCTCTCCCGGATGACGTCCGCCGCGGAACCCGATGCGCGGACTTCCAGGTTCCCGTCCACGCAGTCGTAATACCAGACTGATTTCAGCCTGCCGCTCAACAGTTTATACGCGTAATGCGAAAGCGGATTCTCTACGGAACCCGGCATGAACGAAGCCGGCCAGCATACCCGGTTGACCTGGTGTCTAAACAACGCCTCGATCATACATTCCGGAGTCGCCGGGCAGAGATGCCAGTTGGTCTCCGGCCAGACGTCCAGCCATCCCCAGGCGCTTCCCATCTCCCCGATGGACAGGTCCAGATCCCCGCTTCGCGTGCGAACCCGCGCCTCCCGCCCTCCGATGAAGGCATGGTGCAGTGGATAGTCGAAGAATACGTTCCCTTTCGACCGGAGCCGATCGTAGAACCCGGTCGCCAGGCCCAGGACGGCAGCGCACAGCCCGAGCACACCGTCTTCCAGCCGGGGGCAAACAAATCCCACGCGATCCTGTGGATGGTAATCGGGATACACATCGGAAAACGATATGCCCACCGGCCCGGTATCCTGCAGCCGGAGATACTCGAAATCCGATTGCGTTATGCGATCGCTGGTATGCAATACGCCCCCGTAACAGGGGTACAGAATCGATGGAGGATTCGCCGCGTAATTTCCGTGCTTCCGATTCATGCGTCAAGCAGAATCTCACCAGCCTCAGGCGGTATTCACGACCGCTTCAGGACTCGCGTCCAATTTCAATTCGACCATCTCGATACCGGATTCTTCCACCAGCCAGTCATACACTTCCTCAATGGATTTCGTGTAGGTGTACCGCTCCGCATAAACAACCCGGCGAATCCCCGCCTGGATGGACTTTTTAAGACAGCCCAGGCAGGGTTTGTTGGTGGCGTAAAGCGTTGCGCCGCTCGTGGACGAACCGTGACGCGCGGCGAAAAGGATGGCGTTTTCCTCGGCGTGCATGCAGACACATTCGTCGAGGTTCGCCCCGGACGGCCCGTCCGAGTTGCATCGTTTGCATCCACCGTCGAAGCAGTTGGGTATGCCCATGGGGGTGCCGTTGTAGCCCGTGCTGGTAATGATCTTGTCGTTCACGATCACGGCGCCGACATGCCTGCGAATGCAATTCGAACGCGCCGAAACGGCATATGCGATGCGAAGGAAATACTCGTCCCAGGAGATTCTTTCCATTTACTGCTCCTTATTCGTCGTCTGATTCCCAGGTTGTGTCGATTATTGAACGGGAAGTTGCGGCGCTTCGTCGTCATGGTCCAATCAAGGCTGAACCGGCTTCTCCGCCGTAAGAGCGCCTTTCAGGTATCTCTTGTAGTACGAATGGATCAGGAACGTCGCCGGAAGCGCGATCAGCAGCCCCAGAATGCCCAGCAGCTTGCCCCAGACGGACAGGGAAAGCAGGATGACGGCCGGATTGAAACCGGTCACCTTTCCCATGATCCGCGGAACCAGTATGGCGTCCTGGATTACCTGCACGACGGCAAACACGGCAAGCACGAGACCCAGCATGATCCAGATACTCTCGCCCGCACCCAGCGACGCGATTATCGCAAACAGCACGGACGGAATGAGTCCCACGACCTGCAGGTAGGGCACCATGTTGAGCAGGCCGATAAAAAGGCCCAGCAGAATACCCATCGGCAGCCCGATCAACCAGAAACCCAGGGCGAAAAGCAATCCCACGATAAAGGCTATGAGGGCCTGGGCACGGAAATAGACCCGCATGGCCGTCGTGAAGTCGCATACCACGTTCAGCACCACCTGCCTGTACCGATCGGGGATCAATTCCTTCCACCCCTCGGTGATCTCGTCGTAATCCAGCAGGATGAAGACCAGGTAGAGCAATATGACGACCACGACCGCCAACCCGATCACAAAACTTATTGTGCCCGAAAACACACCCCAGATCCCAGGCAGTACCTGCTGAAAGAAAACTCTGATGTTTTCGAAGTTCAGCAGTTGCACGAGTTCCTCGAACCGGACGAGATCCGTGATGTAGGCCCGGATTTCCTCGGGCACGTAGTCCTGCAGCGCCGCCCGCCACTGATCCGTGTTCACCACTCCGGTCAGCAGATTTTGCATATGCACGATCTCGGAGACGACCATGGGGATCAGAATCGCCAGAAAAAGGACCACGCCGCCCAGGATTACCGTCAGGCTCAGCAGTACGGAGACGATCCGCTGTTTGAACGGCAGCTTCCGCTGCAACCAGGAAGTCAGTGGGTTAATCAGGTAGGCGAGCAGCAGCGCGACCGCGAAAGGGATGAGAATGTCGCTCACGTAGGCGATAAAGGCAATCAGCAGCCAGATCACTGCCGCGGCGATTGCGATCCGGACGACGCGGTCGAAGGTAAAGGTGTTTTCGGACATCATGGGCATGACCGGGAACAGCGCATGGATAGTGACAGACAAGCAGTGTAATCAAGTAGTCGCCGGGATGGAGGATGTCAAGCAAATACAAGAAGGTGGACTATCTCTTGACCTTCCTTCGCCGGCGGGTCTATATTGACCGCGCATCAACGGTACAAACAGTCCAGTTCCAACCAAACCGGGAAACAGTATGTTCAGGATACGCTCCGTCATGCTTCTGGCCGCGGCTACGCTGTCGCCGGCTTGTCTTATCCATGGTCAACACGCCAATTCGGTCGGTGTCGCCTTGCCCGCCGACGCGGCGCCGCCGGACCAGCAGGTTTTCCGCGTGATGAGTCCCGAACCGCGCAGCCTCGACATCCAGATCAACCTGTACGACGGCGAGTCCACGCTGCTGCCCTTCGAGACCCTGCTCATCAGAGACGAGTTGTGGCAGCCCATCCCGGCCGCCGCCACCGGTTACGACGTCTCCGACGACGCCCGGGAATGGACGTTCCATCTGCGTCCCGGCGCGCGTTGGAACGACGGCAGGCCCGTTACGGCCCACGATTTCGTCTACGCTTTCAGACGCATGCTCGATCCCGCCAACGCCAATCCCTACGCCTTCTTCTATTATGACATCATGAACGCGAAGGACATCAGTCTCGGAGATATCGAGGATCTGGCTCAACTGGGCGTCAGGGCCGTGGACGATCTCACGCTGCAGGTGCTTCTGGAGCGCGGCGCGCCCCATTTTCCCCACGTCGTGTCCTTCGGCCTGGCGTACCCCACGCCGCGATGGGCCGTCGAGAAACATGGCCGGAGATGGACCGAAGTCGAAAACATCGTGTCGAATTCCGGCTTCCGGATGGCCGAATGGGCGACCGGCAGCCACATGACCTTCGTGCCCGATCCCATGTACAACGGTCCCCACAAACCTTTGCTGGAGAAGGTCATTCATCCCTTCCGCTACGCGGCGGCGCAGACCGTCCTGGCCTACGAAAACAACGAAGTGGACGTGGAAACGGTAGACATCAACGACCTGGATCGAATCGAACGGCACCCGGTGCTCAGCCGGGAACTCGTCAGATCACCCGGAAGAACGACCTGGTACCTGTTCTTCAACACGTCCGATCCGCCCTTCAATGACATACGAGTACGGGAGGCCTTTGCACGTGCGCTGAATAGGGAGGCTATCAGCCAGGTGGTCCTGAGAGGGGCCGCTGCGCCGGCCTATTCCATGATGCCCCCGGACTTCAAGGAGTACAACGGCGATGCCATGAAACCGTACCAGGCTTTCGATCCCGAACGGGCGAAATCGCTGATGCGGGAGGCCGGCTATCCGAACGGAAGAGGGTTTCCCAGGCAGGAAATGTGGATTCGGGCGCCTACGCCTTCCATGCAGATGGCGGGCGTGGCTATTCAGAGCATGCTGCTGGAGCACCTCGGGGTCAAAGTCTCCATCCGTACGCTGGACCGGACGGCCTACATGAGCAAACTGTACAACTGGGAAATGGACTTCGGTTTTCTGCGGTTCGTCGCCGATTACATGGATCCCCGCAACATGCTCGACATGACCTGGCACTCCCAGCCAAGAGGCGCGGGGCGGCACGACTGGGCGGATTCCGAATTCGATGCGCTGGTGGAAAGCGCCGGCGCGGAATTGGACCCGGTAAGGCGCACGAGTCTCTACAGGCAGGCGGAGGAGATTCTCGTGGGGGACTACGCCGCCGCCTTCGTGTTCCATCCCCTCACGATGCAGCTTCGCAAATCGAATCTGAAGGGTTATACCAGGTACCCCGACGGCACCGTGGGCGGCCTCATGTATTCACGGTTATACAAAAGCCGGAAATAACGCAGTAGAATCCAGTACGCCGTTCAGACCGCGGGGTCCGGGCACACTACCCGCAACGCGCCGGGCGCGGACCTGATCTCCGCGGGCGTCTCGCCAATGGGTTCGCCGTCGGCGAACAGCACAACCGGCTGTTCCGTTTCCATTTTCAAACTTCCCGTCCTGTACGAGAAGATGCTGGGGTGATTCAGGTGGCCGCCCCAGTAGACTCTTGGAAATATGCGCAGGACACGGCTCGGGCTCATCATGCGCACGAGGCAGACATCGAGTTCCCCGTCCGTCGGACTGGCTTTCGGCACGATCTTTATCCCGCCGCCGTAAGTGCTGGTGTTCCCGGTGGCCGCCAGCAGGACCGTTTGATTAATCGTGCCGAAATCGCCGGACATGCGCAGATCCACGCCCCGGTAGATACGCAGCATACGCGCCAGGCCCCAGAGGTAGGCTGCCATGCCCTTGAGCGGCACTTCGCCGTCATAGACCAGCCTGGCCACCTCCGAATCGAATCCCAGCGTCACGACCGTTGCGAAATACCGGTTGTTCACCTTGCCCAGGTCGAAGGGTCTGACATGGCTCTGAAGTAGGATGGATGCCGCCTTTTCGGGTGAGGCAGGGATACCGATCGCCCGGGCGAAATCGTTTCCGCGCCCGCAGGGAAGGATGCAGAGATTGACATCCGTTCCAGCCAGTGCGTTCACTACTTCGTGCACGGTCCCGTCGCCGCCGCATGCGGCGACGCAGGAATACCCGGTGCGCACGGCTTCCGCCGCGATGGTCTCCGCCTCGCCCCGGGTCGATGTGTGGCGGATTTCGGCGGACACCTGGTTCGCAGCCAACGATTCCCGTACCCGCTCCGCGTAGGTCACGCCACGCCCGCTACCCGATTTCGGATTCGCGACAATGAGCGTTTTCCCGGTCATTTCCTTCCTCCCCAGGCCGTTACGTACCCCTGGTTCCATTGGAGCATACTTGCTTCATTCGACACGATACGCCCGACCCGTTCAGGACCGAACCTCTTGACAGGGGCGGACCCTCACTCTAAGATAGTGGCCGTTCCGCCGGACCACCGGATCCCGGATCGACCGGCCAACATGATGCCCGGCAGGACTTAATCATCGACAACCCGAGACCCTGCATGGCCGACTACAAGAACCTCTTCGATATGACGGGCCGAAACGCGCTGGTCGTCGGCGCCGGCAGCGGCATCGGCCGGTGCTCGGCCATGTGCCTCGCCCAGTTCGGCGCACACGTGGTCTGCGCCGACGTGCGGGAGGAGGCGGCGGACTCCGTATCCGACGAGATTCGCGCACACGGTGAATCGGCCGAAGCGGTCGCGCTCGATATGCGGGATACCGGACAGATCCAGCAGGTGCTTGATCGGATTTCTCCCCCCGACGCCCTCGTCAGCACGCCTGGCGTCAACATTCGAAAAAAGCTTCTCGACTACACGGACGAGGAATACGACCGGGTCGTCGATCTCAATCTGAAGGGAACCTTCCGCCTCGTACGTGAAACTGCCCGGTCCATGTCTGAAAACGGCGGAGGCAGCATCATCGTCTTCTCGAGTATCCGGTCCCAGGTGGTGGAGCCCGGCCAGGGCGTCTACGCAGCGACCAAGTCCGGTGTGGTCCTCATGATCCGCGCGTTGGCGGCCGAACTCGCCGACAAGGGCGTACGGGCCAACGCCATCGCCCCCGGCGTCGTGGATACGCCGCTGACGGCCCAGATCAAACGGCAGCCGGACTGGTACGGCGCATACGCCGACAAGACCATGCTCCGGCGATGGGCCAAACCGGAGGAAATCGCGGGGGCCGTCCTCTACCTGGCCTCTGACGCCAGCTCATACACCACGGGTTCCGTCATGTTCGTCGACGGGGGGTGGACGGCGGCGGACGGCCGCTTCGATCCTTTTGCGTGAAAGCTTCGGTCCGGCAGGCCAACGTGATCTATCCCGCACCCTGACTCGAATCCACCCGATCCCCATCCTTCCCTGGCGATCCTATGCCATTCCTGAACATCCTGATCGACATCATCGCCCCGATTTTCGTTCTCATTTCGCTCGGGTACCTGTTCCAGAAAAAATGGCGGTTCGACCTGCAGGCCCTGACGCGGATACTGCTGTACCTGGTCATGCCCGCTACGCTCGTCGTATCCCTTACCCAGTCTGAGCTTTCCTCCGATTTCGTATGGGACACCGCCGTATTCTGCCTGCTCATGCTGGTCGCGCTTTACGTGCTCAGTGTGATCGGATCCCTGGTCATGCGGTACCGGAATGATATGAAGCAGGCCTTCAGTCTGTCCGTCATGTATTACAACAGCGGGAATTACGGCTTTCCGGCCAGCGAACTGGCTTTCCCCACCCTGGGCCTGGCCGTCCAGTCCATCGTCCTGGCCGTCCAGAACTTTCTGGTTTTCACCCTGGGGTTGTTCTTCGTTTCGGTTGGACGCCTGTCCGCCCGGAAAGCCTTCCTGCAGTCCTTCAAGATGCCCTTCGTCTATGCGCTGATCCTGGCCTTCGCGATCCGGAACTACGGCCTGCAACTCCCGGGCTTT
>Ga0209021_1003297_pt1 | contig 13088 bp, 9 predicted proteins | sample PinacodermFT_FD_187299 | JGI IMG/M metagenome (GOLD analysis project Ga0209021, IMG submission 187299) | Host-associated microbial community of the marine sponge Aplysina aerophoba from Gulf of Piran - sponge pinacoderm, lysed by freeze-thaw... | ecosystem: Host-associated > Porifera > Sponge >... | reverse complement strand
GGGTTGAGGGCAACTGCAAGGCAACGGCGCCCTGGGGATCCACCACGAAGCTGTTGCCGTCAAACACCAGTTCATCGTTGCCCCCCACTTGGTTCACATAAACCACCGGACATCCCAGACGCGCAGCGGCGGCGGCAGCCAACTCCCGACGCAGTGCCTGCTTGCCTACCGCAAAGGGAGAAGCGGAAAGATTCACCATCACGTCCGGCGCCAGAGGGATCAACTCGGCGACGGGGTCACAGTCGTAGGTGGGCTGACGGGGGTGCCGAGGATCTGCCCAGAGGTCCTCGCAAATGGTTACGGCCAGCCGTAGGTGCTGCCCCGCCAGGGGAATCTCCACCAGGCCGGGCCGGCGGCCAGCACGAAAATAGCGCCGCTCGTCGAACACGTCGTAGCTGGGGAGGAGCCGCTTGGCGGCCACCATCCGCCAACAACCATTCCCCACCAGGGCGGCGCTGTTGTAGAGGGGGCAATCCCTTCCATCCGCCAAGGGGGTGACCACACCCATGAGCACCCGGATGTTGTCCGGCAAGGCCGGGGCCAGGGCATCGAGCGCCTGCTGCTGTTGCCGCAACAGACGGGGCAGCAGCAACAAATCCCGTGGGGGATACCCCCAGAGCACCAACTCCGGCGCCACCAGCACCTGAACACCAGCGGTTGCGGCCTGCCGGGCAGCCGCCAGCACCTGACGGCTGTTGCCCTCCAGATCCCCCACCACGGGATTAAGTTGCGCCAGGCCGATGCAGAGATTCAGCGTCATGGTCACTGCCGTGCGGCATGGGCCCGGACATCATGGGCAGTGAACCCGTAGAGCCCCCGGGACGCCAACACGGGCAGTACATCCTTCGGCACCAGGGCAGGATCGGGCCGTTGGCGAACCTGCGAACTGGCAACGGACGGGATGCGCAACGGCAGCGCTTCCAGGGGGGTGCCGGCGGCCCGAAGCTGTGCCATGGCCTGTTCCTGTCCCGGCCAGTTGTTCCGTGGAACGACAGCGAGACAACAGCAGCGCAACAACTCGGCGGCCTGATACCAGTTGAGGATCTGTGGAAGTAGATCCACCCCCACCACAAACAGCAGGCGGGCCGAGGGGAAACACGCCCGAGCCGCTTGGACGCTTTCCAGGGCGCGGCTGCTGCTGAAGTCTTGCCGCAGTTCCAGGCGGCGCCCCTGGGGTATCCGGGTCTTGAGGCCATCCACAACCGCCTGGAGCAGTTGGCAGCGGACCGCCAAGGGCGCGCCGTGGTGTTTCAAGGGGTTATCGCTGGCCCATGTGGCCACCATGGGATATCGCTGGGCTAAACCAGCCAGAATGGCTTGGTGGCCAATGGTCGGCGGGTCGGCGCTGGTGCCGAAGAGGGCCATGGTGCTGGGCGGGGACTGGGTGCTCATGGCAGCAAGACCGCGTCTTTCCGGGTAAGTGGCTGACCACGGAACTCCTCGAACTGGTTCCAGCACAGCCACGGGGGTTGGGGACGCTGCTGCTGGACCAGGTGTTGCATCATGGTGGCTGACGGGGACAGCCGCAAGGCTTCTCCTGCCACCAGCTTCCGGGCCGCGAGTCGCCCCAGAAGGCGGGTGGTATGCACCGCAAGGGTAGCCTGCGCCAAGGCCACAGGACCGGCGGGGGCCAGGCTGAGACCGGCAGTGAACGGCGCTGCCGCCAGCAGCAGGTGCTTCACAAGACCCAGCATCCCCTGCAAGCCCAACTGAGCGCCACCCACCCACAGCAGATTGGCGCCCAGTTGTCGCAACAGGGCTTGTCGTTGGGGACCAGCCATGGGGAGGGGGATGCCGTACAGATTGGCCAACTGCACAACCAGGCCCGTATCGGCTGTGGCGGTGCCCGCCAGATCCATCAGCATGACCGGATTCATGGCCAGGCCCGCTGCCTTGGCGGCGGCGTAGCGGCCAATCAACTGCTGGGCCCGGGCGCGGCGCTGCTGGAGACGGCAACGCATCAGCAGGCGTTGGAAACGGCCCGCGGCTTGCAAGCTGTTGAGGGCCAGGAGTCGAGCGCCGTCGGACTGCCACAGGTGCAGCAACGCCTCCCGGAGGGGCCGCACTTGGGGTGGCGCAGCCTCACTGCGAATCCTGCCGTCGGCGAGTTGTTGCGGTTGCCGTGGCGCCGCGGCAATCACCAGGGGGGTGATCCGGATCACCCCGTCACCCGTCAGTTGCCGCACCCGATCACTGATGGCCGTCGCCAACTGGTGGCGTTCCGTCGGCGTCCAGGTGTCGGCACGGTTCAGCACCAGGAGCACAGGCTTGCCACAACGGCGTAACTCCGTTAACGCCGTGGCCTCCGGGGCGGAGATGTCCCCGCCGAGCACCAGCAGCACCAGGTCCGCCCCCAGGGCCAGACGGCGAGCCAAACGGCCTTGGGCTTCCGCCTGGATCTCGTCCAACCCCGGTGTGTCCACAATGTCCACAGCCTGGAGACCGGGGATGGGGGCAGGCGGGGTCCACATGGCCTGCTGCTGCTGGCGCGTGCAGCCATGGGCCACGTCCACGGCAAAGCATGGCGCAGGCAGCAGAGCATTGAGCACACTGGACTTGCCCACCCCCACGCGCCCGAACACCACCAGACGTGGGCGACGCCGGGCCAGGCGTTGCAGTTGATGATCCACCGCCCGCAGGTGTGGCCCCAGCCGACTTTGCTCCCGCGGGGAGAGCGTCAGCCGCCGCCGCCAGCGCTCCAGCAGGTCCAGCACCTGTTCCGCCACGGCACCACCCGCGTCCACCACGGTCATGGTCATCGGGACTGGGGGAGGGGGCGCCAGCCAGCCAGCCAGGCCAGGACCGCATCGGCGCCGATCACACCGGCAAACCCGCCAAACTCGTCCACCACCACCCGCACCCGGTTGCTGTGGTGACGGAAGTCCATCAACAACTGGTCGGCACGGATCATTTCCGGGACAAACACCACCGGCTCGCTGAGCTCCGCCAGGGAACGCTCCCCAAGACCCTGCACCAGTGCAGCCAGCAACGCCTCCCGGCTGGCCACCCCCAGGACGTGGTCCACCGCCTCCCCCAGGATCACCCACCAGGGGTCGTTGCGCTCCAGAAGAAGGGCTTCCACACTGGCCAACCGATCCGAACCCGCCAGGGTGGGGGCCGCCACCCGGGGCATCATCAACTCACTGGCCCGCAGGTCGTTGAGTTGGAACACCTTGCCGATCATGGCCGCCTCATCGGCTTCAATGCGGCCCTGCTGCTGACCCAGGCGGGTCAGCAGACGGATTTCCGCCTCACCGGTGATGTGGGTGCTCTGTGCCGTCAGGGCCGGCACCAGGCGCTCGAGAAGGAACACCAGCGGGAGCAGCAGCCGGGTCAACTGCAGCAGGATGGGGGCAACAACCAGGGATACCTGCACGTTGAAGCGGGCCCCGAGGGCCTTTGGCAGGATTTCTCCCACCAGAATCACCAACAACGTGAACAGTGTGGAAAAGACCGCCACCCATTGGTTCGGCAACGCCAGTTGTTCCACAATGACCCAACCGGCAAAGCTCCCCAGCATGATGCTGCCAAAGGTATTGAACATGTTGTTGATCACCACCACCGCCGCCAGCGTCCGCCCCAGTTGAAGCCGCAGGCGTTTCAGGCTGTTGGCCCCTGGCACGCCACGGCGGCAGAGGTCCTGGACCTGGAGGGGGGTGGTGGTCATAATGGCTGCTTCGCTGCCGGAGCAGAAGGCAGACCCCAGCAAGAGCGCCACCGCCATCAGGAGAAGTCCGCTCAGGGCGTTCACCATCGCCACCTCAGGCTGGTCATCCCGCTCCTGTCCTCCCCGCGGCTGAATCGAATCCGGTCACACCTGCCCTGACATACGCCTTTATTCAATCATTCCCATCCCCACCTGCACACCGTGAATTCCCGTCCGGATCGTTCCGCCCATGCCCAACGACGCCAGCGTCTCCTGGCCAGCCTGAAGGATGCAGCGGTGGTGCTGCCCGCCGCCCACCTGGTGACCCACCACGCCGACGTTCACCATCGCTTTCGACAAGACAGCGACTTCTTCTACCTCTGCGGTCTGGACGAGGCCAATGCCGTGGCTGTGCTCCGCGGCTACGGCTCGGGCGGTGCTCGGGATCCCCGCTTCGTGTTGTTTGTGGAACCACGGGATCCCACTGCTGAAGTGTGGAACGGCCAGCGCTGGGGCGTGGAAGGCGCCGTGGAGCACTTCGGCGCCGAGGCTGCCCATCCCCTGGGGGAACTTGCCGAACACCTGGACGGCTATCTCAACGGCGCTCGACGCATCGGCTTCCGCGTTGGTCGCCATCCCCATGTGGAACCGCTGGTGTTGAGGGTCTGGTCACAACAACTGGAGCGGGGCCAGCGGCATGGGGGACACACGGCCAGCCTCTTCGACGCCGGCACCACCATCCATGCCATGCGCCTGCGCAAGGAGCCCGGGGAGCTGGAGCGCCTGCGGGAAGCCGCCCGCATCAGTTGCGCTGCCCATGAACAGGCACGGCAGGCGACCCGGGCCGGCATGGGGGAATACCAGATCGAGGCCCTGCTGGAGGGTCACTTCCGTAACGCCGGGGCGCGTCAGCCCGCTTACCCTTCCATCGTGGCGGGGGGAGACAACGCCTGCATCCTTCACTACACCGACAATCAAGACCCGCTGCGGGATGGGGATCTGCTGCTCATCGATGCCGGTTGCAGCCTGATGGACTACTACAACGCCGACATCACCCGCACCTTCCCCATCAACGGGCAATTCGGCGGGGAGCAACGGGACCTCTACGAACTGGTGCTCACCGCCCAGCGCCACGCCATCGCCGCCGTGCAGCCGGGGAGCAGTTCCGCCAAGGTGCATAACGCTGCAGTGGATGTACTGGTGGACGGGCTGCTGGAGCTGGGCCTTCTCCAGGGGGACCGGGAGGCCATCGTCACCAGCCATGACTATCGCCACCTCTATCCCCACCGCACCGGCCACTGGCTGGGGCTGGACGTCCACGACGTGGGGGCATCCCGACTGGGGGATCACCACACCGCCCTGGAGCCCGGCATGGTGCTCACCGTGGAACCAGGGCTGTACATCAGCAACCGGCTGCCCGTCCCGGAGGGGCAACCCCCCATCCCCGACAACTGGCAAGGGATCGGCATCCGCATTGAAGACGACGTGGCGGTGACCGCAACCGGCCATGAGGTGCTGACGGCGGCGGCGCTGAAGGATGTTCGGGATATGGAGCGGTGAGGAATGTCTGAATGCTGGTGGGTGGTGGTAGCCTGAGAAGAGGGTTGGCAAAAACAATGACACCCTCCATGGGCAAGCAACGCAGCAGGTTCGTGACCATGCGGGAGCGGCTTCGGCGCTGGGTTGATCAGCATCAAGGTGAGGTGGTGCTCCGCCGTGACCTGCGCCGTCTCGGCAGTGCGTCCCAGGTGAGCCGCGGCTTGAGGCAACTGGTGAATGATGGCAAGCTGGTGCGCATCGGCCTTGGGGTCTATGCCAAGGCAACGCCATCCCGCCTCTCGGGCCAACCTGCCCCCAGGCAAACCCTTGAAGTCCTGGCTGCCGAAACACTTGATCGTCTCGGCATTGCCTGGCAGCAGAGTAAAGCTCAGTGGCTCTACAATGCTGGCCTCACAACCCAGGTGCCTTGGCGGATCACCTTCAACACGAGCCCTCGCCGCATCAGCAGGCGGTTACAAGTGGGCAAGGGTGTTGTGGAATATGAAAGAGGATAAGCGATGGCGAGGCTGACAAAGCAGGAGCAACAGGAGGTCATTCGCCTCATTGAGGCGGGTAAGCCCCTGCCTGACAAATACCGCTTCCTGCTGTTCGACGACAAGCGGGAGGTGGAGTTGGTCTGGAACGGTAAGACCAACGAGGTCACCAACGTAGTGCTGCCTTTCCAGACGATTGAGCAGGTGGACGAGCCACGGGAGGACGCGGTAGCGCAACAAGACCTGTTTGCCATGGATAACCGTGGCCGCCAGCTTCGGGGCTGGACCAACAAGCTGATATGGGGTGATAACAAACTTATTCTGTCATCACTGAAGAATGGTCCACTGCGTGAAGAGATTGAGCGTCAGGGTGGCATCAAGCTTATTTACATCGATCCACCTTTTGATGTTGGTGCAGATTTCTCGATAGACATTGAGATCGGTGACAAAAAATTCACTAAAAATCGAAATATCTTAGAAGAAGTTGCTTATCGAGATACCTGGGGACAGGGAGTAGATTCATTTATTGCAATGATTTACGAGCGTCTTTCTATTATGCGAGATTTGTTGGCAGATGATGGAAGCATTTATGTGCATTGTGATTGGCATGTAAACGCTATAGTTAGACTGACAATGGATGAGATATTTGGCAAGAAACATTTCATCAATCAGATTGAGTGGACTTATAAGACTGGAGGAACTCCACAAGCAATTGGCTTTTCAAAAAAACACGATCATATCCTTTACTACTCCCGTGGTGAGAATCCAGTCTTTAATCAGCTCCTCCAGAAGTCTTATGTACCAACACTTCCAGAACCACACACTTCGTCGGGGCAGCGCCTTTGTGTAAGACGTGATGAAGTTTGTGAATTATGTCTAAATGGAAGTCCAGGTCAAAAATATCGAATGGTGATAGCTAGAGACATATGGGATGATATTTCTTCCATTTTTCGAAATGACGCACAAGCCACAGGTTATAATACCCAAAAACCTGAGGATCTATTAAAACGTATAATAGCTGCTTCATCAAACGAGGGCGATATTGTAGCAGATTTCTTTGTAGGTTCTGGCACCACATCAGCCGTGGCTGAAAAACTTGGGCGTAAGTGGATTGCTGCCGACTTGAGCAAGTTTGCCATCCACACCACACGCAAGCGCATGATTGGCGTTCAGCGTGAACTAAAGGCAGATGGTAAAGACTACCGAGCCTTTGAAATCCTCAACCTCGGCAAGTATGAACGCCAACACTATGTTGGGGTGAATCCCAGCCTTCGTGAAGAGCAACGTCAACAGCAGCTACAAGCACGTGAACGCGCATTTCTGGACCTCATTCTTGGGGCCTACCGTGCAGAGAAGACCGATAGCTTCGCCAGCTTCCATGGCAAGAAAGCTGGTCGGCTAGTGGTGATTGGTCCGGTCAACATGCCGGTTTCACGACGGTTCATCGAAGAAATCATCCTCGGATGCCGCAAGAACCGTATTACCAAGGTCGATATCCTTGGTTTCGAGTTTGAAATGGGTCTGTTCCCGAACATACTCAACGAGGCCCGAGAAGAGGGTATTGATATTGCCCTAAAATACATCCCCCGTGATGTCTTCGACAAGCGGGCTGTAGAGCGCAACCAAGTTGTTTTCCATGATGTTGCTTTCATCGAGGTCTGCCCGCATTTCAAAGACAATACCGTGGCTGTCGAGTTGACGGATTTCTCGGTGTTCTACTCGCAGGATTCCATCGCCCATGCTGAAGCGACTCCGAACAATGGGAGGAGCAAGATTGTTGTCAAGAACGGGCAAATCATCAGCAAGAGCAAGGATGGAACCTCGACAGACGAGCAACTGACTAAAACCTGGAAGGACTGGATTGACTACTGGTCAGTTGACTTCGACTTTGAAAACAAGCGTGAAATCATCTGTGTCCAGAACCCCGACACCGGGAATTGGGAAGAACAATGGACAGGCGACTTCATCTTTGAGAACGAATGGCAGTCGTTCCGCACGAAGACAGACCGTTCACTTGAACTGAAGAGTATCTATCACAAATGCGCACAAGGAAGGCGCAAGATTGCGGTCAAGGTTGTGGACATCTTCGGGAATGACACTATGACAATTATTGATGTGAATGTAGGGGGCAAGAACTGATGGCACTTCACCCCGATTTCCCCGACTCACCCCACGCAATCCTCGACCCGGCTATCCGCTGGTTTCCGGCTGACGAGACGCTGCGCCACACCATCATGCCGCCCTTGGTGGCCACCCTGCGCGTCAAGGTGAAGGAGTTTCGTAACGGCGGTTATGTTCGTGCGTCCGCCACCAGCAAGAGCCTGTTGAACTGGTGGTTCAACATTCCGCATCTCTTGCCACAGGTGGATGGCAACATGGCCGAGTTCCAATACTTCTTCTCGCAGCGTGAGGCCCTGGAAACCATCGTCTACCTCTATGATGCCGTTGGCGCAAAGGATAAGTTTGACCTTATGCGCTTCGACAGCTCGGGCGCTGTTTCGGCCAGCATGTTCGATGAAACCTGGCGGCGCTATGTAGTCAAGATGGCGACCGGCACGGGCAAGACCAAGGTGCTGAGCCTTGCCCTGGCCTGGAGCTACTTTCACAAGCGTTATGAGCCGAATAGTGAGCTTGCCCGGAATTTCCTGCTCATCGCACCAAATATTATTGTGCTCGACCGCATCTACAAGGATTTTCAAGGGCTGAAGCTCTTCTTTGAAGATCCAATCATTCCCTATAATGGGTTTGACGGTCAAAATTGGCAAGACGATTTCCAGTTGACGTTGCATCTTCAGGACGAGGTGCGAGTCACTCAACCGACCGGCAACATCTTCCTGACCAACATCCACCGTGTCTATGCGGGCGAGGACATTCCCCCGACACCCGAAGATGATGACACGGAGGATTTCTTCCTTGGCAAGCGTCCTACGGGCAAGACGACTGATTCCAAGGTGGACCTTGGCATGATTGTGCGCGACATCGACGAGTTGATGGTGCTTAACGATGAAGCGCACCACATCCACGATGAACGCTTGGCCTGGTTCAAGTCGATTAAAGACATTCACAATCGCCTTGTCCAGAAAGGTTCTGGCCTTGCCCTTCAGATCGATGTGACCGCGACGCCAAGGCACAACAACGGCGCAATCTTCGTCCAGACCATCGCGGACTATCCACTGGTCGAGGCGATTTCACAGAACGTGGTCAAGCACCCTGTGCTTCCCGACGCGGACAGCCGGTCCAAACTGGCCGAGCGCCAGAGTGGGGAATATACCGAACAATACGCTGACTACCTCCACCTCGGCGTCATCGAGTGGCGAAAAACCTATGACGAGCATCAGAAGATGGGCAAGAAGGCTATCCTCTTCATCATGACCAACGACACGAGGAACTGCGACAATGTTGCGAACTACCTTGAGAGAACCTACTCGGATTTGAAGAACGCTGTTCTGGTTATTCATACGAAGAGAAATGGTGAGATTTCAGAGGCATCTAGTGGGAGGAGAAAGGAGGAACTGGAAACTCTTCGCAAGCAAGCAAATGAGATTGACGACCCAACCAGTCCCTATAAAGCCGTCGTTTCCGTGTTGATGCTCAAGGAAGGCTGGGATGTCCGAAATGTGACAACGATTGTCGGCCTTCGCCCCTACAACGCCAGGAGTAACATCCTGCCCGAGCAAACTCTCGGGCGCGGCTTGCGAAAGATGTATACGGGTGGGGAAGAAGAATATCTGAGCGTCGTTGGTACGAATGCCTTTATGGATTTTATTGAAGATATCAACAAGGAAGGCGTTGAGCTTGAACATAAGCCAATGGGGCTTGACACAGCGCCCAAGACTCCTATTGTCATTGAAATAGACAAGGATAACACTAACAAGGACTTGGATACCCTTGATATTGGAATCCCGGTGCTGACGCCACGAATTTACCGAGAATATAAGAATCTTACAGACTTGGATGTTTCGGCATTCGGGCATAATCCGGTCACCTACCAGAGCTTCAGCGAGGAAGAGCAGCGCGAGATAGTTTTCAAAGACATTACGACCGGTGAGATTACACACACCACAGTGCTCGATAGTGCAGGGATTGCAGACTATCGCAGCGTTGTTGGATATTTCGCCAAGGCCATAAAGGATGATTTACGCCTTGTAAGTGGTTATGACGTTCTGTATAAAAAGGTGAAAATATTCATGCAGAACTATCTATTTGATCAAAGCATCATCCTCGAAAGCGCCAACACGATTCGAAACCTTTCCGAACTCGCAGCGACGAAGACGTTGTTGGAGAGCTTCAAGACCGCAATAAATGAGTTGACGGTTGAAGACCGAGGCGCTGCTGAAATCAAAGACACCATCAGACTTCGGGAAACTAGACCTTTCGTTGTGAAGGAGCAGGACTATATTGTTCCCAACAAAAGCATCTTTAATCGTATTATCGGTGATAGTCACCTTGAACTCGTCTTCGCAGAATTTCTTGAGAACTGTACTGACATACAATCTTATGCGAAGAACTATTTAGCCGTCCACTTCAAGATTGACTATGTAGACACTAATGGAAACATCTCGAATTACCATCCTGATTTCATCGTCAAACTGAAAGATGGTCGTATTTTTGTGGTTGAGACAAAAGGACTGGAAGACTGTGATGTTCAATTGAAGATGAAGCGGTTACGACAGTGGTGTGAAGATGTCAACACCGCACAGACGACAATGATCTTCGATTTTGTTTATATTGACGAGAGAGACTTCCAACGTTATACGCCGTCGAGTTTTGCCCAGTTAATTGAAAATTTTCGTGAATATAAGTGAAAACCAAAATGCTTTTCAGCAAGACATATTGCGATGCAAGTCCAATTCATACCATATGCTTTGCAGGGAACATTTGATAATACCCGTCCCTTTCTCTATTTGTCGGTCGGCAAAGGGAGTTGCAGAAGCTACTGATTCGCATTGAGGGCAGCCTGGCCGGCTTCTGGCACTAGGCATCGGCAAGACACCATCCTGGTGGAGATGGTGAAGGCCAGGCCAGGGATGCTGGCTACCGGGTTGCTCCCAAGAGCATTACCTTGACTCTGGAGGCCAGCAGTGGACCTGTTGGGCAAGTACTCTCCGGCGTCGGGGCAGTGACGGTCTCTTGTACCAACGCCTCACGGCCTTTTGTGGAAGCAGCGCAGCAACTGGTACCCAGCTTCCGTCTCCGTGGCGGCAGGCTCACTGTTGGCGCTTTTGGTTTCAGTGGCTGTGGATCCCGTAGCGAGGGGGTATCGCAACCTCCCAGTGCCCTGCTGCTGGGTCATGTCCTGGTACAAGGCCATGGCCATGGCCCGCTATATGGATGCTCCGCGGGAATAGTTCAGAAAAAACTCAATTGGCTCTCTGGCGGCTCCGGTGGTATTGGGAATACACCAACAATGACCCAAGGATTCCGGGCACGAGAGTGCCACTCCAAGGTTGTGCCCAGGAAGAAATGCAAGTCGGTTGATCTGAAGGTGTTGAGATACTTCTCTTTTACCTTGGCGAGGGTTTCCGGTTCGCTGGACTCTCTGCCGTCTGACCGCCGGCAGTTCCAGAACAGGGCACCCAGTTCCCAATCCAAGACCCGCAGCTTTCTGATGTGCCCGTCGGCATCCTTGAATTTGTAAAAGAATCTGTAGGGAAGTTTCTGGACGATTTCAAATGTCTCGCGCCAAGTGTTGTCGTCAAACAGGTCATACTGACCGGTGGCCTCGCGCATCTGGCGAACTTTGTTGATATCCCACTTCCGGTCCTCCTCAGGTTCCCAGACAAAATCCATAACCTGTTCGGGCTTGAACACTGCAAGTGAGGTCTCATTCGCCTTGGCTGCAGCAATAAGCTCTTTTAATCGGGTCCACACGCGAGCTTTTCCTAAAAGAATATTGCGCCGCTCTCGCCACTGATCCTTTGTGTCAATATGGCCAACAACCCGAAGTTCACTCTGGTCAAGGGGACGGAATGTCTCCGGGCGCAGATCCTTCTTGGTGTTACGGATCACGCGGCAGGTCAGCCAGTCATACTTTCTGTAGTGCTCCTTTTCATGCAAGCGTCGGAACGGCACAGGGTAAAGACGCACCCAGGAGCCATCTTCACGTACCCCGGCTGTGCAGACGGTCTCGCCGTACTTTTGCGAAAGCGTCGGGTAGGTCTTGACGGTGACAAGAACTCTCTCCTCACGGACCTGTTCCATGGGTAGTGCTCAAAGGTGCTTCACGTCCAGCCCGGATGCAGGGGCAAGATGCAGAGCAAGGCGTCCACGGTGGCACTGGCGGGAGGATGCTTCAAAGCACATCAGCGCAGATGGTTTCCGGGTGCATAGACCTGCAACGGAGGCAATGCTGTCGCCGGCGCCGGGAAGGATCGTCGTCTCGTACATGTCGAAAAGACGGTCATAGGCTGTCAAGGAGGGCCGGTCAACCCGCATTGTGCTGGGGATGCCCAAGGCTGGCACATGGACATAGGCAATGTCCACTTCAGCACAGAGCCGGGCCATGGTCTTGCCCGCAAAACCATACTTGCGAGACAGGGCATTCTTGCGTACGTCAATCAGTTGGCGAATACCAGAGCGGATCAAGTGCCTCAGTAGGCCGTCAATGGTCCGACCTTCGTAGCCAACGGTATAAATTGCCAGTTGCGTTGGCGTCAGTGGCCAGCATGTCCCCTGCCCATACCACGAATAGCGCCGGCTCACGTCATGGGAGAGTTGATCCGGCGTCATCCCGCCGTAGGTTCGCAGGATTGCCTCAACACCCTTTGCAGCACGACGGGGAAGCGTTTGAACCACACGGCGCACATGGGCACGCTCTGGTGGAGCAACCGACAGTTGATCTCGGTGATCTCCGGTCAACAAACCTGCCTCTTGCAGCCCCTTGACGTCACGGCAGACTTGAAAGGAGTGGGGACCCTCCTTGTGGGGCACAAAGTCGTAGAAGGTTGACACTCTCAACGCTTGGGGCTGCTCCTGCCGCAGCAAGAACAGCCAACGCATGAGATGCCCCCTGGTCAGGCCCTCGCCAGCGTGGCAGACGAATCCAAGCAGAAAACGTTTCCGCTCAATCATCACGTTCTGCAAGGCGCATGTCCTGTCTACTCCAACACACCCCCAACAAGCTCCTCGTTGCATCGATACTGTGCCGAGAACACTCCTCCTGCTGGACGTCATGACCCAACGCCCCCATCCCTGGCAGGCTTACAATCTGCGGGGATCCCCCTATTTCCAGGATAATCTCAGCCGGAATGCCCGGAACACATCCCTTTCTCTCTTTGTCGGTCGGCAAAGGGAGTTGCAGAAACTGCTGGTTCGGATTGAGGGCAGCCTGACCGGCTCCCGCCAGGCGGTGGCCGGTCGGCCAGGGATCGGCAAAACCACCCTGGTGGAGGCGGTGAAGGCCGATGCCA
>Ga0209021_1003296_pt1 | contig 13095 bp, 6 predicted proteins | sample PinacodermFT_FD_187299 | JGI IMG/M metagenome (GOLD analysis project Ga0209021, IMG submission 187299) | Host-associated microbial community of the marine sponge Aplysina aerophoba from Gulf of Piran - sponge pinacoderm, lysed by freeze-thaw... | ecosystem: Host-associated > Porifera > Sponge >... | reverse complement strand
TGGATACATTGGCTCTACCTTCTTTTGTAACGAGATAAACATCTGTACAGCGGCCAGGCTCTTGCCAACGACAAGCATGTACCCAGCCTCTGACCACACGACTACACCACAGTTCTTCGATAGCCTGTCGGCAACGAAAACACTGATGACAGGAGGGATAACAAGAAGGCACTGACAGCATCCGTCAGCCTGTCTGGCAGCCTGGTGAAATGACCGGCGGGCACAGGGTCCATTAGCTTCAAACGCCAGCCCCCAGTGCCCGCCGGCAAGAAAAATAACGTCCTGGATCCCGGCTTGTCAGACGACAGCGGGCGGCACGAAGGGAACGCCGTCCGGTTCCAGCTCAGGATGCGCCTGGCGCCACTGATGAATACGACGCAGGTGCGCCATGTCAACGTCCAGCCCCCGTACATCATCCGGCGACAGGGGGCCCTTGGTCATGGGGTGGTATGGATACTGTTGCAGAGCCTGTAGCAGCGCCTCCTTTTCGAAGTAGATCACACGCTCCCCATCCCCCAGAGTCGGCACCGGTTCCTTCATATAGTCGAGAGTAATGGGACAGCCATAATCACACGGGAATCCGGCATGACTCTTCTCCATCAGGCGCGGCGGTGTGGCTGCGCGACACTCCTGCATAAAGCGGTGAAAACTCTCCAGCAAGCAAGGATCAAGTGCCAGGCTGTTCAACAATCGGTACGCCAGCAGGCTGCGCGGCGGTGCACAGTGCCCCGGTTGTCCGGCCAGGTTATTGCGCGCCATGAATTTCAGCATGGCCACAGGTTCACGACGAATTTGTCGTGCCAGGCTGATGAACTGCGGTGCCCGGGGACACACCTGAACCAGAGGCACAGCAGGTAAAAAGTGACTGTCGGCCTCCCCCACCAACCGCGCCACCAGATCCCGCCTGCCAAGCTCAGGCAACAACTCCACAAAGTGCGCGGTTTCCAGACCGGGAGCCCGGCGGTTGATGTTCGACCAGATGTGCGAGGCCCTGTCGGTATCCGGGAGCCTCCCCACGAAGCCAGACCTGAGGTCAGCATAGTCACAGCCTATTCCCAACAAGGCTGCCATCTCCACAGCCTCAGCTTCCCCACGCAGGCGCTCCACCGCCAATGTCTGCAGGTCGGAAGAGCTCAGCGGGCGGGAGACCATCTCCACAGCCCGGCCCCCGGCCTGCAAGCTCCGGATAAATCCCGGCTCAATACACTGGCCAGCTGCCAAACGCTCAAGCTGCGCCCAGCCCAGCCCATCAGCTCCTGAGGCCCTTGCCTGACTCAGCAGGGCAAACACCCCATTTCCCTCAAGGCCGACAGTACCTTGCAACCTCTCCCCCCGGGCTTCATCGTTCAGAACCTGCGCAAAAAAAGGCTCTTTCACATAGCGGCGCACCAGCGGCCAGACTTGTGCGAGCGGCACAGGCGCATCGGGGTTTCCACTGTGCCAACGCAGGACATCTGCGCTGATTGTCTCCACGTCATAAGCGAAACGGCTGTAGCTGTCCCAGCTGTCGAAAGGAAACGGGACAGGAATCTGCCAATGCTTCGCTATTTTGTCGATCATCTGGACAGGGGCATCAGCTTTTGCCACAGCCTCAATCCACTCTTTGCCATCAAGCCTCTGAGGACTTTCCCGCACAATCCAGGCCAAAACCTCCACATGGAAGGAGCGCACCGCAGGACTGCGCTGGAAGGCCGACAACTCCAGCAACTGCGACTGCGGCTGGCCTTTGGAATCTGCTATCAGCGACAGCAGAAAAGCAGGCGTCAATCCCCGCACAATACCCAGCTCCAGCGCTCGGGCGAAACCTGCTGTCACCAGCATCCGCCCGATTTGCTCGCCCGAGCAGACTGCCGGACCACCTGGCGGGCAAGGCTCCATCCACATGGCAAGTTTCCGTTGAGTACACACCCGTCGTCTATGTCTGAACCCGCTCGAGGCTGTCGTGAATCCCTGCAAGCATGCCGAGCAAAAAAACGCGCGCTTACCTGGAGCTGGCCCCCCCGAAGATTGCGACATTTGCTGCTCCCTGAGGGCATAGGCTTTTATCTCACGCCCGGCGGAAGTCAACGTGCTGGCACTGACCCCCCTCCTTGCTGAAGTCTGGGGTGAACTCTCTCCCGCAACCTCGGCCATCTGAGCCGGGCACCCAAGGCGATGTTGCCCTGCTACCAGAGGGCACCCAGGGCGGTGTGGTCGTTCTGTATGCATTAGCTTTGTCCTGTTTTATCCAGAAAGGAAAGGCGTACTGCGGCGTTGGCTCGTGCAAGCACAGACAACAAAGAAGCACCCCCTCTCAGGTCACAAAACCATGGCGTAGTTCCCCGACAGCCTGTTGAGAACGCAGACAGTTATGACAAGGGGGATAACAGAAGGTATGACAGGGGGGATAACAGAAGGAGCAGGACACAGCGACGGCCAGCATCCGTCAGTCTGTCTGACAGCCTGGTGAAATGACCGGCGGACACAGGGTCCGTTCAGCTTCAAACGCCAGCCCCCAGTGCCCGCCGGCAAGAGAAATGACGTCCTGGTTCAGCCTTGTTCGACGACAGCGGGCGGCACAAAGGGAACGCCGTCGGGTTCCAGCTCGGGATGCACCCGACACCACTGATGACCAGGACGCAAATGCGCCAGATCAAGGTTCAAACCCTGTACTTCACCGAGCAACAGGGACGGTGGGGATGCTGGTGCACAGCCTCCTTTGCACAGGAGATCACACAGGCATCCCGCCCCGGAGTCGACACCCGGTTCCTTCAGCTCCTCAGGCAACAAGACCAGAAGGCGTCCGGTGTCCAGACCGATGTTTAACCCGATATATGGGCCCTGTTGATATCCAGGGGCCTGTCAGCAAGGCCAGGCCTGGCTCAACCACAGCCAGGCGGCTGTCGCCATGCCCTCAGCTTGCGCATGAGCGCAATCCATTGCCCATGTCTGCAGGTTGCAAGGACACACAGGGCGCAAGACTGGCTACACAGGCTGCCCCTCTGTCGATAGCCTCCGGATAAATGCAGGCTCAATACACTGGCAAGTTGCCAGACGCTCGAGCTGCGTCCAGGCCAGCCCGCCTCCCGCAGCTTTTTGCTGACAATGAGCCCGAGCCTCACCGAGCAGGGCCAGCAACCCATTTTCCTCAAGGGCGGCAGCTTGTTGCGCCTCCTCCCCCTGGGATTCATCGTTCAGAGCCCGCGCAAACGAAGGCTCTCTCACATAGCTGCGCACCAGCGGCCAGACCTGTGTCAGGGGCACGGGCACATCGGGCTTGTCACTGTGCCAACGCAGCACATCGGCGCTGATCGTCTCCAGGTCATAGCAAGAGCGGCTGTAGCCCTCCCAGCTGTCAAAGGGCGAGGGCACCGGAACCTGCCAATGCCTGGCAGCTTCCGCCAGAGTCCCGGCAGGCGTTCCCGCTTTTGCCAGATACTCCATCCACCTTTTTCCGTCAAGCCGGTAAAGACTCACCTGCACCATGCGGGCCACGCCCTCCCGATGGAAGGCTGCAGACGCCAGAAACTGGTGCTGCGGCTGATCTTCCGGGGCTTGTGTCAGCTCCAGAAGAAAAGCAGGCACAAAGTTGTGCACAATACCCAGCTCCAGCGTCTGGGTGAAACCTGCTGTGACCAGCATGTGCCCGATTTTCTCACCAGATCGCACAGCCGCATCACCAGGCCCGCAAGCCGGCACGCCTCGGGGAGGTTCCCAGTTGCAGCTCCCCCGTCCTACATGTTTTCTCGCGCTTACGACTGTCGTGAACCCCTTGCGACAGACCGGGCAGAAGACAGTGGGCGGTTTGTGCCCTGCCGGCGCTTGCAACGCCTGCTGCCGTCTGAGACCAGGAACACCGGCTCTCATCGCACGCCTGCCGGAAACCGGCCTCATGGCTCTGACACCCCTTGCGCGTCCTCTACCCCAGGAAATAGCGCGCCCCCTTCCTGAAGGTACGGATGAACTCCCCCCTGCAGCCTGCGACCGTAGACCGGGACGGGAAGAAGAGCTGTGTGGTTGTTCTGTATGCATTGGCTTTGTCCTGTTTTATCCAGAAAGGAAAGGCGTACTGCTTCGTTGGCTCGTGCCAGCACAGACAACAAAGAAGCACCCCCTCTCAGGTAACAAAACCATGGCGTAGTTCCCCGACAGCCTGTTGAGAATGCAGACAGTGATGACAGGGCGGATAACTGAAGGGCACGGGCTCTGCCGGTATTCTTCAGACTGTCTGACAGACTGGTTGAAGCACCGGCGGGCAACGGGCCCGTCCAGCTCAAAACGGCAACACCCGCTGCCCGCAGGCAAGAGGAATGGCGTTCCGGTTCAGCCTTGTTCTGCGACATCGGGCGGCACGAAGGCAACAGCATCCTGTTCCAGTTCAGGATGCGCCTGGCGCCACTGATGAATACGACGCAGGTGCGCCATATCAACGTCCAGCCCCCGGACATCATCCGGCGACAGATGGGCTTTCGTCACAGGGTGGCAGGGTTGCATTTCCAGCGCTTGCAGCAGCGCGGCCTTCTCAAAGTAAATCACCTGTTCTCCCTGCCCAAGGGTGGGAACCGGCGCTGTCATATAGTCGAGAGTAATGGGACAGGCATAGTCACAGGGAAGACCGGAGCTGCTGGTCTCCATTACGCCAGCTGGCGTCGGGCTGACGGGCCGGTACTCCCGTACAAAGCCCTCAAAAGCCGCCAGCAAAGAGGTGTCCAGTGCCAGGCTGTTCAACAGCCGTACACTCAGTGCAGTGCCGGGCGGAGCACAGTACCCCTCGTGCTGCGCCAGATTGTTGCGTGCCATGAATTTCAGCATGGCCACAGGATCACGACGGATGTCTCCTGCCAGATGGATGAACTGCCGCGACCGGGGACAAACCTCGGTCAGAGGGACAGCAGGTAAAAAGTAGCTGTCCGCATCGCCAGTCAACCGCCTCAGCAGATCCCTGCGGCCCAGCTCACAAAACAACTGCACCAGGTGACCGGTTTCCAGAAAACAGGTGCGGCGGCTGATATCCCCCCATAGACACAGGGCGGTGCGTTGCTCTGCACTACAGCCAGCAACGCCACCGGGCATCTGCAGGCTGGCATACTTCAACCCCAGCCCCAGCAAGGCCGCTGTCTCCATGGCCTCACCAGCCTGATTCTGGCCATCGGCCATCAGCGCTACCAGATCTGAAGACTGCACAGGCCGGGAGACTGTCTCCAGGCTTTGCGCCCCTGCAGGCAGATGCCGGATAAATGCCGGCTCAATCAGGCGACAGCGCACCAGACGCATAAGCACCGCCCAACTCAACCCGGCGCCATCTGCCAAGGTTCTTGCCTGACGGAGTAACGCAACCACCCCCTTTTTCTGCGGAGCCACAGGGGCGTACGACAGTCTCCCTGCGCTTCCCTCATCCAGCGCCAGCGCAAAAAGCGGCAGCTCAACATAGCGGCGCACCAACACCCAGACTGTATTCAGGGGAACGGTCGCAGCAGGCCGCCCGGCGAAGCAGCGCACCACATCTTCGCTGACGATCTCCTCTGCGCGCTCGTAGTAGCCGTAACTGTCCCGGTCTTCGAGAATCTGCGGCAGGACAACCTGCCAGGCCTCAGCGATTGTGCGTAGTGTGTGGACCGGGGTTCCTGCCCGTGCCAAAGCCTTGATCCACCCCCTGCTGTCCAGCCGCAAGGCCGCAGGATGGCAGGTCACCTGTGACACCTGATGGACAGCTCTGTCCTGCTGGGCGACAGCCTCCTGCACCCCTGCCAGCAAGGCGCGGGCTCCGACCAGACCCAATGCCCGGTTCAGCAGTTGAGATGGATTTTCCAGGGGCCGCAGCAAACCGGCCAGCTCATCCAGAACCGCCCCACCCACACCCTCTATCCGGCTGCTGCCAATCCGTTGCGCCAGTGCGCGAACACTGTCGGCTATTGCAGCAGTAACCGGGGAGTTTTCCTGCAAAACGCAGGCCATGACTTCCAGGTTCAATGGCATGGCCAGCTCCAGCCTGCGGCGTATCAGGCCCGTAGCATCCGATACCAGCGACAGCAGAAAATCAGCGGGCCGTCCCAGCACAATCCCCAATTCCAGCGTATGGGTGAAATGGGCCGCCACCAGCGTCCCCGCCACTTCAGAGCCCGACAGCACTGCACAAGGCGGTGCAGGCCAAACGGGAGCTGTCTCGACAGTCGCCGTGTGATGAGGTTGGAGAGCTCCGGGCCCCAGGCGGGTGACCTGCGACTCATCAGAAAAAGAGGGAGTTCCATGCAAGTGAGCCTGCATGGCACGGAATTGCTCGCCCACTTCACAAAAGTGACCGTATATTTCCCTGAATTGACCATATATTTCCCTGAAGCGCTCACTGACAGGCAGGAGGCCAGAGCCGGAAACCACGCACGGAAACAGTCGTCTGGCGCTGCTGCCCAAGGCGCTGCTGCCCAAGGCGCTGCTGCCCAAGGCGCTGCTGCCCGAGGCGCTGCTGCCCGAGGCGCTGCTGCCCAAAGAGGACTGCCCTCTGATGACCGAGTCTCTCTGCTGAGTCCCTCCTCTGCGGCGTCGGGAAATCCGCTCCCGGTGCAGGCCTGCCAGCGAAAACGCCTGCGGATTCCGGCGCCGGGCAGTCAGCCGTGCTCGGCGGGCCGCGCCGGATGTGTGCTCTGCCTCAGGCTCTGGCGTCCGGATGGGACGGGGCGATGATCGGTGTGGACGCTCTGAATGCATGGGCTCTACCCTGTTTGGTCAAAAAATAGAAAACTGCCGCTGGCGTTGGCTTGTAGCGGTCCGGCACCTGTGGCAGTCCGGCAAGACAGGAAATTGTCCTCTCAGATCCAATAACCATGTAATAGTTCCCCGGCATGAGTTGCCCGGCATGCTCACAAGGAAGTCGCTGACGCACAGCGGACATCAGATGACACAGAACCGCCAGCATCTGTCTGGATACCTGACACACTGGTTATATGACGGGTCCGTTCAGCCCCAGACGGGATGCCCACTGCCCACCGGCGAGCCTCATGAGGTCCTGATTCAGCCTTGCTCGACAAGGCTCGGCGGCTCGAAGGCAACAGCGTCCTGTTCCAGCTCAGGATGCGCCTGGCGCCACTGATGAATACGCTGCAGGTGCATCAGATCAACGTCCAGACCCCGTATATCATCCGGTGACAAATGTTCTTTGGTCACCGGATGACAGGGACGGATTTCCAGCGCCTGCAACAGCGCTGCCTTCTCGAAATAAATCACCCGTTCCCCCTGCACCAGGGTGGGGACCGGCGCTGTCATATAGTCGAGAGTGATGGGACAGGCATAGTCATACGGGAGTCCGGAACTGCTGGCCCCCATTTCGCCAGCTGGCGTCGGGCTGGGAGGCCGGTAGTTGTGCACAAAAGCCTCAAACGTCTCCAGCACAGAGGCGTCCAGTGCCAGAGAGTTCAACAGCCGTACCGCCAGTGCCGTGCCCGGCGGTGCACTGTAACCGGCATGCTGCTCCAGATTGTTGCGCGCCATGAATGTCAGCATGGCCAGCGGATCACCACGAATGGCGCGCCTCAGGCGGATAAACTGCGCCGCCCGGGGGCAAGAGTCAGCCAGAGAAACAGCAGCTTGCATCTGGCTGTCAGCATCCCCGGTCAACCGCTTGAGCAGATCGGGCCGGCCCAGTTCACGAAACAGCTGCGCCAGATGACCGGTTTGCACGGCACCCGCGCGACTGCTGATGTACCCCCATATGCGCAGGGCTGTACGTTGATCTGCTGTGCAACGGGCGACACCACCCGGCAGCCGCAGCGCGCTATACTGCAGGCCTGCGCCCAGCGCGGCGGCTATCTCCATGGCCTCACCAGCACTGTTCTGGCTATCGGCCATCAGCGCCATCAGATCAAAAGGTCGCACCGGCCGGGAGACTGTCTCCACGCCTTGCGCCCCTGCGGGCAGGTGCTGGATAAATGCCATCTCGATCAGATGACAGCGTGCCAGACGCACAAGCAGCTCCCAGCGCAGCCCGGCTGAGGCTTGCGCCTGCCGCAGCAGCGCAATCACCCCCGCTTTCTGCGGGGCTGCAATGCTCTGCGCAGCTGCAGGCTGAGACGACAGCTCTGCGCAACCCCCATCGTCCAGTGCCGGCGCAAAGAAAGGCAAATACACATAGCGACGCACCAATGGCCAGACAGTCTTGAGGGGAACAATCGCATCAGCCTGCCCGGCGTACCAGCGCACCACATCTTCGCTGATGCTCTCGAGCTCAATGCCAGAACAGCTGAAAGCGTCCCAGTCATCAAGCTCAAGCGGAATGGGAACCTCCCAGGACCAGGCTATCTCCCGGGCTGTATGGACCGGCGTTCCGGCCCGTGCCAATGCCTTGATCCACGCCCTGCTGCCCAGGCCTGAGACAGCAGGATGGCACGTCACCCTGGACACTTGCCGAACCCTGCTTTCCTGCTCCACAAGAGACTCCTGCACCCCGCTCAGCAAGCTGCGCTCACCCTGACCCAGTGCCCGGTTCAGCAACTCAGGCTGGTTCTCCAGTGGCCGCAGCAGATCGGCCAGCTTGTCCAGCAGCGCGCCATCGGCACTGTCTTCCCGGGTGTCGCCCACCGGCTGGACCAGCGCGCGAACGGCATCGGCTATTGCCGCGGCATTACCAGAGCCTTGCTGTAAAACGCAGGCCACGGACTCCAGATTGAATGGCAGCGCCAACGCCAGTCTGGCGCGCAGCCGGGCAGTTGAATCCGATAACAGCGACACCAAAAACCCGGGCGCCAGTCCCAGCACAATGCCCAACTCCAGCGTATGGTCAAAACCTGCCGCCACCAGGGTGCCGGCAATCTCCAGGCCAGACCGCCCTTCAAAGCGTCCTGCCGGGCCGGCTGGAACAGTGCCAACAGCCGCCACACCATGGGGTGATCTGAAGCCGAAGCCGGCGATCGAAGGAGGAAAAGACAAAGGGAGTACCCCATGGGTCCGCATGTGGACGCGCCGGTGGCTCGCCCAGCTGAACCTGCGGCCACAGTCAGGGAAAGGACACAGGAATTCGCGTTCTTCGAAAGCCAGTGCCCCATGGGTGCGCATGTGTGCGCGCCGGTCGCCAAGGCGGGCGAACCTGCGGCCACAGTCAGGGACAGGGCACAGGAATTCACGCTCGGCAACAGGCTGGCCCCTGGCAATCTGTTCCGCCCTGAAGACAGAGTCTCTCAGCCCGATCCTTCTGCCACGGCGCCGGATCCTTCTGCGCTCCCCTTCGGCAGTGCCCAACAAGCGCTCTCGTCCAGCCTCTGCCGAGCGGACAGAAGGGGGAGAGTAACTGCGTGATCGTTCTGGGTGCATAGCTTTGCCCTGTTTTCTCACAAGATAAAAAACCCTGCTGCTGCGCTGACGCGTGCAAAACAGGCAAGGGAAGCCTCAGACCACACACGCATGCTGCAGTTCCCCCCGACAGCATGCGAGAAAGACATCACTGATGATTGAAAGACATCACTGATGATTGAAAGACATCACTGATGACTGGAGGGGAGGCAGAGGGCACAGCAGCCGCCGGCATTGGTCACAATGCCTGACAGACTGGTTGGCTGACCGATGAACACACAATGAACACAGAATCAGTGCCGCTCAACCACAACCGGCCTCCTGGGCCTGCCAAAAGGCCAGGCCTGCGGCCCCCTTATCCGACGTCAGACGGCTCGAAGGCAATACCACCGGGTTCCAGCTCAGGATGCTCCCGGCGCCACTGATGTATACGACGCAGATGCGCCAGATCAACGTCCAGACCCTGGACATCATCCGGCGACAGGGGGTCTTTGGTCACGGGGTGGAAGGGATGCTGTTGCAGAGCCTGCAACAGTGCCGTCTTTTCAAAGTAGATCACACATTCCCCCCGCCCCAGAGTCGGTACCGGTTCTCGCATGTAGTCGAGAGTTACAGGACAGGCATAGTCACACGGGAACCCGGAATTGCTGGTCTCCATTTCAGCCGGCAAGGTCGGGCTGGCGGCCCGGCACTCTTGCATGAAACTCTGGAACATCTCCAGCAAGGAGGCATCGAGTGCCAGGCTGTTCAACAGCCGTACTGCAAGCCCTGTGTGGCGCGGTGCGCAGTAGCCCTCGTGCAACACCAGGTTGTTTCTCGCCATGAATTTGAGCATGGCCACCGGATTGCGACGGATGTCGTCTGCCAGGCTGACAAACTGCGACGCCCGACAATAAACCTCATTCAGCGCAACAGTCGGCGCAAAATCACTGACGTCATCCCCCGTCAACCTGCGTACCAGGTCCTGCTTTCCCAGCTGACGGAACACCTGCACCAGGTGACCGGTTTCCAGAGCAAAAGGAAAATTGCTGATGTACACCCAGATACACAGGGCCGTGGTTTGAACGGCCAGTCTGGGAGGCATGCCCTCCAGCAGAACCGTATAATCGACACCCATTCCCAGTGAGGCGGCCATCTCGAAGGCCTCGCAGAGCGCATTCTGGCTGTTGACCATGATCACCAGGTCTGAAGGGCACACCGGCCGGGAAAATGTCTCCACAGCCTGTGTCGCCGCCGACAACTTACCGCTGAATACAGGTTCGACCAGGCGACAGCGTGCCAGCCGCATAAGCCACTGCCAACTCAACCCGGTGCCACCTGAGGCTTTTGCCTGGCCCAGCAGGCCCAACACCCCGCCTGTTCTGCGGGGGGCGACCAGGCTGAGCAAGGTCCCCAGCTCGGTATCATCACCCAGTGCCAGTGCAAAAAAAGCCTGGTGAACAAAGTTGCGCACCAGGGGCCAGACGTGCCCGAGCGGGACGGGTGCCTCGGGCTTTTGCCTGTGCCAACGCAGCACCTCGTCGCTGATGGCCTCCAGCGCGTAACACGAATGGCTGTAATCGTCCCAGCTTTTGAAGGAAGCCGGGAGGGGGACCTGCCAGAGACCGCCCAGCTCCCTGAGCGTCTGGGCAGGCGTTCCTGCTCGCGCCAGCAGTTCCATCCACTCTCTGCCGTCCAGTTCCGGTGCCGCAGCCCCCTTACAGCACGAAACGGGATGGCAAGTCACCGCGGTCAGAGTACTGATGTCATCCTGGTGCGCGCTGGAAACTTCTCCCGCAGCTACGCGTTCATGCCGTTCTCTCGTCAAAACCATCGCAAGAAGCCGGTCATCGCGACCGACCAGTGGCAACAACAGTGATGCCAGCTCGTCCAGAAGAGCCTGATGCTCTGCCAGGAGCTGCGTGACACCGGCACGCCCTGCCAGCGCACGAATCGACCGGGCTATTGCAAGGCTCTGGTCAGACCCCTCCTGCAAAACGGCGGCCAGAGCCTCCAGACTCAAAGGCACGGCCCCCTGCAGGCGCTGGCGCAGCCGGTCTGCACGACCTGCTGGCAGTGACAGCAGAAAGTCAGCCGTCAGGCCCCGCACAATACCCAGCTCCAGCGTCCGGGTAAAACCGGCTGCCACCAGCACGCCTGCAACCTCCTGGCCGGACAGCACCTTCAGACTCTCCAGGCTGTCGGTCGGACCTGGTGTCAAACGCCGGGCCAGCTGCGCGTGACCGGATGAATCAAGCCCGATGCAGGAAGGGTCGTCGCTGCGGCTGGCATGGACCTGATGAAGGTGGTTCCGCAAACACTTTCTGCTGCAAAAAGCGGCATCACAGGCAAAGAAAAAGCACGGGTACGGGGTGGGGACAGGACGGGCTTGCGGCGGATGACACAGTCTCCCGAGAACGCCCAGCAGCAGGCTGTCCCTGGCGGGGGCCCGCGTCACGTCTCTTGCAGTACGGCTGCCGGTGTCCCGGCACATCTCCAGCTGCCCGCCCATGGCCGCCGGGACATTCTCGCTCCCGTTTCTCCCTATGTGAGCCGGACAGGAGAAGGCTCTGTATGATCGTTCTGGATGCATTTAGCTGTGCCTTTTTGGGTAAAAGGGGAAGAAACTGTACCGCCCGCCTGGCCCGTGCCAGCACAGGTAACAGCAAGCATCACCCTCAGACCACAACACCCGACCAGAGTTCCCCGACAGCATGCTGATAACGCCATCGCTGACGAAAAGAACCGATCACCAGACGACACAGGAGCCGTACCGACACCTGACAGGAGCGCAGACCTGCCAGTCGCGTCAGGATGCAACGCACACATCAGTCGCACCCCCGCCTGTCAGTCAAGAGCCGGACTGCCTCGTTTCCCCTGACGCGATCCCGGCGGCGGCACGAAAGCAACGCCGCCCGGCTCCAGCTCCGGATGCTCCTTGCGCCACTGATGAATGCGCGCCAGATGCACCTGGTCAGTCTCCAGATGCTGTACATCACCCGGAGACAAGGCAGCCTGGGTCACGGGGTGGAAGGGGTGGTTTCCCAGAGCCCGCAACAGTGCCCGCTTTTCGAAATAGATGATGCTTTCCCCCCACCCCAGGGTCGGCACCGGCTCTTTCATATAGTCGAGGGTAATGGGACAGGCATAGTCACTGGGGAGTCCGGAATTGCTGATCGCCAGCTCGCCCGGCAAGCGCGCCGGGGCGGCCCGGTACTCTTGCATAAACCCCTGAAACCTCTCCAGCAAGGCACCATCCCATGCCAGACTGTTCAGCAAGCGTACGGCAAGCGAAATGCCAGGCAGTGCCCGGTCACCATCGTGCTGCGCCAGATTGTTTCTCGCCATGAATTTCAGCATGGCCACCGGCTCACGACGGATGTCTTGTGCCAGACTGACAAACCGCGCCGCCCGGGGACACAATTGCGCCAGGGGAACAGCTGGCGAAAACTGCGCATCAGGAGTGCCTGTCAATCTGTCCAGCATGTCGCGCCGGCCCAGTTCACGAAACAGCTGCACCAGATGACCGGTTTCCAGCCCGGGAACACAACTGTTGATATGCAACCAGACATGGAAAGCCATGGCTCCCGGCAGGGCCTCGTAATCCAGGCTGACCCCCAGCCAGGCCGCCACTTCCACCACCTCGTCCCGGGCATGGGGCCGCGCCGCCACCAGGGCCCCAAAGTCTGAAAGGCGCAGCACGCGAGAGGCAGTCTCCACGCCTTGCTCTCCGGCAGGCAAGCTCCGGATAAACGCGGGCTCGACAAAGTGCCAGCGTACCAGTCGCATAAGGTGCATCCAGCTCAGCCCGTCGCCACCTGATGCTTTGACCTGGTAAAGCAGGGCATAGAGGCCCGTTTT
>Ga0209021_1003295_pt1 | contig 13098 bp, 15 predicted proteins | sample PinacodermFT_FD_187299 | JGI IMG/M metagenome (GOLD analysis project Ga0209021, IMG submission 187299) | Host-associated microbial community of the marine sponge Aplysina aerophoba from Gulf of Piran - sponge pinacoderm, lysed by freeze-thaw... | ecosystem: Host-associated > Porifera > Sponge >... | reverse complement strand
CGTCCGTCCGCCGGTACACCACGCTGTGCCGGTCCGTCTCCGCGTTATGGAACAGGAAGAAGTCATGGTCCAATAGCTCCATCTCCATGATAGCGTCTTCCACAGACATGGGTTTCATGGAAAATCGCTTCACCCGCACCACCTTGCCTGTCTCCTCGAACGACTCGTCCTGTTCTTCCTCGTCAACCGCCGCAAGCTCCTCGATCAGCGCGCCCACATCCTCACGCATCGCCTGGGTTCTCGCTGACCTGCGCGCCTGAGATGTCCTATACGCCCTACCCTTGTAGCGCCTTATCTGCTTGTCCATCACATCCGCGACCGAGTCCACGGCTGCGAACAGCGTAAGTCCGCTCTCCTGACCGCGCAGCGTTGACCCGCTCGCGCTTATCGTCATCTGCGCCACGAACCGGTCCGTCTCCGAACGCGAAGCCGTGCGCGAAAGCTCCAGTTTCGCATCCGCCCGCTCCCGGAGATGTCTCTCAAGGCGTGCCACCTTCTTCTGAATGTAATCTTCTGAACGCTCGCTCAGCTTCATGTTCCTTGCAAAAATCTGCAATTCCATTGCTCACCATCCTCTCGCATCATCTATTGCAATGTCAGTCTTATGTGCCGCACTTCAACTGATGGACACCCATTGTATGGTCAGTGAACGCCGCTGTTCAAGGGCGATGCCGCCCACAAAGAACATGTGCGATCCTGACTTATACTATTTTAGTCTTTCAAGTTGAAGTGTGTTAAAATCAGTCAGTCTGGACGGTCAGTATTTCAGCACGCAGCGCACCCACGTCGCTGCCGAACTTTCCACGGAGCGAGATGATAGCCGGAGTCCTCGAAAGGTACAGGGAGTACCTCCCGTTAACCGACGACACGCCCATCTTCACTCTGGGAGAAGGCGATACGCCGCTCGTTAAATCTGACGGGATAGCGGAAGAAGTCGGCTGCGAGGAGCTTTACTTCAAGCTCGAAAGCTGCAACCCGACAGGCTCCTTCAAAGACAGGGGCATGGTCGTCGCCGTCGCAAAGGCGCTCGAAGAAGGCGGCGATACAATCATCTGCGCTTCCACAGGCAACACTTCCGCATCTGCTGCCGCCTATGGCGCCCGCTGCGGACTGTCCACAGTTATTGTCGTTCCCAGCAAGTACGTTGCGCGCGGCAAGCTGGCTCAGGCGATTACATACGGCGCACGCATCATGCTCATAGACGGCGGATTTGACGACGCCCTTAGCATTGTGCGCGGAGTGGCGGCAAAGCACCAGGTCGTACTGGTCAACTCGCTGAACCCTTATAGGCTGCAGGGACAGAAGACCGCCGCATTTGAAATCGTGCAGGACCTCGGCACAGCGCCCGACCACCTGTTCATCCCAGTCGGCAATGCCGGCAACATCACCGCCTACTGGATGGGCTTCCAGGAGGCTCACCAGATGGAATGGACCGGCACTCTGCCGAAGATGATGGGTTTTGAAGCCGAGGGAGCGGCCGCCATCGTCAAGGGGCATCCCATTGAAACTCCCGACACAGTTGCCTCCGCTATTAGGGTCGGCAACCCTGCAAGCTGGAAGAAGGCCGTCACCGCACGCGACGAGTCCGGAGGCACAATTGACTCCGTAACGGACGATGAGATTCTTGAAGCATACACAATGATGGCGCGAGAGGAAGGTATCTTCTGCGAACCGGCGTCAGCCGCCTCCGTTGCAGGCCTGCTGAAGCTGGCTCGCGGCGGAATGCGCCTGAAGCAAAGCAAAGTCGTCTGCGTCATCACGGGCAGCGGCCTCAAAGACCCCGACACCGCCGTCGGAGTCGATCCCGTCTTTATGGACGAATACCCAGCCGACATCACCGCTATCGAAGACGCCATGGGACTCGCATAGTTGGACTACGACAGGATCCAAAACGCCGTAAGAGATATGCTGGTCGCCATTGGAGAAGACCCGCAACGCGAAGGCTTGGTGGACACGCCTCGACGCATAGCCGAGATGTACTGCGAACTCTTCTCAGGCATTGGCAAGGACCCCGCGAGCGTACTCACCGCCGGATTTGACGAGAGCTACGACGAAACCGTCATCCTACGTGATGTTCCCTTCCACTCAATCTGCGAGCATCACTTTCTACCCTTCTTCGGCAAAGCCCAGATTGCCTACATTCCCACAGGACGAGTCGCCGGAACTTCCAAGCTTGCGCGCGCACTCGATATTCTGGCAAGCAGGCCACAGATCCAGGAACGCCTCACCGGGCAGCTCGCCGATACGCTGTACGACACCCTGCGCCCGTCCGGCGCTGCCGTCGTCATGAGCGCCGAGCACCTGTGCATGTCCATACGCGGCGCCCGAAAGCCCGGCAGCAAAATCGTCACCACCGCATCCAGAGGTAGCCTCAGAACGCAGGCAGCCGCACGCCAGGACCTCTTGGCGTTACTCAGGGAGACCCAATGACTATCAGCATCCAAAAAGAGAATTTCGATAGCATCACCGAAGAGTGGGAGTGTATCCTTCCGCACACCGGCGCAAACACCATCTTCATCACCCCTTGGTGGCAGCAGCTATGGTGGCAGCGATACGGCGACGACGATGCCGAACTCGAAATACTCTCCATCCGCAACGAAGACACGCTGCTCGGTATTGCACCGCTAATGACGCGCGGCGACACGCTTTCCTTCCTGGGAGACACAGACCTGTTCGACTACCACGACTTCCTCGTCAGGGAAGGCTGCGACAACGACTTCTACTCAGCGCTCTGGCGGCATATCGAGTCCATGGACTGGCGCACAATGGAGCTCAAGTCCCTCCGCGAAAGTTCGCAGACGCTCCAGCGATTCCCCGATTTGGCGGAGAGCAACGGCTGGACCCACCGCGTCATCGACGAGGATGTGTCGCCATACACCCACCTGCAGCCCACCTGGGACGAATATGTGGCAGGACTCCGCAAGAAGGACCGCCACGAGCTTCGACGCAAGCTGCGCCGCCTCAACAACGGCAACCAGGCTACGCAGTATTCATTCGAGGACAACGATGAGATTGCCGACGCAATGCCCGAGTTCTTCCGCTTGATGCGCGCCAGCAGGCCTGACAAGGACGACTTCCTCACCTCCGACCGTGAGCAGTTCTTCAGGGACCTCGCGCAAGAACTCGCCTCACGCAACCAGTTCAAGCTCTTCTTCCTCGAAATCAACGACATCCGCGTAGCCTCCTGCATCTGCTTCGACTACAATGGCAGTTACCTGCTCTACAACAGCGGCTACGACCCTGAATATTCCGCCCTCAGCGTTGGGCTGCTGAACAAGGCGCTCTGCATACAAGACGCAATCGAGACCGGCAAGAAGTCCTTCGACTTCCTTCGCGGCTCGGAACGCTACAAGTACAACCTCGGTGGCACAAACCAGACCATCCACGAGCTGGTCATCCAGCGCGCATAGCCCTGACAGTCATGTCAACCGTTCCAAAGCCAGACGAGGGCGCCGCTATCAGGGTTGCCTTGATATGCTTCCATAGCTGCCCTGTGGGACGCCTTGGCGACACGAAGACCGGCGGCATGAATGTGTATGTCCGTCAACTCGCCCGTGAACTCGCCTCGATTGGATGTCAGGTCGATGTATTCACGCGCACGCACGACCCTGACGAGCCCCGGATAGTTCCCGTCGGAGATGGAGCGCGTGTGGTCCATCTCGAAGCGGGCCCGGCGGATTCCACCCTCGATGATCTTCACTCATACACATCTGCTTTCGCAGATGCCGTTATTCGCTTTCAACAAGATGAAGGCGTCGAATACGACCTCATCCACAGTCATTACTGGCTGTCCGGCGTAGTCGCCACCAGGCTCGCCGGTCGCTGGAACATCCCGCACATCGCCACATTCCACACTCTGGCGCGCACCAAGCAGCGCGCCCGTGCAGGTGAGCAAGAATCCGTCAGGCGTGCCCATGCCGAACAGCAGATTATCTCGTCTGCAGATTCTGTTGTCGTATCCACACAGATTGAAAAAGACGACATCACCAAGCTGTATCAGGTCAACGGTACCCCTATCGAGGTCATTCCCCCCGGCGTGGATACAGCAATGTTCCAGCCGGCTGACACTCGCGCATCGCGCCAGCACTTGGGCTTGCCTGAGAAGCGAACGATCCTCTACGTCGGACGCATCGAGCCACTCAAGGGCTTGGACATTCTGCTGAAAGCAGTAGCCCTCCTGAATGACAGGACTGGCACACGCCTGCTAATTGTGGGTGGCAGTCTCGAGAAGGACGCTGAAATAGACCGCCTGAAGACGCTTGCGGATGACCTCGATATAAGTGATATAGTTGACTTCACAGGCTCAATCAGCCAACAGCAGTTGCCTGCATACTACAACGCAGCTGATGTCTTCGTTCTGCCTTCCTGGTACGAAAGCTTCGGGCTGGTAGCACTTGAAGCAATGTCGTGTGGCACACCCGTCGTCGTTTCAAGAGTCGGCGGACTGACATCATTCATCGAACACGGCAAAACAGGCTACCTAGTCCCCTGGCGATGCCCCGATGCATTCGCCCGGAGTCTGGAGACGCTGCTTGAGAATCCGGCGCTTAGGCAGGCAATGGGAGGCGCGGCCAGGAACAGGGCAAAAGGAATGAGTTGGGCTGCTATGGCAAACAGAATACTTGCCTGTTACAATCATCTGACCGATTAGGAGTTGCAGGCGTCGCAGGAGGATGGGCATGAACGGCTCGAATTCACACTTGCCCCCTGACAACGACCTTGAACCCGAGGCACAACACCGCCCCTCACTCCATATCCGACTGGAGCGTCACTTCTGGGGACGAGTTCTTTCAGGCTTCCTCGTCCTGCTCCCCCTGATAATCACTGCCTGGATTCTCGTCTTTGCATTCCACCAGATTGACGGCCTCTTCGGAAGGCTCTCGCAGGCTCTCATCAGGACCACTCCCTTCCACGATGGATTCCCTACCACAGCAGCATTCATCGCCGGAATCATAAGCGTCCTCTTCGGACTTGCCGTTCTGTATTTCTTTGGCACACTGATGACCCTGCGAATTGGTCGGATGGCAGTGGACGTGAAGGTCGCGGTGCTATCACACATCCCCGTCGTCAAGAACATCTACGGCGTGGCAAAGCAGGCAACCGACAGCCTGACCACACCGTCCGGGCAGGAAGTCAACCGTGTCGTCCTTGTCGAATGGCCGCGTCCCGGGCTCTTCGCCCTCGGGTTCACAACTGGCCACTCGCATCCAAGCCATCCCGATGACGCCATCCTGGTTGTGGTTTACATCCCGACCGTGCCCAATCCCACTTCCGGGAATCTCGCTTTCGTGCGGGAAGAGGAAGTGTATGCCACAGACATGAGCATGGAAGAGGCAATGAAGATTGTCTTCTCAGGAGGCGTCGTTCTTCCTGAGAACCTGAAAATGCACGCGACTACGCGGTTCCGCAGAGTCGCGCCGCCGAACTAACGGAACCTCTTCTCGTACCAGACGCTCCTGCCCACCTTGCGGAATCCGAGATTCAGGTAGAGTTCCCTCGCCGGCGTATTATCGGCATCGACTTCCAGGTCCACAAACGACGCCCCACGCTCGACGAGGTACGCGATCCCCGCCGTGACCACCGCCCTGCCGATGCCACGTCCCCTGTAATCCGGATGTACGCCGGTCATTGCCACGACGCCGCTCGGCGAAACATCGTCCGGATAGAACATCGTCCAGTTGTACGCCGCAGGCTTGCCGTCTTCAGTAATGAAGATGATGCTCTCCGGCCCGCCCCTGTTAGACTCAACACGCACCCTTATCTGCTCGACCGTGTTGGGACTGAACCCCCAGTTCTCTCCGAATGCCACATTCTGCAGCTCAGTCAACACCTCTTCATCCTGCCCCGCCACCAGTGACCGCACCGCAAATCCGGACGGCAGATTTACCTCAGGCACATCCCCGCACTGCCATCGCATCTTCCACAGGCTCCTCACCACATCCATCCCATGCCTTGAAAGCAGATGCTGCATGTCCGAGTGGGTTACGCTGGCTTCCACATGCAGCGAACTCACGCCCAATTCTTCGGCATGCTCCACAACCCTGCGCATAAGCGCCCGACCGATGCCCTTCCCTCGATGCTCATGCAGCACACCGCCGCCTGCCACGGCGCGCGAGATGGGCGGTTCGTATGAGACCAGCGAGTACCCAACGGCCTTGCCCGAATCCTCCTCCGCAATGAAGCAGTGCCGCTCGGGATCACACCCGGGCACAGTCAGCATCCCCCGCATTCCCTCGATATCGAGCTCCATCGGCGTGCCGCTCGCGCCTCCAATCTCATTGAACAGGCAGGTTACTACCTCTAAGTCCGTCCATTCGAACTTTCTTATCCTCAATGCCGCCTACTTTCTAGCGATTGGTGAGCGTATAACGCCGCTCCGCACGGGTATTAACCCGTTTGCAAGCTTCACGATTGTATCAGAGCCACTCAACACCTGTCATTTCAGAACACTGCGCCCAGTATCAACTGACACTCTTCTCTTGCCCCCAATTGAGCAAACAACTTATCATTACAGGGATGACCCAACAGGAGCCACCAGAACGAGAGAGGCGCACAGTACATGATCGAGAGACCCGAAAGAGCAATGCTCGTTATCCCCCATCCCGACGACGCCGAGGGCGGAGTCGGCGGCACCGTCGCCAAGTGGGTTGCGGAAGGCACCGAGGTCGTCTTCGTCCTCTGTACCAACGGTGACAAGGGCACGAGCGACCCCGACATGACCACCGAGAAGCTAGCCGCCATACGAGAGAAAGAGCAGGCGGCGGCAGCCGAATATTTGGGCGTGAAGGAAGTCATCTACCTGCGCTACGGAGACGGCGAACTAAACGACACCGCCAAGTTCCGCGGAGAGCTTGTCAGGGCGATCAGGAAGCACAAGCCCGATGTCGTATTCTGCACCGACCCCTTCCGACAGACCTTCTACCTCCACCGCGACCACCGCATTTCCGGGCAGGTTACGCTTGACGCAGTGTTCCCCTACGCCCGCGACTTCCTGCACTACCACGAGCACATCGAGGAAGGCTTGGAGACTCACAAGGTCGGAGATGTCCTGATGTGGGGCACCGAGCACCCCGACACCTTCATAGACATCACGGACACCATAGACGACAAGATAAACGCGCTTAAGAAGCACGCCAGCCAAGTCGCAGGCTCAGGCAGGGATGTGGACCGCTTCGTCAAGGTCAACGCCCAGAACCAGGGTCAGATGGCGAATCTGCCTTACGCCGAAGGCTTCCGGCGAATCCAGTTCCGCCGCTAGCGGACAATACCAGCGAATAATACGAAGAGCACTTGTACGACCTCCACGCCCACATCCTGCCCGGCGTTGACGACGGTCCCTCAACGATGGAAGACTCCATCGCAATCGCCCGCATCGCCGCGTCCAACGGTACGCGAATCATCCTTGCTACGCCACACCGCAAGGATGTCACCGAGCTGTCGTCCGTCCAGCACATTCGCGACCTGACCGCCGAACTGCAACGCCACATCCGCGCCGAGGGAATCCCACTGTCTGTAGTCCTCGGCATGGAAAACCACATCGACGTAACCCTGCCCGAGGACGCGGCATCCGGGAAAGCCCTCACAATGAACGGCTCGCGCTACATCCTCGTCGAGATGCCTTTCTTCGGCGCCATCAGCAAACACGATTATGTGGAAGATGCGCTTCTAGGCTTGCAGGCACAGGGATTGACGCCCGTATTCGCGCACCCGGAGCGGATTGAAGCGTTCCAGAAGCAGCCCGCCCTGCTCGAACGCTACATCGGGATGGGCATGCTCAGCCAGCTAACGCGCGGCAGCCTGCTTGGGCACTGGGGCGAAGAAGTGCGTCAATTCTCGTTCGACCTGCTGCGAAGTGGCATGGCGCACATCCTATCCTCCGACACTCACTCACCGCATCCGCCACGAACACCGGAACTCTGCGAAGTTCTGAAAATCACATCGGGGATAGTAGGATGCCAGAAAGCCAGAGCAATGGTCATCGACACACCGCGCGCCATACTCAACGACAAAACCCCATCTTCCCTATCCCGTCCAACCTGTTAGCTCCCCTACTCGTCTATCCACCCGATTATCTTTGAAGGCGTAATAGTGAGCAGGCAGAACTCCATCTCCTGAAGCGCCTGCTGGATGTAAATCTCGCCTTCTTCCTCGCCCTTGTAGTGAATCGCCATTGCGCGCACTTCGTCCGGAATCCCATCGGATGAGATCACAGCCGTGCCATTCACAATGACATAGCCATACGGAGCGTCCTGCTTCGCAACCGACATCGATACCCGCGCGTCGTGGCGTATGTTCCGCACCTTGACCGCGGTGGTCTGCGTGAACACCTTCACCACTTCGCCGTCCCACCGGAACCACACAGGCGCCACATGCGGCGACCCGTCCGTATTCACCGTTGCCAGGTCCCCAATCATCGGAAGTTTCAGGTACTCATGAATCTGGTCTTGAGTCATTGCTCCACGCTCTCCTTGGCCGCGGCAAGTTCAGGAAACCTGTCGCATACTTCATTCCAAATCAAATCACTGACGCGACTTTCAGGCAACGTAGCGTCTATGACGCAAAACCTTTTGGGTTCTTTTGCGGCAAGTTCTCTATATCCTTGCCGCACACGCTCGTGAAATTCCAGCGGCTCATCCTCGAATCGCGCGCCTTCACGTGCTCTCACATCGTCTGCATGAAGCACACTGTCGTCAAACTGGAATCCGAGCTGAAGGTTTCCTATCCGCGTCAGCCCTTCCACCGGTGGCAGGTCCAGTAGAAAAGTCAGGTCAGGCATTGTGCCCTGAGTCGCCATCTCATTCACGGCTTCGACCTGCTCCAGTGGTATCCCACGCCCATATCCCTGGTATGCGGTGGTCGAGTCAACATATCTGTCTGCCACGATAACAGTGTCACCGCGGTCCAGCAGGGGCCTCAGTGCCGCAAAAACAAGCTGCGCCCGCGACGCAGAGAACAGCAGAAGTTCAGCCTCCGCTGAAAATTCGCGCTCTCCAGGCAGGCCGCGCTTGAGAATGTCCCTGATCTGCCATCCGAGTTCAGTGGTACCCGGCTCATGAACGAATTCCACGGCAACGCCGGTATTAGCGAGACGCTCGGCAAGCACCTCGGCCTGCGTAGATTTGCCGCTCCCCTCGCCACCTTCGAACGATATGAACACCGCCATATCGCCTACCGCCTGTACATCACGACATGACGGTTCGGCTCGCGCCCTTCGCTGGACGAAGACACACCGCGCTCGTTAGCTACCTTGTGCTGCAAATGCCTCACATACGCTGCCTGCGGGCTTAGCTTCACCTGCGTTTCGCCCTCGCCCAAGCGTGACGCGGCACGCTCTGCCTCGTCTAGTGCATCCGTGTGCTCCAACTTCATCTGAGCATCCTGCGACTGCTTTCGCATAAGCGCCTGCACGAACTGCTGGATCTGCGCCAGTGTGTTCTTCCGCAGCACATAAACGGGCTTTCCTCGTTGTTCAGCCAGTTGCAGTGCCTGTGTGCTGCGCCGGTAGTAGTTCTTCGTCGTCAGCAGCATATCCGCCTTGCCCAGGTCCGCCACCAACTCTACGGGCGCGTTGATGCTGCGCACCGCCTGCATCAGCTTCCCCTTATTGATGCCGTAAGGCAGAATGTTCACCGACTTCAGAGGTACAACATCCTCCTGCTCTTCGAGCATTGGCACGCCCCAGGCGCGTCTAGGAGTGTCTCGCCTGTCGCCTCTGTCTCTACCGCCGTTGAACAAAGTGGGAATCTTCGCCTCTGCGTGCGAACGCTGCAGTCGGCCAAGCTCATCAACAGTGCGCAACTGCGGCGAGATCGGATTGCCGCGCAGCATGCGGTCAACCACATCCGACACGTCCTCATGCACCACGACCTCGTTCCAGCCCTGTATCTCCACAAGAATGTCGAATGTCGGCGGCGCCCGCCTTTCCCGCACCGTCTTCTGTGAGCCTCGCCTTCGAGCTTCGATGTCACCAAGGGTTACGGCTTCGACACCACCCACGAGGTCTGACAATGTAGGGTTCATAATGAGATTATCGAGGGAATTGCCGTGCGCGGTGGCGACAAGCTGCACGCCGCGTTCGGCGATCGTGCGGGCGGCGTCGGCGTCCGCCTCAGTGCCAATCTCGTCGATGACGATGACCTCTGGCATGTGGTTTTCCACCGCCTCGATCATCACCGCATGCTGAAGGTCAGGCAGTCGCACCTGCATGCGCCGCGACCTGCCAATACCCGGATGTGGAATGTCGCCGTCGCCGGCAATCTCGTTGGAGGTATCCACTATGATTACGCGCTTCTGGGCATCGTCAGCCAGCACACGCGCGATCTCCCGCAGCATCGTAGTCTTCCCCACCCCCGGCTTGCCCAGCAGCAATACGCTCTTGCCACTCAGCACCAAGTCCTCAATGATGCGAATCGTGCCGTAAACGGCCCTTCCGACACGCAATGTCAGCCCGACAACCTTGCCCGACCGGTTGCGTATTGCCGATATCCTGTGCAGCGTCCTCTCTATGCCCGCTCGATTGTCCTCACCAAACGAGCTGACCTTCTGGATCACAGACTCGATATCGGATTCCGATATCTCACGGCTTGAAATCACGAGGCTCTCGCTCAGAAAGCGCGCCTCCGGCTCACGGCCCAGATCAAGCACCACCTCCAGCAGTTCATTCACATCATCTCGCTCAAGAAGCAGCCCCCGGATATGCGGGGGAACCGTTTCAACCAGCGATTCAAGGTCCGCTTCCAACTGTGTTCTTAGCAACTGAGTCAAAGAACCTCCTTGGCATCCCAGCATTGACCGATCATCCGACTACCTACACTTTACCATAGCAATGCAACCTGGGGTAAAGCGACATTTCTCCCTATCATTTAGGCATCGGACTTGCCTAAGTTAGTCCTGCCGCTCCGTCATCCCGACGAACAGTTCATGGATGCGCGAGTCGCCCGTCAACTCCGGATGAAACGCGGTCGCCAGCATATTGTCCTGACGTACCGCAATGGGCCGACCATCATCCAGAGCCGCCAGCACCTTCACCGATTCGCCCACGCTGTTCACCACCGGGGCGCGAATGAATACGCAGTGGAACGGCGCACCCTGTATGTCATCGAATTCGATGTCAGCCTCGAAGCTATCCACCTGGCGACCGAATGCATTACGACTGACCTCGATGTCCATAAGTCGCAGCGGTTGCGGGCGTCTGTCCGTCAGGCGGTCTGCGATGACAATCATGCCCGCACATGTGCCCCAGATCGCCATGCCCTCTTGCGATCTCTGCCGAAGCGCATCACGAAAACCATAGATGTCAATGAGTTGGACGATCGTAGTGCTTTCGCCCCCTGGAATTATCAGCCCATCAACCTCGTCAAGTTGATGGGGCAGGCGAATTTCAGGCGCATCAATCCCCAGGCGGCCCAGCGCTTGCCTGTGCTCCAGGAAATCGCCCTGCACGGCGAGTACGCCTATTCTCGGCAGGCCATTCGACAAATTACCAGCCTCGTACGGCAAGCTGCTCTTCTTCGGGCATAGTCCGCACATCCAAACCCGGCATCGCTGAGCCCAGGCCCTTCGAAATATCGACGAGTATCTCCGGGTCGTTGTAGTGCGTGGTAGCCCTGACAATCGCTTCCGCCATTATCTCCGGGTATTCGGACTTGAATATGCCTGAGCCTACGAACACGCCATCAACGCCAAGCTGCATCATCAGCGCCGCGTCTGCTGGAGTTGCGATGCCTCCGGCAGCAAAGTTGACCACAGGCAAATTGCCGTTGTCGTGGATCTGCCGCACCAGTTCGTAAGGAGCGCGCAGGTCTCTTGCCGTTGCCATCAGTTCGTCGTTTGTCATATTCTGGATGCGCCGCATCTCGCCTAATACCTGTCGCGCGTGCCGGACTGCCTCGACGATGTTGCCGGTGCCCGCTTCGCCCTTGGTGCGAATCATTGCGGCGCCCTCGCCGATACGCCTCAGTGCCTCACCAAGGTCACGGCAACCGCACACGAACGGCACTTTGAAGTCGTGCTTGTTGATGTGGTTATTCTCGTCTGCCGGAGTCAGCACTTCGGACTCGTCTATGTAGTCCACGCCCATGGCTTCCAGAATCTGCGCCTCCACGAAATGCCCGATGCGCGCCTTCGCCATCACCGGAATCGTAACCGCGTCTATAATATCCGCTATCATTGCCGGATCAGACATGCGCGCCACACCTCCGGCCTGCCGAATGTCCGATGGTACGCGCTCCAGCGCCATCACAGCGACTGCGCCCGCATCCTCCGCAATTTTCGCGTGTTCAGGGGTAACGACGTCCATTATCACGCCGCCCTTCAGCATCTGCGCCAGCCCGGACTTTACCAGGAAAGTGCCGGTCTCAGCCGCAATGTCAACTGCCATGAGAGCCTCCAATTAACTCCGTCCATTTCATATATCCACCACATGGCAGTATATTCCAGCGCAGTCTCCTTATCAATGATGGCATCAATGATGACGAAGGAAACAAGCTTCCTCAAGCTCATCAATGCACTGCGCCCTCCGTCCTCTCCGCAGCTCTGTCCTGTTATACTGCCGTAGTGCAGATTATCGCACCGATAGTGAAGATATAATGCGAGAATCACAATGACAGTCAAAGCATTGTGCAGTTACAAGTGCAGGGACAGCGCGGTAAATGGCGATACGCCGCAACGCCTCAGCTCGTTCGCCGAAGTTCAGCCCCTGCTTAGCCGCCCGTCTTCCAACGGCACAGGCTACTACCTGCGCCTGAGGTGCGAGAGTTGCGGCGAACTTCAATGGATTCTCTTCCCGACAAGATAGCGGCGTACGCGCGCACTATCCGTCCTGTCGGCTTCCACTCCCTTCCAGCGGTATCACGCTGTTCGCCTTGATAATGAGATAGATCTCGGTACCCTCTTTGAGTTCGAGTGCTTCCAGTGAACTCAAGGTAATCTCCACTATGATTCGCGTCCCGACATCCGCATACACCAGCACCCGCGAATCGACGCAGTGAATCTCCGACACCCGAGCCTTTATGGCGTTGCGCGCGCTCGTCTGTGGCGGTATTTGCCGCGACACGATGATGTCCCCCGCCCGTATGGACACCGTCAGAGCCTCACCCT
>Ga0209021_1003294_pt1 | contig 13099 bp, 8 predicted proteins | sample PinacodermFT_FD_187299 | JGI IMG/M metagenome (GOLD analysis project Ga0209021, IMG submission 187299) | Host-associated microbial community of the marine sponge Aplysina aerophoba from Gulf of Piran - sponge pinacoderm, lysed by freeze-thaw... | ecosystem: Host-associated > Porifera > Sponge >... | reverse complement strand
GGAAGATTCCGGGTCCAGGGCTTCCGCGACCGCCGATTCCACCGCGTCCCATTTCCCCTGGGCCAGCAACACGGCGCCAATGGCAATCCGCGCGGCGCCCCACCCGGGCCGCATCGCAAGGGCTTCTTCAAAGCGGGAAATCGCGGTGTCCAGGTCGTGTGCGAAGGCGGCATCGACACCGTCGCGGTAGGCCGATCTCGCTTCGCCGCCCACGGCGGAGGAACGAGCGGGAACGCGCCGGAGCGGCAGCCAGTCGTAGACCGTCCCGGTTGTGCGATTATGTCCCGCCCACCCGGCCGCGAGTTCGCGCCAGGTTTCTATCACATCGTCCAGGACGATGTTCCTGCTGTATGTAAGCGCAAGGTTATTGTAGGCTTCCGCAAAGCCGGCGTGAAGCGCTATGGCCTTTTCAAACTGTTCCCTGGCATCGTCATTCCTCCCCTGCCTGAGATACACCATGCCAAGGTTGTTGTGGACCTCGGCGATGCCTACATCGGCCCGGATGACTTTCATGTACTCGTCGACCGCGTCATCCAGTCGCCCGGCCTCTGCGTACAGCAGTCCGAGATTGGTCCGGGCGTCATAGAATCGGTCATTGAGCGAGAGCGCCTTCCTATATGCCGCCATGGCGTCTTCGGTCCGGTCCAAATTGGCATACATGCTGCCAAGGTTGTTATAGGCCTCGGCGAATTCCGCGTCGGCATCTACCGCTTTTTCATAGGCGTCGATCGCCGCCGCGTGGCGATTCTGCCTGGCGTGGATGTTACCTATATACAGATGCGCGTCCGCAAGCCCCGGGTCTTCCTCCAGCGCCTTTTCGAAGGCCTGCATCGCCTCGAAGTATGCACCTTGCTCGTAATAGGTCACGCCCATCACGTGGATATAGGGCAGCGGCCGGCTCGCTCGGCGTCCCTGCCTGGCGACGGGGGGCGGCGTTCCGCCCATTCTCTCGAGCATGGCGCGATAGGCCGTGATGCTGCGCGTCTTCGAACGGTCCACGGCGATCACGGTACTCCCTTCCAGGGCGCCTTCCAGCTGCCTGTCCACCGCGGGATTATCCTCAAAGAGTTCGAGGGCCTCTTCGTACCGTCCCGTCCTGGCGTAGATCAGGGCCACGTTGTACCTGGCCACGGTGTGGGTGGAATCCCGCGCCAGCGTGCGTTGATAAGACGCTTCGGCCTCGTCCAGCCGTCCCAGCCGGAAATACACGTTGCCGGCCCCTGTCAGCAGTTCCGTGTCCTCGGGTGCGAACACCAGTGCCTCTTTGTAGGCCTCAAGCGCCCGGTCGTACCAGCCGGCCATTTCGCACGACCGCCCCAGGCCGAGCAGGGCATTCCGTAATTGATGCCGGTTTTCGTCCGGCAGGTCCCGAGCGATATCGACGGCGGCGCCATAGGCCCTCGCAGCGCCTTCGTGATCATCCCTACGCGTATATATCGCACCCAGGTTGAGACGCCAGTTGATCTCTTCGGGTGAAAGTACGACGGCCTGCAGTGCCTCCCGTACCGCATCATCGTATCTTTCCAGGTAGTAGTACGCCACGCCGAGGTTTCCGAAGGCTTCGGAATCCGTCATGTCGATCGCCAATGCCCTGCGGTAGAAGGAGATGGCGCCCGCGTAGTCTCCGTTGCGCATTGACGCGTTGCCGGCTTCCATCGCGCCTCCGATATCGGCGTCATGGGAATCGGGTCTCGGTGTGCTCGCACAACCCGCGGCGGTCCACAGGAGTATAAGCGCGGCCATCCCGTTGCAGATTTCGAGCCGGCGGAACTTCATTTATATTCCTCGTTTCAACTGTTTTGCAGAGGCATGGCTGAATGCATACCATGGTAATATACGATATAATATACGGTATTACAGCGTTTGTACGTCCATTTTTGGCAGGCAATGTCGACCTGCCCCGGGATCGCCTCGAAATAACTTTACTTTGATGCGGCCCCGCGGTACTTTTTTTCAAGAATCCTCACCTGATTCCGACTAATTCATTCAGTCAATCGGAAACCGCTTGACACTAAACACTTGTTTGGCATATTGAGTTAGGATATGCCAGGAGATTCTCACAAGGTATCAACGAGGGGGAGACCGCGGATATGAAAGATATCGATCCGGGTAAGGAGAAGGCGCTCAGCGGCGCCATAACGCAGATAGAGCGGCAGTTCGGCAAGGGTTCCATTATAAGGATGGGAGACGAAAATCCCCAACTGGCCGTAGAATCCATACCAACGGGATCCCTGACCCTCGATCTGGCGCTCGGTATAGGCGGCGTGCCGCGTGGACGCGTGGTGGAGATATACGGTAACGAGTCCTCCGGAAAAACGACGCTGGCCAAGCATATCGTGGCGGAAGCACAGAAACTGGGCGGGATGGCGGCCTTCATCGACGCGGAGCATGCGCTGGACATCCGCTACGCGCGGGCACTCGGCGTGGATATGGATAAACTGCTCATTCATCAGCCGGATACGGGCGAGCAGGCCCTCGACGTCGCCGAGATCCTCGTTCGCAGCGGCGGCGTGGACGTCATCGTAATCGACTCGGTCGCCGCGCTGGTTCCGCGGGCCGAGATCGAGGGAGAAATGGGTGATTCGCACGTCGGCCTGCAGGCCCGCCTGATGTCGCAGGCGCTGCGGAAATTGACCTCGGTGATCAACAGATCCAGAACCTGCCTGGTCTTCATCAACCAGATCCGCCAGAAAATCGGGGTAATGTACGGCAATCCGGAAACGACGACCGGCGGACTGGCCCTGAAGTTCTACTCCTCGGTCCGGATCGAGGTGCGCAGGATCGGAAGCATCAAGGGCGAAGACGCTTCGGCGGGCATCCAGGTAAGGGGTACCGTAAAGAAGAACAAGCTGGCGGCTCCCTTTCGCGAGGCGCAATTCGACATAATCTACGGAGAAGGCATTTCCAAAGAAAGCGACCTGATCGAACTTGGCGTCAATAACGGCATCATTGATAAGAGCGGGACATGGTTCTCCTACGATGACGAACGGCTGGGGCAGGGCCGCGAGAACGTGCGGCAGTTGCTCCGGGAACGCCGGGAACTCGCCCAGGAGATAGAGGAGAAAGTTCGCGCGGTCTTTGCGCCGGCGAGTCAGGACGCCGCCACCGCGAACAATGGCGCCGAGGAGAAACCGGCGTCGAGGACCGCACCTTCGGCCAAGGGCCGGTGACGTAATGCCCTGCAGAATGCCGTATGTGTTTTAGGGTGTGAGAACTAAACGCCATACAGCGTAGAAAATCTACTTCCTCTTGCATCGGCAATGAACAGAAGTTACACCGGCCGGGGCTGATCGGATGAATAACAATCCCTTGGCTTGGACGACCTTGGTATATTAGACAGCAAAGCAACATGTAAACAAGCACTGTCCGCAGACCAATCGAACTCTGCAAATGTGGGTGGAATGTGAGCGACAAGAACCTGCAAGAAAGATCATATGAAGGTCGCCAGATTGCGCTTTTCGAACGATCCATACAACGGTGTCATCAAGTAGGGAATGAGCAGCGAGAACCCCATGTTCGAGTTAACACGCTGAACAGAGCGCCATTCGAGGAAATTACTCGCCCAATGGTGATTTGCGGCGATGCAACGCAAGCTCTGAAAATTCTACCTGAAAAGTCCATTCAAACGGTTGTCACGTCACCGCCGTATTGGTCATTGCGCGATTACGGGGTTGTGGACCAGATTGGGCGGGACGACAGCTTACTAGGCTATGTTAAGAGCATTGTTTGCACTTTTGAGCAGATAAAGCGGGTCCTTCGAGACGATGGCACTGTTTGGCTGAATGTTGGTGATTCCTACACATCCGGCAACCGGAGGTATCGGGCACCAGATCGGAAAAACCGTGCGCGCGCTATGGCAGTACGACCGCCGACGCCAGAAGGGCTTAAGCCAAAGGACTTGATAGGTGTCCCATGGAGATTGGCTTTTGCACTACAAGATGCGGGTTGGTGGGTTCGCAGTGAAATCATATGGTACAAGCCAAATGCACATCCAGAATCCGTTCGAGACCGACCAACCAAAGCTCACGAGACTGTTTTCCTGTTGTCAAAAAACCAGGACTATTACTACGACCACGAAATCGTCAAGGGGCCTCGTGAGCGTCGCTTGCGAACGGTTTGGGAGATTCCTACCGAACCAGTGAAGCGCACAAATGGGAGAGCAGATGACCATCCCGCGATGATGCCTCTGTCGCTTGCTCGATGCTGTGTAGCCATTACAACCCGCGATGACAGTATCGTTCTCGATCCGTATGCGGGCTCGGGAACAAGTCTTCTGGCGGCAAGTGAACTTAGTCGAAGGTGGGTTGGGATAGAAATCAAGCCTGCATTCGTAGACTTGATAGAACGACGGTTGTGTGTCTCATGACGCTTGATGAACTCAAGGCGACTCTCGATTCGTTGATATGGTCGTTCGTCTTAAGTCAGACAACCGTCGGAGATTGTCTCTTAAGTCCACTGCCGCCCAGAACTTATCCAATACGACATTGCATATTTCCAAACTGACGGAGGCCGCGTGGATTCAGGACACTCGAACCGCCAGAGATCGACGAGACCGTACACTTGAATTGTTCAGACAGTACCAGAGGTCCGTTACTCAAATAGTCATGCTCCGAGCGTTTCGGGATGACATTGGCAAGGTGCCGCATAGGTATCAGCTTGTTGAGATTCCGGTTAACATCTTTGACTCCATTCAGCAGGCACCGTTACAGGTCTTCGAACGGGATGCGCCAGTGATCGAATGTACCGTTGAAGATCGCGTGGTGGCAGTGGTGGCAATCGACAGGTCAGATGCAAAGATAACAGTCAGGCGAGTTCAGCTTTCGGCCTGTACTGTTCATGCGGAATGGGATAGGGCGTAGACGGGGATGCGATCGCTCTGGGGTCAAGAAGCATCACCGATGCGAATCGGTTGAACGCCCCGGGTTAAGGAAACAAGGTAGTTTGCGGACTTCCTTCAGCAGCAACCATGGCTTCAATGAGGCGATGATGCGCCCTGGGGAATGCGAATTGCTCAAGTTCGCCAATTCGAATCCAACGACAGTCGTTGCCGTCCCGGTGACGCGCTTCCCCGCCATGATACGTACAATCGTATCCGTGTAACGTCATCTCGAAATGGGTAAATGCGTGCCGGACGGTCGCCAGGGCCCGGCCGACAAGGATTTCGATGCCCAGTTTACGTTTTAAGTCGTTACGCAGAAACTCTTTCATGGCTGACTCATCTTCCGATTTCCCGCCTGGAAACTCCCACAGACCGCCCAACAGCCCATCCATAGGCCGTCGTACGATAAGGATCTCGTCTCCCCTGCGCACGATGCCGGCGGCAACATGATGGTGGGGACGTTGTTTGCGCGGCTGTTTGCGTGGAAGGACCGAAGGATCCGGCAGTTCCCTGCGGGCAAGGCAGAAGCTACCCACGGGACAACCCCCGCAGTCCGGTTGCCGCGGTGTACACACCGTTGCCCCCAGTTCCATCATAGCCTGGTTGAAATCCCCGGCTCGACCTGATACGAGCAGTCTTTCGGCCAGCGCGGCCATCCGCTTCTTCGCAGCGGCGGTCGCGGGATCATCCGTAAGATGGAACAGGCGGCTGAGTACGCGAACGACATTGCCGTCGACCACGGGGCAGTCTCTCCCGTAGGCGATACTCAATACGGCTGCGGCCGTATAGGGCCCGATGCCAGGCAGAACGGAGATCTGATCCGGGTTGTCGGGTATCTTTCCATCGTGCCGTTCGACGATCTGCCGGGCGGCTCGATGGAGGTTTCTCGCCCGGGCGTAGTATCCCATGCCTTCCCATGTCTTCAGGACTTCCTCGCACGAAGCCTTCCCCAGATCTTCTACCGTGGGGAATTGGTTCATGAATCTTTCGTAATAGGGCCGGACCTGGTCTACGCGCGTCTGTTGGAGCATGATCTCCGAAATCCAGACCGCGTAGGGGTCGGGGGATCCGCGCCAGGGCATTTCCCGCTGGTGTGTCTCGTACCAGGCGAGCAGGGCGCTGCGGAACGCTTCGATCCGGCTGGAATCAAGTAGGGCATCGACGTTCGAAACCACGGTAGTATCTACGCTCCAAGCAGCGATATCCGGGAAGGGTGGAACGGCTTTGAAGTCGCGTGCACGCGCTACGTGCGCGGAACGTGCACATTAAAGGAAGTGCTTGCCTCAGTGTCGTCTGGAAAGCCCGGTCTTGTTGTATTCTTCATGCGTAATCAGTGTCTTGTTGTAGGCATCCGTTTCACGCGGGTCGAACCGGTTGGGCGAAAAATCCCCGATATCGATTTCGGGACTTCCGTCCGCAACGCATCCCGCCAGCAACGCGCCTGCCGCCGGATTGTACGCGAATCCCCCGGAATGAAAGGCTACCCCCACATACAGTCCCGGAAAGCGCTCCACGGGGCCGAGTACCGGTTCACCGTCCCCGGAGAAGGACAGAAGCCCGGCCTTCTGGATTTCCCATTCGGTCCTGCCCGTCGAGGGCACGAGCGGAAGCAGGTTGTCCCGCGCCGTATCGTCGAGTCCCGCCGGCGGAGTGATTGTCGACATCCTGAAAGACCGGTCGGGGACACGGAACTCCGGCGCCGCGGGGTTTTCGATTCCTGCCAGCAGACGCTGACCGTAGTGCGGCCGGATGTATCCGCCGTAGGGATTGGCGTTGACCGCCGGTATTCTGGCCGGGGATGGCAAGGGCGCCGTGACGTAGCGCTGGTGGATGAAGGACTTCAAGGGCAGCTGAAGTCCGACACTCTCCAGCACCTTCAGCGTCCATACGTGCACGGTGCTCACCACCGCATCCGCTTCTATGCGTTCGTTCGCCGCGACGACGCCGGCCATGCGTCCCGAGTCCATGATGAAATCAGAGATCATGCAGCCCTCCCTGATCTCCACCCCCAGTTTCCGGCAGCCCTCTGCCAGGGCGGGTACATAGTGGTCCGGTTCGCTGTAGCCGCCCAGGGGATCGAAAAGCCCGATCGGCTCCCCGGTCAGAACCAGGTCCGGCCACGTCGCGGCCATTTCTGCCGGGTCCATTATCTCGTATTTCACTCCCAGGCGGTCATACAGAGGGAGCAGAAGTTCCCGTTCCGGCCAACTGGAAGCGTCGAAGAGATTCAGGCAGCCGACGTCCTGGAACCGGTATCCATCCAGTTCATCGGACAGTTCCCTGAACCGGTCCAGGCTGATCTTGCGAGCCCGGACGCCGGTTTCCGACCACAGCAGCCCCGTGATTATACCCGCGGCGCGGCTACTGGCTCCGTCGCCGACGCGTCCCTTCTCGATGACCGTGATTCGGCCGTAGGATCTTCGGGCGAGATGGTACGCCGTGCTGAGCCCGGTCACGCCCGCGCCTATGATGACGGCATGTCTCGACACGTGCTAGCCCTCCAACGCTTGACTTATGGCCTTTCCCGTAATGGAGAAATGGGACGCGTGCCAGGCGACCTTCCCATCCCTGAGAAGAAGCAATTGCGGCGACTCGTGCCTGACGTCCAGGCGGGATTCGATCGCATTGGAGATGTCCCTGTGCTCTATGACCATGACTTGAGTGAACATTGGGGCCGGCGAGGATGCGTCTTCTTCCGCGAAATCGTGGTATTGATCCGCGGCCCGGGCGCTCACCGGGCAAACCGTACTGTGCTTATATACGAATACCGGCCGGTCAGACGACGACGTTACGGCCTTTTCCAGTTCTTCCATCGTGGTGAGTTGCACGATGTGATCCGACATCAAAGGGCCTCCTTCAGGTCATGGGGTCAACTGGTGGTCACGGCATGCCCGGAGTACACAATCCCGGCAATTTCGACGATTTCCTGGCTTCACGATACCCGCCCCGCGGCGGCTGCCGTCTTTCGCACCTGGCTCGCGGCCCGCCGGAATTCACGGTCGCGCGGCAGCATCAGGGCCAGCACCACGGCGGCCAGTGGTACCAGTGCCAGCACTTCGAGGGTAGGCGCCACGCCGATGCGGTCCGCGATTCCGCCGAAGATGATCAGTGCGCCTCCCGCCGCGCCCCAGCTGAAGCCCATGGGAAAGGCGGAAGCCGTCCCCGCGCTGTCTGGAACGAGCTCCTGAGCCATGGCTACGGAAACGGAATTGGACGCCATGTTCATGAATCCACCGAGGAACAGCCACAGGGGAAGCAGCGGTCCGGTGTCATACAGTGAAACGAGCAGGAAGGGTGTGGACATCAGGATCGTAGACCAGATCACGCGGCCCCGTCCCAACCTGTCAGACAGCCAGCCTCCGACGAACCCGCCGATCACCGCGCCGGCCTGGAAAACGAAGAGCAGGTCTCCCCCCTGTTGCAGGGTAAGTCCCCGGTCCTGTAGCAGCAACACGAAAAACGTGGCGAAGCCGACTCCCGAAATGGTCCGGATGATGCCCACCAAGGTGAGATTGACCATGGGCCAGAGGTTCGGTCTAAAGGAAGCGCCCACATCGGCCAGGCGGGTCACCCTGCGGTTCTCGTTGCGAATGGGAATGACCCGGGCCATCGCCAGCACGGCGATCACCGTGGGCACGGACAGCCAGACGAGGCTTTCGAGTCCGAATCGTTCCACGATGCGGGGCACGACGAATGGGCTGGCCGCCAGCCCGGCGGTTCCGCCGACGATGAAGAGCGATACGCCGTATCCCCGCCTCGATCCGCTGACGTCACCGGCCATGGATACGCTCTGCGGGTGGAAACTGGCGGTGCCGAAGCCTCCTAAAATGATGAACAGCAGCAGCATCAGGAAGGAGGGGGCCAGTCCCACGGCCGACATGAAGACGGCACAGAACAACGGTCCGAGGATAATGAAATACCGTTTCTCCATCCGGTCGCCGAGTACGCCCATCAGGGGCTGGACGAGGGAGGAGGTCATGGCCGGAAGGCCGGCGAGTATGCCCGCCTGCGTGAGCGAAAGCTGCAGCCGCGTCACGAGCGCGGGGAGTATGGGGGTCACCAGGGAGGAAAAGAGGTCCACCAGGAAATGAACAACGGTAAGCAGAATCAGCTTGGCGCGCTGTATATCCGACTTCATGGATTCAGCCTTGCGTGGAGCCTGTACAGACGCTGCAGTTCCTCGATGGGGTCGGTGTGGTCGTCGACCCGGAGATCCGCGAGGTAGTCCGATGTACCACCGCAACCGCCACCTTCCCGCGCCACGAGCAGGGCGGCCGACTGCCGGCCCCTGCGATCGCCCCCGGCCGCCTGGCCCGCGGCAAGCACCGAAAGCAGTGTTTCGGCGAAACCCTCTTCACCAGGCGCTTCGAGCGTTTCCGCCATGGCGTTGACCACCGCTTCTCCCGCCAGGATGTTACCCAGGCAGACGAAGCCCGGGCCGGTCACGTGTCCCGCCCACTCCTGGCAATCCTCCCCCGTAAAGGCCGCCGCCGTACCATCGAGATCCACTACGGCCACCTGGCGGGACGTCCGTCCGGGATCGGATTCGATCAGCCGTTCCAGGGTGTCGATGGCGCCCACGTCGGCTTCGAGCAGGTCGAGGCCCCTGGGGCCGAAGGAAGCGTTCGCCCAGGCCTGCGTGGCGATGGCGCCCGCGCTGAATCTTGCCCAGGGGACCACGGATCCCACGGCGAGGTACTTCGACTGGGTCGCCACGCCGAGGTCTCCCGTTTCGGGATCCAGGGCGACGATGGAAAAAGTGGAGAAACAGGGTGCGTGGTTCAACGATAGATGCTCCGTCAGCCGTCCAGGGCCGCCCTGATCAGCTCGATCGGGTGACGGGCGGTCCGCCCCGTGCCGTCGGCGATCTGGTGCCGGCAGGAGGTCCCCGTCGCCGCGAATTCAGTCACTTCATCGGCGTTCCGGATTGCCGGGAAAAGCCGGTCTTCACCGATTTTCATGGACAGGTCGTAGTGCTCCCGCTCGTAGCCGAAGCTGCCTGCCATCCCGCAACACCCGGTATTCAAGGTCGTTACCTCGTAACCGGGCACCAGTTCCAGGGAAGCCACTGTGGAACCCGTGCCGGATATGGCCTTCTGCTGGCAATGCCCGTGCAGGCTGATTTTCCCGTCGGTGGGTCTGACAGGGAGCGAAAGGCGTCCGGCTTCGTGTTCCCGGGCCAGGAATTCGTCGATCATGAACATGCTATCCGCTAATCTGGCGGACCGCGGGTCGTTTACGAGGTCGCGGTAGTCGTCGCGGAACGTCATGACGCAGCTGGGCTCGCAGCCCACGATCGCCCAGCCGCGGTCCACGTACCGCTCCAGCTGAGCGATGTTGTATTCCGCGGCCGCCCGGGCCTGGCGCAGCATCCCTTTAGATATCAAGGGCCTGCCGCAGCAGGCGCGGGGTTCGGCAAGCACCACCCTGTAGCCTGAGCTTTCCATTACTTCCACCGCAGCGATGCCGATATGGGGTTCGCTGTAGTTTATGAAAGTGTCGGGGAAGAAGACGACGGTCGGCCGGTCGCGGCCAACGCCGTTCGCCGGACTTCGTTGATAGAACCACTGTTCGAACGTCTCCTCGGCAAATTCCGGCAGGGACCGCCTCCTGTCCACGCCGACAGTCCGTTCCAGGATCCTCTTGTGCCAGGGATGGTTCAGGACCCGGTTGCTCAGCGGAGCGAAGGCGGAACCGAGCCGGTTGAGCGTCTCGATGCGGCCGAACAGTCGGTTGCGAAGAGGCAGGCCGTGTTTCTCGTAATAGTGGGCAAGAAACTCGTACTTCATCTTGGCCATGTCGACGTTGGAAGGACATTCCCCTTTGCAGCCCTTGCACTCCAGGCAGAGATCGAGGGCTTCGTAAACCCGCCGGCTCGTGAAGCCTTCGTCGTCCAGCTTGCCGGAGAGGGCGGCCCGGAGCACGTTCGCGCGGCCCCTGGTGCTGTGTTCCTCGTCGAGCGTGGCGATATAGGACGGGCACATGGTGCCCACCAGTTTCTTGCGGCATGCGCCGACCCCGTTGCAGAGCTCGATGGACCGCGAGAAGCCGCCGTCGCCGGAGAAATCGAAAAAGGTGTTGATCTCCTCCGCCTGGTAAGCCGGTCCGAATCTAAGGTTGTCCGTCATCTTCTGGTTCGCGATGATCTTGCCTGGATTCATGATGCCGTTCGGGTCGAATACGGCCTTGACCTCTTTGAAAGCCTCGTAGAGCCGCGGGCCGAACACCTTCTCGTTCCACTCGCTCCGTACGAGTCCGTCGCCGTGCTCGGAACTGACCGCGCCGCCATAGGCAATGACCAGGTCGCGTATCTCTTCGGCGATGGACCGCATTTTGGCGATCTCTCCGGCCTCCTTGAGGTTGATGAGCGGCCGGATGTGAATCGTTCCCACGCTGGCGTGGGCGTAGTAGGACGCCACCGTGTCGTGTTTGTGGACGATATCGCGAAAGTCGCGGATGTAGTCCGGCAGCTTCTCCGGCGAGACGGCCGTGTCCTCCACGAAAGTGGCCGGCTTGGTATCCCCCTTCATGCCCATCAGCAACCCAAGCCCGGCCTTCCGGATGCCCCATGCGTTCGACTGGGCGGTGGCGGTTGTGGCCCGGACACAGGCATAGCCCAGGTTTTTCTCGCGGAGCAGGACTTCGAGGGCATCCAGGCGGTCCGACACCTCATCGGCCGTTTCACCGTAGTATTCGACCATGAGGATGGCTTCCGGATCGCCTTCGATGAAGTCGCGCTGATGAGCGGCCGCGGGAGAAGCCTTGGCCAGGTCCAATATGGTCCTGTCGGTGAGTTCCACTGCCGAGGGATCGGTCTTAAGGATCTCGACCGTCGCCTCCATGGATTCGATCAGGTCCGAGAAATGGCAGATGCCCAGTCCGGTATGGGCCGGCAGCGGAACCAGGTTGACCCGCGCCTCGGTCACGGCGACCAGGGTGCCCTCGGACCCGACGATCATTTTGCAGGGATCGAAGGGACCGTCTCCGAGAAATTCGTCCAGGTTGTAACCGCCCACGCGACGCATGATCCGGGGGTATCGGGCCTCGATCTCGTCCCGGTGCTCGTGGGCGATACGGCGGATTTCGCGATAGATCTTCCCCTGCATGCCGCCCTCGGCGGACTTCTCGCCGTACTCGCGGTCACCGACCGGCTTGAAGACCGTCTGCGTACCGTCGCTCAGGACCACGTCGAGTTCCTGGACGTGGTCTATCGTCTTACCGTAGATGATGGAATGGGAGCCGCAGGAGTTGTTGCCGATCATGCCGCCGACGTTCGCCCGGTTGCTCGGAGAGACGTCCGGGGCGAATAGCAGCCCGAGAGGTTTCAGGTGGGCGTTGAGCTCGTCGAGTACCACGCCGGGTTGGATCCGCGCCCAGCGCGCTTCGACGTCGACCTCGAGAATCCGGTTCATGTGGCGCGAGAAGTCGACCTGGATGCTGCGTCCCACGGCCTGGCCGCCCAGGCTGGTGCCTCCGCCGCGGGGCGTGACGGGGATGCCCCGTTCGTACGCGAAACGGAGGATGCGGGAGACCTGGTCCGCGTGGGCAGGATAGGCGACGCCCAGAGGTTCGATTTCGTAAATGCTGGCGTCTGTGCTGTACAGGACCCTGGCCGTTTCGTCGAACCGAAACGTGCAGTCGATCTCTTTCCCGATCTGTTCCCGCCAGGATGTGTCCATGTACCTTGCCTTTACGATATACCGGGCCTGTGCCTGGCAGGTTCTGATTCCGAAATGGGTGCGCGTCACACCGTCAACGTGACAACGTCCCTGCGCGCTACTTCCTTGATTTCAGTATACGAGGCGCGGGCCATCAGTTCATTGGTTTCCGGCGATAACCGGGCTTTCAGGGTGTCCGTCGTCCACGGTCCCCCGCCGCTGTACTGCGGTGCGTAACGGAGCACGAGCACGATGCGCCTCCGGTCGGTCGGCTTCCACCTGAGCGTGCCATGTGTGAGCAGTTCGGATATGATCACCGCGTCTCCCGCCCGGGGCGTGACATTGATCGTGCCGGGCGGCGCGTCATCTCCCAGGTCACCCCCGTTGAAGATCGCGTCGGGCCGGTCGAAATTGCACTTGTGGGACCCGGGCACGACGACGAGTCCGCCGTCGCCGGGATATACATCGGTGAGATAGGTGAAAACGACGAAGTCATCGCAGTAAATGCGGCCGTTCCGGCATTCGTAGCGCGTGCTCTGCCATCCAAAGTCTTCCCGCGCGC
>Ga0209021_1003293_pt1 | contig 13103 bp, 10 predicted proteins | sample PinacodermFT_FD_187299 | JGI IMG/M metagenome (GOLD analysis project Ga0209021, IMG submission 187299) | Host-associated microbial community of the marine sponge Aplysina aerophoba from Gulf of Piran - sponge pinacoderm, lysed by freeze-thaw... | ecosystem: Host-associated > Porifera > Sponge >... | reverse complement strand
GCGCCGCCGCCATCGGCACTATATTGCTAGGCCCGCTATTGGCCTACGTTTGCGATCCAGCCTTCCTCGACGGCGGTGATCCACGCCGAATGAAGTTCCGGCAGCGCGGCCTTGGCAAGCTCGGCCGGCGCAACTACGGACGGATGCCGTTCGATCGAGCCGAATTTCTCCTGGATTTCCGCGGAAGTGCGATCGACTTCGATCGCCGGCTTGGTGCCCCAGACATCGGGGCGGGCCTTGTGGTACTGGGCTTCGCCGGACAAAAGGACGTTCTGCAGGACAAGAGCAGCCGCCTTGTGGGGCGAGTTGATCGGAATGATGGTGTAGTTCGTATTGCCGATCGTTCCGTCGGTCAGGCCGTAGCTGCTGGTCGTCGGCGGGAAGATGCCGTTTTCGACGTTTAGGCCGAATCCGGCGGGCTCGTAATTGAAGTACAAATCGACTTCGGAATTGGCGAACAGCTCCGCCAGCGCGTTGATCGAAGTCGGATAGGTTGCTCCTTCCCGCCAGAGGTCGGATTCCATATCGTTCAGAATCTGCCACGTTTTCGCTGCCACTTCGTCGTACAGGGCCTGATCGAAGGGCACCAGCAGCCTGTCGACGCCGCCGGCGGCGTGGTAGAATACGTGGCGCACGAAAACCGACCCGTTGAAGTCGGGCGGCGCCGGATAGGTGAAGGCGCCCGGATTCTCCTTGACCCAGGCAATCAGCTCGCCGATCGATTTCGGCGGATTGGGCGTGCGCGCCGTATCGTAGGCGAAAGCGAACTGGGCTTTGGACCAGGGGACTTCGCATCCGTCGACCGGAACGCCGAAATCGTTCGCGATCGCCGGATTGTCCCAATTGACCAGCGCGTTGTTAGGCAGCACGTCCATATAGCCGCAATAGGCCATGTTGCCCTGCTTCATCGTGCGGAAGTTTTCGCCGTTGATCCAGATCATGTCGACCGAGCCCTCGTCCGTAACGCCGGATTCCAGCTCGCCAAGGACGATATTCACGGCTTCGACCGTATCGGTCAGGCCGACGCGATTCAGGGTAATATCGTATTCATCTTTAAGAATGCCGCCAATGAATTCGGTAACGTAGCGATTGATGTTGTCGCTGCCGCCCCACAGGAACCAGTTGACTTCGCCGCCTCGAGCCATTTCGACGACTTCGTCCCAGGACATCGACTTTAGGGCTTCGCCGTCGGCCGTGTCGGCCATGGCCATCGGAGCCAGAGCCGCCGACCCGGCCAAGGCGGCAATTTTCGCAAGCAGTTTCATAGGATCCTCCTTTAAGGTTGCTATCGCGAATGATTGACTAAAGTACGAGAAACACTAATTTCGCTGAATTTTCCGGTCGATGCTCGTCCGGTCGGCTAATTTTGCCGAGCGGCGACGGGCGCGCGGCGGCGAATTCGCTTCGCCGCCAACCAATGAGCCGACCAGCGACTGCGACTTGCCGAGAGCTTTCGGCGACTTCGATAGTTCGCTGTCGTCCATATGCGGTTTATCCTCCTGGACCGGAAAAAATACTCGGAACGGATCGTGCGCACGCGAAATCGGACAACACGATTCCCTTTAGCGAGCGCAAATTGTCCAAATTCACGGAAGTGTCAAGCGCATTGCCGATCGTGGGCAGAGACAACCGACCGGACTATCCCTTATCCGGAACCCGAGCCGCCGCCCGCAGCGGCCGCCGGCTAGCCATGCGCCGCGACGGAAACGCAAATCGCCGATTTCCAGCGCTGAAGCCGCCGCGATCCCTCACCCGGCGAAACGCGCTTCCGCAAGTCCCTTGACGCCAAGGCCATCTATCGCAAAAAGGCTTCCCGCCTGCGGCTGAACCGAGCCGGGCGCCAGATTGAGGCTTAGCGACGTAACGAACAGCGTATCCAGCCCCGCGCCCCCGAACGCCGGCTTCGTCGGGCGCTCGATAGGCAGATCGACTGTCATATCCACCGCCCCTTCCGGCGTAACTCTTACGATTTGCCACCCGTCGATTCCCGCGAACCAGTAGCAGCCGTCCGCGTCGACGGTCGCCCCGTCCGGACGCCAGGGCCGCGAACCCGTATCGAAAAACAGCCGTCGCTCCGTCGGAACGCCGTCGTCCTTATCATAGCGGAACTTCCAAATCGTTCGCACGCCCTTGTCTGAATCCGCGGCGTACATCGTCTCGCCGTCCGGCGAAAAGGCTAGGCCGTTCGTCGTGAAAAAGCCGCCCACGCCCTTCCAGATGCCGCGGTCGGCGTTCAGGCGGTAGAAGGCGCCATCGGGCGACTTTGGGGCGGTTTCGCGCATGGTCCCCGCCCAGAACCTGCCCTGCCGATCCGTTCCGCCGTCGTTGAATCGATTCCCCGGCTTGTCGGATTCCGGATCGCCTATCGATTCCTTTCGCCCGGATTCCGGATCGAAAAAGTAGAACCCCGATTTGGCGGCAACGACAAGGCCGCCCGATTCTCGCGGCGCGACGCAACCGACCGGCTCCCCGAAGTCGCAAGCCTTGTTTTCTCGAGTCGACGGGTCGTATCTGTTGATTTGCCCGGCGGGAATGTCGACCCACCACAGGCACGAATTTCGTTTATCCCAGAACGCACCCTCGCCGGTCACCGACCGGCTGTCCACGACGCATTCGATTTCCACGGCTTTCCCCCTCGGCATGAAAAACACCGGCCTTCTGCGAATTCGTCCGATAGATAGCGCAGCGGCGAATGCATGCCAACCGCGTTCGGCGACCGGAACGAACGATGGAGGCGAATGTCGTTAGGCAGCCGGACCCTGAAGGACCGAACCGAGGTACGCCGCCGCCAATTCGTTCTTGCTCAAGACAGTATTGCACGATTTTCGCGTTCCGGCATCGTCCTTCCTACGGAATGCAATGGTTCATGCAGAAGAATTCATGAACTCAGTCATTTTTCGCGCGACGGCATCGGATTGAAATTGGTTTCAACAGTTTCGCAACCGTGCCGCCAAGGGAGAAATTTGAATACAGGCAACCGTAGTCTAAACAACCTACCGGCTAGAGTGCGAACTCCCATTTTCCGACGATTATATCGTGATTTCTAAAAATTTTATCCGAAATTACACAATGGCTGACGACGTTGCTTGAAAGGTACGCCAGACAAAATTAACTGCGACTAGTAAGAGCATGAAATTAAAATCAAGCAAGTTGGTTGAGCCATAAGCACGAGCGCATCCGTCAATTACTGCCTTATAGGTCTCTCTCTAGCCGAGGAGTCAATCGTTTCAGCGACAAGGCAGAAGCTTAACGCCGGTTTGTAGAGACTCGCCGGGCGGATGGATTTTTGGACCCCTTTTGCCGGTTTCCCGACAAGGCAAAAAGGAGCACTTGTCCCGCTACACCTCCGAAATTTAGGGCCGACACTACCGCCGACCACTGGACTTCGAGGAACGGATGGAGATCATGGCCCACAACGGCGCAGGCCGCCTGTTGCGGCACGACGACTTGACAGGCCCCAAGGAAATTTGCCTGTCTAGCGCATGGAACGGAGAGGCGTGCAATGGAAAGAGCGGCAAATCTGCTATTTTTTGGGGACAATGCCGAAGGATTGCGCCAATTGGAGCAAGATCAGCGACTAATTGACCTAGTTTACATCGACCCGCCATTCGGCACCGGCGACGAATTCCTGATAAGCGAAAACAGGGCAAACAGCATAAGCGCCTCCGGATTGACAGCATACTCCGACAAGGCGCAGGGGGATGAATACCTGGACGCATTACGAAGGCGACTAATTGGAATTCGCCTAATTATGGCTGACTACGCTTCCATCTACGTCCACATCGACGTAAAGATGGAGCATCGGGTCAGAGTCCTGATGGACTCAATCTTTGGGGCCAAAAATTTTCGCAACAGTATTGCGAGGGTTAAGTGCAACCCCAAGAATTTTGGCCGCAATGGTTACGGGAACATTAGGGACACGGTACTCTTCTATTCCAAATCTCCTTCCCGGATCACTTGGAATCCTCAATTGGTTCCGCTTTCCGAAGAACAAATCGAAAAGCTGTACCCCAATATCGACGGAACAGGTCGAAGGTTCACGACAACGCCGCTACACGCTCCAGGGGTAACGGCCCGCGGCCCCACCGGACAAGAATGGAAGGGAATGCGTCCGCCACCGGGACGACATTGGCGGTATCAACCGGACAAATTGGATTCTTTGGATGCCGATGGGCTCATTCATTGGAGTTCGGCGGGGAATCCCCGCAAAATTTGCTATGCTGACGAAGCGGCGGGGGCGCTCCCCCAAGACGTGTGGGAGTATAAAGACCCGCAACATCCCCAATACCCCACAGAGAAGAACGCTGAAATGCTGGCCCGGATTATCAATACTTCTTCAAACCCCGACGATACCGTAATGGATTGCTACGCAGGAAGCGGTGCTACCCTTCTACAAGCAGCAAACCTTGGAAGGCGGTTTATTGGTATGGATAGCTCACCTGCCGCTCTGGGTGTCATGTCCAAGCGTTTGGCCAACGAGGGAATAGGCTTCGATTTAATTGAAACAGGAGACCAGAATACTACAACCCCTGCCGCCGCTTGATTTTGAGGCTTATTGGCGCCACATAAACCTTCGCATTCTTGCCGCGGTCGAATAGGAGGTTGTCAATCGGTCAGCCCGTTTGGCGACGCGTATTCAGCATTTTTCAGACCAATTCGGGATTCCAGCGCGCGATTTCGGACAGCGCTGGATGCAGATCCGCAGGGACCGTTGGCTGTTACTCTCGCTAAGGAAGCTCGGCGGCAAAACATCCACGAAAAGGCGCCGCCAAGCATATTGAGCGGTTGACGCACGTACGGAATTTTCTGTCCCTGCCATCAAAAGGGCGAAATGCTCTCTACATCACAGGGGATGGGCAGTTCTTTTCCAAGGCCCAATTGGGCAACGCACCCCGACCTTCCAAGTCATTAGACTTTAAACGGCAGACAGGAAGCATAACTTGTTACGCTGTTCACAAGTACGCCAGAGACGAAGGCGGGAACCAAGACAATCAATATTTATGAGCAACTATATTCGACGGGCGAATAACGGAGTTGCTCTCTTTGCGCTCGTAGATGGACCCTATTGCACTGACGCTCGAATGAACCATCTGCGGAACTTGCGATGCCTACAAACACCCTTCGGTTACGTTGTCGGCATCAATGCCGTACTCCCCATACTTCAAGAGATTGCAGGCTAGTCGAAGGTTAAATTAGTACTCAATCCGCAACGGATCAAGCTAACAAGCCGCCGGCCGAATGAATTGAAGGCAAGTCCTGAGGGCGTACGGATTCGCCGGCGAAGGGACCGGCGCATCGGCTGTGCATGGAATCCAACTAACCTCAATAATAAACAGATCGCCTTGGCCTAAATTCAAAGTCCTCCGAATAGGAAATGGAACTTACTCAAGCATATGCCCTTTCCGTCAATTGCGGAGTCCACCGCCTAATTTCGGGCAGTTTGAGCAACTTCGAATAAATTTCGTAAACAGATTTTGGGCATGACGGCGCGAATTCAACCGTCGCCGGCAACTGCCAATTCGGTCATTTTATTCGCGCCTCGATATCAATCAATTCACGTTTAAACCTCTCCTCATGGGGCGCCAATTCAATCGCCCTTCGATAGGCATCCTCTATTTCGGCAGCGGGCGAGCCCTGCCAATTCAATGCGCGTCCCAATTCGCGCCAGGCCCAGCCCCGACGAATTGAAGACGCATCCATTTGCACTGCTCGCTCCAACAGTGTCCTCGCCTCTGCCAAAAGCCTCCGATTTGTTTCACTATCTCGTCGCCGGTATGCCGTACTAGCCAATATTAACTTAGCTTGCGCGAATTCCAGCAGCGCGCGAGCATCTTGAAAAACTTCGTCGCCCGCGCGTTCGAAATATCGATGCGCCAATTGAGAATCGTTAAGCCGCCGCGCGAGAATAGCCGTATCAATGGCATCTCTCTCAGTCGATGCCGGTCGCATTGCTTGCAAAAAATTCCTGGCCCTGCTTGAGTACCCTGATTCTAGCAAGGCTTCGATAAGCGCATTGGCGACTTGAGACCGACCCGGCGCAGGTCCGCTTGTCTCGAAATTGCTCAGTGTTTCCTCTGCTAGCTCAATCTGACCATCTTCTATCCTATATCGGATCACCTCGGAGGCAAGCGCCGCTGATTCCTTGTTTTTTTCCCAGGCCGATTCTACTCGTCGCGCCGCATCTTCGCGTTGCCCAAGAGCCTGTAAATAGGCGGCGTCTCGAATGGCGGACAAAGCGGCATACTCGGGATGGGCGGGAAGAGTGGCCCTAAAGTATGTTCGGTCAGGATCAAAATCGAACCTCGGCAGCGGCGAGCCATTGCGCTTCATCGCCCTAAATACCTTTGGCATGCCGGAAAGCCGACCTTCCGCCAATTTAAGTTCTTTCAAGAATTCTCCTATTCTGCGATTCCTGGCGGGAACAGGCGGAACGCTGGAATTCTCGCCCAAATGCTCCCGTTCGATTCCGCGAACAGGACCGGGATAGCTAATGATTTCTATTCGTTCGGGGTAAAGGTAAACCTTGGTCGGTTCCGGGTTATCGGCTTCGTAGCTTCGATGATAAACGGCATTTACAAGCGTTTCCCTCAATGCTTGTTGCGGGTAGCTGACCCAGCCGCGCACTCTCGTCTCGAATTCTTGCTTGTGCACGTAATGCGCCGAGAGGTTGTCCATGTAGCGCAAGCATTTTCGCACCTGATCCGGGAGCGGCCCGGAAAAAACTCTCTCTTCCTGAACATCTCCGCCCGCTCCGTCGGCAAATTGAACCAATTCTATTTCGGCGCCGCGAAACCATTTTTTCGGTTCATCGGCAAAAAATAGGAGGGCGACATTCTTGGGCGCATCGTGACCGTTGACCGGCCTTGTAATTTGCATTCTGCGGTATATTTCTCTTGCTTCCGTTTCCGCCAAAAGACCGCTGCCAACATCGTTCAAATATTCTCTGACTTGCGCTTCCCTCAGGTCTTCGACTCTTGCCTCCCCGGGCGCTGCGCGCTCGTCCCACGGCACGCGCGCGGTTTGCGCCATCAATTGCGTCAATAGATTTCCGCGCACCTCTGCATCGACCGTCTCCGACCCTATCCTTACCCAAAATCTTGGAGACTTGCCCTTGATTCCGCTTGGCGCGCGATGGGGACGATTTTCGCTTCCAGGCGCCCAAATCACTAAAATGTCCTTCTCGCCAATCTTTTCCGGTGAAATCACAGGTTGATAAGTTGGATCGATTTGATTGCAATGCTCGCGAATCCACTTCTGCGCAACATCCAAACTTTCCTTGGGAAGTCCGATAGGCGGAAGGTCGGTCCGACCTTCTTGTTCGCCCACTCCGAGCACAATGTAGCCGCCGTTCAAATTATGAAGATCGTTTGCGTAGGCGCATATTGTTCGGAGAAATTGCATCCCGACTGCCTCGGGATTCCACTCGGCCTTGAATTCGACGCGCTCCGATTCAATTCCGCGATTGCGAAGAAGATCATCGATATTTATCGGTAGACATGAGGACACGAAGCAATCTCCCGTCAGTCAACTGAAAACAAATTTTTCAAACGACCATCTTTTTCGGCAGCTAAAGCGTAGAAGGTCGCTAACTTGCGCAATCCAATTTTTCAGCGGAACGATTTGCTTGCAATCTGTCGCACTTCGGCAATCGTAGATTTGGCAAGGTGATAGCAACCGATGCCGGTGAATGGCAACATAGTGGATATTGCGTAGAATAGCGCCAGGAATTGTTCCTTAAACCGCTGGACGCAAAAAAAATTCAATGCCCGCCGGTTGTCTTTTTGCATGCTAGTCCTAATTTTCCCGGCGGATCGCAGCCTTTGTAACTTTGCCTGCGAAACTATCTTTCATGAGACAAAGGCACGGACAGCGAATACTTTTAGGCGATCCGATATAGTACTCAAGATTCGACCAGCCACAGGGTATGAACCAAATTTATTCTTGAGCGTAGATTCAGCGACGTTCTAGTAGAGCATCAAGGGAGCCAATTAGGACCTATTATTGCGGGTGCGGCTTAGATTTCTTGAAAATCTTGCCGCTCGGCACTGACGATGCCGGTTGCCGTATAAATTTCGTTATCAATTCGCCGCTTGCCACCGTGACATGTTCGGAATTCGGTTATTCAACTTGCGGCATCGAATCGCAATTTCACCGTCTACAAGAAATTTGATCCGCACCCATTTATTGCGTTGTACCCTCGAATTCTGCACTCCAACGGCTTTCGAGAGTGCTGGGCGGAGTAGAAAAAGCGGCCTGAAAACAAATCTGACCCACACCTCGGCGGCGACGGCGCAAGGGCCGCAATCTCGCGTTCCGCATGCGGGACTTCAGGCAGGAGGCGCTGCGCTTCGCGCGCGACCCCTCGGTTCCGGCAACCAGCAACCCGGCGGAGCGCGTTCTGCGGCTGTACAAGATCCGGCAGAAGATTTCCGGCTGCTGCCGAAGCGTGGCCGGCGCGGTGGCCCGGGCGAACCTGAGGACGATGCCGGAGACGGCGCGCATGCAGGGCTGGAACGTATTGGAGACGCGGGAGGCCGGCCCGGCGGCGGCTTCGACCAAGCTGAAGACGCCGTAGCCGGGCGCCTTCGGCTTCACGCCCCCGAATTCCGCCCAAAAGATGCCGACCGGTCCCGCGACGGTCGAATCTCGACTTGTAAATCCAAGTCCCACCGGAAAAAGATGGAAATTGGAACGTGACTAGTTATAGGTGAAGAGATGAAACTGACCAGAACAATTTTCGACAGCGATTTCGATAGGCCAAAAGGCGCGCGGGCGGTGTCTTCGCTGCTCGTCGCCGCAATCGCGGCGCTGTCCGGCTCCGCCGCTGCGGAAGCGTTCGATCCGCTCGGGGAAATCGGGATGCCGATCGCAGATCTGCCCTACTCGGTGGAATCGGAAACGGAAGCGGATATCATCAGGTCTCATGGAATATCGAATTTCGGGGAGCTGAAGTACGCAGTCGATTTTCAGCATTTCGGCTACGTCAACCCCGATGCGCCGAAGGGCGGCTCGATTTCGACTTGGGGATTCGGGACATTCGATAGCTTCAACCCGTACATCGTTGCGGGAGATGCGGAAAACAATTCGACGCTTGCGTTTGAATCTCTCATGGAGGGCAGCGCCGACGAACCCGACGCGATGTACGGACTCGTCGCGGACTCCATCGTCTACCCGCGTGATCGGCAATGGGCGACGTTCATCATGCGCCCGGAAGCTAAATTCTCGAATGGCGATCCTGTAACCGCCGATGACGTGGTTTTCTCCTTCGAAACACTCGTCAACGACGGCGCTCCATGGGTCAGCCTCCAATTCCAGGACGTGGAATATGCCGAAGCTTTGGATTCGCATTTGGTCTTGTTCAAGTTCAAGGATGGCGTTGCGACCAAGGATCTTCCATCGGTGGTCGCGGGCATGCCGATTTTTTCAAGGAGCCATTTCGACGATAGAGATTTCGCCGAGGGCTCTCTCGATCCGATTCTCGCGTCCGGCCCCTATGTCCTGGACTCCAGTAGCCCCGGCCGCCAGGCCGTGTATCGGCGAAACGAAGACTACTGGGGAAAATCGCTTCCCATTAACGCCGGCAGGCATAATTTCGATCGGATCATCGTTGAATACTTCGCCGACTACACGGCGGCGTTCGAAGGATTCAAAGCAGGCGAATACGAATTTCGGCAGGAATACTATTCCAAGCTTTGGGCGACCGGCTACGACTTCCCCGGCGTTCAGGACGGCTCCGTTGTCGTCGAGGAGATCCCCGACGGTCAGCCCGCCGGCACGCAAGGGTACTTTTTCAACCTCCGAAGAGACAAGTTTCAAGATCCCCGGGTACGGCAGGCGATAGCGCTGGCGTTCAACTTCGAGTGGTCCAACGAAACTCTATTCCACGGCGCGTACACTCGCACCGACAGCTTCTGGGAGAATTCGGAATTGCAGGCTTCGGGATTGCCGGGACCGGATGAACTGGCTCTCCTGGAGCCGCTCCGGGAGCACCTTCCAGAAACCGTATTCACGGAGCCCGCCTACGTTCCTCCCGTCGCGAAGCCCGAGCGTGTGGATCGCAACATGATCCGCAAGGCAAACGCTCTGCTGGACGAAGCCGGCTGGCCGATCACGGGCGGAATCAGAAAAAACGATCAAGGCGAAACGCTGGTGGTCAAGTTTCTCATCGCCAACCCGTCAGCCGAGCGAATCGCCCTGCCCTACGTCGAAACCCTGAAGCTGATCGGAGTCGACGCTTCGATCGAAAACGTCGACTACGCTCAGGGGCAGGAAAGAGAAAAAACCTTCGACTTCGATATCACGACGAGGCGGTACATCATGTCGCTGACACCCGGAGCCGATCTGACATCGATGTTCGGAAGCAAATCGGCGGATAGGACCGGAACCTACAATATCGCCGGAGTCTCGAACGCCGCTATCGACCAGTTGATCGGACGCGCAACCGAAGCGACGACTCGCGAGGAACTGACCGTCGCGGTCAAGGCCCTCGACAGGTCGCTCAGGGCAATGCACATTTGGGTTCCGCAGTTCTACGGTGCGACGCACAGAGTCGCCTATCGGAATCACTTCAAGCGCCCCGACCCGATCCCGCCTTTCGCTCTGGGAGAATTGGACTTCTGGTGGCATGAAGCTGGCGGTACGGAGGCGGATGCCAACTGACGCGAGCCCGTCCTGCAGCTATTGCCGCCGGACTTGAAAGCCTTTCCGGATGGCCGCAGTCCTTTTCGGTTTGCTGAGCGCGCTTTCGCTCGGGGTCGCCGACTTCCTCGCAAGCAGGACCTCGTCGAGAATCGGGGCGGACAGGGCTCTGTTCGGAATGCTTGTCGTCGGCGCCGTCGGGCTAACCATCTACGGTTTATCGTCCGGCGCGCCGCCGCCGAGCCGATTGGAAGAATTGCTTCTGATATTCGCCCACGGCGTCAGCCTGGCGATTTCGCTGCTGCTGTTCTTTTCCGCTCTCGCGCTTGGTCCCGTTTCGGTCGTGGCGCCAATCATGGGAGCGAATCCGGTTCTCGTCGTCGCCTATGCGACCGCAGCGGGCAGAGTTCCCGGCTTCCAGGAGGCGGCCGCCATGGCGGCAGTCGTCGGCGGTGTCGTAGCGATCTGCGCAATGTCCGGGGAACCGAAGCCCGATCCGCGCCGCAAGTCCAAGACTCTTCGTTCGCCGCACGCCACGGGGCGCGTGCTCGCTCTATCGATCGGCGCAAGCGCAGTCTACGCGCTCGCAATCGTAACCGGACAGGAAAGCGCGGCAATCTCGAATGAATTCGACACGCTTTGGCTAGGCAGGGCGGCGGGACTCCTTCTCGTTTCAGCGTTATTGCTGCTGCGACGGCGGCGACTTGCCTTTCCGACCGGCGTGCGCGCCATGGTCTTCGGCCATGGCGTTCTGGACGCTGCAGGGATTGCGTTTCTTCTCGCTGGAGGCTCAACCGCCAACCCCGAGTATACAGCCGTCGTGTCGTCGGCATTTTGCGTTGTCACCGTGATTCTTGCGTGCCTTATCCTGCGCGAGCGAATATCTCGGGGCCAAGTCGCCGGCTTGGCACTGGTCATTGCCGGCGTCGCTATGCTTGCGTGACGGCGCACGCCGCGACGGAGGTCTTTTGCATTTCTATTTTCGTTCGCTAAGCAAATGCCGAGCTCAAGCCGAATCCGCCGCCATATCAGCTAAATTCGCCTAGCCGCCGGCTTCCGGAGCCGGGATGCCGGGCTCGGTCCATGCCTCGATGGCATTCTTCCGATTTCAGTGTAAGCCGAAGGCGCGCGCGATCATCGACTCCGCTGCCGACCGTGCGCAGTCGGCGCTCGGCTTAGCGAGTGGCCGAGCAGGACCGTATCCGGGTTCTACGTTCTGGTGAAAATTTCCAAGCTGCGAAGATCGTCTGCGCCAAAGTGGCTCGGCCCGCTTCGGGATGCCGCCGTTTCCGCGAAACGCGAGTTCTCCAGCCGTTCCGATTTCCGCGACTACCGGTACGTCTTCCGGCTAGTCCTAGAATGGGCCGGCATTCGCGGGTACGATCCTTGCGGCCGACCGCGAGCCGAATACCGCGCTGAAGGAGTCCGCAACAACGCAGCAGGCGAGAGCGTTCCGCGCCGGCTTTCCGGTTTCGTTGGACGGAAGGGCAAGTCGCCGCTAGAGTCGCGGCGCACCGCGGAAAAGGAGAACGAACGTGGCGACGGCATTATTCGATGGCGACGGACTCCGGGACTTCGTCGCCGCCGGCGAGTGGTCGCCGCCGCCGGTCTTCGTCGGCAGGACGGAGGCCATCGCGGATATCGAGGCGGCGGCCCGGCGCGCGTGGAAACCCGGAGCGGCGAGCCATGGCGAGCCGAAGGCGACCCGCATCCTCCATGGCGCGCCCGGCGCCGGAAAAAGCTCGATCCTCGCCGAGCTGGCCGCTAGGTGCGGCGCTTCTCGCGGCGCGGGAGCGCCACGAATCCTGCTTCTGAACTCCGTCCACTTCGCGGATATCTCCGCCGTCTACCGGTCGCTGGCATCGGCGGTCAATCATCGGGAGGCGGAGCGGCTTTTCGAATCAGCCCGGCGCGAGCTGAGCGCCGGCGGCGCGTTGAAGCTCCTGGGATCCGGTGTCGACGGCGGCTTGGACCGCGACCGCGCGCAGGGGGCGCCGGTGCCGACGATGAGCGCTTTCGCGGAGTGGGTGAGCGGCTGGACCGGCCCCGATTCCACGCAGGCGTCGCCCTGGAATTTCCCGCTGATCGTCGCGATCGACGAGGCGCAGCGATTGCCGCCGGGAGATCGCACCCCGGCCGCCTACTTCGTTCAGACGATTCACGAAGCGACGAAAGGGCTGCCGCTGACTCTGGTCCTAGCCGGGCTCGGTGACACGCAGGACCGCGCGCAGAAGATGGGTCTGACGCGCGGGCTAAAGCTATACGAGGTCGGGCGCCTTTCGGTCGAGGAGACCGACGAGCTCATGCGCGGATTCTGCAGGCGCTTCGGCCTCCGGGCCGACGGGAGCGAGCCCTTTCTTGCGGAGCTCGCCGCCGGCGCCGAGGGCTGGCCCCGGCACCTGCACTTCGCGCTGCAGGCTTTGGGCGAAGAGGCGCTTGCCGCCGACGGAGATCTCGGGCGCGTC
>Ga0209021_1003288_pt1 | contig 13112 bp, 10 predicted proteins | sample PinacodermFT_FD_187299 | JGI IMG/M metagenome (GOLD analysis project Ga0209021, IMG submission 187299) | Host-associated microbial community of the marine sponge Aplysina aerophoba from Gulf of Piran - sponge pinacoderm, lysed by freeze-thaw... | ecosystem: Host-associated > Porifera > Sponge >... | reverse complement strand
CCACGTCGTCATACACGGTGAAGCCGCGTTCGTGCACCACGTCCGCGGCCTGGAGCACCTCTTCGGTCCCGGCGCCCGCCTTGATGACGCCGGCGATGCGGTCGAAGGCCTCCATCGCGGTGTCGTGGAGCCGTTGATACTCGGGCGTGGGATCCTCGCCGATGGTGAAGGTGCGCAGCACCTGTCCGGTGTAGCCGGCGTAGTTGGTGCTGATCTCCGTGACGAGCACGTCGCCCTTCCGCAGGATGCGGTTGGACAGGTGCTGCTGCGGCACGCCGCCCTTGGGGTCATGCATGGAGGTGGTGATCATGAAGTGGATGCCGTTGATGCCGCCCTTTCCCAGGTAGACGTCCTCGACGATGCGCGCCAGCTCGTGCTCCGGGATGCCGGGGCGCGCGTGCTCGGCCAGGGCCGCCACCGAGTCGTCGCTCATGGCCGAGGCTTGGCGCAGCCGCTCGATCTCCTCGTCGCTCTTGACCTGGCGCTGGTCGCGCATCTCGGCGCTGAAGTCCGACCACTTCACGCCCGGCAACGCTTCCACCAGCCGCAGGTAGTGGCGGTAGGGAACGCTGCCGCACAGGCCCACCGAGCCCTTCTCGAGCCCGCGGTCCTTCAGGTTCTCCAGCACCCGCGGCACCGAATCCACCGAGCCCGTGGGGCTCGAGCCGCCGAAGCGCACGTCGTCGATGAGGGCCATGCGCCTGGCGTTGGGCAGATGGTTGGACAACTGGACGAACAGCGTGGGCTCGCCCGCGCCCGGGTAGATGAAGTAGGCCTCGCTGGTGGTGAGCCAGTTGCACAGGTAGTGGATGTCCGGCGCCGCGCGGCTGCCGTAGAAGACCACGGCGTCCAGGCCCATGCGGTCCATGCGCGCCTTGACCGCCGCGTGGCGGCGTTCGTACTCCGCGTCGGAAAAACTCAGGTAGTTGGGATCACAAGCCATGAAGTTCCTCCGTCAGATCTACGTGGTGGCCAGTCCGGGCCTCGGCGGAGGCAGCAGTCTCGGCTGCGACCCTTCCTTCGTGATGGCCATCGACATGATTGCGGCCAGCACGGCCAGCACCGCGCCGGTGAGGAACGAAGGCACGTAGTCGCCGAACACATCGTACGCGATGCCGCTGCCCTGGGCCATGGCGGCGCCGCCCAGTTGGTGCGCCAGGAAGATCAGGCCGTAGATGCTGCCCACCGAGTTCTTGCCGAAGGTGTTGCCGGCGATGGCGACCACCGGCGGCACCGTCGCGAACCAGTCCAGGCCGTAGATCACGGCGAAGAGGAACATGCCCGCGGGGCCGGTGACCGACGGCAGGATGAACAGCGACACCGCCCGCAACGCATAGATCCAGGCCAGCACCTTGCGCGGGTCCATGCGGTCACAGAGCCACCCGGCCCCCATGGTACCGACGAAGTTCAGGCCGGCCATGATCCCCACGGTGATGCTGGCCACCTGGTGGCTGATGCCGATGTCGAGGGCGTGCGGGATCATGTTGGCCCCGATGAGACCGTTGGAGGTCCCGCCGCAGATGGCGTAGGCGCCGGCCAGGAGCCAGAAGGTGCGCGTCCGGAGCGCGTCCCGCACCGTGGTGCTCGTCACCAGCGCCGCGCCGCCCGGTTTCGCGGCCGCGGCGGCGTTGGCCTCCGACTCGCCCAGCGCCTCCTCCCCCATCTCGGCGGGGTCGTTGCGCATGAGCCACCACACCAGCAGGAAGGCCACCACCGCCACACCCGAAAGGGCCATGGCCGCCACGCGCCAGCCCCAGGCCACGATGAGGCTCAGCACCACCGGGATGAAGATGAGCTGTCCGGTGGAGCCGGCGCTGTTCAGCAGGCCCAGCACCACGCCGCGATGGCGCACGAACCAGCGGTGGGCGACGCTGGCCGCCAGCACCGACGAAATGCCGCCCGCGCCGGTGCCGACGATCAGGCCCCACACCACCAGAAACTGCCATAGTTCGTTGATGAACGCGGTGGCTCCCGCCCCCACCGCCAACAGTGTCAGCGCCGCGAGCATCACCAGCCGCGGTCCCCGGCGGTCCTGGAAGCGCCCGGCGAAGGGGCCGATGGCGCCGTAGAGCACCAGGTTGATGGACACGGCGGCGTTGATCGCGCCGCGGCTCCAGCCGAAGTCCGCCTCCAGCGGCCGCACGAAGGTCTGCGGCGCGGCGCGGATACCCGCGGCCAGAAGCGACGCCGTGAAGGTCGTCGCCACCACCACCCAACCGTAGAAGAAGCGGACGTTGAGCGGTTTGCGGGGCCGCGGTTTCGACATGTCGGGTGTTGTGATCATCTATGGCCGCGTTGTTCCTTCTCGCGTGGTCGGGCTACGGACGGGCAAACCCCGCCCGCGAACGGCGTCCTTCGAAATGGCGTCCTTCGACTTCGCTCCGCTCAGGACGAACGGAAACAGGTCCCGAAACCACTCGTCCTGAGCGTAGCGGAGCGAAGTCGAAGGACGCCAGCTAGGCGCGTGGCCCCAGAGCCTCCACTGTGCTCTCGTAGTCCTCCAACCGCGGCAGCAGCAGCGCGTGTCCCACTCCGGCCTCGCGGTATTCGGCGATGCGCCGGCGGCACGTCGCGCCGTCGCCCAGCAGGTAGAAGCCCTCCACCATCTCCTCGGTGATGAGCCCCACGGCGGCCTTCTCGCCGCGGTTCTCCGCGGTGGCGCGAAGTTCGGGCAGGATGCCGGGATCGAAGCCGCCGCGCTCCAGCAGGACTTCCCCCACGAACGGCTCGGCCAGGAGCCGCACCATGCGCTCCTTGAGGGCCGGCAGCATGCGCCCCGGGTCATCGGTCATCCGCACGATCAACATGCACGCGATGTCGATGGCCGCCGGGTCGCGTCCCGCCTGCCGGGCCGCGTCGGAGATTTCCCGCACCGCGTAGCGCACGTAGGCGGTGGGAACGTAGGCGTTGAGCAAGACCCCGTCGGCCACCGCGCCGGCGAGCCGCAGCGCCTTGGGGCCGATGGCGGCCAGGTAGATGGGCAGGCTTTCCTGCGCCGGTTTCACCGCCAGCCGAACGGCATTGAGGTCCCAGTAGCCGCCCGCGCCGCTCACGCGCTCGCCCGCCAGGAGCTGCCGGAGCTGTGCCACCGTCTGCTTCATGTGGTCGAGGGGCCGCTCGTAGGGCATCCCCATGCGCCCCTCGATCATCCACTTGTCGCTCCGTCCCAGCCCCAGGAGGAAGCGCCCGCCGGAGATGCGGTCCAGGGTCGCCGCGGACATGCCCAGCAGGGCGGGGTTGCGCGTGTAGGGATTGGTGACGCCAAGACCGAGCCGGATGCGCGTCGTGGCGGCCGCCAGGAACCCCAACAGCGAGAAGGTTTCCTCGTGGAAGTAACGCTCCGTCACCCACAGGGAGTCGAACCCGGCCTCTTCCGCGACGTGGGCATAGTTCCTCAACTCATCGCCGGTGTCGATGCCGTGATAGAGGACCATTCCGAGTCGTGACATGGAGGAGTCTAGATACCCGTTCCCGCCCGCTTGAGGCGCGGGTCCAGCACGTCGCGGAGGGCGTCGCCCAGGAGGTTGATGCCCAGCACGGTGATGAAGATGGACAGCCCCGGAAAGAGCGCCAGCCACCACGCCGTGCTGATGTAGATGCGGCCGTCGGCGAGCATGGTGCCCCAGGTGGGGATCTCGGGAGGCACGCCCAGACCCAGAAAGCTCAGGCTGGCCTCGGAGATGATGGACGAGGCCATGGCGAAGGTGCCGATGACCAGCGACACCTGGATCAGGTTGGGGATGATGTGGCGCGCGATGATCTGGGCGTCACTCGCGCCCAGCGACTTGGCCGAGATGACGAATTCGCGCGCCTTGAGGGACAGGCTCTGCCCCCGCGTCACGCGGCAGTACTGGATCCAGCGTTGCGCCACCAGGGCCAGGATCAGGTTGAACAGGCCCTGCCCGAGGAACGCCATGATGGTCAGGGCCAGCAGCAGCGGCGGGAAGGCCCATACCACCTCCACGAACTTCTGGATGGTGAAGTCGACATTACCGCCGAAGTACCCCGACGTGGCTCCCAGAATCACGCCCACGAAGCCGGAGATGAACACCACCGCGAAGGCGATCAGCAAGGAGACCCGGGCGCCGAAGACGATGCGGCTCAGGATGTCGCGGCCGAGGTTGTCGGTACCGAGAAAGTGAGGGCCCCAGAACCACTGGGGCCCATGCAGCATGGTCTCCAGACTCTGCTGGTTGGGGTCGAACGGCGCCACGAAGGGCCCGAGGGCGCCGGCGATGATGAAGATCAGCACGACCGAACCGCCCAGGTAGACCTTGGTGCGCATCCACGGACGCCACCACTGGCTGCGGGGCTTCGCGCGGCCGGGGTCCGGCGTGCCGGTGTCAATACCGTATTCTTGGGTCGATGACTGCATAGAGCACGTCGATCAGAAAGTTGATGGCGACAAACGCCAACGTGTACACGAGCACCAGCCCGGTCACCAGCGGATGGTCGCGCGCGTTCAGCGCGATGACCAGCAGGCTGCCGCTGCCGGGCCACGAGAAAACCGTCTCCACGATAATCGAACCGCTCAGGAGCGTGCCGAGTTCCAGCCCCACCACGGTAATCACCGGGATCAGGGCGTTGCGCACGACGTGGCGCCACAGCACCTTGCGCTCCATCAGCCCCTTGGCGCGGGCCGTGGTCACGTACTCCTCGTGCATGACCTCCAGCACCGACGACCGCGTCACGCGCATGAGGATCCCGAGCATGTTGGAGCCCAGGGCCACGGCCGGAAGGAAGACGTGCTCCAGACCGTCACGCACGCCGGCCCAGTTACCCTGGATGGCGCTGTCGACGATGTAGAAGCCGGTGATCCGGGCACCGGCGATGCCGTAGGTGTCCCGCCCCGCGGACGGGAGAATATTCAGTATCCCGGCGAACAGCAGGATCAGCATGATCCCGAACCAGAAGCTGGGCATGCTGATGCCGAACAGGCCGAAAGTCGTGCCGGTATTGTCTATCCACGAGTTGGGCTTGGCCGCGGCCCACACCCCTAACGGGATGGCGAAGATGATGGCGATGATAACCGAGGCGGTGGCCAGCTCGAGCGTGGCCGGGACGCGGCTGAGGATCACGTCCAGCACGGGCTCATCGTACTTGAAGGAGCGGCCGAAGTCCCCCTGGGCCGCCGACATGAAGAACTTGAAGTACTGGACGTAGACGGGCTGGTCGAGCCCCCACCTTTCCCGGGCCTGGTCGATGTCCTCCTGGGTGGTGTCCTCGCCCAGGAGCATGAGCGTCGGATCGCCGGGAGCGGCCTGGATCAGCAGGAAGACCAGCAGGCTGATGAGCACCATGACCGGGATGGTCCCGACCAAGCGGCGAAGCAGATAGGTTCCCATGGGGCGGTCTCTCGAAAAACCTACGATCTATGACATAGGCGTGGGGATTTCAAGGACCGGTGGGGGTGTGCGATGGGTGTCAAGAATGAGCCACGGGAAACGGCGTATCGACTTGGGAACACCACCATGGACAGAGCGAGGGCAAGGCGGGCTGTCATCCAAGAGAGGATATGGCCATCCCCGCGAACGCGGCCGCGAGATCATCCCGTTTCTACGCGCCCATCCCCGTATGGTACGGACCCAGGGTGGGCGAGCCTATTGCCGACCTGGAATGGGAAACGGCTCTACGGCCAACTCCCCCCGAAGGCGGCCGTGAGGTCGTTTCGTTTGAGCGTACCGCCCATCCCGTCATGGTGAGCGCCGAGGAACACTCCCGTCACCACGCCGTCGTCGCCGCCGGTCTGCACGAATGTGTTCCCGCGCACGGTGATGGCGTATTCGAGGTCGCCGTCTCCCCAGAGCTCGCCGGTGCCCAACTCGCCAAGGCTCCCTGCCCAGGACTCGAGTTCGCTGAACTCAAGCTCTCCATCGAACGAGCGGGCATCCACCAACAAGGACGCCCGCCCCACTACCGCTCGATCGCCGGGGGTGAGTCCCAAAAGAAAGCCCGACCACGACAATATGCCTCGTGTACCGTAGGGCCATTCGTCCTGGAAATCGAGGAAGGGTACGATGCCCATTGCCCACGGTTGCACCAACCCATTCCGTGCCACAACGCCGAAATAGACAGGATACCGCGGAATACACTCGGCTTCTGGCGGACACGGCCCTGTGTGCGGGAAAGCCGACCGTCAAGATTTTCCGATAGCTCCGACCACGATCCCAAGTTCTCGTATATCCGTTCTGTCGGCGTGCCCGGCGCGAGCCATCCGTACACGGCGAGCAGCGCGGTCGCGGTCGAGTGGATGGAGCACGTGTCCGGGAACGCCCTCAGGCGGGTTGTTCGTCACCGTATCGGGATACCGAGCTCCGTCCGGGTGGTTACGCCCGAGAGTGTGAAGGAGAGAGTGTGAAGGAGTTGGTGCACGATACTGACCGACCGGGGCTGAAAGCCGCCCTGTGCTCCCGGTGTCGTGTCGATCCAGACACGACCCGACACGAGCGGATGCCGAGGATCGAACCAACGCTGCGCAAAGCCGCCTTCGTAGCGCCCGTGGAGAGCTGTATCGGGCCAGTCTTCGCGCGGCCGGAAATCGATCAGGATTTCGCCGTCCGCCGGCCGTCCCGTGCTCCCCGTCGCCAACTCCTTCGCGAATCGCAATTTCCAGGCATCCGGTAACGAAGCGTTGATCAGTTGAACCGCATGAATCGCTTCCTCGACCATTTCCCGACTGGCCCCTTCAACTACCCGAACGATGGAGGCTCCGCGCCGAATCGCCGGACTCGACCGTCGATACCGGCATCATCGGCCAAGTAGCGAGCAAGCTGCCCGATGCCGTCCCAACGAGTACTGTGGGACAGCGTCACGGCTCACCCTGAGGCCCCTGTGCACCTCGGGAACCCGCAGGACCACGCTCACCCTGGGGTCTACCCCCGGCGGTCCGGCCGGACCTTCCGGCCCCGCTACGCCACTCGCGTTCAACGACTGCAACGCGACCGCCATAGCTGCGATAGCCGGTGGTATGCTCGTGACCGAGACCGCTATTCTTCCAAGTGCCAACAAAGTGCTATTGGCGATGTTCTCTGATTCGCGACTTCTCAGCCGCCTCTGCAACGTCGCCCTCGCTCGTCTCGTTCGCTGATGTCATGGCTCATCCCTCTTACGGTTCAACTGTACTTCGATCCGTATTCATGGTAGTGGCGCTGGACGCAAGTGTATTCTCAGGGTGCGGCAAGCCCAAGGCGATTATCGAGGTGGAAGACCGGCATCGTTCTGGCCAGGCGAACGGAGCAGACAGGTTCCTACGGGGAAGTCGGTCGGTGAACCGACTCCTCCGACCTCTCGATCGAGAGGGTGTGGCACCGTGCCAAGGGACTCCTCCTGGCGGGTTCCCCAAGGACCGTATTGGGGAACAGCTTACCGTCCAAAGGGTTGCGGCCAGGGTGTGCAGGAGGGGTCATGTACGATGCACTTCCCCGGCGCTGGGTCGCTGGGTTTGGCGTGCCACCATCGGGCGAGACTCTTTGGAGGACGTTCGTACCGACGTACGAAAGGTCAGCGGCGCCAGCACACTCTCCCTAGACCTAAAGCGGTGAGTTTTGCAAGAGCGGACGAGAATCGTCAGAGCCGAAAACCGGCGCCTACCCGGAAGCTAGTCAATCAGAAGCGCGGCGCTCAGTCTCCCGCCGAAGGCCGCCGTGAGATCATCCCGTTTCAATACACCGCCCATGCCTAGGTGGTCCGGACCCAGGAAGCCACCCTCGACCACACCGTCATCGCCGTCAATCTGCACGAAAGCGTTCCCGGACACGGTGATGCCGTAGTCGAGGCCGCCTTCTCTCCACGGCTCTCCGGAACCCAATTCGCTCGGAGGTCCGAACCAGGACTCTAGCCTGCTGAATCTAAGCGCTGAACGCCTTCCGTCCACATGCGGGGCATACACAATGAGGCTCACATCGCCCGCCACTGATTGATTGTCAGGCGAAAATCCAACGAGTCGGCCATACCAAATGAAGGCATCAGAACCACCGGAGAAGTCCAGAGGCGCGGAAGACTGCTCAGGACCAGTCACCCACGGTTCCACCGACCCGTTCCAAGCCGCAACGCCGAAAGTGACGGAATACTGATTGTATCCCGCTTCGACCTCCGTAGGAAACCTGCCCACAAAGTGCTTCGAATGCTCTGACCACGGCCCCAAGTCCTCGGTTTCTCCCCTAGTCCCAAAGTACACCCTTATACCGCTATGCTCATGAAGCAAACTCATCGACTCCAGCTCTCCGGGTTCCCACAGAGGAAAAGGCCCCGGCTCTCTGGAACCTGTCCCGCAACCCGCGAGCCAAAGCACCGCTAGCAAACAAACGGATATTCTCAGGTAAAGCACCCTGTTGCCCAGTGTACTGCACCGGGCAACACACCTACGTACACCGTCGATTATTCGCATTGGCGAAGCCTCCAACCGGTCGCTGCCACCGTTCTCTTCGTTACCGTCTCCCCAGAGGTCGTTGCTGCGCACGTCGCCCGGTCGTCTCGCCCAGGACTCCAGATCGTCGAACTCGAGAGGTCCGTCCAGGGACAATGACATCTTCAGGATCTGCAAATCCAGGGGGACCACATATCCCCTTCTTCTCACCGACACGCGCGGGCGCGGCGAGTTTGTGTCATCATGAAACCGACGGTGTTTCCTTAAAGCGGCAACATTTCCGAATCGGAATATATGCCTTACGAGTGGAAATTGATCAAGTCGAGTTCTGTTTCTTGTAACCTGCGGAGGTGGTGGACAGAGGAGTACCAACTCCACGCTCCCCTTCTTGTGCCGATCCGATCCCGCCCTGATGTCCCAACCCCACCCGAGGGCGCCTACCCAGGATCTCGGCCTTGACGCCAAGCTGAACTACTCATGGGTGGGGGAGAAGGACGGGGGGCTTCACAGTCACTCGCCTTGGATGCCCGCTTTGAGGCCAAGGGAACGTGCAAAGAGCGCCAACCCTGTCGTGAGCAGCACAATCAACAACATGGTGATGCTGGCCGCTTCCCGATATCCGCCGGAGATTTGGTCCAGCACCAGGAGCGCAAGGGTCCGGGTTTCGGAGGTGGCCAGCAGGATCACGCTCGATGCGGTCCGGGCGGCGAACAAGAAGTTGAGAACTCCGATGAGCACCATGGTCTGCGCCATTAGCGGAAGCACGATGCGGAAGTATGTGTTCCAGAACCCGGCACCAGAGGTCAGGGACGCCTCTTCCATCTCCTTGCCGAGTTGTACGAAGTTCGCCTTCAGAATCTGGGTGGAAAGGGTGATCCCCCCGATGACGGAGGCGATGATGAGAAGAAACAGGCTTCCATAGAACGGACGAAGGAACGGTGTGCCCAGGAACATCCAAAGCAACCCGAGGCCCGCGAGTACGCCCGGCACGGCGGAAGGAAGCCAGCAAATCGTATCCAGAACGCTTCGTCCCGGAAGGCGCGTGCGGACTACGATGTATGCGATTAGAGAGAAGAAGATCGACCCCACGCCGGCTGAACACATGGCGATGATCAGGGTGTTCTTCAACGCCAACAAGAGCCGCGGATCGCTCAGGGCCATGCGCCAGTACTCCAGGGTCCAGGTGTGAGGCAAATCAAAGAAGCCGAAGCGAACCATCAGGCTCCCGCCCAGGGCGCTCAGAATCGGGACGCCCACCGCCAGCAGGCAGATGAACCCCATGCTCGCGGCCGCCAGGAGCCTTGACGGGCCCAGTTCGATCAACTTGTGTCGGAAGCGGCCGGTGACGGTGGTGTACAGGCGTGAGGCGATGAGCCTTCGCTGCAACGGGATGAATACGGCCAGGAAGACCAGAATGATGCTTCCCAGGGCCGCGGCCTGATTGGTCAGCGGCGGCTCCTGCCTGGCCAGATCCACGATCATGGTGGAGTAGACGAAGAAGCCCCACGGCGTGCCGAGCAGTAGTTCCGTTTCAAATGACTCGAACAGCCGCACCAAACCGAGGAGCAGGACCACAACCAGGATCGGCGGCATCACCGGCAGCGTCACTCTGAACATGGTCTTCACCGTGCCGGCGCCGCACAACATGCTTGCTTCCTCCATTGCAGCGTCCATCCTGCGGAACGCCGGCGTAAGGAGCATGACCTTGGTGTCCAGTCCGCCGATGGTATGGACCCAGACGATTCCCCAGAAGGAATAGATATCGAAGGGCTTCACGCCAAGGCAGTAGTCCGACCAGGTGTTCACCAACCCGAAGTCGGGATCCAGCAGCAGCATCCATCCGTGGGTCGCGGCCACGCCTGGCAACATGAAGGAAATCCAGAAGAGGAACTCGAAGCCGCGGGCCATGGGAATGTCGGTGCGCGCCAGGATCCAGGCGAGGAAGACTCCGATCGGAAAGGCGATGGCTTGGCGCACGAGCGTCAGGTGGAACGTGTTCCGGAGCGCCTCTCTGACGCCGGGCTCCGTGAACGCCTCCTTCCTGTGGTCCTCTCAAAACTCAAACCGACCGGCAACGTACCCACCACCGCGTACGTTGGGAGAGGGATCCCCTCCGCCGCCGGTACCTGCAAAGCGCGAATTCTCCGATTACGAAACCATGACTGACTTGGTCCGCCAACTTCCGCAAACATTGGTATGGACGGCGTGGCTGTGGTTTCCGTATGAACGTTCGAAGGAGGCCCGACTAAATTGTCCTGAACAGCCCGAACCTGAATATCGTATTGCGTCCCCCACACCAACCCGGAAAGCCGCTCGTAGTTGTAGGTTCCGAACTGGTCAGCCCACACACCCCATTCGACTTCTCCTGTTTCGCGGTACCGATACTGGTATCGGTCTGCATCGATGACGGGATCCCACCAAAGGCCTATGGATGCTTCAGTCACGCCGACCAACGTCCGCAGATTCCGTGGCGCCGTGAGCCGCGCCCTCGTTGACGTTGCCAGCGCCGCCGTGTAGGTGCTCTGTCCAACGCTGTTCTCCGCCCGCACGTCAATCCAATAGTTCGTGCCCGCTACCAATCCCGTAATAGTCACCTTCGGCCCCGTTGAGGTTACCGCCGGATCGGTGTCCGTCATGTCGTCATCAGTGGAATACCGCCAGCGAAAACGCGTCGCCGGACCCCCTTTCCGTGGTCCACTGCGACCGAAATCGCATTCCCTGCCCGTTTGACCATTCTCAATTTTATTGGCCGGCCCGGAGTTGCAGTCGCTGGAGTTAGGGTCCACGCGTACCTATAGTCGTCGGACCCCTGGCTGTTGGTGGCCGTGATGATGATGATTCCGGACCCCGGCATCTTGGGCCGCCCGGAGATTTGCCGCGTCGTTGCCTCAAACGCAATGCCCACTGGAAGCCCGGTCGCACTATACGTCGGCTCCGGACCTCCGGTGGCCTTCGGGGCTTCGAGGGTGGCGATGCTTACACCCTCCGCCCACGACTGAGCTGTTCCGCCGACGGCGGGGAACATTGGCGCCGCCAGGGTGATCACTTTCACCTCTTTTGTTGCGATGCCATCACCTTGCGCGTTCTGGGCGACGACCCAATACCACAAGGTTTCGCCATCTCCCAAGCCCGTGTGTGCATAGGTGGTGCCGGTGGTGGTGCCGGTGACGACCCCCCAGTTATCCGCGTTGCCCCGGAAGACTCTGTAACCGGTGATGGCACTACCACCGGTGATCAACGGAGCGCTCCAACTCAAATCGTTTCGTCTTACCCCAGCTGTTACACTGAATGACTGAACTACATCCGGACCCACGTTGGGCGCATTGTCTGCCGGCCCGTAGAGGTGCCAAGTTCCTATTGTGTCGCCATTTGCGGGTTGTTTGTCCGTATCAGTACTGACGACACCGAACATGATTTGTTGCGCATCCGGGGGGTGCAAAAGTCCCAGGAAATGTCCGATCTCGTGTTCGGGTAGCGTAAGGCGCAAATCATCGAAGCGGCTTTCCCTGAAACCAATGAATACACCGTCTGTCAAGGGCTTCAAGGAACCGTTTGCCCGCCCCACGGTGTCCTCTAGCAGAAAATTCGTCTGGTACCCGAATCGTAAATTGACATCTTCCGCGTCAGCCCGTTTCAGGAACCGAAAATTGCCTATATCCGTCCATTTCAGAAGGGCCGATTCACAAAACAGCAAGTGGACATCGCTCAATGCTTTGTCGATGTCTTCTTGTCTGTCGTCGTCGGCAAGCGCTTCCGTTGCGTTGGACCACGTAAAGACTCTACCCGGACGGTTGTCCCAAGGCGGTCCATAGCTGCGTTCGTTTACGCAGTAGGCATAGCTTCGCGATCTTTTCGGGATAACTGTCGATGGTCCCTTTCCCGTTTGCGGTTGCCTCGGACTTCGCGCCAGTATGGTGATTTCCGCCTCAGCGGAGTCGGCATTTCCGGCGTCGTCGGTGACGGTCAGGCGCACTCGCACCGTTGAGCCGGTGAACGAATGCGCCGCCAGAAAATACGCCGTGGCCTCGTTCGGTCTCACGAGTGTAGCCGATCCGGTTACCACGGCCCAGGCAAAACTCCGGATCGCGTGGTCACCGGGGGACGAACAGGTACCGTCCAGTACCACTACATCTGCCGCTTTTACCCGCTGATCAGCGCCTGCAACGGCCGTCAACCGCGCCGACGCAACCGTCCAATCAATGGTGAATTCGGAGGAACCTTCGCTATTTCTAGCGGCAATGGTACTGGTCCCGGTCCCGTTTGTCGTGGGCGTGCCGGTAATCTGTCTCGTTAGCGAGTCAAAACTCAAGCCGGCGGGCAAACCGGTTGCGGTGTAGGTCGGGTCCGGAACTCCCCCGGCGCGCGGCACCGCATAGGGAACGATTTTGATTGAACGCCACCAACTGCGCGTGATCCTCGGCGATGGAAAGCTAGGTTCTCTCAACGCCGTAGGCGTCCGCAACCTCCACTCGTAAGTATACGAAGCTGAGCCCTGGCTGCTCGTGGCAGTGACGGTGATGACGCCGTTCTCCGAGTCGAGGAACTCGGGACGGCCGCTGATTCGGCGGTTCGCTGGATCAAAGGATAGGCCCAACGGAACTTGGCTTGCAGCGTACGTTGGAACTGGGTAACCGGTAACTGCCGGTACGACTAGTGTAGTGTCTCACAAATAGCTTTACAACAATACGGACATCGTATAAGATCGGGGTCATGTGGAAAACTGCCTCACGATTGCCGATTACCGCAG
>Ga0209021_1003285_pt1 | contig 13121 bp, 14 predicted proteins | sample PinacodermFT_FD_187299 | JGI IMG/M metagenome (GOLD analysis project Ga0209021, IMG submission 187299) | Host-associated microbial community of the marine sponge Aplysina aerophoba from Gulf of Piran - sponge pinacoderm, lysed by freeze-thaw... | ecosystem: Host-associated > Porifera > Sponge >... | reverse complement strand
CCCCGAGCCCCGACCGGCGCGCGGCGGCCGGCCCGGGCGGCACCGTCCGCGCAGCCGCCCTCAGTAGCCGAACGCCCGCGCGATGAAGCGTCCGGGCGCGAGCGCGAACCCGCCGGCCACGGCGGCGCAAGCCATGGTCCCCATCATGAAGCCGGACTTCCCGGCCGAGGTGGAAGCGCAGTTCGCGGGTCTCGTCGACGGCATGGTTGCCAAGGGCCGACAATTGTGAAGACGACGCCCTACTTCTACGAGCAGGTGCGCCGAAAGCGTCCCTACATCGAACCAGCTTGGTGCGTCGCCGTAATCGCTTCACCGCTCCGGCGCGGGGAACAGTCCGATGGGCGCATTCGCTTCTGGGGAGAAGTCGCTCTCCCGGGTGAAAACGAGTCACGAATTCTCCGCGTCGTGACCCTGGACGACGGCGAAACGATCCACAATGCGTTCCTGGATCATGGCTTTCGGAGGAAAGTTCCATGAGACTGCACTACTACGCGGACACCGACAGCCTGTATGTCGAATTCCGGGACGGACCGGGTACGGAGACGCGCGAGGTATCCGATGGACTCAACGTCGATCTCGATGCCGCGGGAAATGTCGTCGGTTTCGACATCGACAATGCTTCTCATCGGCTCGACCTGTCCACGCTGGAGGTCGAGGCGCTGCCTTTGCGTTCGTACAGGGTCGCCTGATTTGAAGCGCCGAATTCCGGGCCACCGGCATGGGCATCGACACGCGTTGGATGCACGATGAGACGACCTGGAAGGAAGCCGTGGCCTCGTGCGTGAGATCGGGACCGACGTGGTGGGGGTGAGAGCCGCGGAAACGGGAGGGCGGACGCGATGACCGGGAACGTGCTGTTCCTGATGTCGGACGAGCACAGCCGGGAGATCGCCGGCTGTTACGGAAACCCGCTCGTGCGAACCCCCAATCTCGACGCCCTGGCGGCGCGCGGGGTCGTCTTCGACAACGCCTACTGCAACTCCCCGATCTGCGTTCCGTCGCGGGCGAGCCTCGCGACCGGCGACCACGTCCACCGCATCGGCTACTGGGACAGCGCGGCGGCCTACGACGGCCGGGTTCCGTCCTGGCATCACCGGGTGCGCGCGGCGGGCCACGACATGGTGGCAATCGGCAAGCTCCACTATCGGAGCGCCGACGACGACAACGGATTCTCCGCGGTGCAGCACGCGATGTACGTCTTGGACGGCATCGGCGACACGCACGGGCTCCTTCGAAGGGACCGGCGGGTGCGCGAGGTCTCGCGCGAGCTGGCCGGGGAGGCGGGGCGCGGGATGTCCGTCTACACCCGCTACGACACGAAGGTGGCGGACGCCACCGTCCGCTGGCTCCGCGAACGTGGGAAGAGCCGGGAAGACGGGAAGCCGTGGGTGCTGTTCTCGTCGATGGTGTCGCCCCACTATCCGCTCATCGCGCCCGACGCGTTCTACGACCTCTACGCGGGCATCGAACTCCCGCGCCCGCGGTTCTACGGGGAAGCCGAGCGGCCGGATCACCCGGTGATCGACCACTACCGGGCGACCTGGAACTACGACGAACACTTCGACGAGGAACGGCTCCGGATCGGGCTCACGGCGTACTACGGTCTTTGCTCCTTCCTCGACTTCCAGATCGGCCGGATCCTCGCCACCCTCGAGGAGAGCGGATTCGCCGACGACACCCTCGTCCTCTACACCTCCGACCACGGCGAGAACCTCGGCAACCGGGGCCTGTGGGGAAAGTGCGTCATGTACGAGGAGTCGAGCGGGGTTCCGCTGCTGATGGCGGGTCCCGGCGTCGCCGCCGGGGCCCGATGCGCCACCCCGGTCTCGCTGGTGGATATCTACCCGACGGTGGTCGAGTTCGCGTGCGGGGCGCTCGATGCCCGCGAGCGAGCGCTCCCCGGCAGGAACCTCGTCGGGCTTGTCGGGGAGCACCCGGCGGACCGCGTCGTCTTCGGCGAGATGCACGACGACGGCTCGATGACCGGTACGTTCATGGTGCGCCGGGGCGACTGGAAGCTCGTCCACTACGTGGGCGGTCCGCCGCAGCTCTTCGACCTCGCGGCCGACCCCTTCGAAGCGCGTGACCTCGCCGGGCGATCCGATACGGCCGAGGTCCAGCGCCGCCTTTACGAGGAGCTGCACCGGATCGTGGACCCCGAAGCGGCCGACCGGCGCGCATTCGCCGACCAGGAGGCCCGGATCGAGCGCCTCGGCGGGGTCGGGGCCATCCTCGCCCGACCCGACTTCAATTTCACTCCGCTCCCCGTCTCCTGACCGCATCGCCGATGGCGGCCGGCGCGCCACGCAGACCGGGACCCGATTGCGCACGAGCCCCGGGATCCAAGGGTGGGCGCACCGGAGCCTCCCGGCCTCCCGGGAGCGTGGTTCGTGTCCGCAAGCGCAACCGGCGCGCGGACGTCCGAACGGGTCAGCGGGTGCTGATCCGGCCGTCCGTCTCCGGTGCCACCTCGCCCCGGGCCTCGATGTAGTCCATGACCATGGTCGCCATGAGGGTGGCTCCGGAAGCGTCGATCAACTGCCGGCCGTTCCCGAGCGATGCGTACCCGTCGCCGCCGCCCGCCATGTAGTCGTTGGTGGCGACGGTGTAGGCCCGCGCGGGGTCGAGGGGCGCGCCGCCCACCTGAACCTCCGCCACGCGGCTCCCGGCGGGCGCTCCCGGGTCGTAGACGAAGGTGAGACCTGCGACCTGCGGGAACCGGCCGGCTCCGTCCTCGATCCGGGAAACCCCGTTCTCGAGCGCGGCCCGGAGGTCGGCTCCGGCAAGCTCCATCAGGACGACGGTGTTGCCAAAGGGGAGCTCGGTGAGGATGTCCTTGCGGGTGAGCTCGGTGCCTTGCGCGTAGGTGCGGTCGCCGCGGATACCGCCCCCGTTGGTGAGTCCGATCTCGGCCCCGACCCCCCGCCGCATGGCCTCGGCGATCAGGTTGCCGAGGTTCGTCTCCCCGGAGCGAACGCTCGCCCGGCGGCTGTCGATCTCCACCGCGGTTCGGCCGATCACCACCCCGAGCTCCTCGTCGAGCCTGGCTTCGTACTTGTCGACGAGGGCCTGGACGTCCGGGTCCGGCGCCACCCCGGCGGTGGCGATCAGGCGCCACTCGGGGAGCACCGCGAGCGATTTCCTGCCCCGGCGCTCCACCCGTTCCACGCGCAGGTCCACGACCCCGAGGTAGTGCGCGTCGTACCCCGCCTTGAAGATCGGCACCCCGCCCTCGTGGAACGCGATGGGCACGTGGTCGTGCCCGCCGAGGACGAGGTGGATACCCTCGACCGTGGCGGCGAGCTCCCGGTCCTCCGCGATGCCGAGGTGGGTAAGCGCGACGATGAGCTCCGCGCCGTCGGCCTTCAGGTCTTCGACCGCCTTGCGGGCGGTCTCGACGACGGGGGCGAAGGCGATCCCGCCACCAGGCGACGAGAGGACGTCCGTTTCCGGGGTGATCACGCCGAAGAAGCCGATCCGGAAGCCACCGCGCTCGAAGATCCGGCGCTCGACCAGCCCTGCGGCGGGCATGCCGTCCGCGCCGCGCACATTGGTGCCGAGCCAGGGGAACGTGGAGGCGGCGAAGTTCCGGGCCGCCACCTCGGGTCCGAAGTCGTACTCGTGGTTGCCGACGACGGCGATGTCGGTGCCGATGGCGTTCATCATCTCCACCATCTGCGCCCCCTGGGTGAGGCCCGACATCACCGACGGCGAGAAGAGGTCCCCGCCGAAGGTGGTGACGGTGTGGGAGGACGCGGCCCGCTCGCGTGCGAGGAGAGTCATGAGCGGCGCGAATCCCCCCTGGCCGCGCTTCGGGGAGATCTCGTAGACGTCGTTGACGTGCAGGAAGGTGATGGTCGTCGGCTCGGCCGAGACGCCGGCCGACACCGCCAGCAGCGCGCCCGCAAGCAGGCGCATGAACGAAGTTCGCAAGGTTTTCATGATGGATCCTCGTGCCGGGGACTCCGAACGGCGTCCCGGTGCGAACGCGGGGAGCATGACGGCCGCCACTCTCGTCGACATGGCGGACCTTCATCGACCCTCCACGGCGGTTCAGTCCTTGAGCTTGACGGTGACCTCGACCTCGACGGTGATGTTGTTCGGGAGCGATCCCATCCCCACCGCGGAGCGGGCGCCGATGCCCGCCTCTTCGCCGAACACGTCCACCATGAGGTCCGCGAACCCGTTGATGACCTTGGGATGCCCGCCGAAGTCGGGGTCGGCGTTGACCATGCCGAGGGTGCGGACCACGCACTCGACGTGGTCGAGGGACCCGAGGGCCTTGCGGAGCTGGGCGAGGGCCTGAAGGCCGCAGAAGCGCGCCGCCTCCACCGCTTCGTCCACCGTGCGCTCGCTCGGCACCTTGCCGATGACCGCGCCGTTTCCGTCCGGACGGCTCGGCCCCTGGCCGGATACGTGCGCGTATCCGCCCGCAATCCGCACCGGGATGTAGGTGCCAAGAGGCGTGCCGGCCTCCGGCAGGGTGATTCCGAGCTCTGCGAGTCGGGCTTCTGCACTCATGCTCTGTCTCCGTTGGTCGTTGGGGGGGGCGAAAGCGCTCCCCGGCGGGGCTTTCCGCGGGCGGACCGAATCAGCGGCCCTTGAATTCCGGGGTGCGCTTCTCGACGAAGGCGCGGGCGGCCTCCTTGTGGTCCTCGGTGAGGCCGGACCGGGTATGGCCCCACGCCTCGAGATCCATGCAGTCGGCGAGGGGCCGGCTCTCCGCCGCGTTGAGGTTGCGCTTCATGTAGCGAAGGGCGATGGAAGGACCGCCCGCGATGCGCTCCGCGGTCTTTTGCACCTCCGAGTCGAAGTCGTCGTCGGGGAACACCCGGTTGGCGATTCCGAGGGCGAGGGCCTCGTCCGCCCCCACCAGGTCCGACAGGTAGTAGAGCTCGCGCGCCTTCGCGGAGCCGACGAGCCGGGTCAGGAACCACGACCCACCGAAGTCCCCCGAATAGCCGACCCGGGCGAACGCGGTGACGAAGCGGGCGGAGGCGGCGGCAAGCCGGAGATCGCAGGAAAGGGCGATGGAGAGTCCGGCCCCCGCGGCCGCCCCGCGCACCGCCGCGACGGTCGGCTTCGGCGACTCGTGCAGGAGGCGCGCGATCTCCATCCGGTCGCGGAGCGACTGCGCCCGTTCCTCCAGGGTGCCGGCGAACTCCTCGTCGCGGGCCATCGCCTTGACGTCGCCGCCCGCGGAGAACGCGCGGCCCGCGCCGCCGACCACGATGCAGCCGACCGCGGCGTCGCGCGCGAGCCGCGGTATCGCTTCGAGCAGCCCGTCCATCATCTCGTCCGAAAGGGCGTTCAGGCTGTCCGGCCGGTTCAGGGTGAGGGTCGCGACGCCGTTCTCGCATCGCTCCAGCAGATCGCTCATCGTTGCTCCTGATTCACTCGTTCGCCAGCGCCGGAGGCGGTCCCGGCGCTCGGGCCCGCCGGTCGTGCCGGCCTGCGTGCCGCGTCGGTCCCCGACGCCTTGCCCCGGCCGCCGGATTGCGGCCTCTCGTCAATCGCCCGGCCTGCGCCGGGCAGCTCCGGGCGCATGGTCCGAACCCCGACGGTCTGTCCGGCTTCGGTCCTCACGCGACCGACCGTGCCGGCCGCGGTGTCAGAACGTCACCACGCTGCGGATCGACTCCCCGGCATGCATGAGATCGAAAGCCCGGTTGATGTCCTCGAGGGGCATGGTGTGGGTGATGAGATCGTCGATGTTGATCTTCCCCTCCATGTACCAGTCGACGATGCGGGGCACGTCCGTCCGCCCCCGTGCCCCCCCGAAGGCGGTCCCCCGCCACACCCGGCCGGTCACGAGCTGGAACGGTCGGGTCGCGATCTCCTGCCCGGCGCCCGCGACCCCGATGATGACGCTTTCGCCCCACCCCTTGTGGCAGCACTCGAGGGCCTGGCGCATCACGTCCACGTTGCCGATGCACTCGAAGGAATAGTCGGCCCCTCCGCCCGTCAGATCCACGAGGTGCGCGACGAGGTCTCCCTGCACCTCCTTCGGGTTCACGAAGTGGGTCATCCCGAACTTGCGTCCGATCTGCTCCTTGCCGGAATTGAGGTCGACGCCGACGATCATGTCCGCCCCGACGAGCCGAGCCCCCTGGATGACGTTGAGGCCGATCCCGCCGAGCCCGAACACCACCACGTTCGAGCCGGGCTCGACCTTCGCGGTGTTGATGACCGCGCCGATCCCGGTGGTCACCCCGCAGCCGATGTAGCAGACCTTGTCGAACGGAGCGTCCTCGCGGATCTTCGCGACCGCGATCTCGGGGAGCACCGTGTAGTTCGAGAACGTCGAGGTGCCCATGTAGTGGTAGATGGTCTCGCGTCCGAGCCGGAAGCGGCTGGTTCCGTCCGGCATCACCCCCTGGCCCTGGGTCACCCGGATGGCCTGGCAGAGGTTCGTCCGGCCGCTCGTGCAGTACTCGCACTCGCGGCACTCGGGCGTGTAGAGGGGGATGACGTGGTCGCCCGGCTTGACGCTCTTCACCCCTTCGCCGACGTCGACCACCACCCCGGCCCCCTCGTGGCCGAGGACGGCGGGGAACAGCCCTTCGGGGTCGGCCCCGGAAAGGGTGAACTCGTCGGTGTGGCAGATCCCGGTCGCGCGGACCTCCATCAGGACCTCGCCGGCCCCCGGGCCATCGAGCTGCAACGTTTCCAATGTCAGCGGGGCGCCCGCCTTGTGGGCGACGGCGGCACGAGTTTCCACGGCTAACCTCCTTCCGCGATGTAGCGGTTGAACTCTTCGTTGAATGCGAACAGCTTGGGATCGGCGAGGCGATCGACGTAGAGCACGCCGTCGAGGTGATCGAGCTCGTGCTGGAACACGGTGGCGAGAAAGCCTTCCGCGACGACCGTCGCCGGTTTCGCCGATTCGTCGAGATAGTCCACCTGAACCCGGCGCGGACGCTCGACGAATCCCCGCATCCCGGGAACCGAGAGGCAGCCCTCCCAATAGCCGGCCGGCGTCGGGTCGAGCACCGTCGTGCGAGGGTTGAACACGGTGAACGAGGTCCGCTCCGCGTCGAGGTCGCGCTCCGCGTCGCCCGGGTCGAACTCGATGATTGCGACGCGCACCGACTCGTGCACCTGGGGGGCGGCGAGCCCGACCCCGTCGTACTCCGCCATCGTCTCGCGCATGTCGTCCACCAGCCGCCGCGCCACATGCGACCGGATCTCGGAGCGGGTCAGCTCGCGGCAGGGCGCGCGCAGGACCGGGTGTCCGAGGCGGGCGACCTTGCGTATCGCCATCAGAACCGGGTGCGGTGCGAGGCCCCGCCATCGATGGTGATGATGGTGCCGGTGGTGTTGGCGGAGAGGTCCGAGGCGAGGAACGCGACCATGTCGCCGATGTGCTCGGGCTGGCCGGCCGGGTAGTCCTGGCTTGCCACCTCGCGCCAGCGCTCCGGGTCGCCGAGGTCGCGCTCGGCGGTCGTGCGCAACATGGTGACGAGGCGCTCGGTCTCGATCTGGCCCGGGTTGATCCCCACCACCCGGATCCCGTCGATGGTGCTTCCCCCTCCGAGGGCCCGGGTGAACGCCATCAGGCTCGCGTTGCCGGCCGAGCCGGCGATGTAGCCCGCAATGGGGCGCTCGCCGGCCGCCCCGATGACGTTGATGATGACCCCCTTGCCGCGCGCCTTCATGTTCCGGTAGGCGGCCCGGCAGGTGTTCTGATAACCGAACACCTTGAGGTCCCACGCCTCGCGCCAGGTCTCCTCCCCCACCGACTGGAGGTCGCCGCCCGGAATCGCCCCCGCATTGTTGACGAGGATGTCGACGTCGCGGCAGGTCTCGATGAGGCCGCGGGCCGCATCCCCGTCCGAGAGGTCCACGGCATGAATCTCGACCCCGACGTTGAATCGGCCCCGAATCCGGTCGCGGGCGGACGCGAGATCCGCCTCCGTGCGCGCCGCGAGATGCACGTTGCACCCTTCGCGCGCGAGGCTCTCCGCCGCCGCGTAGCCGATGCCCTTCGATGCACCGGTGATGAGCGCCGTGCGCCCCGCGATTCCGAGATCCATCCGTCGAGTCCCCCTTGCTGACTGTCCGTTCCGACCTTCCGCCCTGGTCCGGCGGGCGCGCGGCGGGGCCGGCCCCCCGGGCTAGCGCGCGCCGATCCGTGCGCCTTCGCCCGCGACCCGCTCGAGGAGCGCGGCCGGACGCCACTCCTCGCCGTGCGCCGCTTCGAGCTCCTTCATTCTCGCCACGATCCGCTCGATCCCGACCTCGTCGGCGTGGAACATCGGCCCGCCCCGGTAGACCGGCCAGCCGTAGCCGTAGACCCACACCACGTCGATGTCGCTCGCCCGGAGCGCGATCCCCTCGTCGAGGATCTTCGCCCCTTCGTTGATCATCGGGTAGACGAGGCGTTCGAAGATCTCGTCGCGTCCGATGTCGTCCCGGCGCCGGAGCTGGCGCTCCTCGGCGAACTTCCGGATGATGCCGTCGACGACCGGCGACGGCTTCGGAACCCGGCTTCCCGGCTCGTAGTCGTAGTAGCCGGCCCCGGTCTTCTGCCCGCGCCGGCCGGCCTCGCAGAGGCGCTCGCGGATCGTCGAACCGGTGGACGTCTCCGCGTTCCACCCGAGGTCGAGCCCCGCGAGATCGGCCATCGCGAACGGCCCCATCGGGAGCCCGAATTCGTAGAGCACCGCGTCGACCTCGTGCGCCGGCGCCCCCTCGAGGATGAGCCGGTTCGCCTCGCGCTGGCGGGCGAAGAGCATCCGGTTCCCGACGAAGCCGTGGCACACCCCGACCAGCACCGGCACCTTGCCGAGCCGGCGCGAGAGGGCCATCGCGGTCGCGACCGTCTCGTTGGCGCTCTTCTCGCCGCGGACCACCTCGACCAGGCGCATGATGTTGGCAGGGCTGAAGAAATGGGTGCCGATGACGCTCTCCGGCCGAGCGGTGACGGCCGCGATCGCGTTCACGTCGAGGGCGCTCGTGTTGGTCGCGAGCACCGCGTGGCCGGGCGCGAGGGCATCGAGCCGGCGGAAGGTCTCCTGCTTGACCTCGAGCTCCTCGTACACCGCCTCGACCACGACGTCCGCCTCGCGGGCCGCTTCGAGGTCGAGGGTCCCGCTGATGAGGCCGAGGCGCTCCTCGACCTGCCCGGCGGTGATGCCGCCCCGCGCCGCGGTGTTCTCGTAGTTTCGGCGGATGGTGGCGAGACCGCGATCGAGCGCCTCGCGGCTCATCTCCACCATCGACACCGGGATGCCGGCGTTGGCGAAGCACATGGAGATCCCGCCGCCCATCGTCCCCCCGCCGACGACGACCGCCCGCTTGACGTCGAGGGTGGCGGTGCCGCGGGGGATATCGGGGATCTTCGCCGCTTCGCGCTCGGAGAAGAAGAAGTACTGCTGGGCGCGGGCCTGCACCCCGCCCATGAGCTGGCCGAAGATCTCCTGCTCGCGGTCCATCCCTTCGTCGAAGGGGAGCTCGACCGCCGCCTCGACGGTCCGGATGCACGCTTCGGGGGCCTCGAAGCCCCGCATCCGTCGCGCGCGCTTCTTGCGGAAGGCGTCGAAGAGGGCGGAATCGCCGCGCGCCGGGGCGACCTTGTCGTCGCGGTCCCGGATGCGCACGAGCGGGCGCCCCTCGGCCACCACGCGGCGCACGAAGGCGACGGCGCCTTCGGTGAGGTCGCCCTCGACGATCTCGTCGGCGAGGCCGTGGGCCAGGGCTTCGGGCGCGCCGATGGGGTTGCCGACGACGATCATCTCGAGAGCCTTCTCCGGCCCCACCACCCGCGGCAGGCGCTGGGTGCCGCCCGCGCCCGGGCACAGGCCGAGCTTGACCTCCGGCAGCCCGAACCGGGCGGAGGGGGCGGCGACCCGGAAGTGACACGCGAGGGCGGTCTCGAGCCCGCCCCCGAGCGCGGTGCCGTGGATCGCCGCGACCACCGGCTTCGGCGAGTCGTCGAGGACGTCGATCATCTCGAGGAAACCGGGGGGCTGGAGCGGCTTGCCGAACTCGGTGATGTCCGCCCCGGCGATGAACGTGCGGCCCGCGCAGGCGAGGACGACGGCGGTCACCGCCGGATCGCCGGCCGCCTCGCGCATCTTGTCGCAGAGTCCCTGGCGGACGTGCCGGCTGAGGGCATTGACGGGGGGATTGTCGATGGTGATGACGGCGATGCCGTCACGTACATCGAGCTGAACGGAATCCGGTTTCGCGGCCATGGGGGCTCCCGTGCTGTACCGTCACTGGGCGGGAGCGCTCCCACCGACCCGTGATCGTATCACCGGGCGGACGGGCGGGGTCATTCCTCCCATCGAACCTGCCGAAGGAAGACGGCTCGAAGGTCGATCCCCCACGAACCGACGAGCGGTATACTGACGGCCGTCGTCCCGCGGAGCGGATGCTGCGATGACGCGAAGCACATATCATTCCGGGCACGCTGGCCGCAACGAGCGAAGCCGCATGCCTGCCGTCGCCTGTACCTTCGACACCCTCGCCGCCGCCAAGGAACTCGAGACGGCCGGCGTCGACCGCGAGCAGGCCGAAGCCATCGTGGCACTCCACGTCAGGAGCGGCGAACTGCTCGCGACGAAACGCGACCTCGAGCCTCTGGCCACCAAGGCGTTCGTGTTGCAGGTGGCGATCGGGATCGTGCTCGCCAACGCCTCGCTCACAGTCGCGCTCGTCAAGCTGCTCTGACCCCCTTTCCCCGAGCTGAGCCCCGGTTCGACGGGGAGAGTCGTGGCTCCGGACCCGGGAGCGACGACAGGGCGACTTCCCACGTCCCTCGAGCCATTTGCCGACACGTTCCGTCGCGCCCCGATGACGACGCGGGCACGTTGCAACCCTACCCTTTCCGCAGTAGCCTTCAGCCGCACGGCAGGGAGCCGATTGAAACCCATGCGCGATACGCTCTCCGCCCTTCGCGACCTCGAAGCCGCCGGTATCGATTCCATGCACGCCGAAGCCATCGTCGGAGTAGTTGCCAGGGCACACGAGGAGCTTGCGACGAAGGACGACCTCGCGGCCGCCGTGGCCGCGACGAAGGCCGACCTTGCGGCTCTCGAGGCGCGTATCGAAGCGCGCATCGAGGCGTGCATTGAGCGAGCAATGAATCGCAACCTGCTCGCCACGATCGCGGTCGGGGGCGTCGTCATCGCCGCCGTCAAGCTGCTCTGACGCAAGTCCCGGGCCACCGGCCCGGGCGGGCGGAGACGGGTTCCAGGTTCAGGTAGCGCGGCGCTCCGACACGGAGAAGACCGGCTCGCCCCGCTCGTGGGCGAGGAGCCGCGCCTTGCGGTCGAGCCCGCCGCCGTAGCCGACGAGCCGGCCGTCCGCCCCGATGATCCGGTGGCAGGGGAGGACGATCGCGACGGGATTCGCGCCGTTCGCCGCGCCGACCGCGCGCGCCGCCCCCCGGGAAAGGCCCGCGCGCCGGGCGAGCTCGCCGTAGCTCCATGTCTCGCCGTAGGGGACTTCGGCGAGCGCCGCCCACACCCGCCGCCGGAACGCGGTTCCCTCCGGCTCCACCGCCATCTCGAACTCGCGAAGCTCGCCCGCGAAGTAGGCTTCGAGCTCCCCCACCTCGCGCGCGAGCCCGGCGTCGTCCCGCCGCCAGCCGGGCTCGGGCTCAGGCTCGGGCGGGCGCGCGCCGCCCGGCCGCGGGGCGTCGGGACGCAACGGATCGCGGTCCGGGATCGAGACATGGCGCACGGCCAGGTCGTCCTTCGCGACGAGGAGCCGTCCGATGGGCGACTCGTACCGGGTGTAGCGCATCGTGGTTGCTCCTTCGACGCCTCCCCTCCGTCGCATGCCGTCGCCTCCGGTCCTGATTGCCGGCGCGAGCTCCCGCACCGTGTCCGGGCCGACTCCGGAGCCCGCCGGCCGCCGAATCCCGGCCGCCCGAGACACCACTCGCGCGCCGCCCGGCAGGACGCGAACGGCGGCGCTCAGGCGTTGCCGGCGCGGGCGGCGACCTCGTCCGCGATCGCGAGCGCCGCGGTGAGACCGGGCGATTCGATCCCGTAGAGGTTCACGAGGCCCGGGACTCCGTGCGTCTCGGCCCCCTGGACGACGAAGTCCGGCTGCGGCTCGTCCGGCCCGTGCAGCTTCGGCCGGATCCCGGAGTAGTCGGGCTGCAGGCTCCCGTCGCGAAGATCGGGGTAGAACGTGCGCACCGCGGCGTAGAAGCGCTCGGCGCGCTCCGGGTCCACCGAGTAGTCGATCTCGTCCACCCATTCGAGGTCGGGACCGAAGCGGCACCGGCCGGCGAGGTCGAGGCCCACGTGCACTCCGAGCACCGACGGTCCGGGCATCGGATACACGAGGTGCGAGAAGGGCTGCGCTCCGGAGAGCGAGTAGTAGTTGCCCTTGGCGAGGTGCTGGGGCGGTATGGTCTCGGGAGGAACTCCGGCGAGCGAGCCGGCCACCTCCTGGGCAAAGAGACCGGCGCAGTTCACCGCGGTCCGGCAGGCGAGCTCCGTCGGCGACGCCCCCCCGACCCGGAGCACGATCCGGTCGTCGTGGACCTCCCCGCCCTCGACGGGGCTGCGAAAGGCGATCATCGCCCCCGCGTCGGCCGCGTCGCCCTCGAAGGCGTGCATGAGGCGGTGGCTGTCGACGATGCCCGTGGAGGGCGAGAAGAGCCCGGCGACCGCCCGCACCGCGGGCTCGAGCCGCTCGACCGCGTCCCGGCTGAGGCGACGCAGATCGTCCACCCCGTTCGCCGCCGCCCTCGCCTGGAGGGCGTGCAGGCGCGGCACCTCGCTCTCCTCGGTGGCGACGATCACCTTGCCGACGTTCGCGTACGGAACCCCGTGCTCCTCGCAGTAGCGGTAGAGGGCGCGGCGGCCGTCGACGCAGGCCCGGGCCTTGCGCGAGCCGGCGGGGTAGTAGATGCCGGCGTGCACGACCTCGCTGTTGCGCGAGCTCGTGTGGCTGCCGACGATCCCTTCCGCTTCGAGAACGATGACCTCGCGCCCGGCCATCGCGAGGCGGCGGGACACCGCGAGCCCGACCACCCCGGCCCCGATGACGACGCAATCGACCGATTCCACTTCGAGACGTCTCCTTGCGGGGTCCGGACCCGGGGCTCCGCGGGGCCGGCGGTCCCGGGACGTGGAAGGCGGACGGTGAAGGGGCCG
>Ga0209021_1003282_pt1 | contig 13134 bp, 10 predicted proteins | sample PinacodermFT_FD_187299 | JGI IMG/M metagenome (GOLD analysis project Ga0209021, IMG submission 187299) | Host-associated microbial community of the marine sponge Aplysina aerophoba from Gulf of Piran - sponge pinacoderm, lysed by freeze-thaw... | ecosystem: Host-associated > Porifera > Sponge >... | reverse complement strand
GCCCACTGCTGCCCACACTGATGCAGCTGCTGCCCGAGCCGCAGCAACACAGACACGCTACAGCCGGGCAGGACACAGAGCACCAGAACCCGGACCTGGCTGTCAGTGATCTTTTCTCCTGCCTGGTGCACTACAGTCTCCACCATCAGCTGATCCAGGCCCGGCGACTGAGGCTGCGTCCGGCCGCCATCACTGGGCCGGACAAGGCCAGGGCGCAGACCTTCCTTTTCAGCTCCTGCAGCCGTTGGCTGGCCACAGAATGCCAATTTCAAGTCTCGGCGCCCACTTTTTTGCGTCTCTACGGCTGGGATGGCAATCACTGGCAGACGTGCCCATTGACTCCTGAACCGACGGAGCCTGTCGCAACATACTGTTTCCCCCTGATGCCAACCGACAGGCTGCTCAGTGCCCACGGCCAGCAGGTACTTTCCTGGGACCGGGAGCCTGACGCCAACATGTGGCACGGCACCCTTGTGCACCTTGTTTCTCCATCACACGAGGTCCTGAGCCTTTGCCCTATGGCTAACGGCGATACGGCCATTCTGACCACATGCGAACAGGACAACAGAGAATTACCAGGGCGGCTGTCCTTCCACAGATGCAGTGATGGAACCTGGCAAGAGGTCGCGGCTTATCGCCTCGATTTTGTCTGCCGGGCGCACCAGCCACAGTCATCCCAACTGGCGCTGACCCGGACCTGGTGGAATCAGGGGCCTGGCTATTACACCAATGAGGTTCTTGTCTGGCACCTGGAACTCAATACACACAGCCGGAGGCAATGGAACTATCAATTGTCGGTACTTGCCTGGCACTGTGCCCCCATTGACAATCTTGTCTATAGCCCTGGAGGAAAATATCTACTGGGAATACTGCTCAGCGGCCGGGCCTGTTTGTGGGCCCTGGATGCGCAGTACCGTCTGCAGGAGAAGCTGACCCTGGCCGACTGCCTGCGTCCGCCGGAAGGGACATACAAGTATCCCGCCTCCTTCAGCGCAGATGAAAAATGGCTGGCACTCCCCCTCGACGCACGACAGATTCAGCTGTGCTTGCGCGATGACAATGACAACTGGCTGCGCGGACAAGTTCTGCAAGCCCCGTTCGTGCCAGCGGCCAGGCCCGCGATGGTGCCGCACACTATACGACTGTCGGCAAATGGTCGCATCATGGTACGGGCAACCCCGGACCAGCTGGACATCTGGTACCGCCCCCCTGCCGGTCACTGGCAGCATAGCCTGCAGCGCCAGAACAAGACGAACGCGCGCTTTCCACCTTGCGCTGCGCTGGTGAACGCCGGTGAGCTGGTGTGTACAACAGCAGAAGACCCGACTCTGTCCTTGTGGATTCATGGGCCAGACAGCCAGGGCCGGTTTGTCAGGAAAGCCTGCCGTGCGGTCAACATCGCCCTCAGCTTTTCTGGCGCCGCCAGCCCGGACGGACTTTCCCTGATTGTGTCCTCGACGACAGACCCTCTTTTCCTGCTGCAAGTTGTTCCGCCAGAAGACAGCCAGGCCCGGCTGTCTGCCGACCGGCAGGATGACCAGACGCGCGCCCGGCATGGCGACAATTGTCTCCTGCTCTGACACCGTCTACCGGCTGGCGTCCAGCGTTTTCAGGCCCACGAAAAAGAGCTTTCATACTGTCTGCAACTCCCCCTTCTCATCAGTGTCCAACGCCGGGCGAAGGAAACAACGGGAGACCGCAAACCATGGACCCACTTTCAGACAGCCCGTCGCCACACCGGCAGCCTGCAGCAGCACAGGCACCATCGGGTCAGCGAACTCAAACAAGCCCTCCTGCCGAAGCGCCCGGTCGCTCAGGCATGGGCCACGCGGTCGCCCAGGTGCCCACCTCAGCCAGGCCAGAGCTGCCAGGTAGCAGACAGGCCAGTCTGCCGGAAGACCCGAGCACCAGCGGGAGGACACCCAACATTGCCCAGAACCTGCCGTTTCTGGTGCTGCACAGGATATTCAGTCATCTGCCCTCTTGCTCCCTGGCCCAGTGCGCCCGGGTGTGCCGCCACTGGCACACCTGCCTGCCTGAATTCAAGTTCAGAGTTGTCTGGTGGTTACAAGAAAACGGCCCCCGGTCATACCTGACCATCTCGCACCTGGGACGCGGTTTCAGCAGCCGTACCCAACCCTTTCTGCAAGCAGAGAAGAGTCCGTTTCTGCATCCACTAACGCGTCTGGAACAGCAACACCAGCAACAGCAGCAAGAAAACAAACCAGCCGCGCCGCGCCAGGACACACAGCAACAGCCACCCGCCGCCGGTGACCTGCTGTCCTGGCTGGCGCACGCCGCCGTGAACCATCATTTGCGCCAGACCCCGGAGCTGCGGTTGCGTCCAGCCCCCCTCGACTGGTCAGACGAGGCTGTATCAGGCGCAGGCGATTTTGCCTTCAGTCCCTGCAGCCGCTGGCTGGCTCTCGCATGTGCGCCCCAACAAGAATCCTTCTCTTATCTCAGACTCTACGGCTGGGAGAATGACGCCTGGCAAAGGTGCCTGCTGGCCTCTGATGTGACGGAACCTGTCACCTTGTTCAAGTTCTCCCCTATGCCCCCCTGCAACCTGGTCAGTGTCCATGGTGTGCAGGTTCTGGCCTGGAGCAAAGAGCCAGACAGCCTCACCTGGCACAGCTCGCTTGTGTCCTCTTTTCCTCAGTCACACCAGGTACTCGACTGTTATCCCATGGCCAACGGCGATCACATCATCATGCTCCAAAGGGCGGGGAACACCAGAACACAGCTCCATGTCATGTTTTACCGCCGCACCGGGGAAAGCCAGAGTTGGGAATCCGTCGCCAGGACAACCTATGGTACCGAGTGGGACTCGTGGCTCTCGGTCGCCTGGACGGTGGAACCACAGTCATGCCAACTGGCGCTGCGCACAACCGCACAGGACCCGGACACTGGCTATCTCACCAATGAACTCCATATCTGGCATACAGGACTCAACAGTCTCCGGCCGGAGCCATGGGCATGCCTGAAATCTGTGATCCCCTGGCAACACACCAGGGTGGAACGAATAATTTACAGTCCGGACGGCCAGCATCTATTGGGAATTCTGTCTGAAAAACAGGCTTGCCTGTGGACAGTGGATCCACAACGGCGGATTCGGATACAACTGATTATTCCCCACTGCCTGTACAACCCGGTCTACAAACTGCGCGTGCAGGCTTCTTTCCGCAGCGACGGAAAACAGCTGGCACTCGCCCGCTCCCTGCGGCAGGTTCAGCTGTTTTACTGCGATGCCAAAGGCCATTGGTACCCGGGAACGCAACTTGACGCACCAGCAGCGCGCAATGTCCCGGCTGACGATTTCCTGAAAGACCTGCGACTGTCGTCAAGCGGACGCACCCTGGTGCGGCGCACGCACTGGCAACTGGATATCTGGCACCAGGACCCTGGCGCAGGCTGGCAACATCTCGTACAGCACAGCAGGCAGGAAAACCAGAGAGGGGGGCCGCAATATTGCCTGCTACAGCCCGGTGAACTGGTCTGCACCACTATAGAAGATCCAGAAATGTTGCTGCGCGTTTATGGTCCAGACAGCCGGGGAAGGCTGGTGCAAAAAGTGTGCATGCCCGTCGGTCAGAGCATACAAAATCCCGACGCCGCCAGCCCGGATGGGATGTCCTTGCTGCTGGGCAGCACCCGCCATCCAACGCTGCCCCTGCAGCTGGTGTCTGCGAAGAAGAGTGAGTCATGCCTGTTTTTTTAGCCTGCATCGCCGCAAGCGCGTCGCTCGCCAGCATGCAGGAGCGCATGGACCTGGCTCGCGTCAGCGGCATGTGTCGGCGTTGTCACCAGCGAATGGGTCACCCTGGTGTCAGCATCCATGCCAATATGCGCCTTCATCCCGCAGTGCCACTGGTTGCCTTCTGGGGTCTGGTACATGTCCGGATCGCGCTGTCCGCTTTGCTTCTTTGTAGCGGATGGGCGCAATAATGGTGGCATCGACCAGCGTCCCTTCCCTTTGGCCTCTGGCCGCCAGGTGGCCGTTTATGGTGACGGAAATGCGCTCCGTCAACTGATGTGTTTCCAGCTGGTGGCGGAACTTGAGCAGGGTCGCCGCATCGGGAGCCGCATCCCAGCTCAGGTCGACACCGACAAAGGTGCGGATGGCCGGACTTTGACATCCTCCCCGCCCTGAAGGACGGGGATTCCTGCTGCGCTCACAGGTGACAGCTTCAGGCTGCAGGCCATGAGTCGCTGAATTGCTTCGGCGGGTTCCTGCTGCTGGCGGCATTACCTCACCACTCACTTCTGGCTCAGGGACGATATGACACTGTGATACTGCTCAACGAGCAAGCAGAAATTCGGGGCAGCAACAAATAATACTGCCGGAAGATATCACACCAAAAAGTAACATCAATGTATACAGGAGGCCGCCTGATCATGCCCTTGAACACCAGATTTGACGATATCTCACTTGACACCAGCACGAGTCCAAAAAGGCTCTTGCTCCCAGTCAGACGGAAACTCCATAGGCACCCGTGACACATTGGGGTTCTTGTCCAGCAAAGCTGCCCATCTCACGGCCCCACCACTGCCCACCACTGTCTGGGTCTGGACTGACAACTTGCAACAAAGTCTCCACTCTCCACAATGACCAGCTGAAAACAAAGGCGTCTATGCGGGCTGACTGTCTGTTCAGGATGACGGGGAACAGCCAACCGTTCCGGCACCGCAACCCAAGTTATCAGCAACATCCTGGATATGGCAGCCACGGCTGCGCATTTCCTTTATCATGATCCAGTTCTCTCGGTTGATCATGGCCGCTTCCCTGTTTTTGGTCACTAAAGGTATCGGCTTTTGGTCACTAAAGGTATCGGCTTTTGGTCACTACAGGTATCGGCCGGGTTAATCGAGAGGGACATCTCAACCTGGTGATTTTGAGACATTAAGGACTGGCATTAACAGAGGTGGCACCTTCCATGACGAAAGAAGTCCAAAATATCTCATGGAAACAGTCGACAGCTTCGCCGAGTGATAAGGTATGAGTTATGAATGATGAATTGACAAATAAAGCGGCACTCGCCAAAGTCAGCGATTACGCTCTGTGGCTCAAAGAGCTGAAGGCAAAAATCCGTTCGACTCAAGTTCGGGCAGCGTTGGCGGCGAGTCATGAGTTGATTTTGTTTTATTGGGAGCTGGGTGGAGATATTTCCCGCAAGCTGGCAGAGACAAACTGGGGAGCCAAGGTAATCGATCAGCTGGCGAAGGACCTACGCTCTGAGTTTCCTGAAATGCAAGGGTTTTCGCGAACAAATCTATATTATGCAAAGAAATTCCATGAGGTTTTTTCTGCTTTTGAGAATGATCCGCAAATTGTCCCCCCGACCGGGGGACAAATCGAAACAGGTCCCCTGTCGGGGGACGAAAGCCGAAGAGTGCTCCCATGCGGAGCTCAAAAGACACCTGCAATTGTCCATCAGGTCGGGGGACAATTGCCCTGGAGCCACATCAAGATTCTGCTGGATAAGGTTTCGGATTATAAAGAAGCCCTGTTCTACATCAACCAGACCATTGAAAACGGCTGGAGTCGGGATATTCTGGCTTTGCAGATTAAATCCAGACTTTTTTCCCGACAGGGCTCGGCTATCAGCAATTTCGAGAAAACTCTGACTGCTCCACAGTCTGACTTGGCACAGCAGACGATCAAAGATCCATACACCTTTGATTTCCTGACCATAACCCAGCCCTATAATGAGCGTGATATTGAAAACCAACTGGTCGAGCATATCACCAAATTCCTATTGGAGCTCGGCAAGGGGTTCGCCTTTGTCGGTCGGCAGTGTCATCTGCAAGTTGGAGAAACCGATTACTATCTGGATCTTCTTTTCTATCACATCAAGCTGAAGTGCTATGTGGTCATTGAACTCAAAAATACGAAATTCATTCCCGAATATGCCGGAAAACTGAATTTCTATCTATCTGCAGTTGATAGTCTGTTTAAAACGGACACAGACAACCCAACGATTGGGATTTTGCTCTGCCGTGAGAAAAACAAAATCGAAACAGAATTTGCGCTGCGAGACATCAACAAGCCTATGGGAATTAGCGAGTTCACTCTAACAGAGATTCTTCCGGAAGAATTGAAGGGATCTCTACCCACGGTGGAAGAGATAGAAAAGGATTTGAACAAAATGGAGGAGCTAACATGATATTTCAAAACAGTTCAGCACTCTCAGGCGATTTTTGTTCAATCTGGGGGGGAGGGGCTGCTGAAGCTTCTACAGCAGCCCTATCCAGCCTGATTGTTTATTAGCCTGCCAGCTGCAGGCGGCCATCGCTTTGCTTCAGAGTTCCATTGCTAACCAATGTCTTGACAATACTCTCCCCCCGCTCACGAGCAGATGAAGTCACCCGTTTAAATCCAATAAGCGACAAAGCCGCAGCAATGCACTCATCTGAAGCGATGGAGTGTGCATCTTTAACAGTGACAGTAACCACCTCGCGTAGCTCTTCATCACTGACATACTCAAATTTGCGAAGTCTATTATCCAGAGAGCTCCAGTCTCGCAACACAGGCTTGCTGACAACAGCTGATGACACAAACTCACCGGATACAGTTATGCGCCCCCTTGTCCCCAGTGTGCCAAGGTGCTGATCAATATTACGTTTTACCTTGGCTCCTACTTTTGACAACCCTGCAGCACTCGTCAGGCGGGTCGCCAGCATATTCAGATGAACCGGCCCTTCAGCAGCTACAACTTTCTCGATGGCCGCTTCGATATCGTCAGACTCTATCTTTTCAAAGCTACCAGCCCCTGCCAGATTCAATTCAATTGCACTTATCTGCTGATAGGGAGGGAGGCATTTTTGTGCTTTTTCTGAGGGCGCACCCCTTACAATCTCAACTTTTGCCTTATTCGGCTGAACCTTGGGCTTTACGGCTTCAGGCTGTACTTCAAGTGTTTTGTAATAGGCTACCGACTGCTCAATCGACTCCTTCAATCGCGCAATTTCACCAGGAGCGTTTCTGAACCACTCCGTACTCCAGATGCGATGAAAGCGCCAACCCAAGCCTTCCAGTACAGCTTGACGAATACGATCACGATCCCTTGCTGAGGCCGAACTGTGATATGTTGCACCATCACATTCAACTGCCAGGATATAGCGCCCTGCCTTCTCAGGGTCGCGTACTGCAAGATCAATATAAAAACCATTGCAGCCCACCTGAGGCTCTACTTGATAGCCCAGGTTTTCTATAGCTCGGTGCACGTCTGTTTCAAAGGGGGAGTCAGCCTCTTTACCGGTTTCTCGTGACTGCTCAAGCTCTCCTGTCTCTGCATACTTGAGAAAAGCTTTGAATGACTGAATTCCTGATGGGGAGTCCGCGTCGGTTTTCAGGTCATCAGCTGTAAAGTTACAAAAAACCTCCATAGCCATTCGTGCCCGAGTGATCAAAACATTCAGACGTCGTTCGCCACCGCCGCTGTTTAAGGGACCAAAGTTTTGACTCACATTACCAGCCGCTGTCCGCCCATAGCCGACACTGATATAAATCACATCGCGCTCATCACCCTGAACATTTTCAAGGTTTTTGATAAAGAACTCACCTCCCTCTTGATGATTGAAAAACTTTTCGACATCGGCGTTCTCTCTCCTCAGGCGCTCAACCTCCAATATGATGGCATCGCGTTGTGCGGTACTGAATGCCACAACCCCCAGAGATAAATGTCCCTTGTGCCTTGCGTGTTCCATAACAGATTCTGCAATCGCCTGAGCTTCCAACTGATTTGCCCGACTCCCTCCCCGGTCATAGGTCGTATCCAACAAGTTCATTTTTAAGCCCCTTGCATCGGGGTGAATACCAGGGCTCGGGAACACCATTAGCTTGTTGTCATAAAATTCAGCATTGGATACCGCGATAAGGGAGTGGTGGCGACTACGGTAGTGCCAGCGCAACATGGTCTCTGGTGCACGTTTCGACGACATGAGCCCAAGAACACTTTCTACATCAGCGGTTGCACTCTGCTCGGCTTCCTCGTCATCAAGCTCCACAGCCCGACTAAAGAAGTTGGTTGGAGGCATTTGTCTGCTGTCGCCAACCACCACCACCTGTCTGGCTCTGGCAATTGCCCCCAATGCGTCTGGTGCAGTTATCTGACTGGCCTCATCAAAAATGACCATATCAAACTCAATGCGCCCCTGAGGCAAGTATGTTGCCACCGACATTGGACTCATCATAAACACAGGCTTTATCTGTTGAATGACACCACCGGCTTCTGACATCAAACGACGAATCGAGATATGTCTCCGCTTCTTATTCATTTCTCTAAGAACAATACCCATCTCCCCTGGCGTATTTTGCTTCGGCAAGGCGTCATAGATCTGACTGACCAAACTTTCCTTCGCATAGTCAAAAAGCGAAGAGTCTATATCAGAAAACTCTTTCAGCAGGCGTTCATGGGTTAATCGATCAAACTGACGTATCTCGGCATGATTGTTATAAGCTTCATTCACCAGACCACTGTAATAGCTGTTATTCAGCATGTGGAGCAGGTCTTGCGGTGAGTGTTTCCAGTCGACACTCCAGCGTGCCAGATCATCCAGGCCCAGTTCTTTGAGCTCCTTGCACCACCGGTTAAAGTCTGTGATGGCATACAGTTTCTCTGCTTGCTGCCAACCTGTGAGGATCCTTTCTATTTCAGGGAACTCAACGGTTGAACACTCATGCAAAGAGTGGCCGCTTATAACATCGATTTTTTCTATAAGCTGGTGGATATGCGCAGTGAACTCACCTGACTTTCGAGACAACTCATCCAGTTGTGGTTGCCAGGCAGCAAGTTCTGTTTTCCCCTGCCCTTGAAGAAACCGGGTAATACCTTCCGGGATATCACCTTTGCCAATCTCTTCATACAAGTGGATAAGCCAGGATGAAATTGTTTCCAGCACTTCCCAGTCAGAGTCTTGCTGTTGCCACTGGGCCTGAAATAGTGTTTCACCTAACCCCTTCAACTCCTCATAAGTTCTGTACGCGTTCTGATATGACAACAAGTCATCAATATGTTTGAGCCAGTCGACCGCTGCCCCTTCAAGCCCGCCTTGGCATAACCCCTGACAGGCGGCTTTGGCTCTCCGGTAATCTCCGGAAAATATGCGCCACCACTTATCCGCTCTTCCTGCCAAGCCTTGGCGGATGTGCAGTACATCTGCATCCCATGCCTGATGGATAAATCGTTCCTGATGCTTTTTCTTGATCTCTCGCATAAGGGCGCCAGCCCCGATTAACTTACGGATGGCATCAGGACGTTGCTGCCAGTTATTTGTATCAAGTTGGATTTCCTCCAGCTTGGGTGCATCGATGGCACCTGTTGCAGCGCGGTGCAGACACTCAACCTGAGCAAGCGTTGTTGCTGCTGGAAGTGCCATATGGGTTGCAAGCCGGCGGCCGTACTCCGTAATGCTACTCAGCTCGCTCATGCAGGTATTCGCCAAATTTGTAATTTGCTGCTGCTCGACGGGCGAAAGAGATGTGCGGGTAGAGTCGGAAAAGGGGTTGTCTATAGCCAACCCTTTTTCCTCAATATGAGCAACCAGTGAGTTCACTATACGATTGGCTTTTGCAAGGGTTTCTCTATCCCAAGAGCGCAGAATATCGAATGGTAATTCTGGTAACGCAGTGCTTTGCTGGTGGGCTCTGGCACCCAGCTGCTTCCCCAAGGCTTGTATATAATTTTCCCCTGAATTCAGGATTGGCGTTTTTATGGCCTCTACATAGCTATTTAACTGAGCGCGCACCTTTCGAAGGCGATCATACTCATCCTTGCGGGAAGGCGTTTGGGGTTCACCCTGATCCAATGTGGCTTGCAGGGACTTCAGAACTGCTTTTTTTGTGCTCTTATGGCTGTGCAGCTCCAACACTGCATCACCCAGGCAAGACTCATCCAACCGCTGTTTTACAACAGACAGTGCTGCCATTTTCTGAGCAACAAACAGGATCTTTTTTCCACGAGCAAGACCTTCAGAAATAATATTGGTAATCGTTTGGGATTTACCGGTACCCGGTGGTCCCTGAATAACGAGGTTGGCTCCCTCCATAGCAGACACAATGGCAGCCGTTTGGCTGGAGTCAGCATCTTTAACCAACTGAAGGGCTTCTGGCTCTTTTACATGCTGATGACTTTCTACGTCTCTTACTCTTTCCGCCTCACTGGAAAATCCACCACCAAACAGATTCTTGATAATCTGATGGTTGGCTGGTGACTTATCTTCTGGCCAATGTTCAGGGGCGAGATCTGTATACATCTGGAACTTACCAAATGAGAATAATCCCAAAGCCATATCGTTTTCTTTGACTTCCCAGCGGGATTGCCTTGAAACAGCTTCGCGAACTTTTTCCAGATAAGCAGGAATGTCAACATCATCATCCATCTCGGGAAGCTCTACACGAAACTCACCCTTAAGCTTTGCTGCAAGGGCCAAGTTTGATCCAGCATCTGCTTCTGTCCAGGCGATAGAAAATCCATCTTTCGCAGACCCACGATCCAGCGTAACAGGAACCAAAACAAGTGGAGCAAGACGTGGCTTTGATGAGTTTTGAACCTCGTACCACTTCAGAAAGCCCAGAGCCAAATAGAGAACCTCAATACCTTGCTCCTGAAGCAGGGTCTGGGCCTCGTTTCCAAGCCGTAGCAAAGTGGCATCAAGCTTTCCTGAAATGAGGCTGGTTTGTAGGTAGATGTCACTGTGTCGCCCTTTTCCACCCTTCTCCTCAAGATATTCAAGTAGAGGGGGGAGCTTCTCCTGCATTTCAGTGCCATCTGTGTTCTGAGCATCTTCGGCTTGCTGCTCTTCATACACCTCCGGAACAGCACGAAAGCGCATCCGTTTTTTTTTGCTGATTAATATGTCGGATACTGCTTCACTCAACTCATCAACAATCGAGAGCGATTTGGTGCCGGGCCGAAAGTTTAGAAGAGGGTTTGCTCTTACCCCCATTTCCAGCAGCTCTTTACGCGCCAAATCAAGAGGATTTTCGTTTGTATTCTTTATGGGCTGAGTCATGGGCTGAGTCATGGGCTGAGTAATTTTCTCGGTCTGGGAATTCACTGTCACGGGCAAAGCGCATTAACAATATTTGAACTATTTTCAACGGCAATATTACGGCATAAGCCGTTTATATTCTATACCCAAACAGCCTTTAAATAGGTAGTGGCTGTCCGAAAACATAGAACCCTTGGTATTTGCGTATTTTGGCGAACTTGAGCGCCTATTCTGTTTTACTTGAACACCCACAACCCTCTGCGCATGGCCCAGCCTGGACGACAGGTGTACTCATGGAGAGCGCGAGTTCTGCCGTGCACAGCATGCCCAAATCTTACGACATAGTGCTTCAAATTATGAAACAGATAACACCAGATATGAATATATCTGTTTTGGTTATACGTGGTGGTTATTGGAGTCCACAGAATGGACGGGGGGAGTCCAAAGACTGGACGGGGTGGGGAGTCCACAAGATGGACGGAGGGCGTCCGAGTGCCGGTGTCACCAGGCACAGGACCATCATTTTACGTGCGTAAAATGATTGATTAATGACAGAAACAGAAAAAGTGGCAGAACTGATGGAGCCCACAATTCTGGACAGCTACCGGGGGATAACACCGGACGGCCCCGTGACTGTTAACCTGACATGGACGGAGAAAACGGCGATCCTGAGGGCGTATGACCCAGGTCTGCAGGCTCTGACCGAGACCGGGAAGGAAACCCTCTACAGCGCATTGGTCAGCTTGAAGCGGCCCACCTGCCGTGAGCAACAAAAAAACACGCCCGCCTGGAGCGCGCTTTTTCCTGACAGGTGTCGATGAGGCTTTTAGTTGGTCAGCAGCTCGGGCTCCTCAGCAATGCGCTCGACTGCGTTTACCCAGTCGTCCTCGTGCACGATCTGCAAGCCTGTCTTCGTGTCATCACGATAATGCATAGCTTTCTCAATTTTTCTGCCGAATGTCTGGTGCCTCCAGGCGGCAGTGACATAAGTGCCTAACACCACATAATTTGTACGCTTTGTTACGCTTTTTTCCACGACTCCACCTACCGCTACTGTTGTACGCTGCATCTCCTCTCTTGAGCCATAGATACCTTTTCCGGTGAAAACAAAAATGCTGTCAGGGATGCTGATAGTTCGTTCACCGGGATCGAGAGGGAGTGATGCGCTGGTAGGCTCTTCACCGTGCAGCACACCGCCTCCAACCCACTCTCGCAGTGCATCACGCAGCTCGAGTGCTTCTTCTTCGTCGAGAACGCCATCTGACAGCACTTGCTGCAGCTGCTGCAGGAGCCGCATGATATACGGATTTTTTGAGCATTCGCTCTGCTGTAACCAGCTCTGGATCATCTCGGCTTCGGACTGATTGACAATTCCGTCTGCAAGGACGCCCTGAGCCAGTCCTATAAACTGGTCGAGCTCTCTGTCCTCGACCAGTTTCGATTTGTAGTTTCGCCACGCTGCATCATCTTTCATCAACAGTCTCTCGTTTGTGTCCGCATTTTCGCCCTATTGCTTAGCTGTTTTTGGAATAACTACACAATGCTGCGGATGTTATCGCGCAATATGAGCGATACACAATACGATCTACAGCTCGACCCCGACCCCGTGCCGACCCCGACCCTGTGCCGACCTCGAGCCCTGGTCTTGATCCTTGGCCAGGCACGGGCAGCACTGTGCTGTACAAAGAGGCAGAGAGCGATGGCAATCACAGCAGGTTATCGATGCGGCCGAGCAGCTGATCGGAGAAGGCGTCACTCCCACTATGACGAGCGCTCGCCAGAGGCTGGGCGGAGGTTCGTTCGCAACATCTCCCCGGTTCTGCGGCAATGGAAGGAGCGGCGCAAGACTGAGGGTGAGGCCACTCTGGAAATGCCTGGTTGTCAGGTCCCGGACGAGCATCTATGCATCACACGTCGTTCATTATTTGTAGGACGTGCAACAATGAGTGAGCTCATAGACTTACTGCGGAGTCAATCAGCATAAACATTCAACTGCACAAAAACGGCACGACCACTCCGCACCGTCGTGCCTATATCCACTTCACTTTTGCCCATTTCGGCTCTGACAGCTGAACTGGGTGTCTCAAAAGACAGGATCCGCCGCTGGAAGAGGCGCAATAGGGTGGAAGATTACTCGCA
>Ga0209021_1003279_pt1 | contig 13140 bp, 11 predicted proteins | sample PinacodermFT_FD_187299 | JGI IMG/M metagenome (GOLD analysis project Ga0209021, IMG submission 187299) | Host-associated microbial community of the marine sponge Aplysina aerophoba from Gulf of Piran - sponge pinacoderm, lysed by freeze-thaw... | ecosystem: Host-associated > Porifera > Sponge >... | reverse complement strand
GTGGAGATAGCTGTATTGGCAAGGCGAACGCGAGTCAGGGCGCGCAGGCGTACTTGACAGTACGTCGAGCACCCTGGCCGCGTTCAACGCAGCCAATACAGTCAGATCCGCGTCCGCAGCCGTGAATCGGTGACCAATGCGGGCTAGAACCCGACCGCGTCGCCTCCCTTGAGCGCGAGCATCTCGCGCGCCTCGTCCGGGGTCGCGACCTCCAGGGAGAGGTTCTCGACGATGGAGCGCACGATCCGGACCTGCTCCGCGTTCGACTTCGCGAGCCGCCCCTTGCCCGCGTACAGGCTGTCCTCGAGACCGACCCGGATGTTGCCACCCATGATCGCGCTCATGGTCACGAACCCGAGCTGGTGACGCCCGGCCGCGAGCACGCTCCAGTAGTAGTCGTCGCCGAAGAGCTTGTCCGCGATCCGCCTCATGTGGACGAGGTTTTCCTGGTCGGCGCCGATGCCGCCGAGAATGCCGAAGATGGTCTGCACGAACAGCGGCGGCTTCACCAGCCCGCGGTCGAGGAAGTGGGCGAGGTTGTAGAGGTGCCCGACGTCGTAGCACTCGAACTCGAAGCGGGTGCCGTGCGCCTCGCCGAGGTCGCGCAGGATGTACTCGATGTCCTTGAACGTGTTGCGGAAGATGAAGTCGCGGCTGTTCTCCAGGTGCTTGCGCTCCCACTCGTACTTGAACTCGGGGTAGCGGTCGAGCATCGGAAAGAGCCCGAAGTTCATCGAGCCCATGTTGAGCGAGCTCATCTCCGGCTTCGTCCGCATCGCGCCGGCGAGCCGCTCCTCGAGCGTCATCCCGTGCCCGCCGCCGGTGGTGATGTTGATCACCGACTTGCAGCTCTGCTTGATACGGGGCAGGAACTCCATGAACACGTCGGGGCTGGGCGTCGGGCTGCCGTCCTCGGGGTTGCGCGCATGCAGATGGATGATCGCCGCGCCCGCCTCCGCCGCCTCGATCGACTGCTCCGCAATCTCCGACGGCGTCAACGGCAGGTGCGGGGACATGGTGGGCGTGTGGATCGAGCCGGTCGCCGCACACGTGATGATCACCTTCCTCTGCTTCGCTGCCATGCGGGTCTCTCCTCGCGAGATTCGATACGGGCGCAGGTGCAACCGAAGCGCCGGCCACCCGGCCGGGACGATGCCACAAACATGCCCAATCGGGTACCGTGCCGGTCTCGGAACCCCGCAACCGAAGAGGAGTCCGCCCGATGTACCTGACACGTCACCAGACCTTCCGGGGCCCATGCTGGGCGGTGGACGGACACTGGCTCCCCGACGGGTTCCACCTGGATTTCATGCTCCAGCGCCCGCTCTCCGCAATGCGCGACGCGCTCGCCAACGCGCGCACCGACGAGCCGGCCGAGGGCGCGCTTCACGCCCCGATCGAGGACACGCAGGAAGTGTGGGCCGCAGGCGTCACCTACCTGCGCAGCCGCGAGGCCCGCATGGCGGAGTCCGACACCGCGGACATCTACGACAAGGTCTATGCCGCCGAGAGAGTCGAGGTGTTCTTCAAGGCGAACGGGTGGCGGGTGATGGGCCACGGCGACCGGATCCGGGTGCGGCGCGACAGCACGTGGAACGTTCCGGAGCCGGAGCTGGCGCTGGTGCTGAATCGCGCGGGCGAAATCGTCGGCTATACCGCGGGCAACGACGTGTCCTCCCGCAGCATCGAGGGGGAGAACCCGCTCTACCTGCCGCAGGCGAAGGTCTACAACGGCTCCTGCGCGCTCGGTCCGGGCATCGTCGTAGCCGAGCCCGACTCGATGCGCGATCTGCCGCTACGCCTCGCCATCGAACGCGGCGGCGGGACGGTATTCGACGGCGAGACCCGCACCTCGCAGCTCAAGCGCTCGCTCGAGGAGATCGCGAAGTGGCTCTTCGCCGAGCTCGACTTCCCCGAGGGCGCGTTCCTCATGACCGGCACGGGCCTGGTCCCGCCCGACGAGTTCAGCCTGACGCCCGGCGACGCGGTGCGCATCGAGCTCGGCGACCTGGTGCTGGAGAACGCGGTGGGATGAGCCCGACCGCGACCGGTGAGGCCGATGGCCGGTATGCGTTCCGGGCCCTCTTGCGCCGAACGCCGCAACGCCTCCTCGCGCCCGCGCCGACACGTCCAGCGTGTCGGAGCGCCCCCTTGGGAGCGCGGGCGTCTCGCCCGCCCAGGCCGGAGGCCCGCCATGGACGACCCGCCGCTGGCCCACATTGTTCATGCGGGCGGGACGCCCGCGCTCCCAGGGGGGCGTCCGCCGATCGCGTCGACTTGCCTCGGGACACACAAAGTGAGAGTTGCTGACGGCCTTCGCGCCGCAGTGCCGCGGCATCCCGTGCGCGCTAGACTTCCGTGACGGATCGGAGAGCCGCCCGGACGCCGGGCGAGGAGCAGCCATGAGCGCAACCGCACCGACCGCCGTCGGGTCCACCCACGGGCTCGGCCTCGACTGGAACACGGCCGACCCCGTCGAGGTCCGGCGCCGGATCCGCGCCGGGCAATACCACGGCCACACGGGCGCCCTCGCCCGGGGATACGTGCAGGCCAACCTTGCCATCCTGCCCGCGGCCTACGCCGATGAGTTCGCCCGGTTCTGCCAGCGCAACCCCAAGCCCTGCCCGTTGCTCGCGATGTCCGAGCCGGGCAGTCCCCACCTTCCGGAGCTCGCCGAAGACCTCGACCTGCGCACCGATCTACCGAGCTACCGGGTCTTCCGCGACGGCGAGCTCGACGGCGACGTGGCGAGCATCGGCGATCTCTGGCAGGACGACTTCGTCGCGTTCGCGCTCGGCTGCTCGTTCTCGTTCGAGGAGGCCCTGGTCGATGCCGGCCTCTCCATCCGGCACTGGTACGACGGCAGCACGTGCCCGATGTACCTGACCGACATCGAGTGCGCGCCGGCCGGCCGCTTCCGCAGCCGGATGGTGGTGTCGATGCGGCCCTTCGCACCGGCCGACGCCATCAAGGCGGTGCAGATCACGAGCCGGTACCCGCGGGTGCACGGCGCACCGGTGCACCTCGGCATGCCGGAACGCATCGGGATCGAGGACGTGGGGCGCGCCTGGCAGGGCGACGACCCGATCATCGCCGCCGGCCAGATGCCGGTGTTCTGGGCCTGCGGCGTGACCCCTCAGGTGGCGGTGCGCTCGGCCCGCCCGCCGATCGCGATCACCCACACGCCGGCGCACATGCTGGTCACGGACCTGCGCAACGCGGCGCTTGCGGTGGGCTGAAGCGACGGAGACAAATGGAGCTCGGGGTCCAGGCGTCCCGCTCGGCCCGCTCGGCCCGCTCGACAGTATGACGGCGTCCCGGGAGCGCGGGCGTCCCGCCCGCTGGAAATATGGTGGGCCTTCGGCGGGTTGTCCATTTCCGGCCTCCGGCCGGGGCGGGCGGAACGCCCGCGCTCCCGGGGGCCGCGCGCAGAGACCGGACGGGGCGTCGCGACCTGTCAGCCGCGCCCGTTCAGCGCTTCGTACACCAGCCTGTGGAAGTGGTGGATGGCGTACTCGTTCTCGCCGCTCGGGACCTCGCCGGCCATGATCGGACCCTGGTCGTAGCCCTTCGACTTCAGGCCCCGCTGCACGCTCTCGCACAGCGCGATGTCCTCCGGCGCCAGCACGTTGGCGGTGTAGGCGGTGCGCGCGTCGTTGGTGCGGCCGTCGGCGGTGAGGACGTCGCCCTCGAAGCTCGACCACTCGTGGTCGATCGGCCGAATCCGGTACACGGCCAGTTCATGCGAGCCGGGCAGGATGTTGAAGGTCGTGTTCGGCCACAGGTACCAGAACATCGACCCCCGATAACCGACGTCCGGGTCGAAGTCGTAGGCACTGTTGACCGGCCGAGTCTCCGGCCCGAGCTGGCGCGACCAGATCGGGCCGACGTCCAGTTGGTAGTCGTCCATCGAGATCAGCGAGGCGAAGTCGGGGTGCGCGTGGCGGCAGTGGTAGCACTCGACGTAGTTGTCGACCACGACCTTCCATCCCGCGTGCTGGCGGGCATCGCCCAGGAGGTCGATGGGATGGAGGTGCATCTTCAGTTCGTCGAGGTACGGCACGCGACGACGAAGGTCGGCCTCCATCTCGCCTGCGAGGCTCGCGAGACTCTCCGCGCCGTCATCGAGATTGACGAAGACGCAGTCGCAGAAGAGCTCGAGCCGTATCGAACGCAGCCCGAAGTCTGCCCTGTCGAAGCCCGGCCGCTGTGAGGAGTAGCGGGCCGCGCGCAACCTCCCGTCGCGCTCGTACGTCCAGGCGTGGTAGGGGCACACGATCGCCGACGCCACGTTGCCGCGGGGCTCGGTCAGCAGCTCGTGCCCGCGGTGGCGGCACACGTTGTAGAAGGCGCGCAGGACGCCGTCGCCTCCCTTCATGACGAAGATGTTCTGGTCGCAGATCGGAAGCGTCACGTAGTCGCCCGGCTCGGCGAAGGCGGAGCGGTGCGCGACGTACTGCCAGGTGCGGTAGAAGATGGCCTCCTTTTCCCGCTCGTACACCGCCGGGCTCGTGTAGTACTCCGACGGCAGGGTGAACGAGGTCCGCGGCTCCTCGGTGATGGGCCGCTCCATTGCCGGCAGCTCGGGGATTGCGGCGACTTCGTCGAGCATCGTTTCGTTCCTCGGGTGCGGTGACCGCTCCGCGCGCGTACGTCTTCGGTGAGCGCGTCGGGATTGGCCGATCGATTCGGATCTCCTGGGGGCGGAATCATATTTGGAGCCGGGCACCCCGCGAAACCGAAAAATCCTCAGTTTCGAGGATACCGCCGACCATGTTTCCGCTCCCACAATGCGACTGGAGGTCCAAGCCGGCCGCCGGCGCCAGACTCGACACGCCGCGACGGGGAGGAACGAAGGTTGCGCGACGCCGACCTGATCGAGCTGACCGTGGTGCGGGCCGCCGCCGCTCTGCGCGAGCGGGTGTGCTCGTGCAGCGAGTACGTCGAAGCACTGATCGCCCGGTGCGAGGCGGCGGCTCACCTCAACGCCTTCGTTTCTCATGACTGGGAGGCACTGCTCGCGGCCGCCCGTGCCGTGGACCGCGGTTCCGGCATCGATGGTCCTCTCGCCGGCGTTCCGCTCGCGCTCAAGGACAACATCGATACCACGAGCCTGACGACGAGCGGCGCGACCGGATCGCTCAGGGACTTCATCGCGCCGCGGAACGCGCCGGTCGCCGAAGCGCTCTTCGATGCCGGGGCGCTGCTCGGTGCCAAGGCGAACATGCACGAGCTCGCCTTCGGCATCACGGGCAACAACGCGGTCACCGGTGCCTCCCGCAACCCCTACGATCCATCCATGATCCCCGGCGGCTCGAGCGGCGGCACCGCGGTGGCGGTCGCGGCGCGGATGATGCCGGGCGGGATCGGGACCGACACCGGCGGTTCCGTTCGGCTGCCGGCGGCTCTGTGCGGCCTCGCCGGCTTTCGTCCCAGCGCCGGGCGTTATCCCGGGGCAGGGATTATCCCCATCTCCCACACTCGCGATACCGCCGGCCCGATTGCGCGGGACGTTGCCGATATCCGGCTGCTCGACGCGGTGATGGCCGGCACGGGTGACGACGAGCCGATGCCGGTTCCGGAGCCTCGCGGCCTGCGGCTGGGAGTCCCGCGCGCAGCGTTCTACCGGGATCTGGAGACCGAAGTCGCCGCCGAAGCCGACCGGGTGCTCGATCTCCTCTCCGATCTCGGCGTCGAGCTCATCGAGGTGGACATCCCCGATGTCTCGGAGCTGAACGCGGCGGTGGGGTTCCCGATCGCCCTGTTCGAGTTCGTGCGCGACCTCCCCCGCTATCTCGCGGAGAACGGGATCGAGCTTTCGATGAACGACGTGCTGGAGGGGATCGGGAGCCCCGACGTCAGGGACATCGTCGGCTCGCAGCTCGGTCCGGAGGCGATGCCGGAAGCCGCTTACCGCAAGGCCCTCGACGTCGACCGCCCCCGGCTCCAGCGCACCTATGCATCGTATTTCGCGGGACAGGACGTCGAGGCGGTGATCTTCCCCACCGCTCCCGTATCGGCCCGCCCTGTCGGGGACGATGTGACGGTCGACCTGAACGGCGAGCGCGTCCCGACCTTCCCGACCTTCATCCGCAACACCGACCCCGGAAGCAATGCCGGCATCCCCGGAATCAGCCTCCCGACCGGACTGACCGCCGCCGGCCTCCCGATCGGGATGGAGCTCGACGGACCGGCCCGCTCGGACGCGAGGCTCGTCGCCGTCGCGGCCACCATCGAACGAGCCGTCGGATTCGATGCCCGGCCGGATCTCTCCCGACCCGGGTCCGACCCACTCCGGAGGAATACGATATGAATCGAAGAGAAGTGCTGAAGGCCTCCATCGGCGCCGCCCTCACCGGCCTGGCGCCGGCCCTGTTCGTTCCGCCCGCCCGCGCCGCCACCGGCACCCTCAAGGTGGGCGTGCTGATCCCCGACTCCGGACCGGCCGGACTGTTCGGACCTTCGTGCCGGAACTGCGCCCGGCTCGCGGTCGAGGAGATCAACGCCGGGGGCGGGATCCTCGGGCGAACCGTCGAGCCGGTGTTCGCGGACGTCGGCGGTCCCCCGGCCGACGCCACCAAGGCAGCGCTCAAGCTCTGGAAGGGCGAGGGCGTCGAAGCATTCATCGGCATGCACGACAGCGCGGTGCGCGGCGCCCTCACCAATGTGTTCAAGGGGCAGGTGCCCTACGTCTACACGCCCGTCTACGAGGGAGGGGAATGCTCCCCCGGGACCTACGTGCTCGGCGAGACGCCGACCCAGCAGCTCGAGCCCGTCGTTCCGTGGATCGCGTCGAACCGGGGCGCAAAACGGTGGTACCTCATCGGCAACGACTACAACTGGCCGCGCGATACCAACGCCGCCGCCAGGGGCTACATCACCGCTTCGGGCGGCTCGGTCGTCGGCGAGGAGTACCTTCCGTTCACGGCCGACAACTTCGACTCGAACCTGGCGAAGATCAGGGAGACGGGCGCCGACTCGGTGCTGATCACCCTGGTCGGCGGGGCGTCGGTCGGCTTCAACCGGGCGTTCGCGAGCTTCGGCCTTCACGGCCGGGCGTTGCGGCTCGGGACCCTGATCGAGGAGAACACCCTGGCCGGAATCGGCGCGGAGAGCTCGGCGAACCTGTTCTCCTCGGCCGGGTATTTCGCCAGCATCGACACCCCCGCGGCGATCGCGTTCGCGAAGTCCTATGGCGCGGCATTCGGCGCCGACGCGGCGGCGCTCAACACCCTCGGCGAATCCTGCTACGAGGGATTCAAGCTTCTGGACGCCCTCGCGGAAAGAGCCGGATCGCTGTCTCCGGCCAGCATGGACGAGGCGGCCGACGGAACGAGCTACGATGGACCGCGCGGCCGGGCGACCATGCAGGATCGGCACGTCTCCCGGGACATCTACCTCGCGCAAGCGGACGGCGCCGAGTTCAGGGTCATCGAGACCTTCCCGAACGTCGGGGCCGGAAACAACTGTGGCTGAGCAGCGCGCCCGGCCGGAAGACAGGTCAGACACGGGAAGGCGGGCTCGGCCTTCGCTGGGACGCGCGTGGAGCTTGTCGGCACCTACGGCCTGAACTACCTGTACATCACCGCGATCCTCGGGCTCGTGGTCCTGGGGCTCGCGGTGGTGTTCGGTCTGCTCGGCGTCATGAACATGGCCCACGGCGAGTTCGTGATGCTGGGGGCCTACAGCGCGGTGGTGGTGCAGGCGGCGGGCCTGCCGCTCGTGCTGTCCATCCCGCTCGCGATCGTGGCCGCGGGCGCCACCGGCGCGCTGGTCGAGTGGCTCGTCATCCGCCACCTCTATCGCCGGCCCTTCGACACGTTCCTCGCCACGTGGGGGCTGGCGGTCCTGCTGCGCGAGGCGATCGAGGCGCTCTTCGGCCGCGAGTACCGGAGCGTCGACCAGTTGCTCCCGGGCACCGTTGACCTCGGCGGCATCGAGTACCCGGTCTACCGGCTCGTCCTGCTCGGCTTCGTCATCGTCGCGTTTGCCTGCCTCATGCTCTGGTACCGCCGGAGCAATACCGGCGCGCGCATCAAGGCGATGGTGTCCAATCCGGCGCTCGCCGCGGCGGTCGGGATCAACACCGTGCGCCTCGCCCGCTGGACCTTCGTCTTCGGGGTCTCGACGGCCGGACTCGCGGGAGCGCTGCTTGCTCCTCTCGTGCGGGTCGAGCCCTACATGGGCCTCGACTACCTGCTCTCCTCGTTCTTCATCCTGGTGGTCGGCGGCCTGGGAACCCTCGAAGGAATGCTCCTCGGTTCGGCCGTCATCAGCGGCACCGATACGGTCATGTCCGCCTTCTTCGACAAGACGGCGGGCTACATCAGCGTGCTCTCGATCTCCATTGTGTTCCTGTGGCTGAGGCCCCATGGGCTCTATTCCCGACAGTAGCCCGCACCTCGCACCACCCTTCTGCCGTGAAGGCCGATTCGCTCGCGTTGACGGGCAGTACTTTCCAACGAGGCTTCACCGCAGACCGACCAGGCATGTGGTGCCTTCCCCGGGAGCGCGGGCATCTTGCCCGCCCCGGCCGGAGGCCGCGAACGAACAACCCGGCGAAGGCTGACAAGGGATGCGGACCTGGGTCGCCGTCTTCTTCGGCCTCGTGCTCGTTCCGTTCTTCCTGTCGAGCTTTGCCGCCTACGAGCTCGGGCTCTATCTGCTCTACGGAATGGTCGGTCAGGGAATCGCGCTTTGCTGGGGACGCGCCGGCTTCCTCCCGCTCGGCCAGGCCCTGTTCTTCGGGCTCGGGGCGTATCTCGCGGGCGCAGGGCTCAAGTCTCTCGGGGGCGACTCGTGGCTGCTGGTTCCCGTCTTCGCCGGCGCCTGCCTGATCCCGGCCTTGCTCGCGGGAGCGGTCGGGGTGCTCGTCTTCCACCGCCAGGTCGGCTCCGGCCCCTACTTCTCCCTGATCACCCTCGCCCTCGCGATGCTCGGCTTTCAGCTCGCGAACTCGATGGTCGAGGTGACGGGCGGCTTCAACGGGATGACCGGGATCCCCGGGCTCGCCGGAATCGATCCCTTCGAGCATCTCTACTACGTGATCGTCGCGGCGCTGGCCGTCACGACCGCCGCGATCGGCTATTTCGAAAGGTCGCCGTTCGGACAGTTGCTGGCCGCGGTCGCCCAGAACGAGGAACGGCTCGAGTTCTTCGGCTTCAGGACCAGCCGCCTCAAGGCCCTGGCGTTCGCGACCAGCGCCGCGGTGGCGGGTCTCGCCGGCGCGCTGTACGCGCCCCACCAGGGCATCGTCACCCCCCAGGCGGTCGGATTCCTGCTGTCCGCGGAACTCGTGATCTGGACCGCGGTCGGCGGGCGGACGAGCCTCGCGGGTCCGGTCCTGGGGGCGGTCGCCATCGGTCTTCTCGCCTCGGGGTTGCGCGATACGTTCCTGTACTGGGAGGTCGCGGTCGCGCTCGTCTTCGTCGTCGTGGTCCTCCGGTGGCCGGACGGGGTGGCGGGCGTGTTCCGGCCGGCGGCCCGGAGGGTGCTCGGTGCGGACAGACCGGGGGAACGAGCGCCCGAGCGCCGCATCGTCCTTCCTGCGCGGGTCGAGAAGCCGAGCCCGAGGCTCCGATTCGAGGAGGTCGGCGTGACGGCCGGATCGGTCGAGATCCTCAGGGGCCTCAGCTTCGAGATCGGTGAACCGGCCATTCACTGCCTGATCGGGCCGAACGGCGCGGGCAAGACCTCGGCCCTGAACGCGCTCACCGGGAAGCTGCCCCTCGCGGCCGGCGATATCCGGTGGGAGGGGAAGTCGGTGGCCGGCGAGAGGGCCTACGCGACGGCCGCGCGCGGGATCGGGCGCAAGTCCCAGGTTCCGTCGATCTTTCCCGCGCTCACCATCGGCCAGAACGTCGACATCGCTCTCTGGGCGAATCGGCTCCGACCGGTCGACCTCTTCGCGATGGCCCCTTATCGGTGGCGCACCCCGCTGCTCGGGAGGCTCGAGAGCCGTTTTCCCTTTCTTCGCGACGCCGGACAGCGGGCCGGGGCCCTCTCGGTGGGCGAGAGACAGATGCTCGATTTCGCCCTCACCATGCTCGCCGAGCCCGACCTCGTCCTGCTCGACGAGCCCTGTGCCGGGCTCTCGGTCGAAGAGACCGCGCGCATGACAGACGCGATCGCGGAGCTGACGGCCGAGATCGGCGCGACCGGCATCGTCATCGAGCATGACATGCAGGTGGTGGAACGCTTGTCGGACCACGTCCTCGTCCTGCACCAGGGCCGCCTGCTCGCGAGCGGGACCATGGACGAGGTCCGCCGTGACCCGGCCGTGCAGGCGGTCTATGCCGGGGGAAGCAAGGGGTGAGCGCCGCCGTCCTGTCGATCGACGGGCTTGTCGGCGGCCATGGGGAGATCACGGTCATCCGCGACTTCTCCGCCGCCATCGGTCCCGGAGAGGTCGCCTTCGTCACCGGCCGCAACGGGGTGGGCAAGTCGACGCTCGTGAAGCTGGTGGCCGGCCACCTCCCGCTACGGGCGGGCCGGATGATGTTCCACGGCCGAGACCTGACCGCGGCCCCCGGCCACCGCCGTCGCCACCTGGGCATGGGATACGCGCCGCAGGAAGGCATCGTCTTCAACGAGCTGACGGTCGCCGAGAACCTCACATTGCAGTACGAGAGCCGCTCTCTCGCCCGGTACGAGGCGCTGTTCGCCCTCTTTCCCTTCCTGCGCGAACGCCTCGGGCAAAGGGCCGGCACCCTGTCCGGCGGGGAGAAGAAGATCCTCTCCTTCTGCCGTGTCCTTGCCGAGGAGACGGAGCTGGTCATCCTCGACGAGCCGACCGAAGGCGTGCAGGCGGAGAATATCTCCCGCATGGCCGAAGCCATCGGACGGGCGGCGGGGAGCGGGCGCGCGCTCTTCATCGTGGAGCAGAATCTCAACCTCATCGAAGAGACGGCCGATCGAATCTACCTGCTCGACCACGGGCGATGCGCTCTCGAAGCCCCGAACGGCCCGGGCCTCCGCGCCGCTCTGCTGGACAGGCTGCGGCTCTGATCCACGCGGGAGCGCGCCTGCGCCGGTCAGCGCGGCGAGGTCAGTCGCCGGTAGGTCGGATTAGCGCAGCGTAATCCGACATGGAGCGACGCCGGAGGTCGTCTGATGTCGGATTACGCCTTCGGCTAGTCCGACCTACAGCTACAGCGTGGCTTGACCGAACACCGATACGTTGTTGCGCCGGTCAGTGCGCGGCGAGGCGCCGAAAGAGCTGGTTCCGGCCGGACACGTTCAGCTTCTCGAACACGTGCTTGAGGTGCGTCCGCACGGTCGTGTAGGCGATCCCGCATTCGTCCGCGATCTGCCGGTCCGACTTGCCGAGCAAAGCCGCTACCGCGATCTCCTTCTCGCGCCGGGTGAGCGTCGTGCGCACCCGCACGCGATCCAGGGCGTCCATGAGCGACAGCACACCGTGCTCATGCCCTTCACGCGCAAGGGCGGTCCGCATCGCGTTGGTGAAGGCGGGTCCGATCGAGTCCAGGATCTCGATCTCCCGGCGCGAGAAGTCCTCCTTGTCGCGCGCGCGCCAGATACGCAGATCGCCGATATTGATCCCGCCTGCGTAGGCGTAGTAGTTCATCCCGAAGTGGAGACCGTCCCGGGCCAGAAAGTCATTGAAAAACTCGGTGCCCTCCAGGCGCCGCCGGGAGATGATCTCGGCCACCGCGGTGGCCCGCCGGCGGCGTTGCAGGATGGGGGTGATCGGATCGCAGAACTGGTAGTGAGACTCGTAGGCGCGGAGGTTCTCGTCCGTCATGTTGATCGCGACGCGCTCCTCGAACGTGGCGGAGCGCTCGGACCAGACGAAGGAAGCGAAGTACTGGGCGTTCAGGAGACGCAGGAGCAACGGCCCGACCCGGCCGCGGAGCTTCCGGGAGCCATGGCCGTACGAGAGCTCGGCCATGATCCGGAAGACGATCCCGGACTCCCTGGACGAAAGGTTCACCGTCGGAGCCTCCCGTGAACCGGCACGCCGGCACCCTGCCGATCAGCACTCTAGCGCGAAAAACTCACCGATTCACGGATACGGGCGCGAATCGGTGAAAGTTTCGCGCCGGTCCCCGGAATGAAGGACACGCAACCGAGCCGGCGGCCGCAGCTTCCGATTCTCGCCGAGGCCGGCCCCCTGAGCGGTGGCGCCGAATGCGGGATAAACTCGAACTCGCACATGAGGACGGGAGTCGAATGAAGGGAAGCGGTGGGGCTCGACGAACGCCGTGCGCCACCCTCGACTGCCCATTCGCCGTCAACGGAGGGTAATCATGCAGCTCGCGGCGGTATCGCTGGACGATAAGTACGAGAGCCGGGAAGGACGGGTCCACATCACGGGCAGCCAGGCGATCGTGCGCCTCGCGATGATGCAGTGCATCCGCGACCGCGCGGCGGGGCTCGACACCGGCTGCTACGTCACCGGCTACCGCGGCTCCCCGATGCACAACATCGACAAGGAGCTCTGGTCCGCCAACCGCTTTCTCGCGGGCTCCAGCATCCACTTCCAGCCGGCCATCAACGAGGACCTGGCCGCGACCGCCATCTGGGGCACCCAGCAGGCGACCTCGTTCGGCGACTGCCGGCACGACGGCATCTTCTCCATGTGGTACGGCAAGGGCCCGGGCCTCGACCGGAGCATGGATGCCATCCGCCACGGCCACATGGCCGGAAGCTCGCGCCACGGCGGGGTGCTTGTGATGGTCGGCGACGACCACGCGCTGACCTCGACCGACGCCCCGGCCGCCCACGAGTTCGCCTTCGTCGAGCTGATGATGCCCTTCCTCTATCCCTCCACCGTGCACGAGGTGCTGAGCTACGGCCTGCACGGCATCGCGCTCTCGCGGTTCTCGGGGACATGGGTGGGCTACAAGGCGGTGCCGGATTCGGTCGATTCGAACGCACCGATCCCGGCGGATCCCTTCGACCCCGAGATCGCGCTCCCCGACGACTTCGAGATGCCGCCGGACGGGCTCAACCTGCGGATCCCCGACTTCTGGTACCAGATGGAGCCCCGCCACCGGGGCTGGAAGCTCGACGCCGCCGTGGCCTATGCGCGGGCCAACCGGCTGAACCGGGTGACGGTGGCTAGCCGGCGCCCGCGCTACGGGATCGTCGCCACCGGCAAGGCGTTCAACGACGTGC
>Ga0209021_1003272_pt1 | contig 13161 bp, 10 predicted proteins | sample PinacodermFT_FD_187299 | JGI IMG/M metagenome (GOLD analysis project Ga0209021, IMG submission 187299) | Host-associated microbial community of the marine sponge Aplysina aerophoba from Gulf of Piran - sponge pinacoderm, lysed by freeze-thaw... | ecosystem: Host-associated > Porifera > Sponge >... | reverse complement strand
TGATCGCCAAAGCCGTCCGCCACTTCCTGGAATCCTGGCTGAGCCAATCGGCGCTGGCACTTCAGGACGCTCTCAGGAATCACCCGCTTTCGACGGGCAGAATGGGAGCGAGCGGTGTGGCACCACCCACCGCCGTGGCCGCCACGGAAGCCCAAGGCACCATCGCCGCTCCCTCCACCGACCCAGTCAAAGCCGCCGAGCAGGAGTGCCTCCTATTCGTCGACGGTCTCCGCTATGAGATCGGGCGATGCCTGGCCGACCGCCTGGAGGAGAGCGACCTCAAGGCCACAGTCCACTCCCGCTGGGCAGCGATTCCGACAGTAACGGCCACCGCCAAACCCGCCGTCACCCCAGTGTCCGGCGACATGGCCGGCGACGACCTCGGTGCGGACTTCCTGCCTGTCTTCCGCGGCACCCGCCGACCGGCCCGGGCTACCGCGCTACGTGACGCTATGACGAGCCGCGGCTACGCGATTATCTGCGACGATGTCCTACCGCTCGGCCCGCCATCTGGTATGCGAGGCTGGCGCGAGACTGGCAAGATTGGCCATCACGGTCACCACCATGGAGCGGTAGACTTTGCGCGGTTGATCGATGGAGAGCTCGACCGTGTTGGCCGTCGCGTCAAGGAACTTCTCGACGCGGGCTGGCGCACGGTCCGTATCGTCACCGATCACGGCTGGCTGCTCCTGCCTGGTGGCCTTCCGATGATCACGCTGCCACGCCACCTCACTGCGTCCAAGTGGGCACGCTGCGCCGTCCTCGCCGGCGAGTCAAGGCCCGACGCACACCTCCTCCATCCTTGGCACTGGAATGCGAATGCGCACTTCGCCTCGCCGCCCGGCATCGCTTGCTTCAGTCAACGGCCAGAATACGCGCATGGCGGCCTCAGCGTGCAGGAGTGCCTGATTCCGGACATCCGCGTCACCCGTTCGACTGGTGCAGATGGATCCATGGGGTACGACGACGCCCGCACCGTCGTCAGGTCAGTCAATTGGGTGCGGATGCGGTGCAATATCGAAGTTGAGGTGCCTGTGACGGGCGCAACTGCTGATCTTCGCCTTGGGACCGCCTCCGGCTCGTCTGTCGCATCGACGCCCAAGGCCATCGACGCCGACGGGTGCGCCAGCCTGATCATGGCCGACGACACGCATGCGGACGCCGCGCTGTTCATCGTCGTCAGTGGTCCCGACGGCTGCATACTTGCACAGAGAGCCACCCGCAAGGGAGACCCTGCCGCATGACTGATCCTGCTGACCGACCGACCGCCACGGACTTCCGGATGGACGACCTCGACCGCACCGCCAACGAAGCCTTTCCGGGGTACCTAGTGCGCAAGGACCTGGTCCGGAGGTACGCGCGGCAGTATCCGGTCCCGACCTACGTCGTCGAGTTCCTGCTGGGCCGCTACTGCGCGAGCGTCGAGCCGGACGAGATCGCCGAGGGGCTCAACATCGTGAAGGACCAGCTCGAGGGCCGCACGGTACGCCCCGCCGAGCGCGAGATCTTCAAGTCCCGCGCCCGCGAACAGGGTTCCGTACGACTGATCGACATCGTGCGCGGGCGCTTGGACGCGAAGAACGACTGCTATCTGGCCGAGCTGCCGAGCCTGGGGCTACGGGATGCGCGCATTAGCACGCAGTTTGTAGTCGAGAACGAGCGCATCCTCGCGGACGGCTGCTACGCCGAGGTCGCGCTGGAGTACGACCCGGTGATCGCACAGGAGAAGCAAGGCCGTCCGTTCAGCGTCGCCGCAATGCGTCCGATCCAGATGTCGAGCCCGTCGGTGCTCGACGTACTGGCCAAAGGGCGGCGCCACTTCGACACCGAGGACTGGAAGCGTCTCCTCCTCCGCTCGACCGGTCTCGAACCGGACTCCCTTGAGGAACGCGCGAAGCAGGTCGCCATCCTTCGGCTGATCCCCTTTGTGGAGCGCAACTACAATCTGGTCGAACTCGGACCGCGCGGCACTGGCAAGAGCCACGTCTACCAGCAGCTGTCCCCGTTCTCGCACCTGCTCTCCGGCGGCAAGGCGACCGTCGCGAAGATGTTCGTGAACATGGCGAACGGACAGCGCGGCCTGGTCTGTCAGTACGACGTAGTCTGCTTCGACGAGGTGGCCGGAATCTCCTTCGACCAGAAGGACGGCGTCAACATCATGAAGGGCTACATGGCGTCGGGCGAATTCAGCCGCGGCAAGGAGAGCATCCGTGCGGACGGCTCGCTCGTGCTTGTGGGGAACTTTGACGTCTCGGTCGATCAACAGCAGCGGATCGGGCACCTGCTCAGTCCCCTGCCCACGCAGATGCGCAATGACACCGCCTTTCACGACCGCATCCACGCGTACGTGCCTGGCTGGGATTTCCCGAAGCTGAAGCCGGCAGACCACCTCACCGACCGTTTCGGGCTCGTCAACGACTTCTTGAGCGCCTGCTGGACCAAGCTGCGTGACACCACCCGCCTCCCAATCCTCCAGAACCGCGTGTTCTGGGGTGGAGCGCTTTCCGGGCGGGACATCGAGGCGGTGCACAAGACCGTCTCCGGTCTCCTCAAGCTTGTCTTCCCCGATCCGGACATGCCGGTGGCGGACGACGACCTAGAGTGGATCGTGCGGTTGGCTCTGGAGTCGCGCCGGCGCGTGAAGGAGCAACAGAAGCGCTGCCTCAAGACCGAGTTCCGCAGCGCGCACTTTTCCTACACGCTCGGCGTAGACGGGACTGAACGTTTCGTTGCAACTCCGGAGCTGCGGAGCGACGAGGCGATCGACGGCGACCCGCTCCCGCCCGGACAGGTATGGGCCATCGGACCCGGTACAGAGGAAAGCGGTACGGGTCTCTACCGGATCGAGGCCGTGGTGGGCAAGGGGGCTGGAGGAGCCAAGATCCTGAACCATCCAGTGCCGCCAGCGTTTCGGGAGAGTGTCAATGTGGCCGAGCAGAATCTCTACGCCGCGGGAAGCGCGCTCGTGGGGGGCCGCGATCCGCGTGGCCACCAGTACACGATCCAGATGCAGCCTCGGGACAACGAACGGTCAGGCGCGGGACTGGGGCTTGGGGTCTTGGCGGCTCTTGTGGGCGGGCTGCTGGAACGGAGGACGCGCGGCGCGACGATCATTGCCGGATCTCTCAACCTAGGCGGCTCGCTCGAACGACTTCCAGACCCAGTCGCCATCGCCGAGTTGGCCGTGGACAAGCAGGCGAATGTGCTGCTCATGCCAGTGGGTGCGCGGCGCGAACTGATGAACCTCCCGGACGACCTCTGGACGAAGGTCAATATCGAGTTCTACCGGGACGCCGAGGACGGCGTCTTCAAGCTGCTCGTATGAGCGCTATCTGCGCTCGTTTCAACTTTCGAATGCTCAACTGGAATTCCGCCGTTCCTCACCTGCGTTTTCACTTTCTCGGTTGTGAGGGCTCGGGCATCGCAAGCTGAGCCGACCCCTCGCGCCTCAGCTTGTGAATATTCGGTCACGTGCACGGCTCGTTTGGGTTTCACTCGACCAAACCTTGGATCAATTCGGAGCACGGAGTGGCAGCGTACAAGAGTCTGGCACGGTGGAGCGGGCCTTCCGCTCCCTGAAGACGAAGCAGTTGCGGCCGCTGTGGGTGTCCTCGGGGAGCATGTGACGGGGCACTTACTTCTGTGCATGCTGACCAACTACGTGAAATGGCACCTGCGGCAAAAGTGGTGGTCGCTGCCGGTCGAGGACGCAGAGCGGGAGCCAGGGAAGGCTCGGAGGCACACCCCGGTGGAGGCGGCCCAAGTATCGGAAGCGACCGAAGCGAAGGCCGCCAAGCGGCCACCGGAGGGCTTGCCGGTGCAGAGTCCTCGGACCCCCGTGGAACATATGGGAACACCCTCGCTGACCCGGGTGCACTGCCCCACGACGACCCCCAAGAGTCTGAGCCACTGAGCTAACAGACGCCACTGCAAGCGAAGGCATTTGCCCTAGTAGAGCCAGAGCAGGTTTTTTCCATTGGGCTAACAGGTTGAAATCGCGTAAGCCGGTTCCATTGAGCGTCTTGGCTCGCCTTGATCAATGAAGTTCCGCCTAGCATCCCCGCACCGCCCGAATTGAAGAGCCAACTCGGAATGTTCCCGAGCGGGGAATAGTACTGGAAGTAGAGAAGTGCGGAGCGGCGTTGAGCGGCCGAGACCCTAACACCTGACCTGGCATTCGCGCATCAAGCCGCATCGATAATGAAAGTTGGCACCCCAGCAGAGCGGGACAGACCTGGTCGAGGCACACGCATGCCGCGATTGGGTGGAAATTGAGCGGATCGTCAAGGATCGTCTGCGCCCGAGATTCGAGGCCCTGGCGCGTTGCCGGTCGACAGCCGAGCTCCTCGCCTGCCCGGACTACCGAGAGCTCAAGCCCCTCGCCGACTGGGTCCTGGAGTCGATTGAAACGGGCAGGTTCGCTATGGCGGCAAGACCGGCCAGACAGGCATACCGCGTCGTGGCGTGGAACCTCGAACGGGGAATCGAGTACGAGGGCCAGCTTGCCGAGTTGCGCAGCCACCCCTACCTCTCGTCGGCAGACGTCTTTCTGCTCACGGAAACCGACGTTGGCATGGCACGCTCGGACAACCGCAATGTCGCCCGCGAACTCGCCCGCGAACTCGGTCTGGACTACGCCTTCGCGCCGTGCTACCTGAACCTGTCCAAGGGCGCGGGAATCGAGAGCGCAGTGGCTGGCGATAACGAACTAGGCCTCCACGGAAACGCAATCCTCAGCCGCTACCCGATTCTCAATCCCCGGTCCATTGCGATCGGTAACGGCAGGGACAAGATGCGCGGGCGCGAGAAGCGGCTCGGACAACAGACCGCCGTTGTCGCCGAGATCGACCTCGCTGGCCTTGAGGTCACGGTCTGCTCCGTGCACTTGGACGCTCAGTCGAGCCAGGGCCACCGTCGGAACCAGATGGCAGCGGTGATCGAGGGCCTGCCGCCCTCCGGGCCGGCATTGATCGGCGGGGACTGGAACACGACGACGTTCAACTCCTCGCGCGCATTTACCGCCATCGTGGGCTACTGGGTGCGCGTCATGCTCGGCGCTCGAAACACGATCCGCAACCACTTCCTGCGACCCTACACATTCTTCGAGCGGGAGCTCTTCCGGCTGCTCGACCAGCGCGGATTCGATTGGCGCGGACCGAACCTGCTCGACGAACGAACCACTTCGTACGACGTTGACGACGCCAAGACCCATCAGAATCTCCGCGAGTGGGTGCCCGCTTGGTGTTTCGACTTCATCCGCTGGGCCTTGCGGGAGTTTGACGGAAAATGCCCCCTGAAGATTGACTGGTTCGCATCGCGCGATTTGCAGACCGACGCGCCGGTGGTCCTGCACGAGTTCCGCGAGGGCCGCGAACCACCACTATCCGATCACGATGCGATCGGTATCGACGTGGTGCCAGAGGCGCGGACGCGATCGTCCTGAGGCAAAGCCCAACGGACTGCTCGAAGCCTTCCGGACCGGGGGCGAACATATAATGCAGGGGAGTATTCGATGCCCGTCGTTGAGGCCAAAGATCTGCCGCTAGTACCGAACCTGTTGTCCAGAAAGGACTACCAGATCATGTCGGACCTGATCGAGGAGCGCTCGCGCGTGCTCGATCTGGGTTGCGGAGAGGGCGATCTGCTCGCATGGCTGGAACAGCACAAGGGCGTTCAGGGCCGCGGTGTCGAAATCTCGCCGGACAAGGTCAGGCGCTGCGTGGAGCTCGGGCTCTCGGTGTACCAAGGCGATATCAACAAGGGCTTGGCCGACTACCCGGATTCGTGCTTCGACTACGTGATTCTCAGCCAGACGCTGCAGGTCGTGCAGAAACCGCTCGAGTTGTTGCGAGAGATGCGGCGCGTTGGCCGGCGGGTCATTGTGGCGTTCCCCAACTTCGGCCATTGGTCCGTGAGGCTTTCCCTGCTCTGCAAGGGGAGAGCGCCGACGACTGCGCACCTGCCGTATGACTGGTACGACTCCCCGAACATTCGGGTCCTGACGATCCTGGACTTCGAAGTCCTGCTGCAAACAGAGGGCCTGTGGGCCGAGAACGCCTACTTCCTGCGGCAAGGCAAGCGGGTCCAGGGTTGGCCCAACATGCGCGCAGATTCTGCCGTTTACTTGCTCAGGTAGTGCCCCTGGAATCCGCCAACAAGTCGGCCACGGCTAGCAAGACTGCCCCCGGCTCGACGGAGAGGATGCAGCGGGGCTCGTCGAAAGCGTAGCACCGGTCACCAGGGCAGGGCTTGCAGTCCCAATCGGTCTCGACGACTCTGTGCGCCGTCTTCCATGGATGCCAGACGGCCGAGTCGGACGATCCGAAAATGACCACGCAGGGAACCCCGAACGCGGCCGCAACGTGAGCCGGGCCCGAGTCGTTGCCGACGAACAGCTCTGCCCCCGCAAGCAGCGATTTCAAGGCGGCGAGGGAGAGCCCAGCCCGGATTTCGAAACCCGAAAGCCGGTCCTCTGGAACCGTGTCGCCAGATCCCGCGACGAAGACCGCCTCCAGCCCGTGGACGCGCTTGATTTCCGTGGCGACGGCTCGAAAATGCTCCACCGCCCACCGCTTTGTGTGGTATGCGGCGCCGACGTGAAGGACGGCGTAGCCAGGCCGGTCCAAGGCCGGCTCGGCATCGAGCCGGGCCGGAGGAATCTCGTCATCGGGCACACCCAGATGGATCATCATCGCCGCATGGTGCTCGGCGGTGTGCACTGTCGAGGCGGGCGGGCGCCTAAGCACTTCCTGGGCTCGCGGAATCCGTTCGTTATAGGCCCACGAGTGCCGGAAGTGAGCCGACCCCGCGCGCCAGCGCGCTCCCGAAAGGGCCGTCAGCCACGCGCCGGTGGATCCGCCATGCATGTCAACGCAGAGCCCGGGTCGCAGGGCGCGTATCCGGCGCACCAGGCCGGCCTTGGCCAATGCCCCTGCGGGTGCGCTGGCCTCCAGAACCCCATCGATGTCGGGATTGCCTGCCAGCACACCGGCGAACTTCCGATCCATCACGACATGGATGACCGCATTGGGCACCGCCCGACGGAGCATCGTGAACGCGGGCGTTGCCAGCACGGTGTCGCCAAGCGATCGCAGGCGCACCAAGACAATCGAGGACGCGGCGCCCAGTTGCGCAAGAACCGGCTCGCCTGCAGGCGACATCTAGGCCGCGCGCGACTCGGCCACGATATCGAGAAAGCCCCGTGCCGCCGTCTCGATACGCTCGAACTGGCAGTCGACCAGCCAGTGCTTGTTCACAAGCTCGGAGCCAACCGCGACCGCGCTGGCTCCGGCCTCGAAGAAAGCGGAAGCGTTCCTCAGATTCACACCGCCCGTGGGGACCAGCGGCACTTGCGGCAGGGGCGCCTTCAACGCCTTGATGTATCTCGGTCCTCCCAGCGCAGCGACCGGAAAGACCTTGACTAGTGTCGCCCCGGCGTTCCAGGCCGTCATGATCTCGGTCGGAGTCAGAGCGCCCGGAACCACGCACTTCGAGTAGCGATTGCAGATTTCGATGGTTTCGACGTCTAGGCAAGGCGTTACGCAGAACTCGGCACCGGCCAGCATGCAGTGGCGTGCAGTCGTGGCATCCAGCACGGTTCCCGCACCCAGAATGAGGCTGTCGCCGAACTCGTCGCAAGCTTTCTCAAGGATCTTGAGCGCTCCCGGTACAGTCATGGTGACCTCCAGCACTGGGATACCCGCACCATGGATCACCTTGATCGCGTCCAGTGCGTGTTCCGCAGTGTCAGTGCGGACGATCGGAATGATGCCCGAATTCAGGATGGTATTCAAGACGTCTTGCTTGGCCATCGCGCGCGAGAACCTCAGCCGATACAGTAACAGAGCGGCAGGCCGGCGCGGCCTCGGCCGGTAGCGGCGGCAAGAATCCGCGCGGCCGGCGAGGCCCGGTCGGGTATCTCCAAGAGCCCGACGGATTGCTCCCTGCGGCCAGCTGGCAGGGTGACTTCGGGCTGAAGACTGGCGGACGGTCCCGAGTGCAAGCCGTGCCCTCAGATGTGTCTGGAGCCCTCGTCGCGCCCCGCTAAACTGGGGCATGGCCTCGCAGAAGTTGGCCCTGTTCGGCGGCCCGCCGATTCGTCGAACCGGCTATCCGGATTGGCCCCGTCTCGGCCCGGGCGACCTCGACCGGATGCGCGAGGTGCTCGAGAGCGGTTCCTGGGGCGGCGAGAATCCGACCGTTCGGTCCTTCGCGGAAATCTTCGCCCAGTTCCACGATGCGCGGTTCGGTATCGCGGTCTCCAGCGGATCGATGGCGCTCGAACTGGCGTTGCATGCAGCCGGTATTGGCAAGGGGGACGAAGTGATCGTACCCGCCCACAGCTTCATCGCCACTGCCACCGCCGTGAGCCGGGTGGGGGCTGAGCCGGTGTTTGTGGATGTCGATGCCGAGAGCTTCAATATTGAGTGCGCCCAGGCGGCAGAAGCTGTTTCCGAAAAGACCCGGGCGATCATTCCGGTGCATTTCGGCGGAGTCGTGGCGGAGATGGACCGGCTCACGGACATTGCCTCGTCGACAGGCGTGAGGCTCCTGGAGGACGCTGCCCACGCACACGGTGCCGAATGGTACGGAACGCGGGCGGGCGGGCTTGGCAGCGCCGGGATCTTCAGCTTTCAGAACTCGAAGGCAATGACGGCCGGAGAGGGCGGAATGGTAGTCACGAGCGACGAGGGCCTGGCCGAATCAGCGCGCTCCATCACGAATGCGGGACGTCGGTCGACGGGTGGCTGGTTCGAGCACTTCGAACTCGGGACCAACCTTCGGATGACCGCCCCCCAGGCTGCGTTGCTGATGGCACAGCTGGAGCGCCTGCCGCGCGAGATCCAGTTGCGGGCGACCAATTTCAAGCGGTTCGCAAAGGAGATCAGCGAGGTCAACGGAATCGCCTTGCAGAAAGCGCCGGCCGGAGCGGCGACCCAGACGCGCTACATCGTGCCTGGACGGATAGTCGAGGATCTCTTCGGAGCGGACCGCGACCGTTTCGTAGAAGCGATGCAATCGGAGGGCGTGCCCGTAAGGCCGTTCTATCCGCATCCGCTGTATGCCAATCCAGTGTTCCGGGAGTGGCCACACCGATCGTTGCAGTGCCCGGTCGCCGAGCAATTGACCCGGGATTCGTTCTGGATCCCGATGAGAGTCTTTATGGGATCGGAAGACGACGCCGCGGACGCGGGCAGGGCGGTCACCAAGGTTTACCGGGCGCTCAAGCCGGGCCCCCGCCGTTCGACAAACGGATTCCCGGAGGCTTAGCGGCCGCGGCTTGCAACGTCCGGTCCCGATTGAACCCACCCGGTCAATCGAGGATCGTCAGAAAACTGCGCGGACGTGCGGGATTCCCGCCACGTCGCTCAACACGATCCGCCGCCCGTTGATCGGCGGACCGGTCGCCTCGTCAGGCACTCCTCGTGCCCCGGTCACTGCATGCCAATGCAGTACAGATACTCGGCGGTGCGGATGAAGATCCGGTTCCCCGCTTCGGCCGGCGACGCAAGAGTGTACTCACCCAGTCGATTCACGGCTAGGATTTCGAACTCGTCTCCGGCCTTCATCACTGTCGTCGTTCCGTCTTCGCTGATGGCATAGAGCTTGCCATCGGCCAGCAATGGGGAGGCACTGTAGGTGCCGGGCTCGATCCGAGTGCGATCCCAGACTGTACTCCCATCGCTCACATTGAGGTTAAGCGCGATACCGCGGTCGCCAATGATGTAGAGCCTCTCGCCGTCGCTCGTTGGCGTCGGTACATCAGGCCCGTACTCAGTCGACCAGAGTCTCTTGGAATCGGTTACATCACCTTTTCCGTCTGTCCGGAAAGCGATGAAAGGTCGCCTGCGGGAAGGTACCAGAACGATGTCGCCAACCACAATCGACGATGCGATCGTGCGGTAGTTTCTCGCGTTGTCCGGGTTCAGCCCGCCGGCACGCCAATTCTCTTTCCCGGACTTGAGATCGTGTCCGGTCACGTAACCCCCACCGGAAACGATCAGGACGAATTCGCCGGCGACCCTGGCCAGAGTCGCCGTCGAGTAGGAGTCGGGTGTCTCGTGCAGGCCGTCAGTCGGCCTGTCCACCTTCCAGATCGTCTTGCCGGACGCAGCGTCAATCGCCAAAACGTAGGATGGATCGTCGGTGTACATTCCCTGCAGATTCTGCAGGTACAGCACACCATCGTGCAGCAGCGGTGACGAGGCGTATCCGAACTGGACTCCGAACTTGCCGTAATCCTTCTGCATTTCGCGCATCCAGACCTGGCTGCCAGCAAAATCGAAGCACCGCAGTTCGCCGTTCCCGTTGACGACCCAGACGTGTTCTCCGTCGGTGACCGGCGACGGCGAAGCCATGTTCTGCTTGTTGCCGATCCGATTGCCCGTTCCTATCGACCGCTGCCAGCGAACTCCGCCAGTCTCGCGATCGATCGCGATCAGGTAGAGCTTGTCCCGGGCACTGTCTCCGCCTTCAGCCGGGCGGGAGTTCGGACGATTCAGGCTGGAACCTTCCTCGGCGGACGTCACGAAAACGGTGTCGCCCCATATGATTGGCGTCGCTGCGGCCCAGCTTGGAAGCTTGGTCTTCCAGATTACGTTCTCGGTCGTGCTCCATGTGACGGGCAGACCGGTCGCGGAGGTCGTGCCGTCCAGGTTCGGACCGCGCCATTGGGGCCAGTTGTCTCCCGCCATCCCAATTCCGGCAAAGATCGCGATCAGAAGCAGCAACCGTTTCATCCCCGTCAGGATACCCGATGCGCCTGCTTGTCCGGGTGGCAAGAGCCGGGGCCGTCGCAGCCGAAGCCCCGAATCGATCCAGAAACGGGATAGCGGTGACCGTTCCCTGTAGACCCACGGCAAGCCTCGCGCCTCGAAGCGGTTCCCGGATTTCCGAGAAACCGGTGCGCACAAGGACCACATGATGCCCCGATGCAAGAATAGGGCAACATGATCCACGTGATTGCTTCGATCCGGGTGAAGAAGGGCTCGCTTGAGGAATACGCCGCCCTCTTCAAGGCAAACGTCCCCAACGTGCTGGCGGAAGACGGCTGCCTGCAATACACGCCCTGCCTCGATGCCGACACTGGCTGGAAGGCCCAGGAACAGGATCCCCGGCGGATCACGATTGTCGAGCAATGGGCCAGCATGGACGCCCTGCAGGCGCACTCCAGGGCACCTCACATGGCGGAATTCCGCCGTATTGCGGGCCATTTGGTCGAGGACGTTTCCCTGCGGGTTCTCGAGACGGCGTAGGCCTTCTTCGCCAGCCCAGAGGCCCCTTAGAGCAGTCCTTGGCCGCGGGACTCCTCCTCGATATCCCGAAACATCCACTTTCCCAGGTACATCAAGGGGGTGTCGGCAACCGCGACAAGCAACTTGTACGCATAGCTCGCAAGGATGACGGCCCCGATCTGAGGTAGCGGCCAGACACCGTAGAACAGGATCATCACGACTGCGGTCGTGTCGATCAGCTGACTCAGCATCGTCGAGGCGTTATTTCGAAGCCAGAGGTGCTTGCCGCTGGTGAGCTTCCTCCAGAAGTGGTAGAGCCGCACGTCGATGAGCTGGGCCAGCAGGTACGCGACCATGCTTCCGAAGATCGCGCGGGCACTTTGGCCGAAGACTGCCATGTAGTGCTCCTGGATCGCTTCGTCCTGCAAGTGCGACACGGGCAGCGCGCGGCCAAGCAGCAGGAGGAGCAGCATGTACACGCTGATGACGAAGCCCGTGATCACCAGCGCGTTGGCGCGCTTCTTGCCGTACATCTCGCTGATGAGGTCCGTGCAGAGAAACGTGACTGGATATGGAAGCACTCCCGCACTGATCGTGACGAGTCCAACGAAAGGCAGCGGAATGTCGACAAACTTGAATACAATCGCGTTTGCCAGCACCAAACTGGCGAGGAAAAATCCCGCCAGCACGAGAAAAACGAGATCATAGCGTCGCATCCAGTAGGTTCCCGGAGGTATTATTAGAGTGCCATGATGAGAGTACCTAATCTGGACCGACGTCAGACGATCCGCTCCCTCGCCGGAGGCGGGCTGCTCCTGCCGGGGTTGCTGGCGGAGATGATGGCATCCACACCGGAGGACCCGCTCCGGCCCCGCAAGCCCCACTACCCGGCCAAGGCGAAGAACGTCATCTTCCTGTTCATGACGGGCGGTGTCTCGCATGTGGACACCTTCGATCCGAAGCCGTTTCTGCGGCAGAACCACGACCAGCCTGTCAACAAGAACCGGGTCTACAAGGGCAGCGACTGGGAATTCAGGAAGTACGGCCAGAGCGGCATCGAGGTCAGCGACCTGTTCCCCGAGATCGGCAAGTGCATCGACGACATCGCGGTCATCCGTTCGATGAAGAACATCAACGGCGACCACTTCGGAGCGACCCTGGGCATCCACACGGGTTCCGCAACGTTCAACCGGCCCAGCATCGGATCGTGGGTCAGCTACGGTTTGGGCACATTCAATCAAAACCTTCCGTCGTTCATGGTCATCGCGCCCGAGATCCCTTACGCCGGCGGCCAGGTCTGGGGCTCCGACTTCCTGCCCGTCCTGCACCAAGGAACGCGGATCGTCCCCGGCAGCGAGCCCGTGGCGCATATGAGCCGCCGCACCTCCCCCTCACAGCAGCGGACCGAGCTCGACATGCTCGAATACTACAACCGGCAGCACCTGTTGGGACGCGAGAGGGACAGCAGCCTGGCCGCCCGCATCAAGTCGTTCGAGACGGCCTTCGGCATGCAGGCCGAAGCCCCCGCGGCGTTCGATCTGTCGCGAGAATCGGATGCGACGCTGAAGATGTACGGCCTCGAGCGAGGCAGCCACGAGGGGTTCGCCTGGCAGTGCATCGTGGCCCGCAGGCTCGTGGAGCGTGGCGTTCGGTTCGTCGAATTGATCGACGGCGGCACCGCGGTTGACAAGAACTGGGATTCGCACGCCAAGATGGCGAACTACAACAGGCTGGCTCGCAATGTCGACCAGCCGATCGGGGCGCTTCTCCGGGACCTCAAGTCCCGCGGGATGCTCGATGACACAATCGTGGTCTGGACGACGGAGTTCGGCCGCACGCCAACTTGTCCGTCGCCAGGCGCAGAGGGCCGTGGCCACCATGCGAGGGTGTACAGTTCCTGGCTGGCGGGCGGCGGCATACGTGGAGG
>Ga0209021_1003271_pt1 | contig 13167 bp, 12 predicted proteins | sample PinacodermFT_FD_187299 | JGI IMG/M metagenome (GOLD analysis project Ga0209021, IMG submission 187299) | Host-associated microbial community of the marine sponge Aplysina aerophoba from Gulf of Piran - sponge pinacoderm, lysed by freeze-thaw... | ecosystem: Host-associated > Porifera > Sponge >... | reverse complement strand
ATCCGGCGACCTCGGGGAGGGCCAGCCAGTTGCGGGGGCGGGGCTCGCCGCCGAGGAGGATCTCGAAGCGGCCGTCGGCGTCGACGTCGAAGGACTCGTCGTTGAGCACGCCCACCGTCCGGTTGTCCATCGAGCCCCAGGCCTCGCCCGACTCGACGGTGACCGACACGTAGGCGGCGCCCTTGATCTCGCCGGTCACCCGGTAGGCGTGGTCGGCGGAGACGGGGGCGTCGAAGTAGACGGCGTCGGGGTTGTCGCCCTGCACCTTGCGGTCGGGGTCGACGATGCGATGGAACCGGGGGGCGGCCGGGTCGCGCTCGAACAGGCCGACCAGGCCCCACTGGAGCATGTGCATGACGGCCCGGTGGGCGCCGAAGACGTCCTCGTCGCTGTGCAGGTTCCACTCGGGCGAGACCCAGCGCTCGTCGACCTCGCCCAGCAGCTCGATCAGCTCGTGCAGCGCCCGCCGGGACTCAGTCTCCACCCTCAACCGTCCCCTCCGGAAATCTCGGGTTGGTTGTCGTCACTGGATGCACAGAACTCACCCCGAGAAAACGTCGCAAGAATCTCGGGAGAGTTGTCGGTGCTGGATGCACAGAACTCACCCCGAGAAAACGTCGCAAGAATCTCGGGTTGGTTGTCGGTGCTGGAGACACAGAACTCACCCGAGAAACGTCGGGGCGGGTGGCCAGGGCACCTCAGTCCTCACGGACCACGCCGTAGTGGTCGATGTAGGGGGCCAGCTCCGAGCGCAGGCCCTCGGCGGTGAACCCCCAGTCCTCGGGCTGGTAGCGGTGGACCCCGAACTTGCCCTTGGGCTTGTGGGCCAGGTAGTCGAGCACGGCGGTGGCGTGGTCGCCGGTGAACTCCCGGCCCATCCGCTCGTAGGCCGCCGTCAGGGTGGCCACCGGGTCGCTCATCAGCCCGGTGAAGTGCACGTCCACGAACCGGTCGGCGGGCACGGTGCCCGAGGCCCGCACGTCGATCGAGCCGTTGAGCCCGGCCGCGAAGACGGCCAGGATGTTGCGGGCCATGGCGTCCACGGCCACATGATCGCTGCGCAGCCACTGGATCATGGCGGTGGTGCTCACGGTGGACGGCATGGTCTTGGCCGGGTCGCGGTGGGTCTGCACCACCCAGGCGTCACCGAACTCGGCGAACAGCAGCGGCAGCAGCATCAGATGGGCCGGGGTCTTGAGCACCCACTGGGTGGATACGGCGCCGTGCTGGAGCACCTGCAGGAGCTGCCGCTCGTAGCTGTAGTTGACCGCCGGGTCGGGCAGCCAGGAGTCCATGGAGGCGATCATGTTCCAGTGGAAGCCGCAGAAGCTGCCCTGGGTGATGGTGACGCACTCCACCGGCAGGTCGGAGCGCAGCTCGTGCAGGGCCTGGAACTCGGGCTGGACGTCGGCCCAGAACTCCTGCTCGCACTCGCTGAGCACCAGCGGCTCGGGTAGGCCGCCCTCGCCCTGGGCCTCGGGCAGGGCCACCGGGTGCAGGGCCTCGGCCGCGGTGGGGGCCCGCAGGTCGGGGTCGAGGGCCAGCAGCTCGAACAGGATGGTGGTGCCCGAGCGGGCCGGGCCGGTGACGATCACCGGGGCGGTCACCGGCCGGTCGCAGACCTCGGGGGAGGCGTCGATCGTCGCGGTGAGCAGCAGCCGGGTGCGCAGGGAGCGCAGCAGTTCCTGCTTGGTCATGAGCCGCCCGACTGTGTGCATCCCGGCGACGTCGATCGCGGCGACCAGCGCCTCGAAGCGCTCCTGCCAGCGGGGGTCGCCGAGGTCGCCGGCGGGCAGCCCGCCGAGGGCGACCGCGACGGTGTCGAGCATGTCGTCGGCGTCGAGGGGCACGAGGTCCCGGGCGTGGCCCCCGACGGAGCCGGCCATGAGGTTGACGCGCCGCACCCAGTCGGGCCGCACCAGCCGGTCCGCCATCGGCGCCAGGGGGGTCGAGGTCTCAGGCATTACAGGCCGTCAACGTATCAGCCGGCGTCGGGCCAGCCGGTCCGGCCGGCGGACGGCAGGGGCCGATCACCATGAAAACCGACCCGTCGCAGCCGCTGTCGGGGCAGCCGGTGCTGCCGGGACGTCCAGCATCCGCCCGTAGAGGCATCTTTGATCAGTTTCATAGCTTTTAGGTTGCACCAGGTTCGGAGGCGGCTAGGCTCGATGTCATGGAGGCGGCCGACACGATGACCCTCGGGATGTTCGTGACGCTGGTCGCGCTGATCATGGGGTCGATCTGGAGCCAGCGTCGTGAGAGCAACGCGATACGGGCCGAGACCACCCGCCAGATCGAGAGGCTCGCCGACCAGTTCGGCCCGCAACTCGGTCGGTTGGGCGATGACATGATCAGCGTCCGCGAGCGACTGGCCCGTATCGAGGGACACCTAGGAATGCCGCCGCCACCCGGAGACACTCCGGGAACCAGCGACGGCGACGACTCCGGCTGACCGCCCGGTCGGGAACCTCCGCGGTACGGGGGCTCCGGCTCGCCGGCCCCGGTGCCGCCTGCCCCGGAAACCAGCCGGAGTCGGACCCGTGGGCCGAATACGCTGGGAGCTTGGACTGGATCGGCCGTCGTGGGGTGTGCGTTGGCTGAGCGTGGCCCGGTGGCGGGTCGGGAGTCGACGTTCTGGGGGGTGGCGTCGGTGGCGGTGGCGGTGTCGCTGATCGGCACCATCGGGACCGCGGCCGAGCTCGGAGCCGACCCGCTGAGCGGGTTCGCCACCGGGGCGTGGCGGGGAGTGATCGGGGCGGCCGGGCTGATGTTGGTGTCGACCCTGCGGGGGCAGGCGCCGTGGCGGTACCGGCTGCCGGTTCGCTGGGTGCTGCTCGGCGGGCTCGGGGTGGCCGTCAGCCAGCTGCTGTTCTTCGAGGCCATGGCCCGCACCGGGGTGGCGGTCGGGACGCTCGTGGGCATCGGCGTCGGGCCGCTGATGGCCGGACTGGTCGACTGGATGGCGTACCGTCAACGCCCCGACGGGCGCTGGCTGGTCGGTGTGGCTGTGGCGCTGGGCGGGGTGGCTCTGCTGTCGGGCGGGGCCACCGACGTGGTGTGGAGCGGGGTGGTGCTCGCGGCGGTGGCCGGCTGCGGGATCCCCTGCCAGGGGTTCGCGATGCAGCAGCTGTCGACGGACCGCCCGCTGGTCACCGCGGTGGCCACCGTCATGGCCGCGGGGTCGGTGGTGATGCTGCCCGCCGCGCTGCGCTCGTGGAGCGACGCCCTCGACTCGATCGAGTCGGCCTCGACGGTGATGTACCTGGGGCTGGTGACGATCACGCTGGCCCACTCGCTGTGGGGGGCGGGCCTCAAGCGGCTCAGCCTGAGCGTGGCGGTGGTGGTGGGGATGCTGGAGCCGGCGGTGGCGTCCACGCTGGCCATGACGGTGCTGTCGGAGCCGGCCACGGCGGCCCTGATCGTCGGGATCTGCCTGGTGATCGCCGGGGTGGCGGTCACGTCGCTGAGCAAGACCGCAGCCCGGCCACGCCGCTAGGCGGCTGGTGCCAAACTCCCGAAATGGGGATCTTGTGAGCACAAAACCCCAGGTCAGAGGCTTGCATACCTTGCCGAATCCGCAACAAACACCAGCCACCTAGGGGGCGCTCGACCGAAATCAGTAGAGAACCGGTCGCAATGAGGAAGACTCGTACAGATCTAGGCCGACTTCGGCCTCAGAGGGGGGACTGCTCGGGCTGCGCCGCCTGGACCACCCGGTACGCCGGCGTCGTGCCGGCCCGGCTCTCGGCCAGGACCGCCACCGTTCCGAAGGCCGAGCTGATCCGGTCGCGGAGGTCCACCGCCGAGGCGGTCACCGCGATCAGCTCGCCTCCGGGCCGCAGCACCCGTGCGGACTCGTCGATCAGGCGGCCCAGGGTCGACTTCGTGACATGGGTGGGGAGATGGCTGAGCACGGCGTCGAAGCGCCGGTCGGCCATCGCCGAGGTCCCGTCGCTGACGAACGCCTCGCACCGTTCGCCCAGATGGTTGAGCCCGGCGTTGGCACGGGCCGCGCTCACCGCCAGCGGGTCGATGTCGGCCATCGCCACCCGGACCTGCGGCCATCGTGAGGCCACCGCGATCCCGATGGCGCCGTAGCCGCACCCCAGGTCGAGGACGTCGCGCCACTGGTGGTCGGGGGGCAGGGCCTCGATCAGGAGCCGGGTCCCGTCGTCGATCCGGCCCTTGGAGAACAGCCCGGCGCCCGTGGTGAAGCGCAGGTCCCGACCGAGCAGGACCGCCTCGACGGTCGGGGCGGCCGCGGTGGCGTCGGCGGTGGCCCGCACCTGCGGTCCTCGCACCGCCCGCAGGACCACGACTGAGCCGCTGCGCCGGGCCACCTCGGCAGTCCCGAACATGGCCTCGAGGGTGTTGAGCTGGCGGGCCGATCCCAGCCTGCGGGCGGTCACCACGAGCAGCACGGCCCCGTCGCGCAGGTGACCGGCGATTTCGAGGAGCGCGGCCGCGATCCTGGCCTGGCCGACGTGGGAGGCGACCTCCATGACCGCCAGATCGGCCCCAGCCGCGACGGACCCAACGGCGCCGCAGGTGTCGGCCACCGAGGCCCCAGCCGCGACGGACCCAGCCGCGCCGGAGATTTCCGCGCCGCAGGTGTCGGCGGCGGTGGTGTCGGCGAGGTCGTGGATGGTGGCCTCCGGCAGGAGGCCGGCGAGCCGCTGGCGGGTGCCGGCAGCCACCCCGTGCACGATCACCGTGCGCGCCCCGGCGGGAACGAGCGGTGCGAGGTCAATGAACGCCTGCGGCATCGGCAACCGCGGCGATCCTACCGCTGGAGTCCTGCGCCGCAGGGGGCACAGGGCGAGCGGGGCCCGGTTGCGGCTCCGTGGCCGGGCGCGCCATGTATGGTGGCGGCGGTCTCCGGTGGGCGGCATCAGCCCGGCGCCGACTCGCCGGTCCCAGCTTGCCGGCGCCCGTGGGCCCGACACCCGAACCAGGAGGTTCCGATCCTGCCCTCTCAACTGCGCCAGGACCTGCTCAGAATCCTCAAGGAACGGGGCTATCGCCGCCTCGACGCGCCGATCAGGCTGGCGTCGGGGGCGTTGTCGTCGGACTTCATCGACGGCAAGGAGGCCCTGGCCGAGTGGCGCCATCTGCGCCTCGCCTGCGAGGCCATCGTCGAGACCGTCACCGAGGCCGGTCACAGCTTCGACGCCGTGGGCGGGCTCACCATGGGGGCCGACGCCCTGGCCGTGGGCATCGCCGCGGTGAGCGACTGCCGGTGGTTCTTCGTGCGCAAGGAGGCCAAGCAGCGTGGCACCCGGCGGTGGGTGGAGGGCGCCCAGATCGGCCCCGGCGACCGGATCCTGCTGGTGGACGACGTGGTGACCACCGGCGGGTCGATCTTCAAGGCGCTCGACATCGTCGACGAGACCGGCGCCGAAACGGTGGCCGCGGTCACGCTGGTGGACCGCAGCGGCCTGGCGGCGCAAGGGTTCGAGCAGCGAGGCATCGGCTACTACCCGATGACCACCTACGAGACCCTAGGGATCGACCCGGTCACCCCGGTCGCAGCCGACGCAGCCGGCTAGCCTCCCGCCGCCGGGTTGGCCGCCAGGAGGTGGCTGTCCGGTACAGGATCAGCGGTTCGAGCAGCGAGGCATCGACTACTACCCGATGACCATCGCTATCCGGCTTCTCGGTGGCCGGGTTCCGGATCCTCGGTGGTCGGCGGCTGGGGCGTGCGCAGCGTGAAGCCTTCGGGTGCCATCAGGTGGCCTTCCACCCGGGCCAGCCTCTCCCGGGTGTCTGACACGTCGCGGGCCATCACATCGAACTTGGCGTCCAATGCAGTGACCTTGGCGTCGAGTCCGCCGACCCCGGCGTCCAACGCAGAGACACTGGCCTCCAGGCCCGTTACCCGGGTGTCGAGCTTGTCCAGCTTGTTGTCGAAGTGGTTGAACTGGCGGAACATCAGGGTGACGACCGTGAGAGTCGATCCGAGGACCGACACCACGATCGTGATCATCAAGACGACTGTGTCTACTTCCATCGTGCGGGTGCCTCCGTGCCGCGGGAATGCTTGAGGCGAGCCATGACCGCGGCTTGCGACGGCGCCCGCAGAGGCTACTGGAAGGCACTGAGAATATCAATAAGCGATGGCGAATAATGAAGAGCGCTGATGTGGCCTGTAGCTGCTGCTACGTGACTTGGACTAGGCCAGCAGGCGTTGGCCGCCTCGGAGTGGCTAATTCAAGATCTGATCTCGAAATAGCCCCTGGTGGAGACGAGCCTGTCAGGCGTCCGGGGCGCGGTGTTGGGGGAACGCTAGGGCCAACGCGCTCTCGATGAAGTCGCTGGTGTGAGCGGTTGCGGCGTCGGCACCGTAGGCGTCGGCCACCAGCGCCAGCATCTCGTCGGGGTCGCTGAACCCTGCCTCGCGGGCCAGGCGGGCGGCGTCTGCGAGGTCCTGGCCGCGGGCCGCGTGCAGTTTCATGGCCAGCAGCACGGCCGGGGAGGGCGCCTCGACGGTGAGGCAGTCGCTTCGGTGCAGGATCTGGGGCTGCAGGTCGCCTGCGGGGGCGAATATCGCCACGGCGCCGTTGAGCCAGTTGCGCGGCAGTCCCTCGGCCTCGGCTACCAGCCGGGCAGCGCGGGCGATCTCGGGGGTGAAGCGCATCGAGATGAGATCGACCGCGGGAGTGCGCCGTCCTGCCGGAACGGGGTGCCGCTGGGCCCGGGAACGGTCTGCGAGGACATCGATGTCGTGGGTGGTGCGGTCCTCCCACATCAACGCCAGCGCGGCGCCGCCGACGACCATCAGGTGGTGGCCGGCCGAGCCGGCCTCCCGCAGGTGTGATGACAAGCGGTCGAGCAGGCGCCGGATCTCGGCGGCGTCGAGTTGCCGATCCGGCGGGATCGGGGGCCCGAGGTCGCTCACGTCGAGCGGAGGTCCACCACCGAGAAGTAGACCCGGTGGAAGCCGCAGACCCCCGGGGCGCTCTCTCGCAACCGCTGCCCGTAGGGCGACGCCAGGTCCACGTCGGGCACCAGCGCCACGTCGACGGGGGAACGGGCCGAGAGGACCCACTCCGGCAGCGGGTGGCCGTCGCGCTGGCACAGGCCGTGGACCACCGCCGCGATCTTGGCCGCGGTGACGGCTCCGACGCCCTCGGGCAGCCCGCCGGCCAGCATCAACTCCCTGTACTCCGGCTGGTTGTTCCAGTCCTTGATCAGCTGGGCCACCGGCCAGTAGCCGGCCCCGCGGCCCCCCGGGACCGCCATCGCGGCGGGCAGCTCGCCCACCACCATGTAGGGGCGCGACCGCAGCGGCCCCTCCCGCCGGCGCGGCCTGACGACGGCGGTTGAGGCTCCCGTCGGAGAGTTCATGTCGTTCACTGAGGCGACTCTAGCGGCGGCGCCGCGCAGCAGTCATGACATATTCGTCATCTCTTCGGCCCCCGAGAAGCGGCTCCCGAACTGCAGACTGCGGATGCGAGCCCTCCCTTTGTCCCTCATACAATCGTCGAGGCGCCTGCGACGATTTTGAGATGACAGCACTGCTCGAGGGGTTCAGGGATGGGGAAGCTGACCGCAAACGGCGTCCGGGGCATCAAGACGCCGGGCAAGTACTACGACCAGCACGGTCTGATCCTGCGGGTGGCGCCCGGAGGGTCCAAACAATGGGTTTGGCGGGGCACGATCCGCGGAAGGCGCCGAGACGTCGGGCTGGGATCGGTGGCATACACGACGCTGGCCGAGGCCCGCGACATCGCCTACGAGTACCGCAAGACCGCCCGGGCCGGGGGCGACCCCACCGCCGAGCGTCCGGCGGGCCGCATCCCGACCTTCGCCGAGGCCGCCGAACTCGTGATCGAGGCCCACCGAGGGGGTTGGAAGGAGGGCGGCAAGTCGGAGGAGAACTGGCGATCCTCGCTGCAGCGCTACGCCTACCCCCGGATCGGCTCCATGCCGGTCGACGAGGTGACGACCGCCGACCTGGTGCGCGTCCTGCTCCCGATCTGGCACACAAAGCGCGAGACCGCCCGCAAGGTCAAGACCCGGATGAGTGTGGTCATGCGCTGGGCCATCGCTGAGGCCCACCGCAGCGACGACCCCGCGGGCCCGCCGCTGTCCGCCGCTCTGCCCCGCTACAACGGCACCCCGGCCAGACACTTCGCCAGCCTGCCCCACGGCGAGGTCTCCACGGCGCTGGCCAGGCTCGATGCCTCACCCGGAATGTGGCGTCCGGTAGTGGCCTGCCTGTGGTTCATCGCCGCCACCGTCGTGCGAAGCGGCGAGGCCAGGCTCGCTACCTGGGCGGAGGTCGACCTCGATGCCGGGATCTGGACTGTGCCGGGCGGGCGCACCAAGACCGGCCGGGAGCATGTCGTGCCGCTGTCGCCGGTGGCGGTCGCCGCGCTCGACGAGGCCCGCAGCCATGGCGGCAGTTCCCGGTTGGTGTTCCCTTCGGCTACCGGCCGCACGCTGACCAGCGGCGCGCTGAGCCGGTTCACCCGCGCCGAGGGCTTCACGCCCCATGGCTTGCGAGCCTCGTTCAGGACCTGGTGCGCAGAGACCGGCGTGCCCCGAGAGGTCGCAGAGGCAGCACTGGCACACGCGGCCGGGGCCGTGGAACGGGCCTACCAGCGGTCCGACCTGCTCGCGGCCCGCCGCCAGGTCATGGATGACTGGGCGAGAGTGCTCGTCGCCGCAACCAACTCGTAGCGACGCGCCGCTGCCTGCCGCGCGGGATCAAGCTGGGGGATAAATCGAGGACACATGCATCTTCACGGTGCCAAGAAACCGTGTTCAACCTATGCTTATGATGGCTATCTTGCAGGCCGGGTTGGGCAGTGCTCGCCGCCGGCGCCTTGGTCGCTTCGCTTCTCGCAGTCGGGTCGGCCCCGGCGGGAGCCGCGGAGATCAAGACCGGCGAGGACAACAAGGCCGAGCAGAGCGCGAAGCCGACGTTCTCGGCCTGTGTGGGCGAGGCCCTCGACGACCACGGGTTCACCGACTTGGGCACCCTTGAGGCGGCCGTGCCGAACATCAACTGTCTGGCCTACTACGGGATCTCCGCTGGCAAGACCGCTGACACGTTCGACCCGAACACCAACGTGACCCGCGGCCAGATGGCTCTGTTCTTGTACGCGGCCGCCGGCCTCGGCGGCGCCGACTTGATGGGCGGCACCATGTCGGCTGACTTCGGCGACGTCTCCGAGTTGGGCGAGAACCGCCAGAACGCCATCAAGGCCCTGGCGCGCAACGGCATCATGGCCGGCCGCGGCGGCATGGCCTTCGAGCCCCACGCCGACATCACCCGAGCCGAGATGGCTGTGGCCCTGGTCGAACTGGTGAGGCACACCGCTCCCGGCAGGTTCGTGGCCGCCGGCACCGACAAGGGCAAGCTCGCCGGTGCCGACGGTGCCGCTTTGGCTGCGGACGCCATCGACCACTTCGCGGATTCGCGTGCCGGTGTTCCTCGGTCTGTGGACACCGCTATCAGCTACGCCTACGAGTTGGGCATCACCTCCGGCGTTGGTGACGGCACCTCGTTCGATCCGAGCGGGACTGTTCCTCGCCGCAACATGGCGACGTTCATCATGAATGCTCTGGCCCACAGCAACCTGCGGCCGGCGGGCCTGACCGTGCAGAGCGACAACGGTCAGCTCACTGCGTCGTTGCGCGACGCCGACTTCAAGCCTGTCGCCAACGAGTTGGTCGACGCCTTCTACGTGGACGCCTCCAGAGAGGACCGGGCCCTCAACAACGACGGCAAGTGCCGCTCCATCGTCAAGGCTGTTGACGGCAGCACCACCAGCACGTGCGAGGTCCATGTCCTCGATGCGGCCACCGACGCCGACGGCAACGCGGCGCTCAACGGGCTCGCGGCCGATCAGATCGGCAAGGGCGTCACCGTGTGGGTGTGGACCGGCGACGCGGGCGACAAGGTCGACGACGGCACCGACTTCGTTCGGTTCGAACAGGGACCGGTCACCAACCCGACCGCGGCGACCAAGATCACGGTCTCGCCCAGCCAGACCATGACACCGACGGCGCGCTTCGGCACTGCGGTGCAGTTCACCGGACAGCTCCAACACGTCGATGGCGGCCTGGACAAGGACACGTCAGTAGGCACCGACCCGGCGGCGGGCGGCGCGGAGTACAGCCTGGTCGTCGCCGTCTACACGGGCATCGCCGATGCAGGGACCTTCGCAGTCGCCGACGCTACTGGCGTAGTGACAATCCAAGACGCCGGCGCAGCTGCTCTGGGCCTGGTCAGCAGGAGCGCCCCTGAGACGCTCAAGACCGACGCGGACGGCAAGTTGACCTTCAGTCTTTCCACTGGCGATCCCAACCCGTCCGCCACGTCGACTGACGACGCTCGCACGGTCGTGTACGTCCTGACACCGGGGAAGAACGCGCCCGGCGCTGCTGCTGAGGGCGGCGATCCGACGCTGTCGTCCGGCTATGTGCTCTTCGGTGAGGCGGCCTCGAAGGTGACCACTGTGAAGGTGGAGTCCATCGGGAGCTATGCCGAGGTGCCGGCGAGCGCCAACAGCCCGGCGTCCCACGGTGTCACCGTCACGGTCCTAGACCAGTACGGCAGGCCGATGAGGAACCAGGCTGTGACACTGACGAGCAGTGATGCCACTTCGGCTTTGCCGGGTGTCCGTCGCACGGGATCGGCCGGCAGCGTCCGCATCTTCTTCAGCCACCCAGGCACCACTGCGGGGACCGAGACGATCACAGCCACCTGGGACGCAGGCCCAGGCCCCGACGGTGCGGTCGGCAGTGGTGATGATCCCCCCGATGTGACTGGCGAAGCGGCGGTCGTCTGGGCCACCAGGACCGAAGAAGCAGCACAGGCAACCGGTCAGACCGTCGTCGCTGCCAACCTTGACGAGGACGAGGTCGTCGTGACCCCAGATGCCCCGGCACTGCTTCGCTACGACGCCAACGACATCTTCAGGACCGTGGTGCCTGCGCCTACAACGGCTACGCCCGACGCAACCCGCACCTCCTACGTCGAGGTGGAGGCCTTCGAGGCTCTGCTGGCCACGGTCATCGACCCGGCCAACCAAGCCTTGGCGGCAGAAGCAGAGGGCAAGCGCACCGCAGTCCTTGAGTGGGACGCCTACGACCACGACGACGAGGATGGGAGAACCCTCTTCACCTTCACGCTGACCATCGTGTCGTCGTAGGAACAGGAAGGCAAGGAGCCGGGGCTTGACCCGAGCCTCGGCTCCACCCCTCCCCTTCTAGTACCACCAACCCCGAGGAGGCCCCGGCAGAAGTGCCGGGGCCTCCTCGCGTCCCCGCGGGCCCGCCGGCAGGGAACCGCCGCCGGCCTGTGACTTGGACTAGGCCAGCAGGAGTTGGCCGGTGTCGGGGTGATGGAGCCGGTTCTAGGGGATCAGCTGTCCGTCGCGGCGCTGCTGTGGCGTGTCCAGCGTGGAGCGCAGCGAGGGCAGCCGGAAGGCCACGAAGCCGGCCTCCAGGATGCTGAGCCATGCCTTGGCGGTCGGCTGCGACACTCCGCAGTCGCTCGCCAGCGACGAGAGGTAGATCGGCTGAGCGGCGCGTCCATCCCAGAACAGCACGGACCCGTCGAGGAGCGTGCCGTTGCGAATCATCAGCCATAGAAGCCCGAGCTTGCGGAACCCCTCGGCCAGCAGCGAGAACTCCAGGTTGCCGTCCTTGTTGCGCAGGTAGAACTCTTCGTTCTTGGTGGTGACCCGTCCGTTGATCACGTCTCTCAAGATCCTCAGCAACCGTTCACGGTCCCTGGGGATCCGCCCGCGCTCCTGGGGGACGAACGCGCGCAACAGTATGTCCCGGTAAGTCTCCTCGAAGTGGATCTCGCGGCGCTCGTAGAGCGCCAGGAATCCCGGGGCGTTCGCCAGCATGGTCCCCGGCGCCTGGTCCTGCACTAGCACGGTGGCCAGCGACACGCCGACCACGGGCAGCTTCACCAGCTCGAACAGCTTCGCCGCGGCCGGGTTGGCCGCTAGGAAGTGGCGGTGGTGACCTGGATGTCGGGGGTGATCCAACCGATCTTGCACAGGCCGCTCGTAGGGAGCCGGGGCCTCCTCGCGTCCCCGCTGGCTTGCTGACTGCGGACCGCCGCCGACCGGCGGAGCTAGCATCAGCGCATTCTGCAGCTTGTTGAGTCTAGTTGATGGTTTAGGGTTCCCTTCAGGTACAGTTGTGGACACCGTCGCTAGCCGCGGTCACGGCTCGCCTCAAGCATCCCCTGTGGAACGGAGGCACACCTGATGGAAACAGAGACAGTAGCCATATTGATCACAATCGTGGGATTGGTCCTCGCATCGAACCTCACCACCATCGGCCTACTGCTCAAGCAGATCAATCGGCTCGGCCGCCGGTTCGACCGGGTCGACGAGAGATTCGACCGGATCGACGGCAGGTTCGATCGGGTTGGCGAGAGATTCGACCGGGTCGGCGAGAGATTCGATCGGGTCGACGGCAGGTTCGACGTGATGGGTCGCGACGTCTCGGACACCCGCGAGTGTTTGGCCCGGGTGGAGGAGCACATGGCGGATCACGGCCGCCGGCTCGGCGATCTGAGCGAGTCGTCGAGGGAGCGGGGTCGCGTGCTGGGCGAAGTGCGCGAGCGCCTGGCCCGGGTGGAGGAGCACATGGCGGATCACGGTCGCCGGCTCGGTGATCTGAGCGAGTCGTCGAGGGAGCGGGGTCGCGTGCTGGGCGAAGTGCGCGAGCGCCTGGCCCGTGTCGAGGGCCATCTGATGGCGCCCCAGGGCTTCAGGATACGCGGCTCGCGCCCCAGGGCGCAGGACGAGCCCTCCCCGGAGGACCCCGAACCCGACCAGCGGCAAGCCGGCTAGTCGTATGTCGTGAGTACAACTGCGCAGTTCTGTAGTCCACCGCGCGAGGCCAGAGGTCGAGCAGGTCGCGCAACCAAACCCAAGACATACCACTAGAGGCCGCCGGAGTCCTGCCGCTGGAGTTTCCTTCCCGCAGGACGGCGGTCGACGTTCGGGCTGGTGTCGTCTACTACTCGAAGCAGTAGCGCCCGGTCAGCTCGCCTCGCGCTCGCCGTCGCCGGATTCGTCGGTCGGCGGTGGGAGCGCACGGGGCGAGAAGCCCTCGGGTCCCATCAGATAGCCCTCTATCCTGGCCACCCTCTGCCCTATGTCGCTGACGTCGCCGCCCAGGGCGTCG
>Ga0209021_1003269_pt1 | contig 13171 bp, 8 predicted proteins | sample PinacodermFT_FD_187299 | JGI IMG/M metagenome (GOLD analysis project Ga0209021, IMG submission 187299) | Host-associated microbial community of the marine sponge Aplysina aerophoba from Gulf of Piran - sponge pinacoderm, lysed by freeze-thaw... | ecosystem: Host-associated > Porifera > Sponge >... | reverse complement strand
TAGTTGATCCTGCGTTTAGGCTTACTGGTAGTGCTATCTGTGTTAGTTAAAATGGTGTAGATTTTCTCGATAGCCTCTTGGGTATGAGAACATGATTCTAGAGGAGTACCAACAGTGTGGTTTTCTATGATAGGGAGGTTAAAGCATTGAGCAAATTTGCGATCTCTTTCATCATCAGCCGGTACGGCCATGATAGCTCCATGGCCGTAATCCATTAAGACATAGTCAGATATCCAAATGGGTATTTTATGGCCAGTGAGAGGATGGATAGCAAAAGAACCACTCAAAACACCTGTGGTGTTTTGAGTGCCATGAGGAGCTTCAAGTTTTTGAGCTGTTCTGTTGAGATATTTCTCAACAGAAGCTTTTTGCTCGTGAGTTGTGACCACTTTAACGAGAGGGTGTTCAGGGGCAAGAACAAGGAAAGTCACTCCGTAGATAGTGTCTGCACGAGTGGTGTAAATTTGGATAGAATGAGAAGACGTTGAAAGAGGGAAATGAATATCCATTCCATGACTTTTACCAATCCAATTTCTTTGGACGGTTTTCATGGATTCACTCCAGTCAAGACTATCCAAACCAGAGAGTAGTCTTTCTGCATATGCTGTAATGCGTAATTTCCACTGTTTCATGTTCTTTTGTGTGACAGGATGCCCACCTCTTACCGATAGGCCATCTTGAATTTCATCATTGGCTAGCACAGTACCCAATGCTTCACACCAATTCACCGAAGCTTCTTCTTGATAGGCAAGACGGTAGTTGAGAAGATAACGATCTTGCTCTTCTGAGTTAAGCTTTTGCCACTCATCAGCACTAAGTGAAGGTGTTTTATCATGGCTGTGAGTAGCAGCATATGATAGGTGAGTGCCATGACGAGCAAAAAGTTCTTTAAGCTCTTCTATGGGACGAGCTTTTTGAAGCTTTTTATCAAACCAGTGTTGAAATAAGCCAATAAAGGCCCATTGAGTCCAATGATAGTAGGAGGAATCACATGTTCTAATCTCTCGTGACCAGTCATAAGATAGTCCCATTCGTTTGAGCTGTTTTTTATAGCGTTCGATATTGTTTTTTGTGGTAATAGCAGGGTGTTGCCCGGTTTCTATGGCGTATTGTTCAGCAGGTAAACCAAAAGCATCAAATCCCATAGGGTGTAATACATTGTAGCCTTGGAGGGTTTTGTAGCGAGCGATGATATCTGAGGCAATAAAACCTAGTGGATGTCCCACATGCAATCCAGCACCAGAAGGATATGGAAACATATCAAGGGTGTAGTATTTCGGTTTATGTGGATCAATATCTACTTTGTAGACTTCATGATCTTGCCACCATTTTTGCCATTTAGACTCTATTGCTGCAAAATCATAGATATCGTGTCTATCTTTCATGCTCTCCACTTCTTTGACTAGAGGTAAGGGTGTGCTGAGTTTATGGAATGCGTATCGCTACTTGAATACATTATACAAAAGCTATAAGGTGAAAACATATCAAATGTTGACTGATATCATGTGTTTTTTTCAGATATGCTTGATTGTTTTTAATGTCTATCGAGCTATAATGCTTTTTGATGTGCTTGACCACGACCAGGTTATGATCAGTTCCTTAAACGAAATCCAAAATGGACTCAAAACTCATATGTGGAAAAAATGAATCATCAGAAATTGACATGCACCGATCCTACTTGTAGTGAAGTCAGCTGTAACACAGTGGGTCATCATAAAGATGGCAATAAGGATCGTATGGAAGAAACATTTGAAAATCCTGGTATGGCTTTTAGTGAAAGCTTTTTATATTCTTGGCTTTTATCGTTAGGTATGAGTGATGAGGATAGCAAAAAGGTTAAGTCAAAGGATATATTATCTTTGTTGGATAAGCACACAATCACAGATAGCAATACATTTATCTCTTTGGCTGTGGAGTTTGTCAATAACAAAACCCCATGGCTAACCCTTGAGCTAATCGATCGAAATACATCTATCTATAAGACTCTTGATGATATCAATCTTTTTAAGATCTATTTGATAGAAGGTGTGGCTTGCATGGCTATGGATAGTGATGAATCGCCAGTTGATTACCTCAGAGCTGAAAAGTCTTTTAAGATGGCTCATCAAATTTTTAATGATGAATCAGCGCCTATCGTTAATCTTGTGGAACTTTATATTCATCAAAAATCTTTTCAAGAAGCTTTCCTGTGGTTGGATCCAGGACTGAGTGCACATCCTCACAATGTTCGTCTGTGGGGTTTGTATATTGAATATGTTTTTGGATTAGGTATAAAAGAAAAAAAGGATGTTATGGATATGGCTCATAAGATGTGGCGTAGTAAAAATTCATGGGTAGGTTGTTCTTATGTTTTTGATGCTGAAATATCTTTTGAGATGGAAAAAGACCCTCCACCAGATAATCAGAAGATTCAAGAGTTGCAACAAGCTAAACTTAAAGAATTTGATTTATTTTTTGGCGCAGGTGAGTCAGATCAAGAGTTTTTATTAGAATATACAGGAATTATGGGATCATTAGGTGAGTTTTCTAAGATACCTGCCATTATTTGGCAAAAGAAATCATCAGGTGAAAAAATATCATGGAGACTCAATACTCATTTATTGCAGTCACATCTAGCACTAAATCAAATAAGCGAAGCTAAAGCTATATATCAACATTTGAAGTCTGATCCAGATATTTCAGAGCAAAATCAAAAGTATTTAGCTTTAATTATGAAAGGATAGCCTCTATCATATCAATTATGTTTCATTACAGGCTGGCTATTCTAGTATGATTCATTTATAATGTCATTTTTTGAAAAAACAAAGTATATTATCAGAATATATCTCACATACTTACTTAATAACTTCTTATTTTCTCTTATTTTCATTACAGATAACTTAAGTCATGATCTTTTCGCTAGTATGTCACAATAATAGATTATAAACCAAGTTCTTACAATTTTTTACAGACTCTATAGAGATCAAAGATCATTCTATGATCACCTCAAGAACAAAGAAGTTATTGCAAAATAATGTTAATGGGCTTTATTATGGGTCTTTTAAAATACGAAATAAGTTCCAAGGAAGCCAAGTGCTCTTATATGCATCTTAGTCGACTTGAAAAAGCCTTAGGTTTCTTAAGGTGGTAGATATTAAAGTGAGGCTTGAAGAGAGAGTGAAGGTGCATGTATTTCTTTGTGTATGATCTTACTTATGTAAAATGGTATATGAGACAAGCATTTAAACCGAGATTACTTGTTTCACCACTCTTTTGCAAGAAGAAGCATTCGAACAACTCATAATGAAACTTAACCAGAAATCCTAGACAGCAAGTTCTTTGCTCTAATTCTTCAAAACCTTTTTATTATCAATGAGTTACATTTGTTTTTATTATAAACTTTACGAAACTTCTGCAACAACAAAAAGATTTTGCATTAAACGACTGACTATGCTATAGTCGGCCAGTGGATCTTGATGGGGCACTGGATGAAACGATAGTCATCACCCACGCTAAGGTCATATAGCTAAGGCTACATAAGAGACTGGATAAAACTTGTTGATAAAGATTCAAAAGTTAAAATCGACTTTTGGTTTTTGTCATTATAACATGATGTTAGCATCGAAATTAATTAACATAAGGAACAATTAGCCATGAGATACGCTATGTATAATCGAGCAGCATTTTTTAGTCTTAAAAAAATGTTAGGTATATTATTTGTTTTTGTGATTATATCTACAATATTTGTCAATATTTTATATGCTCAGGAACCAACACCAGCTAACTATATTCCACCTCAATGGAGATCTTCTTTTAACTGTGAATATGAAATAAATTCAAAAATTTCAGTTACTGGTATTAAGTTTAAAGCCGGACCTTATGCAACTACAATATTTGCGAAGCGGTCAAGGAATTTTAATAGTTCTTCATCACAAAAAGAAGAAAAATTAACTAAATTTGACATACTTGGTGCTAAGTTTAGCTATCGTCACGTTGAGGGTAAAGCAGATAGCTATACGTTTACTAGTAACGATATTGCTCCTTTTATTATAGAAGGCGGACAGGTCTATCGAGCTAAGAGAGTTCACAACTATTCTGCTGGGGAATCGGTTGTGCGAGATTCTGTCCTTAGAATGAAACGTGGAACGATAGCTAGAAATGCTAGAGATCCTTACGGTGATTTTGATACAGCAAAAAGTTCATCTTTTGCAGACCGGTTATTGTATGTTTCCGGCTTATCATCAAAGCATAATCGCGTCATAGGACATGGCTTACCTCTTTCGATAAAAGAGGACAGTGATGATGGTAGATGGCGATTTAGAAGATGGGATGGTTCAAGATTTGTGATGGATTACGCACTTTTTACTCACCATAACGAGGCTTGTTTAGTGCATTACTTTCCTGAAAACCCTAGTGATATTCAATGGGATGGTAAAGTAAAAGTTGATAAGGTTTGGATACAAGGATATAGAGATGCTGATAACAAGTGGCGGTTTATATTCTTAGTGTTAAATCACACAGACAAAGATGTATTTAATTTTTACCAAGAGCCTTGGTAAGTAAAAAATGTTTTATGCTTTAATTCAAAGCATATTGTGGGTCGATCATTATAAGAATGTTTTGTCTTTATTTATTGTCAAAAAAACATCATTTACGATGTCTTGATTACACATAAGATAAATATATTTATTACTGATAAGGTTAACCGTTTTAAAAACTGTTAATCTTATTTGCGTTGATTTTTTTGTGTAACCTCAATTTGAGTGTTTAATGCCAAAAGTTTTATAGATATTTTAAAATATGTCTTCGTAAATCCAGCTTTGATGTTGTCGAAGACAGCATAGCGACTAACTTCTTTTAAATTTAAATAAGCTTAATGCTTTTTTATAGACTTGAATGAAACCAGATTAATTAGATATTTATTGACAGAAGTTTCACAAAATTTGTGGATTGATAATAGATGTTATTAAGTGTTTTTAGGACATGATAACCTTTAACGGCATGCATTTTTATAAATGATAAAACTTATGGTTATTTAATGTGCATTTTATATTTTTAATAAGCATCTTGTTGTTTAGCTTTTAACGATTTGGGGAAAAGTGAGGAGCAAACTTTTTGCACAGGGTGATCAGTATCATTTAGGTCTTCTGGACTATCGTTTAAGTAAGCCGTATTTATGTCTTTTTTTGTTTTTATTTGTTCTATGGCATCATTTAGATGATTTTTGCAATGTTCTTGATTCTCTAAGCGCACATTGCAGAGATATTTAATACCACAGTAGCGTTGAGAAAAAATAAGTTCTTCGGGATCGTCGTGAAACCAAAGAATACAGTCTAAGAATTGATAATGTTTACTTAAATTATTTTTTGCAAAAAGTTCTGATCGAGATATATCCGTAATCTTGTTTTTTGTTACAATTTTTCTGGTAGGTTCTATTTCTTTCGTTTTGTTACATTGAAGATATTGATAATAGTAGGCAAAGCCTGGTAAAGTTTCTGCGTTAATATTGCGGTGTTGATCTCCTGATTCACCAGTAACTTCCATGGCCTTAACGCCTGAATGGTTAGTCTTTGCTTCTTGGCAGGCAATAGTAATGCATAATATGGCTAAGAAGTGTGCTGTATTATTTAAGGAGTAATAACAGCTCTTGGTTGGTATTTTTTTGTATGCATGATTCATCGTGTTTCTTTTCGTTTAATTGTAAAATAACTGACTACATAAGATGTTCATTTTATTATCGACAATCAAGTTCACTAATTGAATAATCATCACTTTGTCTTGTAGTTACTTTGTGATTGCTACCATCTCTTTCATTGCTATCATTTGGTTCGTCATCTTCTTGCTTTTGGTTTTCTGGTTGTTGTGTTTCTTGAGGTTTGTCTGCTATTTGAATGTCTTCTCCATTATTATCATTTTTTTCTTCTATTGCAGGTGTGTGATCTTGAGGATTATTGTTTGGTTGTTCGATGTCTCTTGTATCATCACCGGTACGTCTATTGCTACTAGGTGGACTTACAGATGGAATAGTGACCTTAGAGTTTGAGCGTGGTGTTTCATCGTCATCATCACTGGGTCGGGTTTTATCAGATCTCCGGTTTTTTTTAATTCGGCTATAACTATAAGCTGGGTCAATAGGTCCATGAGATGTGCTGTATTCTTGATTGTTTTTGGAATACAGGGCTGCTATTATATCATAGCCTTTATTTTCATTTCCAACAATTAATAATGATCCACTAGAACCTTGCTTAATTTCTGTATTTGAAAATACTAGAGATATTCCCCAATGTCTGATAAAAATAGATGATATTCTACCAAATAGCTCTATAGAGCTATTATTATTGCCTGGTTGATTTTTGTTGTAATTGAGTTGTAAATTTTTATAACGATAAGCTTTGTCGTTGTTATCTTTATAGAATGTTAATAAGCGAATTTCGTATTTTTCATATCTGCCACCTAGTTCATATACAGTTACTTTGAAATCATCCTCTTCATCTGCTGTGCCATGATTAATCTCGGCTTCTACGTCTTTGTAAGTTTGCTGCATAATATCTCTAAATGCCAATTTGTGTTGCTTTTCAATTTCTGATTCTGACCTCTCATTCTGTTGTTCGTCATAACTATTTGCTAAGAGTGCTTCTTCGTGAAATGATATAACGGATTTATTCCATGTTGATTGACGTTGAAGATGTTTACCTATATTCAAAGGAAGATATATAATTTCTTTTTTTGAGTTTTGGGTTGTTAAGTGAGATTCTTTCAAGCAGTTATGAGTCGATTTCGAGTTAAGGTAAAATGTGTCTAAATTGATCTTAAAAAATACAACATCATTTGAAAGAAAACAGGCATTAGCATATGTACTTTGAGTATCTTGATGTTCTTGTTTTGATTCATTTATAAAAGCATCAAATCGTTTATAGTTAGAGCTTTCCGCGCTTGTTTGAGAATGCAAAGAAGAGGTGGTACAAGCCTTGCGATCAAAATCTATGTTGAAACTTTTAATATTTTTGACTATATCATCTGAGATTTTGGTGTTTTTTTGAAGCTCTCTAATCATCGAAGTATCATCAGGGTTGGCAATGTTTAAGGTTTTTTCTAACCATATTCTGTCGTGATCAGCCATGTTGATGGATGGATCTTGTCTTTTAAGATCTTGGATTTTTTGATGGAGTTTTATGAGGTAGTCTGAATCCTCAATCTTAAAGGGAACTCTGACGGAATATGCCTTTCTGCCTTCTTGTGTTTGGCATTCTGAGTCAGAGGCAACATTGATGTAGAGAGCAAGTTTACTCTCTTTTTCAGTGTTGTATTGATCTACCATGTTGCGAACACAGTGATATGCCGTTCCGATATATGCACTGAGTTCTCCGTCCTCTTCTTCAAGAGAGACAATGGAGCCACAAGAATTGATGCTAGCTGCGTCATCTGTCCAGGTTATATATGCCCCATAGCTGAACTCATTATAAACACTCAGAGGTACTTCAGCTTCCGCATCGTGATGATCAGTAGCAAGTCTCGTATCACCACAAGGTAATGCTGCGGTGCCTCCTCTCTGAGGACTCAAGCCTGATTCAAGCTGATGCTGATCAAAAGCATCACAAGGTTTATGGGTAGAATAGGATATCTGTTGTGTTTATTGGAAAGATACATCCTCAATAGATATGAAATCATGTGTATACCGTTGATAATATTAAACCTTTCGTCATATCTTGTTAGATTTTAGTCATATCTTAGTCATATCTTGTCATGGCTAAAGACTAGAGTTAGTGAATGGTCTTCTCATAGAAAAGATGAAAACCTCCCAACAACGTCTTTATCGGATTTCGCATTGTGAGACTTAATGAGAGACTCAGCTCACATTGTGTTGATGAATGTCTTTTTACAGTGTGATGTTACCCACAAAAATTTTTTTAAACTCTATGGTTGTATCTGAAGTTTCTCAAGAAGAGCACCTCCTCAGATCTCTCAACCTCTGTTTGTATAACGGATTGAGAGATCGGTTGTTTTTTTTCTAAAAATATGTCCATGTAATTACTGGATAAAAAATGTGCTATATTTGATTTTTTATTTGCAATGTTATGTTTTTGTGTCATATGTATTAGAGCTAACTTATGTTGTCATAAACCAAAGAGATCAAATATGTATGTTGAGGTAGTTCCAAATCATGGATCAGACAAAAAAACGGTCCTTATTCGTCGTTCGTACTGGGAAGATGGCAGAAGTCATAAACAAACTATAGCTAACATCACTAAGTTGCCTAAGAAACATATCCTGCAAATTAAGCGTCTTCTAAAAAATAAAAATGCTACTGTCTTAACAGATAGGCTTGAAGGCATGATGAAAGTGACAAGAACTTTGAGTCACGGGCATGTGGTAGCTGTGAAAGGTTTTATGAATAAACTCAATATCTTGAAAATAATCTGTGATCAGAAATCACAATATCATTCTATTTGTCTAGCAATGATTGCATCTCGGATCGTAGATCCAGAGGCAAAAATGCTTGTGCATGAAGGCTGGCCATGTGATCAACAAGATTCGGCAAACAGTGATAATTCAAGTCACCACTTACCTAAATCCACTCTAGGCATTGAGTTCGGCGTGACAGAATCAAAGGAAGATGATCTGTATAGAGCAATGGACTGGTTGCTTGAGAAGCAAGATGATATTGAGAAAAAATTGGCAAAAAAACATCTGAAAGATCTGAAAGAAGGAGCTCTTGTTCTTAATGATCTCACTTCGGTGTACATGGAAGGAACAACATGTCCTATTTCTTATTATGGGGGCTCTCGTGACAATAAAAAAGAAAAAGGGAAGCTTCAAATCGAATTTGGGTTACTCACAAACCGTGATGGTTGTCCTGTGGCCGTAGAAGTCTTTGAAGGCAATGCCGCTGATCCTTTGACGGTATCTCATCAAATAGATAAATTACGTCATAAATTTGGTCTTAAAAAAATCATCTTTGCCTGCGATCGCGGTATGGTTACGCAAATAAATATTAAGAAAGATTTAAAACCATTTGGTATTGATTGGATATCTGCTCTTAAAAAGTCTTCTTTAACGAAAATTATGGCAACAAGAGAGGAGTCAATGCAGACTTCTCTTTTTGATACACATGATATTTGTGAGGTTGAAAGTGACGAATATCCTGGAATGCGTTTAATCATTTGCCATAACCCCTACCGAGAAGCAACGCGGAGACGGAAACGAGAAGACGCCTTAAATCTTGCTGAAAAGGATCTTTCTGTGGCGCAAGAAGCTACTCAAAGAAAAAAATATGCTCTAAAAGGTCGTCAGAAAATTAAAGAACGTGTTCTCCGTATTTTAAATAGACATCACGTACAGCCTTTCTTTGATATAGAAATTGAAGACAATTTGTTGATTTACACAAGAAACAAAGAAGCTATTTGCGAAGAAAACAATATTGATGGACTTTATGTTATGACAACCAATCTTTCAAAAAAAGAAATGAGTGCCAAGAAAGCTATATCTTCTTATAAAAATCTAGATCGATTTGAAAGAGCATTTAGATCGCTTAAAGAAGTAGATAAAAAAGTTAGAGCAGTAAATCACAGAATTGAAGGAAGGGTAAAGGCGCATGTATTTCTTTGTGTATTAGCTTATTACGTAGAATGGCATATGAAACAAGCACTTAAACCTTTACTTGTTGATGATGAGCTTTTTCCAGAGTATTCAGTTACTACTAAGGAAAAATTTGATTCAGCTAAGCATAAAGCGAGCACTCGTTGTAACCGGGAAGGTTTTCGCTATCACACATTTTCTTCGCTGATAAAAGATTTATCAACAATATCTATGTGCTGGATGAAATGTGCAGGTCATAAATCTTTGATCACATCGATTGCCCGTCCTACACCTTTTCAAAAAACAGTATTTAAACAACTAAAAATTAAACTTAACCATAAATCTTAGACAGCCAGTTTTTATTCCAATACCTCAAAATCCTTTTATAATCAATAATGGATTATATTTGAAGTTGTTCCGACCCATTGGTCCTATCTAAAGGTCCATCATGGAATCTTTACCTTTTCATCTTATCCTCAACCTTAACCTTAGCCTCAACAAGGATCTCTACTGTCTTAAATCTTCTTATTATAATTTCTGTGTTTCCATCCCAATACATGGCTCATAATGAGGCCTTACAGAAAGCTAGCTTTGATTATGACTTAACATATAGCTCATCAGCCGATAGAGCTCATATTAGTGTAGGGACGTTGTAAGAGAGTGCCAGATGAGCTGGTGCTTGTTTGTTAGAGGCAGTGGTGAGATAATGGTGAAGAATCATTGGACAATAGACTTATTGATGAGATACATGTTATAGGAGGGGGTAGGTAGTGGTTATAATGGGGAAAAAAAATAAAGAAAACAAAAACAAAGAAAGCAAAGAAAATAAAAACGAAGAAAACAAAGATGTAGTTACAGATACAGCAGGTCCCATTGAGGGGAAAGCTGCTAAAGGAGATTTTTTGAAAGATGCCCAGGATCGTGTTGGCTCTGATGCAGAAGATGTGAAAACTGTGGAGCCTATCCGGGAGGAATATAGCCGGGAGGAAGACAAAAAGACTTACAAGAAGAAATTTTTTATATCTATGCCACGTTTAGATTCTCACTGGTTTAAGGGATTGCCGAATCGGTTGACTTGGTCTCGAATAGCTTTGATACCTGTGTTTGTTCTGTTAGCTCCTTGGGATAAGTTATTTCTCAATTATTTAGCTGCTTTGGTTTTTGCTGTTGCAGCATTAACAGATTTCTTTGATGGTTACCTTGCTCGCAAGCTTAATGCTTCTTCGCGTTTTGGTGAGATCCTCGATCCTCTTTCTGATAAAGCCTTATTTGTCTCAGCTGCTGTGGTGCTTGCTTCTAGATATCCAGCGTATATCCCTTTGTTTGTGGTACTCGTGGTGAGGGAAGTGATGGTTATGGGGCTGCGTGCTTTAAGTTTAGAGCGTGGTCAGAATATTTCTGTGAGTGGTTTTGGTAAAGTTAAAACAGTATGTCTTGATGTTGCTGTGGTATGTTTGGTTATAGGGCCTAGCTCTGAGACCTTTAAGTGGATGCCCTTAGGGTTTCTTTGTTTGCTTGTGGGAACGGGATTATCTTTGTATTCTGGATGGGGTTATTTTCGTCAGGTACTAAGACATGAAGAGGCCTTAGTGGATGAGGATACTTCTTTTAGACCTTAATGCATCTTTATCACTTAAGTGAATACGATAAAACATCAAACATCACTTGTGTGATGGGAGCTTTTGAGAGTTAAGGATTTATGCTGCATGCAGATACCTTGATTATTGGCTGCGGGCTTGCAGGGCTGATGAGTGCCTTGACTTTATCTCGTAGTCAAAAAGTCATCCTTCTTACCAAATCATCGTTATCGGTATCGAATTCCTATCTTGCTCAAGGTGGAATAGCTGCGGTGATTTCTAAGGAAGATTCTTTTGATCAACATATTCAAGACACACTTAAGGCAGGTGATGGCTTATGTCATGAAGGCATTGTTCGTCAGGTGATTGAAGCTGCTCCTGATGTGATTAGACATCTTGAAGAATTTGGGGTGGTTTTTAGTAAAGAAGAGAGTGGAGATTATCATCTCACTCAAGAGGGTGGTCATAGTTTTAAGCGTGTATTGCATGTGAATGATCGAACAGGGCAAGCTATTGTTTCTCAGCTTATGGCTCAGTTGCGTCAGCATTCTCAGGTTAAGATTCTTGAAAATCATATGGTGGTGGATCTTATCACCACCGATAAAGTCAAACCTTCTTTTAGCAGCAATCGTTGTTTGGGTGGTTATGTGTTGGATCTTGCCAGTGGGCACATGATAACGTGTACGGCTTTACGGACCATATTATGTAGTGGTGGGCATGGGCGTGCGTATTTATATACTTCCAATCCTTCGGTTTCAACCGGTGATGGAGTGGCCATGGCATGGCGAGCGGGTGCTAAGGTGGCTAATCTTGAGTTTATGCAGTTTCATCCCACATGTTTCTATCACACTCAAAAAAAAGACATGCTCATTAGCGAGGCTTTGAGGGGGGAAGGGGCTGTGTTGGTGAATCGTCGTGGAGAGGATTTCACCCGCACCTATCATCCACTAGCTTCTCTTGCACCTCGTGATGTGGTTTCTCGTGCTATATACAATGATCTTAAGCAATCGGGAGATAGTTATGTTGAGTTGGATATATCAGGAGTGAGTAAGGATAAATTTTATGATCAATTCCAAAATATTCGTCAAACATGTCACAAGTGGGGTGTTGATGTGATGGCAGGTGACGCCATTCCTGTAGTTCCTTGTGCTCACTATAGTTGTGGTGGGGTTGTGGTTAATGATTATGGCCAAACCTCCTTGAGGGGGCTTTATGCGGTTGGTGAAGTAGCATGTACTGGTTTGCATGGTGGTAATAGGTTGGCATCGAATTCTTTGCTTGAGGTGGTGTATTTCAGCAAAAGAGTGTGTGAGGATCTTTTAAAAACCTCAGGGGTTTCTACTGGGGGTAGTATGCATCTTTCTATTCCGTCATGGGATTACGGACATGCCATTGCGGTAGATGAGTTAGGGGTTTTGAATCATACTTGGGATGAAATCCGTCGTATTATGTGGAACTATGTGGGTATTGTTCGTACTACAAAACGTTTGAAACGAGCTCTGGCAAAAATCTCTGCCATCCGTACTGAGCTTGATGAATATTACTGGGAGAATCATCCATCGGGACATCTCCTTGAGGTGAGAAATTTAGCTCTTGTAGCTTACCTCACTATACGATCTGCACTGAAGCGCAAGGAATCGCGAGGCTGTCATTATACAGCCGATTATGATCAACCGGCAGCTGTGGCCAAGGATACTATTCTTTAAGCTTAAGCTTAAGCTTAAAGGTATATGCTGTATGTACTGAGTTCAGATATGAGGTGTATCTGCTAGTTTTGTATGCAAAACCTCTGCTGTTAGGAGGCTTTGCGTTTATCGAGGCCGTATTTGGTGATTTTGTTTAAAAGTTGTTTGTGGTCGATAGCAAGATATTTAGCTAATCGTGAGGTATTCCACTGGGTTTCTTGAAGTCCGGTTAGAAGAAGTTGTTTTTCGGCTTTTTGGAAATGTGTGGTGAAGTTGGATTTTTTCTTGGTGCTAGTAAGTTTGATGGTGTTGCTCTGACTCTGAAAATCTCGTATGCGTGTTGATAATAGAGAA
>Ga0209021_1003260_pt1 | contig 13199 bp, 9 predicted proteins | sample PinacodermFT_FD_187299 | JGI IMG/M metagenome (GOLD analysis project Ga0209021, IMG submission 187299) | Host-associated microbial community of the marine sponge Aplysina aerophoba from Gulf of Piran - sponge pinacoderm, lysed by freeze-thaw... | ecosystem: Host-associated > Porifera > Sponge >... | reverse complement strand
GACAGGAGTCGACCCGAGCCCGACCGAACGCCCGCGGGGAGCGACCAGTGACCGATCCCACCCTCATCGCCAGCAGCGACGCCGCCGGGCAGAGTGCCCCAGTAGCCGACCCCACCCTCACCCCCCGCAACGACATCACCGGACACCTCAGCGGGCTCGGACAAAATGCCCCAGTAACCAACCCCGCTGTCATTTCAGGTAGCGGCGCCGTCGACGGCACCTCGGCGGTGTCGCTGTGCGGGTGTGGGGGTGTGGGCGCGTCGGGCGCCGGCGAGGATCCGGAGGTTTGGTTGTCGGCGGTGTTGGGTGTGTTGCGTGAGGGGTTGGGCTCGTTGGGTGGTGATCGTCTCGATGAGCGGCTGGGTTTGGTGGGGCGTGTGGAGTCCGCGGCGGCGGCGTTGCGCGCCGAGACCGTCGCCGCGATCGCCGGGCGGCGCGGCGAGGCGGAGGCGGCGGTGGCGGTGCGGGACCGGTTGCGGGAATCCCGCGGCAAGGCGAAGCGGGACGTGTTGTTGGCGGGGCGCCTGGAGTGGTTGCCCGACACGGTGGAGGCTCTCGCCGGCGGGGCGATCACCGCGCGGCAGGCGCAGCTGATCGCCGAGGCCGCCGAGGAGGCCACCATCGACGAAAAGGAACTACTCGCGGCTGCGGCGGATCAGCCGGCGGATCGTTTCGGGCGCACGGTGCGCGATCACCTCAACGAGCGCACCGCCGGGGAGGGCCTCGAGGAGCGGCGGCGCCGCCAGCGAGAGCGCCGCGAGTTCTCCATCCGCCAACAGAGCGACGGCATGTTCCGCCTCAGCGGCTGGTTGGATCCCCTCGCCGGCGCCCGGGTGCAGACCGCGCTCGGCGCCGAGTATCGCCGGCTCCTCAAGGCCGAGGACCCCAAGAACCCGAAGAACCCGACGAATCCGAAGAAGCGCGCCACGACACCGCAGCTCTACGCGGACGCGCTCGAGTCGCTGGCTACTCGGCGCGGCAAGGGCAAGGCGCCGCGGACGAGCCTGGTCGTCGTGGCCGACTACGACTTCGTGGCGAACCAACTCGCGAACCCGCGCCTGTACGACGGCACACCCCTGGCCGCAGACGAGTTCGTCAAGATCGCCCTCGAGGCCGACATCCTGCCCGCCCTGTTCGACACCGACGGCCAACCACTCTGGTTGGGTCGCGCCGTGCGCGACGCCACCGACGCGCAACGCATCGCCCTCGCGGTGCGCGACAAAGGCTGCATCGGCTGCGGCGCCCCGAACAGCTACTGCGAACCCCACCACATCCGCAACTGGAAAGACGGCGGCCCCACCGACCTCGACAACCTCTGCCTGCTCTGCGGGCACTGCCACCACAAGGAAATCCACTCCAAACGCGGCGCCGAAATCACCCGCGGACCCCGCGGCAAACTCACCATGCAATACCTCGACCGCAAACCCCAACACATACCCCTCCGACGCTGAACACCCCACGCGACTGGCTGCGGTCGAGGAGGGCTGCACCGCGAACCCGGGCAGGTGCCCGTACGATGCTGAACACCCCAACCCCGGCGACGGCGCCCCGACCGGGGACTCCAAGAGCACGGACCTGTCCTGGACATGTACGCCTGGGATATTGAACATCCCGACGGCGCCCCGACCGGGGACTCCAAGAGCGCGGACCTGTCCCCAACACCGACCCCTCCGCCGCCGAACACCCCAACCCGGAATCCTCGCCGCGATGGACGATCGCGACGATCCGCCGAACACCAACCCCGGCGACGGCGCCCCGACCGGGGACTCCAAGAGCACGGACCAGTCCCCAACACCGACCCCTCCGCCGCCGAACACCCCAACCGGGAATCCTCGCCGCGATGGACGATCGCGGCGATCCGCCGAACACCCCAACTCCGCCGCCGAACACCGACCCCGGCGCTTCAGCAGTCGGGCCTGGACAGCCGCGCGCTCGTTGTTGACTCCGCCGGCGACCGCGTGAGCGGTGGGGCGAACTTCAAGCTGCGTTTCGACGAGTTGTCCGACGGCCACCGGGCGCTGGTCGTGCTCGACGCGCTGCTCGACCCCCGCCAGGACGCCGCCGGCGTGACCCTGTTCCTCGACGAGCCCCACAACTTCCTGGCACTGACCGAGATCCAGCCGTGGCTTCTCGAACTCGTAGACCTCTGCGACGAGTCGTCCTCTCAAGCGGTCGTCTGCTCGCACCACCCCGAACTCATCGACTACCTCGGACCGGACCGGGGCGTGCTGTTCGTTCGCGAGTCCTCAACCGCCGTCAGTGCACGGCCTCTTGAGGCTCTCGCAGCCAACGACGGCCTCAAACTCTCCGAGCAACTGGCGCGCGGCTGGGACGCGTGAGCCGCAACGTCCGGATCACCCCGCTCTGCGAGGACGCGCCCCTTGCATCGCGGGTCGTGGCCCATCAGCCCGCCGCAACGTCCGGATCACCCTGCTGGCGAGGACCCAGAGCACGTTACCTTCACTAAGAAGCTCCTTCAGACACTGGGCCGGCAGCTGCGCGACTTCCGCTTCGAGCGGTCGCCGTCGAGCCGAGAATCGGCCGAGCGATTCGTGCGCGAGCATTCGATCGTGCCGCAGATGTGCGACGGCTGTGGGGTCGAGCCGAGAATCGGCCGAGCGATTCGTGCGGGAGCGTTTCCCGATCGAACTCCGGGGTCTGCGATCCAAGCGCGGCGAGAAGGCGTACCTGGTCATCATGATCGACGGCGACGACAAGAGCGTTGCCGGTCGCCGAGCCTCGCTCAACGCCGCCTGCGCCTCGATCGTGCCGACCCGGCGGCACATGCCGTGCGGGCACTGTGGATCACCGAGGCGACCGAGCCGCCTGCGCCGCGGTCGTGCCGGCCCGGCGGCACATGGGCCTCATCGCAACCGATTTCGCTCGGCTTGGATCCACTGAGTTGGTACGGTTCGGTCGCAGTGTCGGTTGGTTCGACGAGTCGGACAGGGGTGTTGACGTGAGCGATTTCAGGTGCACGGCGACCGGTTGGTCGCGAGGCCGTCCGTGCTGAGTGTTGTTGCCTTCGGGGCCGTTTGTGAGATGCCCGACGAGGATCGGTACGGCCAGGTCGTCCCGACGGTCTATTTCAACTCCCCGCCGGCGCCGGAAAGAGCAGAGCCTCCCGACGAGACTGCGGCTCCCGACCCGGACACTGCCCAGACCCATCGGGGGCGGTTCCGTGGGCGGTCTGAGGGGTACTTCACCACGGTGGACCAAGCGCCGCGCTGGCAGCGCAGCGTGGAGGCGTACCGGCAGCGACGGCGACGAAGGACACACGCCGGCGTCGGCTTCACCGAGTTCGCCGACTTGAGCGACGGTCGGCGCGTCATCATGCGAGACGACCGTGGTATCAGTTGGACCCGCCTCTACATCATCGGGAACGACCGTGGTTCCGGCTCGAGTCGGAGGAACTTGCCGGATCCCTGGCACGGCGTAACACGGGAGAGCCTGACCGACGAGGTGCGCGAGTACTTGCTGGCGGAGGAAGAGGACTGTTGCCCGATCTCGCCCGAATCGGTCGTTGAGCACGTCCGACGCTCCTATGACCTGCAGGTCGACGCGGCATCGGTTCAAGCCGCACTGCAGTTGCCGCGGCGGATCGAGTTCGGCACTCGCCTTCTGGACGAACTGTCACGGCACGAACCACCGGCGGGGCCGTCGTCCGGTCCGGCGACACGAGGGTGACCTCACGATCGCGCTGGCATCCCGCTATCCCGGCGCACGACCATCCGCAACCGGCACACGACCATCCGGCTGCTGAGCCTCGGCAACGGGCGGCTCGCCAGTGGTGGTGATTCGAGTCAGATTGGAGGCCGGAACCCGCCAGGTACGGTGCTTCACGCAGGGGTCCGCTCGCGGCGTTCGGCTGCCGCGCGGGCGAGCAACTCAGCTGCGTGCTCGCGGGCCGACCCGCTGTGCGGTGAACCCGAGAGCATGCGAGCAAGCTCCACCAGTCTCCCGTCTACGTCGAGCGACTGCGCCGTGAGTCGTGCCGCGGTGCCGTCGTCGATCTTCTGCAGGCTCACATGGGCGTCGGCGTAGGCGGCCACCTGTGCCAGGTGGGTCACCACGAGTGTCTGGCGATTCGCTGCCAGCCTGGCGAGAGCGCACCCCACCGCGATGCCCGCCTCGCCGCCGATCCCGGCATCGACCTCGTCCAAGAGGACCGTGGGCGGGGAGGTCGTCAGCACCACGTGGAGGGCCAGCATTGCCCTGGACAGCTCCCCGCCGGAGGCCACCTGTGCCAGCGGAGCCGGGGTGACGCCTGAGTTCACAGCCAGCAGATAGTCGACGTCGTCACCGGGGTCAACGCCGACGCGCAGGTGCAACCCGGCGTTGGGCATCGCCAACTGTCTCAGCTCTGCGGTCACGGCCTCCGCCAGGGAGGGTGCAGCACGACGCCGGCACTCCCCCAGCCGGGCGGCCTCAACACGCTCGGCCTCCCTTGCGGCCTCCAGTTCGGCACTCAGCCGGGCGGCGACCCCTTCGGCGTCACGCAACTCAGCCAGCCGGCGGTGCGCCTCATCACGGAAAGCCATCACGTCCGCCAGGGTCGCCCCGTAGCGCTGGCGCAGACCGGCGATGACGCCGCGACGCTCGATCACCTCGGCCAGCCGGGCCGGATCCTCCCGGATCTCATCGCCCAGTCTGCGCAACCCGGTCGCGACGTCGCCGGCCTCCTCGGCCAGGTGGCGAAGTCTGCCGGCCTCCTCGGCCAGCGGCTCGAAGGGATCGAGTTGGCTGAGAGCCTCGCCCAGCGCCTCGCCGGCGGGGCCGTCAGGACTCAACAGGTAGGCGGCGCCGGCGGCCGCCTGGCGGATCGCCGCTGCCTCGCTCAGCAGCCGTTCGGTGGCCTCGAGGTGCTCCTCCTCGTCAGGGTCGCTGAGCCCGGCGGCGTCCAGCGTCGCCACCTGATGCTCCAGGACATCCAATTCCCGGGCACGGGCCCTCTCATCGCCACCGAGAGCGTCCAGGCGCTCACTCAGCTCGGCGCAGCGCCGGCGGGCTTCGGCCAGCGGGACCGTGTCGACGCCGGCGAACCGGTCGAGGGCGCCGCGTCGCACCGCGGGGCGCAACAGGGCCTGATGGTTGTGCTGGCCGCAGATGTCCACCCTGGCGCCGACGGTTTCCGCCAGGGCGCTCAGTGGAGCCAGGCGCCCGTCGAGGTAGGCGCGGGCGCGGCCGCCGGCGGGGACCACCCGGCGTACCACCAGTTCCTTGCCGCCGTCGTCGACGAAGCGCCCCTCCACCTCGGCCTCCGAAGCGCCGGAGCGGACCAGCCCCGGATGGGCGCGGCCACCGGCCAGCAGGCCGACGGCTTGGGTCAGCAGTGTCTTGCCGGCACCGGTCTCACCTGTGAGCACCGTCATCCCGCCCCCGAATTGGAGAGCGACCTCGTCGATCAGCACCATGTTGCGGACAACGAGGTCTGTCAGCACGCCGGGCCCCCGGTTCGGGTTGCGCGTCTCTGCGTGTCCTGCACGTGATCTCCCCGCGGTCTCCTGCGGCGCCGGCGGCGATCCCGCAGCGGCGTCTCAGCGGTTCCCGAGGCCGAACTTGGCCTTCAGGATGTCATCGAAGTGACGGCGGCCGAAGCTCACCAAGCGGGCCGGACGGTCCGAGGCAGTGCACTCCACTGTGCCGCCGGGGTGCAGAACCCGGCAAACGTCGCCGTCGATCGACAGCGCCGCAGGATGCTCGGACTCCACCTCGATACGAACGGTCGTGTCCGGCGGCAGCACCAGCGAGCGATCGAATAGCGAGTGCGGCGACACGGGCGTCACGACGAGCGCCTGATGCGTGGGGGCCAGGATAGGCCCGCGCACGCTCAGCGAGTACGCCGTGGAACCGGTGGGAGATGCCACGATGAGGCCGTCGGCGCGGTACGCGGTGAACTGGCGGCCATCCACGCTGAGGCCGAGCCGGACGCTGCGTCCCCGGTCGAGCTTCTCGACAACGGCTTCGTTGAGAGCGCCCAGCGGCGCCCCGGTCTCCTCGCCGCCCGCGGTACGCACCCGCACCCCCAAGCGCATGCGCTCGACGATGCCGAAGTCCCCGGCCAACCAGCGCTCGATCGCCGAACGGGCGTCGCCGGGCTCCACCTCGGCCAGGTAGGCGAGCTGCCCGAAGTTGACTCCCAGCACCGCCACCCCGGCGTCGGCCGCCAGGCGCACCGCTCGCAGGATGCTTCCGTCGCCGCCGAGGCTCACAACCAAGTCCGCTTCAGCGACATCGGCGTCCGCGCAGGCCAGAGCCGGCAGGTCGGCCGACTGGGCGTCGGGGCCCGGCAGCCCCACGTCGTGGCCCGCGCTCGCCAGCCACTCGGCCAACTCCTGCGCCAGCAGGCGCGCCGGGGGGCGCCGCGGATGCACGACCATGGCGAAACGAGCCATGCGCTCAGACTACGAGACTGCCGAGCAATGCTGCGGACCGCCTGTCCGTGGTTCCGGTCCCTGCCCGCCCCACCTGCCACAGGCCGGAACGCCGCCGCAGTGGACCCCTCAGGACATCCCGTCAGCGGCACGCTCGCCGGCCACTCCGACCGCCACCTCCAGAGCGGTGACGAAGGCCTCGGGCAGCGCCGCCCCGAACTCCCTCGCCGCGGCGCCCTCTCCCTGCGCCGGCTTGCGGCAATGCAGGAAGAACTCACTGTTGCCCTCGGCACCGGGCGGGTCGGCCAGCACGACGGCCCGCGGCAGCAGTCCTTCCACCGCGGCACACTGCGCCACCTCGGTGAGCGTGCGCCGCCACACCTCCGGGGAACGGATCACGCCGCGACCGGCGGACGCCTCGCGCCGGCCGGCCTCGAATTGCGGCTTCACAAGCGCCAGCAGGTCCCCGCCGGGCACGACGAGGGCGGCCAACTGCTCCATTACCACGCGCAGGCCGATGAACGACAGGTCGACGGACACCAGGCCGGCCGGCCCACCGGCGTCACCGGGCTGCACGTGGCGGACGTTGACGCCCTCCAGGTTGCGCACCCGCTGGTCGGACCGCAGCCGCTCGTGCAGTTGCGCCCGGCCCACGTCGACGGCCACCACGCTCGCAGCGCCCCGCTGCAACAGGCAGTCGGTGAACCCGCCGGTGGAGGCCCCCACGTCGATGCAGCGCTCTCCGGTCGCATCGAGGCCCAGCACATCCAGCGCGCCGTCGAGCTTCTCCCCACCCCGGCTCACGAAGCGCGCCCGGCGCAGCACCTCGAGGGCGTCGCCGGGGAGGACCGCACGGGCTGCCCGCTCGGCCACCGCCCCGTTGACGATCACCGCCCGTTGCTCGATGAGCCGGCGCGCCGCTTCCCGGCTGGCGACGAGTTGGCGGCGCACCAACTCGGTGTCGAGTCGGCGACGCCTGGCGGAGTTCATCGCGCTGACCCGTTGCACACGACGCTGCCCGGCCGCCCGCCGTACCTGCAGGAAGGAGCCGCTGGGCAGTGGATCCCGGCCTCCGCCGGCATGACGGATCGCAGGCCGATCGGCACTAGCCGGCCGTCTCCCCGAACAGGGCGTCGACCACGCCGGCCAGGTCCTCCGCCACGAACGCGGGCTCGGGTCGAACCGGCAACTCGTGTGGTCCGGTCACTCCACTGAGCACCAGGGCGAACTCGAATCCCAGCGCTTCGGCCAGCAGACCGTCGCTGTCGGGCCGGTCGCCGATCACCAAGCCCGGTCCGGGGCCGAGCCGAGCCCGTACGCACGACACCGTGGCCCCATGCGGCTTGCCGGCCAGAGTGGGCTCGGTCTCGGCCGCCGCCGCCACCGCCGCCAGGATGGCGCCGCCGCCCGCCTCCAAGCCAGTGGGCGTCGGATAGGTGGGATCGTGATTCGTGCCGATCAGCCGGGCACCCGCCCGTACCGCCCGCATGGCCCGGCCGCAGGCGGCGTAGTCGAAACTCGGATCCATCCCGACGACGACGGCGTCAACGGCGGGCTCCGCGGCCGCGATCCCGCCGGCCGAGTTGGGTACCACGGCGCCCCCGGCCTCCTGCACCGCCTCCACGATGCCTTCGCCGCCGCACACCAGCACCCGCTCGCCGGGCGACACCAGCGACGCCGCCGCCACCGCCGACGTGACGACCTCCACCGGCGGCCGCACACCGGAACACGTCAGCTTGTCCTGCTGCTCCCCCACCGTGAGCCGCGACATGTTCGTCACGAACACCACGTTGCACCCCGCCGCCGCCAACCGGTTGGCACCAGCGGCCGCGCCCTCGATGGCGTCGCTCCCCAGCCACATGACCCCGTCCAGATCGATGACGAAGTTGCGCACACCGCTCATGCTCTCACCCCGTCAGGACCCGCACGAGGGAACACCCGGAAACCGGTAGGGAACCCACAAGACTCGCGTCGACCGGAGACGGGCCGCGACGAGAAGAGGCAGCGACGTCGGGGGAGGGCGCCGGCGCGATTTCGCCGGACGCGCCGCCGTAGCGCCCCCGGCACACCCATCCGGGAGGTCCGTCAGGCGACCTCCCAGGTGGCTCGGGAGCGCAGCAGGGCGTGCAGGTCGCCGGGGCCGCTTCGATCCTGGGCGAACGCCAACTGCCGGGAGACCTGCGACGCATACTCCGGCCCCTCGACAGCCCGGTACACGCCGATGGGGGTGGGCATGAAGGGCCCCGATGACAGACGCGAGAGGGCGAACGCCGGCGACGGGGTCTCGGCGCGCTCGTCGTGGATCAGCAGGTTCTCCTCCCCCACGTCGGCCACCTCGACGATCTGCAACTCACCGCTGCGACTCATCATCACGCCACGCTCACCGTCGGCTCCGAAGCGGATCGGCTCGCCGTGCTGGAGCGTGATGAGCATGGAGGGGCGCTTGTCCTTCTTGGTGATCTCGGCGAACGCCCCGTCGTTGAACACGTTGCAGTTCTGGTAGACCTCCACGAAGGCGGCCCCGGGGTGCTCATGGGCCCGCCGGAACATCTCCTGCATGTGGTTGCGGTCCATGTCATGGGTGCGGGCCACGAAGGTGGCCTCGGCACCCAGCGCCACGCTGAGGGGGTTGAGCGGCTCGTCCACCGACCCCAAGGGGGTGGACTTGGTGATCTTGCCGATCTCGCTGGTCGGCGAGTACTGGCCCTTGGTGAGCCCGTAGATCTGATTGTTGAACAGCAGGATCTTGATGTTGACGTTGCGGCGCAGGGCGTGCAGCAGGTGATTCCCGCCGATCGACAGGATGTCGCCGTCGCCGCCGACAACCCACACGTCGAGGTCGGGGCGGCAGGTCGCCAACCCGGTGGCCAGGGCCGGGCCACGCCCGTGAATGCCGTGCATGCCGTAGGTCTTCATGTAGTAGGGGAAACGGGCGGCGCAGCCGATGCCCGACACGAAGACCGTGTTCTCGGGCCGGACGCCCAGCTGTGGCATCAGCAGTTGCATCGCCGACAGGATGGAGTAGTCGCCGCAGCCGGGGCACCAGCGGGGTTCCTGGTCGCTGGTCCAGTCGGCTTTGGTCGTGGTCGGGCCGGTGGACATGTCAGTCGTCATCGACGGCTCCTGTAATGGCGGCGGCGATCTCGCCGGCCGTGAACGGCACACCCTCCACCTTGGTGATCGACTTCACGTCGATGAGGTAGCGGGATCGGACGATGGCGGCCAGCTGTCCCAGGTTCATCTCCGGGACCAGCACGGTGCGGTACCGGCCCAGCAGGTCACCCAGGTCGGCATGCAGCGGATTGAGGTGTGTGAGGTGCAGGTGGTCGACGGCGATGCCACCGGGACGCACCCGCCGCACCGCGCTGGTCACCGCGCCCCACACCGACCCCCACGACAGCACGGCCACCTCCGCCGGGCCGGCGCTGTCGACCATCGTCGGGGCGATGTCGTTGGCGATGCCGTCCACCTTGGCGGCCCGCAACTCGGTCATGAGGCGGTGGTTGGCGGGCGTGTAGGAGATGTTGCCCGTCACGTCCTCCTTCTCGATCCCGCCGACGCGGTGCATGAGATCGGGTGTGCCGGGGACCGCCCACGGGCGGGCCAGCGTCTGGGGGTCGCGCTTGTAGGGCCGGAAGACCGGGTTGCCGTCGGAGTCGGTGTCGTTGAAACCGGTGGTGAAGTCGACGCTGATGTCGGGCAGGTCGTCGAGGTCGGGCAGGCGCCACGGCTCGGACCCGTTGGCCAGGTAGCCGTCGGAGAGCAGGATCACCGGGGTGCGGTACTTGAGGGCGATCCGGACCGCCTCGATGGCGGCGAAGAAGCACTGCGACGGGCTGTAGGCAGCGACCACCGGCAGCGGGGCCTCGCCGTGGCGGCCGTACAGGGCCAGGTTGAGGTCCGAGGCCTCGGTCTTGGTGGGCAGACCCGTGGAGGGGCCGCCCCGCTGGATGTCGATCACCAGGAGCGGCAGCTCGATGCTGAGCGCCAGGCCGATCGTCTCGGCCTTCAGTGCCAATCCCGGGCCGCTGGTGGTGGTCACCCCGATGTGGCCCCCGAAGGCTGCCCCCACCGCCGCGCAGACCGCCGCGATCTCGTCCTCGGCCTGGAAGGTGCGCACGCCGAAGTTCTTGCGCCCCGAGAGCTCGTGCAGCACGTCGGATGCCGGCGTGATGGGGTACGACGCCAAGAACAGCGGCAGCTTGGCCTGCTGGGCGGCTGCGATGAGCCCCCACGACAGCGCCGTGTTGCCGTTGATGCTGGTGTAGGTGCCGGGCTCCAGCTCGGCGGGACGCACCTTGTAGGTGGAGTGGAACATCTCGGCGGTCTCACCGAAGGCATGACCCGCCTTGAAGGCGGCCGTGTTGGCGGCCACCACCAGGGGGCGCGTGCCGAACTTCTCGTCGATCCACTCGAGGGTGGGCTGGGTCGGCCGGTCGAACAGCCAGCTCACCACCCCGAGGGCGAAGAAGTTCTTGCTGCGCTCGGCGTCCCGCGGCTTCACGCCGAGGTCCTTGCAGACCTGCTTGGTGAGGCTCGTCATGGGCACCAGGTAGGTGGCGTAGTGGTCGAGGGTGCCGTCGGTGAGCGGGTCGTCGGTGTAACCGGCCTTGTCGAGGTTGCGCTCCTCGAAGGCATCGGAGTTGATGATCACCGTGCCGCCCACTTCCAGGCGGTCCAGCTCGCTGCGCAGCGCCGCCGGGTTCATGGCCACGAGCACCGTGGGGGCGTCGCCGGGCGTGGTGACGGTCTCGCTGGCCACCTGTACCTGGAAGGCCGAGACGCCGTGGATGGTGCCCGCCGGCGCCCTGATCTCGGCGGGGAAGTCCGGAAGCGTGGCGAGGTCGTTGCCGAAGAGGGCGCTGGCGCTGGTGAAGCGGTCACCGGTGAGCTGCATGCCGTCGCCGGAGTCCCCTGCGAAGCGGATCACCAGCCGCTCGAGATCTTCGACGGGACGAGACGCCGGTTGTTGGGTGGCAGTGTCAGTCACGTGCGTTCCCTCGGTCTTTCGATCCTTGTCGGTCGGTCGCTACAGGCGCGGCATTGCGCGCGGCGACCAGCCGGAAGTGCAATCTAGTACCGCCCCGGCGAGCCGGGAGCCGGACATGGGCCGGCTGGGTCGACGCGGGGTGTGACTTTGTTCACACGGCCGGTTGCGGGCAGGTTGCACCGACGTCACGTTACGGGACGGTGCACCCCAGCTGAGGTATTTCGGGGGCGCTGGGACGGTCGCCGGAGGGCGCTTTGCCGGGGGACTCAGGCCACCCCGATCGAGGCGTCGAGGTAGACGTCCTGGATGGCGCCGAGCAGTTCGACGCCGTCGGCCATCGGGCGCTGGAAGGCCTTGCGCCCGCTGATGAGGCCGGTGCCGCCGGCCCGCTTGTTGATGACCGCGGTGCGCACCGCCTCGGCGAGGTCGTCGGTCCCCGAGCTGGCGCCGCCGGAGTTGATGAGCCCCATCCGGCCCATGTAGCAGTTGGCCACCTGCCAGCGGGTGAGGTCGATGGGGTGGTCGGAGGTGAGGTCGCTGTACACCAGCGGGCTGGTGCGGCCGAAGCCGACCGCCGCGTAGCCGCCGTTGTTCTCGGGCAGCTTCTGCTTGATGATGTCGGCACCGATGGTGACGCCGAGGTGGTTGGCCTGACCGGTGAGGTCGGCCGCGCCGTGGTAGTCGACGCCGTCCACTTTGAAGGCGTTGCTGCGCAGGTAGCACCACAGCACGCAGAACATGCCGAGGCGGTGCGCCTCCTCGAACGCCTCGCTGACCTCGACGATCTGCCGGCGCGACTCGGGCGACCCGAAGTAGATGGTGGCTCCCACGCCGGCGGCACCGAGCTCGAAGGCCCGCTGGACGGTGCCGAATCCCACCTGGTCATAGCTGTTGGGGTGGCTCAGCAACTCGTTGTGGTTCAGCTTCACGATGAACGGGATGTGGTGCGCCCAGCGGCGGGCGACAGCGCCGAGCACGCCGAAGGTGGACGCCACGGCGTTGCAGCCGCCGTCGACGGCGAGACGCACGATGTTCTCGGGGTCGAAGTAGGCCGGGTTGGGGGCGAAGCTGGCGGCACCGGAATGCTCGACGCCCTGGTCGACCGGCAGGATCGACACGTAGCCCGTGCCGGCGAGGCGGCCGTGATCGAACAGTGCCTGCAGGTTGCGCAGCACCTGCGGCGAGCGGTCGGTCGCGGTGGCGACCCGGTCCACGAAGTCGGGGCCGGGCAGGTGCAGGTCCTCAGCGGGGATGGCTTTGGCGGTGTGGCCGAGCAGGAAGTCGGCGTCGTCGCCCAACAGAGCTGCAACGTCTCGCATCGAGCGGCTCCTGTGTTGTTCGATGGGTGGGTTGACGGGGCCTGCGGGCCGGCGGCGCCCCTCGCTGCGACGTTACCCCGGCGACGGCGCTCGGTGACGCCAATCCCGCTCAGGCGGAGAGGTCTGCCAACCGGTCGCCGGTGTCGGCGTAGTCGGGGGCGTTTCGGTCGATCCAGGCGAACAGTCGCCGGGCCGCCGGCTGGTCACCGCCACGGTCGTAGAGGTCGGCGAGGGCGTAGGCCCGGCGCAGGTGGAACTCCTGGGGGTTCTTTGGCGCCCGCCAGCCGTCAGCCAGCAGCGCCACCGCCTCGGCCAGCTTGCCCCGATCGGCGAGCGCCCCGGCGGCCACGATTCGGCCCTCGGTCACCAACTCCGCCGACGGGCTCTCGTGGCGTAGCTCGTCCCAGAGATCCTCCACCTTGTCCCAGCGCTGCAGCGCCCGGTAGCAGTCGGCCAGGACCGGCGCCTGCTCGCTGCTTCGGGTGAGTGCGGCGAAGGCCTCCAACTGGCGGGCCG
>Ga0209021_1003255_pt1 | contig 13209 bp, 12 predicted proteins | sample PinacodermFT_FD_187299 | JGI IMG/M metagenome (GOLD analysis project Ga0209021, IMG submission 187299) | Host-associated microbial community of the marine sponge Aplysina aerophoba from Gulf of Piran - sponge pinacoderm, lysed by freeze-thaw... | ecosystem: Host-associated > Porifera > Sponge >... | reverse complement strand
CCCGCTTGCAAAAGCTACGTTCCTCATATTATCTTCATTCACTGTCAGATCTCCCCTCCCTCCATCCACGCCACACACCCATGGGAGATCTCCTCCCAACTGCACCAGCTTCGGATCAGGATTGTTCATGGGCTTCATGGGCGCTTGTGGTCAAGGAAAGTACCCGGCAAGCGTAAGCCGGGGTTGCTCCCTCGTCAAGCTTTTTTCGGGGCTTATCCAGGGTGGCGCCACTCATTCAACTGGAAAGTACCCCGGACCCATGAACACCGGCACGAGACGGGGTTGACTTGCTTGCCTTGAAGGGACAGCGCCTTGGAACGTATTGCAACGACCGTTCCCCGCACACGCGAGGATGGACCGCTTTCCGTCCAGGATCTAGACTCCCACTTGATGTGTTCCCCGCACACGCGGGGATGGACCGCCATCAGTCGAGTTGAGCCCCGATGCGCAGCCCCTATCGCGCCATTCTGCCCCGACAGCGCCTGCCCCACTGGCTGCAACGTCCCCTGGGCACTGCGTCCCGGTTGGCCCGGGTGCAGGAACAGGTCCGCAGCCTTCGCCTCAACACCATTTGTGAGCAGGGGCGCTGTCCCAACCGGGGAGAGTGTTATGCCGCGGGAACCGCCACGTTTCTTCTGGGGGGATCCGTTTGCACCCGCAGTTGTGCGTTTTGCCAGGTCCACCAGGGCCAGGCGCCCCAGCCTCGCGATGCAAGGGAAGCGGAGCGGGTGGCGGAGGCGGTGGCCAATCTGGGATTGCGTTACGTGGTGCTCACGGCAGTGGCGCGGGATGATCAGCCGGATCACGGCGCGGGCCTGTTTGTGGAGACCATGGCAGCCATCCGCCGTCACGACGCCACCGTGGCCATCGAGGTGCTGACCCCTGATTTCTGGGGTGGGCGCCGGGAGATCATGGCTGCCCACAAGGCCCAGCGCCAGCGGTTGACCATGGTGCTGGCGGCCCGGCCGGTGTGTTTCAACCACAATCTGGAAACCGTGGAACGCCTCCAACGCCAAGTGCGGCGCGGCGCTCGATACGACCGCTCCCTGGGGCTTCTGGCTCTGAGCAAACAACTGGCCCCGGAGATTCCCACCAAATCCGGCTTGATGCTGGGGCTTGGCGAGAGCGAAGCGGAGGTGCTGGCCACCCTCCGGGATCTGCGCCGTGTGAACTGTGATCGCCTCACCATGGGCCAGTACATGCGCCCCTCCCTGGATCAACTCCCCGTGGAGCGCTACTGGACGCCGGCAGAGTTTCAGCGCCTGGGTCAAGCCGCCCGGGCCATGGGTTTTCGTCAGGTGCGCAGTGGCCCCCTGGTGCGCAGCAGCTACCATGCCCACAGCAGTGAGCCGTAGGCCTTAAGAGGCCTCCCCATGGGGTTGCCGCCAGCGCACCCCGGCTGCCTGGAGCAGGTCTTGATCCTTGGAGAGATCGGGGTTGGGAGTGGTGAGCAGGCGATCTCCATAGAAGATGGAATCCGCTCCCGCCAACAGACAGAGCAGTTGGGCTTCCCGGCTGAGGCTGGTGCGGCCGGCACTGAGGCGGACCCGGCTGCGGGGCATGAGAATCCGCGCCGTGGCTACCATGCGCACCAGATCCAGTGGATCCACCGGGGACCGCTCGGCGAGGGGTGTGCCCTCAACCGGCACCAGGGCATTGATGGGAACACTCTCCGGGTGAGGATTCATGCCGGCCAGGATCACCAGCAACTCTGCTCGATCCTGCACGGTTTCCCCCAGCCCCAGAATCCCGCCGGTACAGAGGGTGATGCCCGCCTGCCGCACCCGCTGCAACGTAGCCAGGCGGTCCTCGTAGGTGCGGGTGGTAATCACCTGATTATAATGAGCGGGTCCGGTATCCAGGTTGTGGTTGTAGGCGGTCAGCCCCGCTGCGGCCAGCCTCCGGGCTTGTTCGTCCGTCAGCATTCCTGCGGTGACACAAGCCTCCATCCCCAGGGCGCGCACCCCTTGCACCATGGCCACCATGGCCTCGAAGGGTGGACCGTTGCGAATTTCACGCCAGGCCCAACCCATGCAGAAGCGGTGGGCGCCGGCGGCCTTGGCGGCAGCGGCTTTCTCCAACACCTGCTCCACGGCGAGTGTCCGGGCGGGAGTGGGCAAGGCTCCGGGGTGGTGGGCAGACTGGGAGCAATACGCGCAATCCTCGGTGCAGCCACCGGTTTTGACACTCAGCAGGGAGGCCAGTTGCACGGTGTACCCGGGATTGGCCTCACGGTGAACGGACTGGGCCTGCCAGAGCAAGTCCACCAGGGGAGATTGCAGCAGGTCCAGCACCTCCTGTGCCGTCCAGTCGTATCTCGGCTTCATGACCCCCATGGCAAGCGCCCTTTACCCTATGCCCTCCACAGCACAGGGTCGTCCCGGCTCCGGCGCCATGGAGGCACCCGTCCCCGCTACCTTCCTACCGGAGAGGGCTGAACAGTGCCGTAGCGGCGCTGACGTCGTTGGAAATCCCGAAGGGCAGTGGCCAGGGCCGCCTGGTCGAAATCCGGCCATAACACGTCGGTGATGTGGATTTCTGCATAGGCCAGTTGCCAGAGCAGAAAGTTGCTGATCCGGAACTCTCCACTGGTGCGAATCAGCAGGTCCGGATCGGGATCACCGGCCGTGAGCAGCAGGTTGGCAAAACGGGCCTCGTTGATGTCGTCAGGCTCCAGGATTCCTTGTCGCACGTCCTGTGCCAGGCGGCGGGCCACCTGGACCAGCTCATGGCGTCCTCCATAGTTTGTGCATACGTTCAGACGGACCCTGTTGTGGTGGGCGGTTCGGGCGGTGGCCCGGGCGATGTGCTCTTGCAGGCCCGGGGGGAGAGCCTCCAGGTCCCCCAGGAAGCGCAAGCGGACCCGGGCCTGATCCAGTTCGTTCAACTCCTGCTTGAGCACTTGCTCGAACAAGGCCATGAGAAAGCTCACCTCCTCGTCGGGACGTTGCCAGTTTTCCGTGGAAAAGGCATAGGTGGTGAGGGCTGGAATGCCCCAGTGACCACAGAGTTGCAGCAGACGCTTCAAAGCCTGCACCCCCATCTGGTGACCCCGTACACGCGGGAGACGGCGTTGCTGGGCCCAGCGGCCGTTGCCATCCATGATCACCGCCAGATGCCGGGGCAGGCGCGTGGAGTCCAGGTCGTCCGGAAGCGCCATCAACGGATCGGTATCCCCAGTGTGGGCTGTAACGCGTTGCATTCAGGAAGCGTTGTGCGAGCGTCGGGCTGCTGTGGATTCAACGGGATCCCAGGCCACGCTCTCCATGGCGGTCCCCAGGAGTTCCTTCAGGCGGTTGCTGGTGATGGGACGTTCCAGGTGTCCCCGCTGTGCCAGGGAAATGGTCCCGGTCTCTTCCGAGACCACAACACAGAGGCATTGGTCAAAACGCTCGGTAATGCCCACTGCAGCCAGGTGGCGGGTGCCGAAACGGCTGGTCCTTTGCCGCGCCAGGGGCAGGATGACCGCAGCCGAGACAATCCGTTTACCCCGCACCACAGCAGCGCCGTCGTGAAGTGGGGAGTTGACGGAAAAAATGTTGAGGAGCAACTCTATGGAGAGGACGGCATCCATGGGAATGCCGGGGGTAAGAAAATCATCGTCTTGAAGGTCGCTGCCCAGATCCAGAAGAATCAAGGCTCCGCGTCGACTTTGGGACATGCGTCCTGCAGCCTCACTGATGAGGCTCGCGGCATCTTCACCGTAAAAGTTCTTGCGGCCTCTCCCCAGGAGTTGGCCCCAGCGGCCGCTGCCGAGCAGATCCAGAAGACGACGCAGATCGGACTGCAGCAGAAACGCCAACGCCAGACCACAGACCAGTAGCAGGGCTTGAATGAGCCTGCCGGTGAGGAGGAAGGGTAACTGCTGCTGCGCCAGCCAGCCCGCCAGGATCAGGAGCAGGTAACCCCTGATCAAACCCTGCTGTGTGCGGATTCCACGTCCTCCGGTTCTGTTCAGCACCAGAAAGCCGAGGAGACACGCCAGGAAAACGTCAAGGGCCTTGAAGAGCCACCAGACCATGACGTGCCTGCAATAAACTGGCTCTACCTTATTGGGGCAGGATCGGATTGGCGCAGGTGCTCCGGCAGAATGTCCCAGCGCAAAAGGTCTTGACCGGTTTCCCGGCGCTGCACCAGATTGGCCTGACCCCCATGCACCAGTACCGCCGCAGGTCGGGGGATGCGATTGTAGTTGGAGGCCATGGAGGCGTTGTAGGCCCCCGTGGCGAACACCGCCAGCAGATCCCCATCAACCACAGGGGGCAGGGATATGTTGTGCAGTAGCACATCCCCGGATTCGCAGTGCTTGCCCGCCACGGTGACGGTTTCCGTGGCGGCGGCACGGCAACGCCGGGGCAGACAGGCCGTATGGCGGGATTGATAGGTGATGGGCCGGGGGTTGTCGCTCATGCCCCCATCCACGGCAACGTAGGTGCGCACCCCGGGGATTTCCTTGCGGCTGCCCACCTGATACAACGTCAGCCCTGCCGTGGCCACAAGGGAGCGGCCCGGTTCACAGAGGAGGCGGGGGAGGGGCTGTCGATGCTGGCGACAGGCAGCCACCACGGCAGTACTCACGGTCCGAACCCAGGCTGCAACGGCGGGGGGATCGTCACTGGCCACGTAACGCACCCCCAGACCGCCGCCCACGTTCAGATCCCTGGGATCATGCCCCAGCGCTCGGGCCTGGCCCAGGGCCTTCACCATGACTGCCGCCAGGTCCTCATGGGGCTGCAGTTCGAAAATCTGGGAGCCGATATGGGCATGGAGCCCGGTGACCTCCGCCCATGGCGCCATGGCCAGTCGCCGTAGCACGGCATCCAGCTCCTCCGGATCAAAACCGAATTTGCTGTCCAGGTGGCCGGTGCGAATGTATTCGTGGGTGTGGCATTCAATCCCCGGTGTGAAGCGGATCAGCAGCCGCACCCGTTGCTCACGCTGGCCACAGAGGCGCTCCAGTCGATCCAGCTCCCACCAGTTATCCAGCACCACGTTCACGCCGTGCTCCAGAGCCAGCTCCAGCTCGACCCAGGACTTGTTGTTGCCATGGAGGACAACGTTCCGAGGATTCATGCCGCCGGCAACGGCGGTGAGCAATTCTCCGGCGGAGACCGCATCCAACCCCACCCCCTCACTGGCCATCAGTGCCGCCATGGCCAGACTGCTATGGGCTTTGGATGCATACAGCACAAGGGATTCGCCGGGGTAGTGGCGGGTCAGGGCCTGGCAATAGGCCTGGCAACCGGCCCGCAGGGTGGCTTCATCCAGCACGTAGAGGGGTGTGCCATAGTGGTCTGCCAGATCGGCCAAGCGACAACCACCCACCCACAATTGATCCTCCGAATCAATTTCTGCAGTGAGGGGCGCCAGGTTGCGGTTGGGACTCCGGGCATCGACATCCCCTTCGTAGGGGCAAAAGCGTGGCGAAGACATGGTGGCAACAGGGAAAGTGAACAAAACTCCGAATCGTGGGGAACCCGGCAGGGCCGGTTATCTGGTCATGGCGTTGCGCCCTCGGGTTGCCCCAACGGCTGCCCGGCCCTGGTAGCTTGCAATCACAAGGTCCTTGCGACGGATGTTTGAGCGGTTCACGGAAAAAGCCATCAAGGTCATCATGGTTGCTCAGGAGGAGGCGCGCCGCCTTGGGCACAACTTCGTTGGCACGGAGCAGATCCTTCTGGGTCTCATCGGGGAAGCAACGGGCGTAGCAGCCAAGGTACTCAAGTCCATGGGGGTCACCCTCAAGGATGCACGGGTGGAGGTGGAGAAGGTCATCGGTCGCGGCTCCGGCTTTGTGGCTGTCGAGATTCCCTTTACCCCCCGCGCCAAACGGGTTCTGGAACTCTCCCTGGAGGAAGCGCGCCAGTTGGGCCATAACTACATCGGCACGGAACACCTGCTGCTTGGATTGATCCGGGAAGGGGAAGGTGTGGCAGCCCGGGTGCTGGAGAACCTGGGGGTGGACCTGGCCAAGGCGCGGACCCAGGTCATCCGCATGTTGGGAGAAACTGCCGAAGTCACCAGTGGCGGTGGAAAAGGTAGCAACAAGACCCCCACCCTGGACGAGTTCGGCAGTAACCTGACCCAACTGGCCAGCAACGGCAAGCTGGATCCCGTGGTGGGACGCCAGCAGGAGATTGATCGCGTCATTCAGATTCTGGTGCGGCGCACCAAAAACAACCCCGTGCTGGTGGGTGAACCCGGTGTGGGCAAAACAGCCATTGCCGAGGGCCTGGCTCAGCGCATTGCCAGTGGAGACATTCCCGGTATCCTGGAGGGCAAGAGGGTGCTCACCCTGGATATCGGCCTCCTGGTGGCAGGCACCAAATATCGCGGTGAGTTTGAGGAGCGCCTCAAAAAGATCATGGAGGAAATCCGTAGCGCCGGAAATGTGATTCTGGTCATCGACGAGGTGCATACCCTCATTGGCGCTGGCGCGGCAGAGGGAGCCATTGACGCAGCCAATATCCTCAAGCCCGCCTTGGCGCGGGGTGAGTTGCAATGTATCGGCGCCACCACTCTGGATGAATACCGCAAGCACATCGAGCGGGACGCCGCCCTGGAGCGCCGCTTCCAGCCGGTCACCGTTGGCGAGCCCTCCGTAGCGGACACCGTCACCATCCTCTACGGACTACGGGAGCGCTATGAGCAGCACCATAACCTCAAGATCACCGATGCAGCCTTGGCGGCGGCTGCCAATCTGGGGGACCGCTATATCAGCGACCGCTACCTGCCGGACAAAGCCATCGACTTGATTGACGAAGCTGGCAGTCGGGTGCGCCTGCTGAACTCCAAGCTGCCCACCGCCGCACGAGAACTGGATCGACAATTGCGTCAGGTGCTGGCCCAGAAGGATGAGGCCGTGCGGAATCAGGATTTCGCGAAGGCGGGTCAATTGCGGGATCAGGAGGTGGACCTGAAACAGCAGATTCGCGACATCATTCAAGGCAACCGCAAGGAGACGGAGCCCGCCGCCGCCACGGAGGCTGGCACAGGGAATGCCGAGCCCAGCTTCGGCGCCGACGGGTCTCCTCTGGTAACCGAAGAGGATATCGCCGCCATCGTGGCCTCATGGACCGGTGTCCCCGTGCAGAAGCTTACGGAAAAGGAGTCGGTGAAACTTCTCAACATTGAAGGCACCCTGCACCAGCGTCTCATTGGCCAGGACGAGGCGGTGAAAGCGGTGGCAAAAGCCATTCGCCGTGCCCGGGTCGGGCTCAAAAACCCCAATCGGCCCATTGCCAGCTTTATCTTTTCCGGCCCCACCGGTGTGGGCAAAACCGAACTCACCAAAGCGCTGGCCGCCTACTTCTTCGGCAGCGAGGAAGCCATGATCCGTGTGGACATGTCCGAATATATGGAGCGTCATACCGTCAGCAAGCTCATTGGCTCACCACCAGGCTATGTGGGCTTCAATGAAGGAGGCCAACTGACCGAAGCCGTACGGCGGCGCCCCTACACGGTTATTCTGTTTGACGAGATTGAGAAAGCTCATCCGGACATCTTCAATTTGCTGCTACAACTTCTGGAAGACGGTCATCTGACGGACTCCAAAGGTCGCAAGGTCAACTTCAAGAACACTTTGGTGATTATGACCTCCAACATTGGCTCGAAGGTCATTGAAAAAGGTGGCGGTGGTCTAGGGTTCGAGTTCTCCGAAGACAATGAAGAGGAAGCGCGCTACACGCGGATTCGCTCCCTTGTGAACGAGGAACTCAAAAATTACTTCCGTCCGGAGTTCCTGAATCGCCTTGACGAGGTCATTGTCTTCCGTCAACTCACCCGGGCTGAAGTGAAGCAAATTGCCTCAATCATGCTCAAGGAGGTGTTTGAGCGCATGGGAGAGAAGGACATTACGCTCTCCGTCACAGAGCCCTTCCGGGATCGCCTGGTGGAAGAAGGATATAATCCTTCCTACGGAGCACGCCCCTTGCGCCGGGCTGTGATGCGCCTGCTGGAAGACAGCCTGGCGGAAGAATTCCTGAACGGAACCATTAAAGAGGGTGATCATGCCCTGGTGGATATTGACGATCAGAAAAAAGTGGTCATCCGTCGCCAGAGCAGCGCAGCCGATACGCCCCTCCCTGAGACAAAACAGACCTCAGCGGTCAGTCTCTAGCGCCTCGTTCGGGATCCTTGCCATGGCAGATATCTCTCCATTCACACCTGCTGTAGCCGGGTCGATCGACTTGGCGGCCGTCCATGCCGTTGCACCGCAACGGGTGGTGCGCGGCCCCGGCGCACTCCAGGCGGCTCTGCCTCAACTGCGTGCCTTGACACGGCATCCGGTTCTGTTAGGGCGCTCCCCGGCAGTGGCCCCGCACCGCCAGGCTCTGGCTCAACAACTTCAGCTTCCTGGATCTCGGCAGCTACTGCTGCATCACGATTGTTGTGATCGTGATCTCCTGCGGCTGGAGGCAACCGCCCGTCAGCTTCAGGCTGACGGTGTGATCGCCCTTGGCGGCGGCAAGGTATTGGATGCTGGGAAATTGCTGGCCCACCGCTGTGGGCTGCCTTGCATTGCCATTCCCGGCAGTGCCGCCACCTGTGCCGGATGGACCGCCCTGGCCAACGTCTACAGCGAAGCCGGGGCCTTTATCTACGATGTGGCTCTGGATCGCTGCCCGGAGTTGCTGGTCTTTGACCATCGGCTCATTGCCACTGCACCGGCACGCACCATGGCCAGTGGCATTGCGGACGCCATGGCCAAGTGGTATGAAGCGTCCCTCAGCAGTGGCCGGAGTCGGGATGGGCTGGTGCGCCAGGCAGTGGAACAGGCCAGGCTGTTGCGAGATCAACTGCTTCTGGAGTATGAAGATGCCCTTGGTCATCCTGGCGGTGCAGCTTGGGGGCGGGTGGTGGAGAGCTGTGGCCTCACGGCCGGGCTCATCGGTGGTCTTGGCGGCGCCCGCTGTCGCACCGCCGCGGCCCACGCGGTTCACAACGGCCTTACCCAGTTGGCCCCCTGTCGACACTGGCTCCATGGGGAGAAAGTGGCCGTGGGCATTCTGGTGCAGTTGCGCCTGGAGGAAGTGGTGGCGGGCCAGCCCCTGGCTGCTGTGGCCCGGGATCAGTTACTGCAAGTGTACGGCAAGCTGGGACTGCCCACAAGTCTGGCGGAGCTTGGGCTCGGGAAGCTGGACACTGCCCAGTTGGAGGCGGTGTGCCGCTTCACCTGTCGGGAGGGCTCCGACCTGCACCATCTCCCCTTTGCAGTGACGCCAACCCAACTGGAGGAGGCTTTGCGATTTTGCACTCAGCCCCGGCCGATTCCCCAGTCGGTGCAGCCACGGGGTTAGGACCGGCCACGCCATGGCCAATCCCGTCCTGAACCTGTTGCGCCATGGCCTCCAGCTCTGGCTGCGAGGCCAATGTGACGCTCTGGATCACCTGCAGTTGGACGTGGAGGGAACCCCAGCGGGGCTACTGAAAGGGCGTTTGGACGCAGTCTGTCTCCAAGCCCGGGGCATTGTCCGGGGAGCGTACCGTCTGAGTCGAGCCGTCGTCACGTGCCACGACCTGCAACTGGACCTGGGCCGCCTCCGCCCTGGCCAGCCCATGGCCCTATCCACGCCCCTGAACGTCACTCTGGAGGTGTGGTGTTCCGCCGCTGATCTCCAGTACATGATGCTGGGCGAGGGAGACACTGCCATGGGGATGGCGCTGTTGGCCCATTTCCGTGGGCTGAACTCCGGGAGCTGCCGCGGCTGGCAGCTTCAGATAACAGAAGCAGGCCTCCGCCTCCTCCCCCCTGCCCAGCAGACCCCGACTCCGCCACTGTTGTTGCAACTGAGGTCAGTGGATCACAGGATTGTCGTCCATGGGAAAGAGGCGCCGGATCGACCCACCATCATCCCTCTGGACCCGGCCATTCGCATTCATGACTTGAGAATTGACGCCCGGCATCTTCGCTTGTGGGGCGAGGCGTTGGTGACGCCTTGAGGCAATTCACGGGAGCTGGCCCAGGAGCCATGAATGGGTCAGTCCTCGGCAAAATTGGCTTGGCTGTAACGGGTGCTAAAGAGTTCGATAGTGTTTCTTGTCTTTGACTTTCCAATAAAGTATCCAGTGAAGTAGGATGAATTTTTCTGGTCTTCGTGTATAATCTGAGCCAAGGAATGATCTACTAAAAGTCTAGAAATTTAGTGAACTCAATATTACTGCACATACATCGGTCACCCACCGCTATCCTTGCTGACAAAATCAATTGGTTCATCTGTTTCCCAAGACTCCCAACCGACTTGAAGATTATTCTCGGCAGCAACTGAACGAATTTTCCGATCCTGCTCTGCTTGATCTCGCAATCACTCTCCCCTGCTCGGTTCTTCTTCTTAGTTGACAGTGCGGCAACGATGCCGGCATCCATGATCATCTAACTCCCTGGATGCTCATTGATCCCCTCCAACAGCTTGACCCCCGGCCCCTGGCGCTCCAGCAGGTGGCGGACGTTCAAGATCGTGGTCTCGTCCGGCGCCCTCCTCGGTTGGAACCGGTAAAGCGTCGGACGCTCTCAGCCTCATACAACAGGGCTTCCATCCCGGCGCCACCGGAGCAGGGCTTGATCTGCTCCAACAGCTTCTCCCATGGAATCAGCTCTTCCATCCGATCCAGAAACACCTCTCTCCTCCTCTTCCTCTTCTTGCTCTCCCACTCCAACATCCACAAAGCTCCTCATCTCTTGCTCTCATTGCCAGGGCCCCCCTTCAACATCCCTCCATCCTGGACCCTCTGCCCACTTTCTCAGACGTTCCCTAGCCGCTGCCCACACTCGCAAGCGTGGGCTCATGCAAATTCTTCTCACTGGAAAATGTCGCTTCCCAGAGTTGGAGGGGAAGCCTTTGCGAGAAGTAAGGTTGGGAAAATGATTAAACTGTCAAAGGAGAGATTTGACCCAAAACAAGAACACAACGACCGCTGCTGCATTGAACCGGAATATATTGAGCCTGGCACGGGGCGCCTTTTGGGCTCCACACAGAGCAGTCAGCAGGCCAGTATCAAAGCCATTTTCAATCCAGGTGATGTGCTCTTGGGGAAGCTGATATTATGTCTCGGGAAATTCATCACACCAGATTTCGAAGGAGTTTGCTCAACAGAAATCTGGGTGCTCCAACCCAAAACGCAGGAAATTACGTCACGTTTCCTTCATTGTTTGATTCAATCTGATGGATTTATGGCAGAGGCAGAAAAGTCTTCAGGCTTTAGAATGCCCAGAGCCGACTGGGAAATTATTTCAGAGTATTGCTTTTGACTTCCTAGACTCCATGAACAGGACCGGATTGCCTGTATACTTCATCTCTGCGCTCAGGAGGTCAATGCTCTGACCAGCAAAATCGAACAACTGCACACTGAGAAGAAAGCCCTCATGCAGAAGCTGCTGACGGGGGAGTGGAGGGTGAAAGTGGATGCTTAGCGGTACTGCCAAGGTGGTCTTGACGGCAACAGCTATCGCGCCGGCTGGGCTTACCTATGCCTATGCTGCTTTCATGGCGGACAAGACATGTCTGGCTATCGGCCTACTATGCGGATCGGTCATTTGTACCGTACTATGCCTTTTCCTCCTGGGCTACGCTCGGAAACACTTGGAGCGCATGAAATTTACCGCAATTAAGGTTGAGGCCGCTGACCATGAGAATATGGCAATATTACTGTTGTACTTATCTCCTCTATTCACCGCAAATTTCAACGCATTGAAATGGCCTATATTGATACTGACGCTGCTGATTTTTGCTCTTGTGATCGGAACAAGGTACGGCTATCACTTCAATCCGCTACTGGGTCTGCAGGGGTGGCATTTCTACAAAGTCGCAACTCCTGAGGGGGTTACCTATGTCCTGATCACCAAAAAGCGTCTCCGCGACGCCTGCGGTAGGCTGGTTGTCGGCCAGCTTACGGAGTACATTGTCCTTGACTTGGAGTAACTTATGCTCATGTCCATGCCCAGAAATTTCTTTGCTTTCTGTAGGGGTGCTGACCAGGACAGCATTCGAAGAATCCCTCTTGATGCTGACACCCAAAATGCGCTGGGAGTCCTGTTTGACGATCAGGAGCAACAGTTCCTGGAAGGTCGTGAGGAGGAAGTACCATTCACCGGGGACTGGAAACCTGATGACGATCAGTTGCTGACAATCACTGACGAAGAACTGGCTCAACCTCTGGTGAAGACCTTGCATGAAAATGTGACAGTATTTGACGAGCTGGACATTAAAAATTTTAATAAATCTGGAATAAAGGCAATTTTTACTCGCTCATCTAAACAAGAAAATCGTATTCTCATTCAGCAATTCAAGTCATCACAATATCTTGGACCAGGGAAATGGAATCTAATCTTTGATAAAAACCGGTTTAAGCAGCTCTCTCAGCCTGGATTTACACTAGCTTCCAATTTGGCTGCAGTTCTAGATGGCAGCGTGTTCAAGTTTCAGAGCTTTCAAAATCTCCGAATTATCTTTAAAGTACAACATCATTTTCAAGAAGCTACTCATCAGGAAGTTAGAAAGTTTGCAGATCATTCCTCATTATGTATAGATAATCATGATGAATTTATGAAACTCATGACTGAACGCATTCGAAAATTGATTAAAAGTATCATAAAATCTCAAATTCTAGAAAATTATGAGACTGACGAAATCATTCAGAAGGCACGAAGTGTTGGCATTGAGCTTAAAAGTAAAGAAAATAAGATTATTATTACAAATAGCAAGTTAGAAATCAAGACTGTACTCAGCTTCTTGGAAGACTCAGTCTTCAGGGGATCGTTCTCAGAGGAAACTTATGAGACAAACTCCAAGCGTGCTGTGAGGCGAGAGCAATAACGCTTGTCTGTACATTTCAGCATCCACAGAGAAGCTTTCACTAAGCTGGCGAGGATTTTAATGCTGATAGCTATAACCACTGGCCACGAATCAAGAGATCCTAAATGTGATATAGCCGCTGATCCACCATGCGGGTTCGGCTGCCGAAACCTTGACAGATTCAAAGCCGATAGGCAGTGAACTCACTGGTATTCTATGGGGAGTGATCACAACTTGGGGCAGCCCAGCCCATGGCCAGAAAAGAAGACTTCCCCCCACAATGCCAAAGCAAAGGAGAGGGGTTACATACGTTGAGTGCCAAAGGCAAGACAGAGAATCGATCCAGGCATTGATGCGAGGTCAATCGGAGTAAAGGAGCTTGGCGCGGCGGTCGTCTTCTCGTCTGTTGCGCGACATG
>Ga0209021_1003249_pt1 | contig 13216 bp, 21 predicted proteins | sample PinacodermFT_FD_187299 | JGI IMG/M metagenome (GOLD analysis project Ga0209021, IMG submission 187299) | Host-associated microbial community of the marine sponge Aplysina aerophoba from Gulf of Piran - sponge pinacoderm, lysed by freeze-thaw... | ecosystem: Host-associated > Porifera > Sponge >... | reverse complement strand
CAAGGCAAGGCAAGGCAGGGGAGGGGGTATCCAATCCCCCTCATTTTTTTAATGGGGAAAAATGGAAATGATTTTATCAATACTTATGGTGGCCGTTTTTATGATTTTTGATGCCATAGCGTTCTTTAATGCGGAAACAGACCGGGAGCGGATTTATCAAGAAACTGCTTCTGATACCAATTTTAACAGGCCATGAAATCATTTCTCGATAAAGCGATAATCATTATTTTTATTTGCCGTTAAGTATTTGGGTTTTTCCATTCAGGTTTGCACTTCCAGGGAACGCCAATGCGGATTTCCAAATGCCAGGCGTCCATAAATGAAGCGTTATAAATCTTGCAATCCATTTTGAAATTGATCCCCGCCCTGAATTCTACATTATCCGGCCAATACAGGTCTGCTTTTAGCCTGTATGCAGTCGCAACGGTGGCCCCAATAAAAAAGGCCTGATCTTCTAATGAATTCCAAAGTGCCTTGCCATTGTCGTCCAACAATACTACGTCGATGGCCAAACTGCCATTGCCCAGGGGATTCATTCTTTCCAAATGATACGAATTGAGGGTTTTTGTTTTCCCCCGATTGTACAAATCCCGCTGCTGCGCTTCGCTTCTGACCGAATAAAACACTTTAAAATAAAAATGTTCGGCCATATGCCGCATTAGGATTTGAAAATAAGGGTGGGCATATTTGATTTTGGGATTGACCGTTTGATAATCCCAGGGGGTTTGCGGTTCTTTGTTCCCCATATGGGGAAGGTAATAATGCTTTTGGGAAAACATTTCGTAACCCTTCTTGTAGGCCTTTTGAATTGAGGCCCCGTCCAGGTCATGGGAATGATCGGGAATATTATCAATCTTTAAATAATTTGCGTTTACAAAAAGGGGAAGCATAAGAATAAGAGGGATCAATCTTAATTTCATACTTCCCCAATGATGTCAGGAGGCATCATTTTTTTATTCGTGTTTTTGGCCAAGCATAATTTTGATTTCATGCGCATTGTTTTCAACGTTGTGCAATGTTTTGGCAATACTTTTTTGGCCCTCAGACAAAAAGTCCTGCCCAAATATAATTGAGGAAAATTTAGTGTGAGTAATAAACATATTGACGGCCAAAATGGAAAAAACGCCAATCAAAATAATGAGTATGGCCACTAATAAAACTGTGTAAGAATCAAATCCGGAGGGGGGTAATGGCACGGCAATTTCCTTTAATTCACGCATAGCATGTAACTGTAATTGTCAATGCGAATCATTCGGCATCCGGCGAAATGAAAAGACACTTTTTTATTTGTGGCCCAGCATTCCCGGTGATCGCAGGCATAGCTTGTAAAGCGAGTTTTTTTTTACAAGCGGGAATAGTCTTGCGCTTAATACATTTGGCCCATTTGCGTTCTATTTTTTCGATCTGGGCCTTGTTTTTCTCGATTACGTCTAAACATTCCCTCGATTGAGAAATCAACTGAGAATTGAATTTTACACGTTCAGGCAATGATTTTGCTTCGGCATAAATATCCAGGCCCTCTTTTGTGAGTGAAAGGCCCTCGCTTATTTGGGCGCAACCGGATTGTAAAAGCGCAACAAATGCGAGTAAGATAATGAGGGAAATGGTAATGGAATAGGCCGTAATCATTTTTTTGAAATCTTCCATAATTTTTAGCGTAAAGGAACTCTCATGCAATTTCAATTAATTTTACTACCATTAGCGTTATTACTCTCCAGTTGTCCATTTGGGGGAAAAGATACAGTTGTTTCCAAATTGGAAATACCTGAGTTAACGCAACCCAGGTGTCAATCGTTTTCAATGCCCGTTGGCGATCCAGTTGAAAATATGGAAGTCATAGATGGCGAAGTTTTTTATTTAGTGAAACAAACGATGCGTTGCCACCAATTTGATTACAAGCGCAGGAAGTTGGTCGGGAAATTTGAATTTGTGGAACCCTGGGAAATGAAAGTTCTTTCCGGTTCCCCATTGGATTATGTACCGCCCTTTTGGCAATGGGTTGCCTGGCTTACCGGCCAATCAGAAGATTTCACTGTTGAAGAAAAGGCCGCGTTTCTTGATTTCATGACTGACCAATTAAAAAGCAAAAGTAAATTTCTTAAGGAAGGCGGGAAATGGCAGGAAGATTTAGAGGAATTGGAACTGGACGCTTATAGACAATTATTTTAATTCTTTTGTGCCCATTTGGGCCGCCTCGTCCAACATCCTTTTAATATTTTTTGGTCTTTTCCCGGGGATCAGCTTCCGATTAATTTCTTTGGCCCGTTGAGAATCTAATTCAAATTGAATTGAGGCCGATTTGCACCTTTGCCGTGAATCGTCGATAACGGCCCTTTCGCTTGTGCAGTGCTTGAGTTCGCTTTTTAATTGGGAGACTTGCCATTTGAGACCGCTAATCGTAATCCAGGCGTAGCCAATTCCGATAAGGGCCGGAACGCCAACGGCCCCAGTTATCATTCCGATCATTTAACTACCCGCTGGGAATATTTCGGGATTTTCCGGTTCATAATGATTTAATGGCCGAACCCATTTGGCCCCGCCTTTCACAACATAGGCAGTTAGGGAATCGCCTTGGTCTTTTTCCCCTTTATGCGTAACGACTAAATCGCCTTCTTTATCTTTGTGAACCGTTAAATCTTTCGGGTTATAGTATTTTTTTACTTCTTTCCGGTCTTTTTTTAAAACGAGTAACTCCATAATTTCCCCCTAGGGTATTTCAATGTTTTCTGAAACTGCATTGCGTAGGGAAAGAAAAACCGTTCCCCCTTCCCCATTGCTAACGAGGATATAAAAAAAGGTTATATCCAAAACTTGGCCCTTAACGCCACTTTTTTTAAAATCGACAACATCCCCTATTTTGTAGGGGCGGGTTATCATTGTTTTAAAAGAGGCCCACACATCGGAAACAATATCTTTTGAACCCATACCAAAGGCAAGGCCGAAAAAACCGATAACAGAACCCATAATGGCCACGTTAACCCCGAATTGGGAAAGGCCTACGGTGATCGCAATATACAATAAAAAAAGTCTAGTTAGTCTTGCTGCCCAGGGAACGATTTTATCGTCGAGGGGAGAAGCTGTTTGATCCGCTTTTGCCAACATTTTTCTTTTGAAATGACCGACCAAGAAAAACGCTGCGACGTATCCAATTACCACGATCACTAAGAAGCCGATTTTGCTGCCAATTAAAAATTCCATTTTTACCCCTTATTTTACACATAAAATATAACGCTTATTAGGCATTGACTCAATATTAATCACAAAGCAACCGTTGCGTGGCGGCAAGATAAGGCCCCTTTTTTTGCAACCCATAATATTACAACCGGCCTTCTCAAACCAAATTTTGTATTTGTTCCCATATGCCTGGGAAGGCGTTTCTTTCTTTTTTTTATCAGGATGGACACCTTGGCCAAAAGGGGGATGGGCATTAATAACGGTTAGAATCAATGAAAGAAGTATTAAAATAACCCTTATCATTTTTATTTATCCTTATTTTGCAAGTTAATCCTGCTTTGAAGGTGTTCATTTTTAAATTCGAGTTCGTCCATTTCCGCTTCAATGCGCTCGATTTCTTCTTTGAATCCCTTAAGTTTTTCTATTGTTTGAGAGCGGTCACTTTCGGCATCCAACAACTCTTGCCTCAGTTTATTGTTTTGAGAGCGCATTTTTTCAAAAATGCATATAAACATAATCAGGCAAATTATTTCAAGCGTCATTTTCTATGCCCAAAATACAAAACGAGGATCATAACTATGAGGATCGTCAATAACGCTAATGCTTCCATACCGGGATCAATTGTTCCAGTGTCAACTGTGGCCCCTTTCCCTCGATTATTTTGAATAAGGACTAGGCCCATATATGAGGGAAATTGATTACTCATTCCTGTGCCACCACTTGTCTTTAATCAGATCAATCAATTGGCAAGTTGAAAGCAGCAATATGCCTCCAATGGAAGGGGAAATAAGGAAAATTAAAGCGGTAACATAGATTGAAGTTGTTTCTGCGTCATAGGAAATAAGCCAGGTGAATATATTGATAACGGCACACGTTGAAGCAAAAATAAGCGTACTGACTGAACAAATATCAAATAATTCCTTCCCCTGTATTTTGAATTGGCCTAAACCATACATTTTAAAATTCCTTTTTTATTTCTTTGGCAATGTAAGTAGCGGGGGAATAATAAACGTGGGCAAAATTCTCCGCATGATCAAAAATAGTTCCTACATTAAAACAAAGGGGAAGAAATAACCCCGCCCCAATAATGCCCATGGTGATTTTCACGTCGCAAGGACTATCATCCGCTTTTTTAAGCCTCTCTATTTCTTTCATTCCCCAACGGATCAGGAAGATATAAGCACCAAGTATAAAAGTAACAACCGTTAAATTAAAGGCCAAATGAATGCCCAACTTGGCCATGACAAATTGATAATAGCCGGTAACAATTTCCGGCACTTTTTCAGCGGCCAGGGCACTGCCCTTTTCAAGCATGACCGTCGATTTATCCAGGTAATCGACTAATCTTGTATATAATTCTTGTTTAATATCGCCTGTTGTATCCATTATTTCCTGCTCCATTTCCCGAAATAATAGCCAATGACGGTACTGGCCAACACTATTCCCCATTGATAAAACTCAATAAATTTTTCCATTATTTCCAGACCTCCCTAGTTCCAAACTTTTGTGACACCGGAACCCGAATCATAGGGCAATGTTCCTTTTTCTTCTTTCGGCCGAAAAACTTTTATATGGGGAGGGGCCTCAATTCCTAAAACTACCCTTTTATTCCCTTTCACTTTCAAAACCTTGACCGATATTTCCTCATTGATTTTGTAAAATTGCCCTTCGCTTAAATCAACTCTCTTCATCTTCGCCCCCTTGTGATCTTATACGATTGCCCTTCACATATTGGGAAATATCAACGCCAAATCCCTCGAGGGAAAGAAGAATTTTTACTCTAATATCCCGAAGCAATGCATTGGCATCCATTTTTGAAAAATATCCGCAATCTTTTGTGCGGGTATCATGATGCGAATCGAAAGAAAGCATTCGTTCGCCTGCAATTTGAATTTCCAGGGGGCCAACTGTTTCAACCATGCCCAAGGTTTTATCGACATCCTCGAGTTGATCCAACAAATAAGCACAAGCGTGAATTTTATTAGCTGCAAATTTTTGCGGTTTTTCTTCTATGGTAGTTTCGTTCATTGTGATCCCTGCCTCCTTTTAATTTCCTGATTAATAAGTCCTAAAAATTTTGTTAGGCCGCGCCTTTCACTCCCTGATTTAGCATTTTCGGTATAAAACCGCACGGCCCTCCGCCAACGTTTCAGCTTTTCCAAACAATGGGGGGGAGCAAAAGGGCAAAATAATTCGGTAAGCGAATTCCTTAAGCGGGCCTGATACGTCACGGTATTCAAAACGATTCCTAAATGGCGTCGATATTCTTGCGAATCAAATAAATAACTTTCGGCCGTACCAAAAGGGTAAAAATCTCTTTCAACCAGGCCGGAATGGGCCGTCATATGAATAAATATTTCGGGTTTCTGTTTATACTGCCCCACCACATCGTCGACTATAGAACGCAGCATTCTGTTTTTTTCATTGCTGCATTGCCATTCGTCGTAAGCAAAAGGATTGGCGATTAAAAATAAACTAAATAAAAAAATAAAAGATTTCATTTTTCCTCCGGGTAAATGCAGTTATAAAGCGATGCCATATTTGCGCCTGTGCTATTCATTAACGGCCCAAAATGATTGTAAGCGTAACCGCTTTTAATATGTAATGTTACACAACTTCTTTTCACTCCGTCGATTTGCACCGCAAAGGTTTGCACTATTTTATTTACCCCACAAAAGATATTGAAATCTTGATTAGATGAGGCCAATAATGCAGTCATAGTTTTCAAACCGCCCTTCATTACTTTTCTTTGGGGAAATTGCTGCCGCCAATCCTCAATGCACGGTCTGATATTGCCATTGTAATCAGGACTAAATTGATAAACGCCAATATTGGTCTGACTGGCGGGGTTTTTCTGTAATTTGTCATGATAGATTTTCACGCCATTGCTGGGGGCGGTCGTTAAGGATTCGGTCATGGCGAGGCAGGCAAAAAATTTGCCCCAAAGCTGTTTTGATTTTGTCCGGTTCATTTCCCGGGCAAATCGGTGGGCCTTTGCAATCGTTTTATTATCAGGGATTTTTTTAATGCGGTTATAGAGTAACGATTTTTTAGTTACACTGCACATTTTATGTGAGACCAAAGACACCGGGGTTTTGTGCTGCATTTTGTAAATGCTTTGAATATCTTGGGGAATGGGCAATACATGGGCCGCGTAGTGCTTATCAATACTTTTAGCAATTGACTGGCCAAAAGTAGTACCGCCTTCACGCTTTTTTTGTAATTGGGAATGCTGTTTTTCTATAAAAGAAGATAAGGGGGCCACAATGGATGCCCCCTTATCAACTTTTTCACCGGTGTGGGCCAGTTGCGATCCGGCCTTTGCCACTTTGTGCCCGGTGGCGATGGGCACTTTTACTAGTTCGGTACTCTTATTAATACTATTCCAAATAAAGAGGCCTAGCGCAATAAAAATCAAAATAATGCCAATATAGGCCCCGTACTTGTCGATAAAATCCTTCATTGTTGATCGCTCCTTCTTTGATGCAAAGTTTCTTGGTATTGGGATCGTTAACCGTTCTCGTTCCCAGGTAGTTAGGGATGAATTCAATGCATATAAATGCATTCCGATTTTAAAAAGATTAGGCGACGCTTCACCGCTTTCACGACGGGAAATCGTAAAGCGGGAACAATTTAATGCTTTGGCCACGTCTTTTTGTTCCAGGCCGCAATGTTCCCTTTTTGCCTTGAGATAGGCCCCTAATTCTTTAAAATATTTGTCTTGATATTCTTTGTGGGGATTCCTGTTCACAATGCCTCCTAATTAAATTTCTTTATCGAAACTTTTTAAATATTCATTTTTCAATACCGCATTAAGAAACTTATCCCAATCATTTTTAGTAAGGCCTAGGGCCTCTAAATGCCGAATCCCGTCTTGAAATTGTGTGGGAACACGGGCCTTTTCTCTTTTACTAACCTTATCGTTATTGATCCCTAATTTTTTGGCCACGTCTTTTTGCGTTAGGAACTTGCGCTTTCGGCCCCAGCGCAAAAAATAACCGAATAATTCCCGATCCTGTTTAAAGAGATAGGCCACAAAGAATTAATCCCAATCACTCGTTTCTTGGTAGTTTGTGAGTTCTTCCAGGGTTATATAAATCAACATACTCCGAATGTTTTCAGTTGCCCGGCATCCAAAGGTAATATTTCGGGCGGTGGCCCGGAAAATATTAATGACCGCAGGAAGTTCCCTAACCTGTTCATCGCCTTGATTTCCAAATGCCCGCATATCAATATGGGCCGAATTGCCGAAAGGGGCCAGGCCTTGACTGGCCGTGATTTCGGCCGACACACGGAGGGCCTGCCTCGCAACATCGTGAGTTAAAACTTCCGGTTGAATTTTAATGCGATAAGTTCGGCCAACCGTTAAATTGTTATAAGTTGCGGCCCTCAATGCGGTCGCAATTTCGGCGGCCGTGAGATCGGCACTATCGGCCTTTTCGGCCAATCGAATTGCACGATGTTTATATTTAACAGTTTGATTCACCAAAGGGATATGCAAAATATCGGTGTCTGAATTCCCTTTAAATACTTGAAATTCAACCCTTCCATCCCGGGCAACGCTTCTAATAAGATTTTGCCGGGCCGTTTGGTCGGGGATATTGACTTCAATTAAACTCACGGGATTCGTTAAATCCGGTTGGGTTACAACATTTAAATTGAAGCCGTTCATCGTTACTCGGATATTTCCGGCGGGGGCATTCGCCCCATTTTGAACATAGAGACTTAGATCAAAATTGGCCCCGACTGCAGGCATTGCTTCGGCCGTTTGGAAATTTACCGATGCCCCGAGTAGCTGCATATGGAATGCCCCACTATCGCCACCGCCAAGTCCTTTTAATGTTTCATTGATTTGGTCAATATCGCTTCTTATATTGCTAGTGGCCTGTTCAATTTTTCGGTCGGTGGCCTCACCGACTTTTTTGCTAACTGTTTGAGTCGATGCCCTTCTGATTTCTTTCCCGGCCACCACCTGAGTAATCAATTCTTTTGCTAATTCGATATTTAAACGCTGCTGCCATTGCCCACTTGTAAAACTAGGGGCCGAAATAAAATGCAATCGGCCCCCTGCGGGAACTCTTTTGCCATCCGTTACGGTAGGGAAAACTTCCGGGATTTGGCCGGCCGTCAATGTCCACACATAGCCGCCAAGCCGAACGTAATCCATTGCCCCCCGGGCCTTATAACTGCCAATGTTGTTTCTATAGGCGGCCGCCTGGTCAACTATGGTAACGCCCGTTGAAGGATGGTAGCTTTTCAAATTGATCGTTCCGATTGTGTCATGATTAATCAATAAAACAATTTTCCCTTCATTCGGATCAATTAAAAGGCCGCCAAAAGTTCCCTGCGGTAATGCATTAACGTCATTCATTAGGATAATGGCCTGATCGGTCTTGGCCACCACGTCGGCCCCGGCATTGCGGGAAGAAATTTGTAAAAGTTCGTTTGAATAGGCATTGGCCAAATTAAGCGTTAATGCCCTATAAACTGTTCGATCCTCATTTCCACTTATCGGATCAGCGTAAACAAAATCAATCTTATCAAAATCATTGTTGGCCAAAGTTACCCCGAGATTATTGGGATTAGAGGCCGACCGCACATCTTTTGCAGAAGAACGCCCCTCGGTAACCGGGTGAACGACCGGGAAATAATCGGTGTCGGCCAATATTGTTTCCTCATCTAAGTCATTTAAAAAATCCCCCAATTGGCCCAACCCCTTAAGGGCCGCGGTTGTATAAACGTCCACCTGGGGATTGCTAGGCGTTCCGATAATGGAAACAAAAAATGTAAGCAAGCTATTTTTATGGTCGAGGGCATGGCCGCTTGAATCTTCAAAAGTATTGTGGGCATGGGGCAATAACGAACTGCCACCACTGAGAGAGGCCGTGACTCGATATTTGTCAATGCGTGTCGGATGAGAAGATACCTGAACGATATAAAGGCCGCCAAAAACAACTTCATTTAAATCCAATTGAATGACGGCCCTTTCAGGGGAGTCCTCCAAATCCAAAAAGGCCATAACGTTTCTTCGTTCACCAGTTAGGAAACGTGCTAAATAACCTGTTCGGGGGTTACTGCCGGGTTGAATTGTCGGGGCGGGAATAAGCCAATCGTTATTAACCCATTCAATTCCATTGCCCGCAGGATTAACCCGGGCAATTCGGTTTGCCACCAGGGCGGGAACATTCGCCAAATCTTGAACATTGGAATCATTGCCAAGCGTATGATCCAAGGCGTTTTTGTTTTCCTCGACATCGCCCGCAAGGGAATCCAAGGCCTCTTTGTTTGATTGCGCAGCTTCGGAAATCGAACTGGTCAATTCCTCAACAGAATCCTTAAAAACCTTGGGGGTGATCCCATGCCGGGTTTCGTCCGTGCCGGCCGCTAATTCGGCCTCAGTTGCCAATGGGGAAGCGTCGTCCAGGTCTGCATTGAACTCTTCCCTGCCAGGAATTGCCGGTTTGTTTTTAATAAAGGCCGACGATCCCGCATTTGTTTCAAGCCAATCGGATTGAATTTGAGATTCTTTGTGCCATTCTAATTTTTTATTGCCATCGCCTTGCAAAGCATTTCGGGCCGTAAAAAATGCGCCTGTTTCCTCATTGATCCACATAAGGCCGCCCTGGGGCGGTGTACCGGATGGATCATTAGGTTGTTGAAACAAAACGATGGGGTTGCAATCGTTACTCATGGCGAAACTCTCCTAAAAAGGGATTTATTAAATCATGCCCTATCGACTGCGATTTTGAAAATAGTGCTGCCAATTTGGGCATAGGCCTGGCCAAACCTGAATTGCGAATCTTGCCAAACACCGAAGGGTAATTTCTTGCCGGTAGAGGGGGAAATGGCACTTCCCCCTTCGGATTCGTTTTGCGTGATTACCCGCAGCGCATTGGATTCGTAATCAAAAACCGAACCCAATACTTCATTGGCTTTATTACTCACGTTCCCTTTCCCCTGCCAGTTCCAATTCTTCAATGGCCGCGGTTACATAGCTGGCCGCTTTGGATTTTTGATAATTGTAGGTATCTTTAGTTTCTTCCCGCAATAATCGAATTGCAATTTTCAGCATTTCTTTTGCCCCGCAACCTTCACGGATCGTAAAACTGACCGAATTTTTGTCATGCCGAATATAAACTGACTTGTTCGGTCGTATATCCCTTTCAAAAATTTCGTATTTCATAGAACCGTCCTCACGAAACATTTCCGGTTTTTCGTCTCGCAAGTTGTCCATAACGACAATTTCAGTTGTGGATTTGGGAAATAATTTTGATAATTTCATGCTTGCCTCCTGTATTAGCAGCTTTTATTTTTTCAGTTGATTCCAGCGTTCGACCTGTTTCAGGTCAAGGCCCGAACGAGTTAAAATCATGGTATGCGAACTGTCAATCCTGCGTGGCCCCGCATTGTTGCGGTTTTCTTCGCAGCGCAATTCTATTGACCCGGGATCGTCCTGCCGAGTTCGCAAAGATAAAAATATTTCATTTGCCCCGGCAATGGCCGCCGAAGTTACTTGCGCCCCCAAAATCCCTTCTCTTAAATGCCACAAATAGACACCAACACCTCTGCGTTCGACACTCTCTATTAAGCGACCGTGTGCTTCTATAGTTTCGTCTGTAATGCTTGCCGACCGAATGTAAGAATCAAAAACGGGAATGTTTTCATAATTATGAAAACGTTGGTAAGGATACCAGTTTTTTGCCTCAGTAAAAAACCGGGAACTTCCCGTCCAGTATTCCCCTACGGCCCGCCAAGATTCAAAAGGGTGATACCACCCTAATAATTCTTTAGAATATTGAGATTCGACCGCCGAAATAATTCTTTGGCCGGTATCGGATAAATAAACGGTGTATTTGGTATCAACTCCTAACGATTCCCCCCTCACAAGATTGGTATTATTCCAAACCGCATAATTTAAAAAATTAACTGTTCGGCCATAAACTGAGGCCGAACGATAAGAATTTTTTAATCGGATTGAAACCGTGCTAACGTCCAAGTCCAAAGTAATATTATTTAAATTGGAATAACTTCTGCTTAATTCAAAACTTCGTGAGGCCACACAATGGCCGGAATCCACATCGACCACCAGGTGGCCAAGGGGAACTAAATCAATGAGATTAAAAACCCCGCCCGTTGAAGAATAACGATGCCAACTGCCGCTTTTAGAATCCCTCCACAAATCGCCATCGGCCGGTGAAGATGGCATTGTATCGGATTCATTAATTTTTGTTGAGGGAAGGGCCAAAAATTCCTTGTTGGTTAAATCCCTCATAACATGGAGCAGTTCCATTAGTTTTATTTGGGAAATTCCTGATACCGGGCCGCTAATATTATCGACGGGGTTACCGTCGCTTTTGAGAAAATAACGCCTGCGTACCTGAGACAATTGGCCACTATGTTGAATCTTAGCCAAAAAATATTCTGTTTTTGAAGATTGAGTGATTTTAAACGCTGCTAATTTCCCCTGCCTGGCGATAATTTCGGTTCCCGATGTATTAATCGGAATAACGCCATCGGGAATGGTGTTGAATTCCACATTTCCAATTTCACCTGTGACTGGCCCCAAATTAATAATTTGTGAAAAGCGGGCATTTCGGGAATTGCTGCCGACCGATCCTGTTAAACGGCCAAGATTAATATTGGCCGTGTGTGTTTCTGATAATTCGCCGGCCTTTATGGCCAAGGGGTTTGCGGGTGAGGCCACAATTGTAGCGGAAAGAGCATTGCCTGCGGCCCTAATAAAATCGGGGCGGGAACTAGCATTTCGACTTTGGGCACTGGATATTCCCTGCCGGGAAGATTCAAAAATTTCTTCCAATGACTTGACCAATTGATCGTTAACATCACCATTTAAATCTTGGCCTGTTTGTTCAATCACGTTGGCCAATTCTTCTTGGATCGTATTAAGCCAATCGACACTAATTCTTGTCGCCAAAACTCTTTTGCCGGCATCACCGTCAACGAAGCCGGCCTTCCCTAGGCCGTTTTGATTCGGTTCGGCCGTTGGCGTATCAATTCTTTCCATTTAAACTTCCCTTTTTATCGGCTTAACCTATTCCAAGCATCGACCTGTTTGCCATCTTTTCCTGTTCTAAAAACTGTTATGGCATGATCGGCATCGTTGACAGTATGAGTCCCCCCACCACTTGTTGAAATAACACTAATGGTAAAAGAATCGGTTTGATTGTTTTCATAACTTACCCTTCTTCCCGATGCCGCCCCCATTCCGACGATTGCCAATGGGGAAGAAACAACAAGGTCTTTTAATCTCCATAAATATTTCCCTTGAGAAGTTCGGGTAACGTTATTGAAGAAGGGATTGGTATTAAGGAGAGATTGAACGCTGCTATCGCTTCGGCCAGTGCCAACGGCCGAATCACTCATTGGAATATCGTCAAAATTATGAAATTTTTGATAAGGGAAATAATTTCCAATCGATCCAAAAGTGCCGCTGTTGCCAGTTCGGAACTCTCCCAATGCCCGCCAAGATTCAAAGGGGTGATACCAACCCTTCAAATTATAAAAGTACTGCGCCCTTACGGCCGAAATTTTCGGTTGCCCGTCGTCGGCCAAATAAACAGTATAAACTGTTTGATTGCCAAAGCCTGCCTCCCCTACCAAATCCCGGGCATCCCAAATAGCGTCATTTAAAAATTGGTGATTGACTCCATAAACAGAAACCGACGCCCCTTGATTTTTTAAGCGAAAGAGGGAAGGTTCATTTTCTAAAGCAACGTCATTATAACGGGAATAGTTGCGGCCCAAATCAAAACTTCTTGCCCCAACGCAATTTCCTCCCTGGTCGTTTAATACCAGGTGGCCCAACATAACAGCGGCCACTTCATTAAATCGGGAATCAGCAGTTGAATAACGAGACCAGGTTCTTGTGCGGTAATTGAACCACATATCCCCATCGGCAGGATTGGAAGGGGCCGTTTCCGAATCAGTTATTTGATTTGGGGTAAGCGTAACGTATTCTTTATGGGTTAAATCACGAAAAACAGTTACAAGTTCGACCATTCGAATCTGAATATCAGAAACG
>Ga0209021_1003246_pt1 | contig 13226 bp, 2 predicted proteins | sample PinacodermFT_FD_187299 | JGI IMG/M metagenome (GOLD analysis project Ga0209021, IMG submission 187299) | Host-associated microbial community of the marine sponge Aplysina aerophoba from Gulf of Piran - sponge pinacoderm, lysed by freeze-thaw... | ecosystem: Host-associated > Porifera > Sponge >... | reverse complement strand
CGACCCGTTCGGCGCGGGCCTCGGCGCCGAACGGGTCGAGGATTGCGGGGGCGCGTGGAGGTATCCACGTTCGCTCGGAGGTATATCGTTCTCGATATACCTCCGATATGTTCGCCCCCAGATTCACGACCCCGCCTCACGAGGTTGCGGGGGTGCCGGGTGAGCCGCCCGCTCCGGTTGTTTCGGCTAGTGGTGCGGCGGGGGTCGGCGCCCCGGCACCGCGGTCGGGGTGTGTGTGGGTTGGTGACGTTGGAGTGGGTCATGATCATCGGTGCGGTGGCGGGGTTGGCGGGGGTGGCGTTCTGGTTGGCGTGGTCCTCGGTGTCCGATGATGCGGGTGAGGTGGCGGGGTCGGAGCATTTCCCGGCGGCGCTGCTGGCGGCGTCGCACATCACCGCCGATGCGCGTGCGGCGTTGCCGGTGAGTGTGGACGCGGCTGCGGTGGGGCGGGTGAACGAGCGCTACGGGCGGGAGTGCGAGGACCTGATGGTGGCGTACCGGGACATCGGCCTGCGGACGCGGTGGATTGCGGCGCAACCCGGCGACCGGCGGGGGATGTTCGTGGACGTGGCGTCGCCGCCGGAGCGTGTGGTGTGCGTGGTGATTGCGGCGGGAGAGGCGCCGCCTGCTCCGTCGAGCCCGGCCGAGGAGCCGGCGGAGGTGCCGGAGGAGGAGGCGGGGCCCGAGTTCTTCGTCGAGGACAACAATTCGTCGGGCACCGAGGGCAGCCGGGTGGCCTTCACGGTGAGGTTGACCCCCGCGTGGGGGCAGCGGGCGTCGGTGGACTACTACACCGAGCCGGCGACGGCGGCGGCGGGCGGCGACTACGGGCACGTGGAGGGCACGTTGACCTTCGAGCCGGGCAAACGCTCGCTGGGGGTCCAGGTGCGGTTGCTGCCCGACGCCACCATCGAGCCCGTCGATGAGACGTTCAGGTTCTGCCTGAGCGACCCGAACCCCGGAAGCGTGCGGAGGGACCGGCGGTGCGCCACGGGGACGATTATCGACGGGGACGTAAGGGAGTTGCCGTGGGTGACGATCTCCGGCGCCTCGGCCCAGGAGGGCAGGGTGTTGCAGTTCGCGGTGAATCTGAGCGAGCCGGCGCCGCAGGAGTTGTCGATTAGGGTCAACACGGTCGAGTTGGTGGGTCCGCGTGCGGCGGAGGCCGGTGTGGACTACGTGGAGTTGGTCGGGGAGACGGTGACGATCGCCGCGGGGCAAGACCGCACCACGGTGCTGGTGGAGACGATCCAGGACGGACTGTTCGAGTGGCCGGAACTGTTCGAGGTGCGCCTGAGCGGCGTGGTGGGGGCGAGGCTGCGGGTCCCTGAGGCGACCGGCACGATCGGCAACGACGACACCACCCCGCCGGTGTTGTCGGTCGACGGCGCAACGGCGCGCGAGCAGGACCAAGGTATCACCTTCAACTTGAACCTGAGTGAGCCGAGCGGGCGGCCCGTGGTCGCGAGGTTGGCGACGCGGGACGGTTCGGCCACGGCGGGCGAGGACTACGAGGCGCTCGAGGCGGGCTACGAGGCGACGATCCCGGCGGGGGAGACGAGCGTGCCGGTGCCTGTCGTCGTGGTCGACGACGACAAGGTGGAACCCCCCGAGTCGTTCGTGTTGAGCATCGAGTCGGCGACCGCCGCGACGTTGTCGCCGACCGCCGCCGAGGCGCAGGGTCGGATACTCGACGACGACAACCCGCTACCGGTCGTGACGGTGGACAATGTGACCGTCGCCGAGGGCGACACGGCGACCTTCGCCCTGCGCCTGAGCATTCCGGCGCCGTCAATGGTGGCGGTGGAGTACGAGACCGCCGACGGGACCGGCACGAGCGCCGCCACCGGCGGCGACGACTGCCGCGGCACCGCCGACTATGTCTCCTCCGTCGCCACGTGGGCGGTGTTCGAGGCCGGCGCGGAGGAGTATCTCGTCAATGTGCCGACCTGTGACGACAGCGTTGCCGAGTCGCTGAGGGAGGTGTTCCAGTTGCGCCTGACGGGGGACGTTGGGTTGTCCCTGGCCGACGGCGAGTCCGGGGTGGGGACGATCCTGGACGACGACGCCGTGCCGGCGGCGAGTGTGGCCGACGCCGAGGCGAACGAGGACGCCGACGAGGTCGTCTTCACGGTGAGCCTGGACCGGCCGGCGACCAAGCGGGTGTCGTTGCGCCGGCGGTCGCAGCTGCACCGCGGAGCCGCGCACGGGGCGACGCCGGCGGAGGAGTTCGCCGTGACGCAGGGGGACCTGCACATCGAGGTGGGCGGGTCGTCCGCCACGGTGGCGGTGCCGATCGGCGACGACACCCTCGACGAGCACAATGAGACGTTCTGGCTGCGTCTGGGCCTGCCCACCGACGGCACGCCCGCCAATGCCACCATCGGCGACGGCCTGGCGGTGGGCACCATCGTGGACGACGATCCCGCGCCGCTGCTGAGCATCGGCGACGCCGAGGCAATAGAGGGCGAAGAGCTGCTCTTCCCGGTGCGCCTCGTCGACACCGAGGGCCGCGACACTCCCTCGGGCAAGGCCGTGAGCGCCGGCGTGGCCACCGCCAACATCACCGCCACCGCCGGCGAGGACTACAACGGCCTGGCCGCCTCCACCGACGTGCGGGTGCGGATCCCCGTCGGGGCGACGCAGGCGACGGTCACCGTGACGAGCCTCGAGGACGAAGTGCGCGAGCCCGACGAGACGTTCGGGGTGTACCTCGCCGGCAACCGCAACGCCGGCATCGCCGACAGGGGCGAGGCGATCGGGCTGATCCTCGACGACGAGGAGCCGCGCCTCGTCGTGGCGGACGTGACCGTCACCGAGGGAACCCACAGCGTCGCCTCGTTCGTGGTGGCCCTCAGCCACGCCGCCGACAAGGACGTGACGTTCAGCTACCGGACCCGGCAGCTACCCCAGTCGGCGCAACCCGGCGGCGAATGCGACGCGGAGGGCGAGGGCGACGCCGAGACTCCCACCGAGACCCCCACCGAGGGCGACACCGGGAGCCCCGCCGATTTCGTGGGCCTGGCCGCCACCGAGGGCACCATCACCGCAGGCGAGGAGAGGATCACCGTCGAAGTGGCGATCTGCGACGACGAGGAAGCCGAGGACACCGAGACGTTCCTCCTCGCCGTCACCGGCATCGACGGCGCGACCGGCGACGCCGACAGCGTCGACGGCGACACCGCCTCGGGCCTCGCCACCATCCGCGACGACGACGGCCCCCAGCGCATCACCGTCGAGGACGCCGAGGCCTCCGAGGGCGACGGCGCCGTCATGTTCACCGTCGCCCTCTCCAAACCCGCCGTGGCCGCCATCGACGTCGACTACCGCACGATCAGCGCCAGCACGCCGGCGGACCGGGACGGCGGCGACGGGTCGATTCCCACCTCGTGTGCCGGCGAGGCCGCCACCGGCGCCGCCGACCCCACGACCGACTACGTGCCCACGACCGGCACGCTCACGTTCGGCCCGGGTGACACCAGCGCCACCATCGAGGTCACGATCCGCGACGACGCCTTCGCCGAATGCCCGCCCCGGGAGCAATTCATCCTCCGGCTCGCCCTCCCCGAGCCCGACGATTCCGACGACCCAGGCGACCCCGCCGACCCCGAGGAGCCCGAAGACCCGGAGGAGCCCGACGAACCGGTCGCCGAACTCGCCGACGCCGAGGCCACCGGAACCATCGTGGACGACGACCCGCCCTCGACGGTGTTCGTGTACGACGTCTTCGCCAACGAGGGCGACGCCAGCGTCACCGTCCGCGTCGAACTGGACAAACCTCACGACCGCACCATCCGCGTCCCCTACCGCACCGCCGACGGGGCGGGGGCCAAGCCGGGGCACAGCCAATGGTTCTACGCGGGCCTCGTGGCGCCGCGGGACTACGGGGCCACCGAGGGGGTTCTCGTCTTCCCGCCCGGCTCGGTGGCGCGGACCGTGACCGTCACCCTGATCGACGACGACGAGACTCAGACCGTGGCGGATCCGGAAGTGATTTTCACCTACGAGGGCTACTTCTGGTTGGTGCTGAACGACCGGGTCGCAGCGGACTGCGAGCTCCGCGAGCTCGACGCCAGCGGCAATGCTGCCGCCAACGAATTGTCCGACTGCGGTCGCATCTACGTGCGCGACGACGAGCAGCCCTATCGGGTGAGGTTCGCCGCGGACCGGTCGAGCCGCGTCCTCGAGAGCGCCGGGGAGATCGAGTTCACGATCACCGTCGGCGGCTACGTCGTGAAGGAGAACATCACGGTGCGGTACCAGACAGAACCGCTCACGCACAACCGGCTTTCCCAGTCTCGATACGACGTCCCCGAGGCCACCGCGGGCGCCGACTACGAGGAGCTGACGTCGGCGTGGATGCAGGATCCCGGCAATCCCGACTGCCACGCCCTCGTCGCCAGGCCCGGCCCGTCGTCGCCGGGGGAGGCTACGATCCGCGCCGGCCAGAGAGCCGCCACGCTCACCGTCAAGATAGTGAACGACGAGGTGGCCGAGGGCGTCGAGCACTTCCAGGTGGGGCTGCTCGGGCCGCAGGACCCGCAGGGGCGGCTTCCCGGAAAGTCCAGGGCAAGCGGCCCGGTTCACTCCGGCAACGCCATCCTTGATGCCTGCCCCATCGCAACGGGTACGATCGTCGACGACGACACGAAACCGGTGCTGTCGATGGTTGGGGCAGCGGCGCCCGAGGACGCCGGGATGCTGCGCTTCCGGGCCGCCCTGAGCCGCGCCAGCAGCGCCACGGTGACCGTCGCCTACACCACCGCCGACGTAGCGGGCGCCAACGCGGCCACCGAGGGGGAGGACTACGAGGCGGCGAGCGGGACCCTGACGATCCCCGCCGGCGACCTCAGCGCGTTCATCGACGTGACACTGCTCGACGACGACGACGACGAGGGCGACGAGTGGTTCGAGCTGAACCTGGCCACACCGGTGGGGGCGACCGCCGGGGCATCCGAGGTGCGCGGCACGATCATCGACGACGAGCGGAACGAGCTGCCGGTGGTCACCGTCGCCGATGTCGCCGTCGCCGAGGATCCGGGCCGGCTCACTGGTGGAAGTGGGCAGTCCGGGCTCTTGGGGTGGATGCTATTCGAGATCCGGTTGAGCAAGCCGAACACGAACCAGGCGTCGTTCAGTTTCGGGTACGAGGAGGTGCCGTCGCTCGGCTCCTACGCGGCGCGGAGCGGGGAGGACTACCGAGTCTTCTACTCGGGAAATGTCGCCGGCGTGACCCGCACGAGCGGTTTCCACGTCATCCCACCGGCCGACAGCGAGGGTTGCTGGCTGAGGAGCGAGAGCGCGCCGCTCCGTGGCGACGGCACGCGCCCGTGCGCCCACGAGCCGCTGGTGAGGCAGGTGTGGCTGCAACTCATCGGTGACGACGTTCCCGAACGCGACGAGAAGCTGCGGCTGTGGCTGAGTTCCGCGAACAATGTGGTGCTCGGCGACGCCGAGGCGTGGGGCACGATCATCAACAACGACCAGCCGATCCTGTCGGTCGGCAACGTCGAGGTGTCCGAGTCGGCCGCCCGTGCCGTCTTCGACGTGGAGTTGCACGAGCCGGGCCTCGACCCGCTCAGCGTGCGTTACCGGACAGCGCAGTTCCTCGCCGGCAACCCGGCGACACCGAGCGAGGACTACACCGAGACGACCGGCACCGTGACGTTCGCGCCGGGCACCACGGAGGCTCAGGTGGAGGTGCCGATCCGCCCCGACAACGTCGACGAGTACGACGAGGCCTTCGTGCTGCAGTTCCACGATCCCGACGGCGTGGAGATGTCCAACGCCGAGGCCCTGGCGCTCATCCTCGACGACGATCCGGGCTGGTGGATCGGCGACGCGGTCGCCACCGAGGGCGGGACGGTGAGCTTCGAGGTGCGCCGGGACGAACCCACCGACGCCGCGGTGACGTTGCGTTACGTCACCTACGACGGCGGCGCCACCGGCGGGGCCTGCGGCGAGGCGGGAGTGGACTTCGTCGCCCCGCCGGGCTCGCTGGTCTTCGCCGCCGGCGTGACCGAACTCAGAATCGACGTGACCGCCTGCGACGACGAGGTGGCCGAGGGCAGCGAGACGTTCACCGTGTCGCTCATCGAGGTCGGCCGCCGCACCTCCGCCACCGGCACCATCATCGACAACGACTGACGCCCCCGCCGGCGGCCACTCGGGGGACCCGCCGGTCATCACGGAGTTGCCGTACCATCTACGGCATGCAGCGGCGAGTGCCGGGTTCGGTCGGCGGCTCGCGCGGCGTCGGCCGGGGCGCCGTGCGGGGGGGGGGCTTGGGGGACCGAGCGAGCGGTCGGCGGCCGGGGCGCTCAGCGGGGTGGAGTAGGAGGCTCGCGTGAGGGTTCGGCGGTCGGCCGGCGCGCCACGGCCGGCAGTTCGCGGCACCGCTCGCCACCGCCGCGGTTCGGGCGGTCTGGTGACCCTGGAGTGGGTGCTGATCATCGGTGCGGTGGCGGGGGTGGCGGGGGTGGCGTTCTGGTTGGTGTGGTCCTCGGTGTCCGATGATGCGGGTGAGGTGGCGGGGTCGGAGCATTATCCGGCGGCGCTGCTGGCGGCGTCGCACATCACCGCCGACGCGCGTGCTGCCCTGCCGGCGAACGTGGACGACTCGGCGGTGGAGCGGGTGAACACGAAATTCGGGCGTCGCTGCGAGGATCTGATGTTGGCGTATCGCGACATCGGGTTGCGGACGCGCTGGGTGGAGGCGGCGCCGACCGACACGCGGCGGATGTTCGTGGGTGAGTCGGAGCCGCCGGGTCGTGCGGTGTGTCTGGTGTCGCCGGGCGAGCCGGCGCCGCCTCCGGTTGCGGCGCAGGCGCAGCCCGCGGCGGCGCTGCCGACGCCGGAGGTGTACATCTGGCCTGAGTTGGATGTCCCCGAAGGAGGATTCGCGGAGTTCCACGTGCGCCTCAGCGCCGCCTCGGGGCGTGCGGTGTCGGTGGATTACGCGACGAACGATGTGAGCGCCCGGTCGGAGTCCCCCGGGAAGGACTACGAGGGCCAGGCGGCCTCGGTGACGTTCGAACCCGGGGAGCGACTCAAGAGGGTGTTGGTCCGTGCGCTGTCCGACGCCGACGGCGGGGAGGGCGATGAGACCTTCGAGTTGTGCTTGACGGCTGCAACGGGGGCGCAGGTCCGCCCGCGGGGCGAGGGCGGGTGCAGGACGGCCACGATCCGCGACAAGCCCGGCGAGCAGTTGCCTCGACTGACGATCTCCGACAAGGCGGCGCTGGAGGCTCACCCGTTGCGTTTCGTGGTGGAGTTGAACATGGCGGTGCCGTGGGAGGTTTCGGTTCACTTCGAGACGGTGGAGATAGACGGCGACGGCGCGGCGACCGAACGCGTGGACTATGCGCCGCGATCCGAGCGGGTGACGATCCCGCCGGGGAGGAAATCAGTGACGGTTCGGGTGGAGTCGAAGCACGACGAACTGCTCGAGTTGCCCGAGCGGTTCGACGTGCTCCTGACCGACGCGACGGGTGCGACAATCGACGTCGACAGAGCCACGGGCACGATCAGGGACGATGATTCGGCGAACCGCCCAGTGGTGCGGATCTTCGACGCGGACGCCAACGAGGGCGACGAGTACCTAACCTTTACGTTGACGTTGAGTGCCGCGGTCGAGGTGCCGGTGAGCGTGGAGGCCTCGACGACGAACGGCAGCGCCGTGGCGCCGGCCGACTTCGTGGCCCTGTCGCGCGAGCCAGTGCTGTTCGAACCGGGGGACACGTCGGCGGACTTGAAGGTGCGACTCGTGGACGACACGAAGGTGGAAGCGGCGCAGACGTTCACGGTTGCGTTGGCGCACCCGCGGTACGCCACCATCACCGCCGGCGACGGGGACGGGGCAGTGGGCACGATCACCGACAACGACTCGGCGATCCCGCAGATCCTCATCAGCGGCGGCGGTCGGGTGATCGAGGGCGAACCGGCGTCGGCCACGGTGCGCCTCAGCCTGTCGCCGGCCCGGAGCGTGACCGTGAACTGGACGGCCTCAGGTGGAGACGCCACGAGACTCGTCGATTACGCGCGGGAGCTACCGGCATCGGGGCAGTTGACGTTCGAACCGGGGGGGACGACGTCGCAGACGGTTCAGGTGGACACCTTCGACGACAGCGCAGTCGAAGGCGACGAGACGTTCTGGTTCGGGGCGAGGGCCTCGGGCGGCGCCTCGGAGGCCTTGGGGCGGCCGCGGGTGAAGGCCACGATCCTCGACAACGACGCCGTTCCTGTGGCGTCGCTGGGCCCTGGCCGTGTCCGCGAGGACGAGGGGCCGCTGGAGTTCCCGGTGACCCTGAACCGGGTGTCGAGTCGGGCGGTGTCGCTGCGCTGGTGGACCGAGGCCCACCCCACGGCGACGCACAAGGCGACGACGGGGATCGATTACACCCCGCAGCTTGCAGGGGAGGTGGAGATCGCCGCCGGTGAGCCGGGCACGTCGCTGGCGGTGCCGATCACCGACGACGACCTGTACGAGTACGACGAGGTGTTCCGGGTGCGTCTGGGATACCCCACCGGCGGCAGGACCGCCAACGCCACCATCGGCACCGGGCTCGCCGTGGGGACCATCATCGACGACGACGCCGCACCCGAGTTGAGGATTCACCCCGCCAGCGCGGTCGAGAGCGAGAACCTGAGCTTCGAGGTGGAACTCAGCACCGCCGCCGGCCGCGTCGTCACCGCCAAGGTGTCCACGCGGGACCTCATCGGCGACGCCGCGGCCACAGCCGCGGTGGACTACGTCGCCCTCGTAGGGGCCTCCGTGGAAGTGCCCGCCGGCAGCACCAGCACGACGGTGACCGTCAACGTCATCAACGACAGCGAGACCGAGGAGGACGAAACGTTCCTGGCGTACCTGGCGGAGAACGTCAACGCGACCCTCGCCGCCGGTGGCGGCCGGGCGGTCGGCACCATCCTGGACGACGAGAAGCCCCGCCTGAGCGTCGCCAACGTGGCCGTCCTCGAGGGCAGCGGCGACACGGCGGACTTCGTCGTCACCCTCAGCCGCGCCCTGGCCGAGCCCGTGACGTTCCGCTACGCCACCCGGGCGGTGGCCGAAGGGGCCCGCAGCGGCACCGCATGCGACGCCGACGGCGCGGGCTCCGAGGACCCGGTGGACTTCGTGGCCGTGCCGGCGCGCACCGGCACCATCGCGCCCGGCGAGACCGAACTGACCGTGTCGGTGACGATCTGCGACGACGACGTCGTCGAGGGCGACGAGACGTTCAGCTTCGCGGTGAGCGGCATCGACGGGGCGCTCGGCGTGGACGAGGGGTCCCGCGACACCACCACCGCCACCGGCACCGTCCTCGACGACGAGAGCTCCCCCCGGATCAGCGTCAACGACCCGGCCGCGGCGGAGGGCGACGGGACGATCGACTTCGAGGTGACGCTGAGCCGCGCCGCCGAGGCGGACGTCGTCGTGCAGTACGCAACCTCCGACGGCACCGCCAAGTGGTCCGGCGCGCACCCCGACTACGTGCAGAAGTCCGGGGATCTGCTGATCCCCGCCGGCGACACCACCGCCACCATCGAGGTCGAACTCATCGACGACGACTTCGCCGAGATCCGCAACAGGGGCGAGCTCGACGAGACCGCCGCGGAGCAGTTCCAGTTGCGCCTGTCGCTGCCCGCCGCGGACGGCGACGCACCCGCACGACTCGGCGACCGCGAGGCCACCGGCACCATCAACGACGACGACCCGTACCCGGTGGTGTTCGTCTACGACACGAACCTCGACGAGGACGACGGCCCCGCCATCGTCCGGGTCGAACTCGACAGACCCCACAACGAGCAGATCACCGTCGACTACCGGACCGTGGTGGACCAACTCAACGAGTCGATTCTGAGCGACAGGGAACGGTGCACCTACCGCCCGCCGGAGAACCCGAACCGCGACTTCGAGCAGTGGCACACCGAGGATCGCGCCTGCCCGGCGGGTCTGGCGACCGAGGGGCCGGGCTTCGTGAAGACCTCGGGCACGCTGGTCTTCAACCCCGGCTCGCGCGTGCAGACCTTCGGGGTTGAGATCCTGGACAACGACACCCCCAACCCTCTCAGCCGAAACCGCAACCCCGTCCGGATCCGGTTGTTGCACGTGGTGCTGCACGGCCTGCCCGCGGAGTACTGCCGGGGCGATGGAGGCTGGGAAGACGACCTGCCGGCCTGCGCCCGGGTGAACGTACGCGACGACGAGCAGCGGCCGCGGGTGCATTTCACCCATCCCATCGTGGCCGACCGGCTCGAGAGCGCCGGCACGCTCGACTACGAGATCGACCTCGGTGGCTACACCGTCGACTTCGACATCACGGTCCGCTACACGACCGATCCGCTCCTGAACAACTGCCTCCACGGCTATCCCGAGGCGACACCGGCCGAGGACTACCCGGCGCCCGTGCGGCGCACCTTCAACGTGCTCTTGTGCGAGGCCGACGGCGACGGCGGCGTCCGGCGAGTGTCCAGCGGCGGACTCCCCGTGACGACGCCGGTCACCCGGTGGGCCCACGACGGCTCGGTGACCATTCGCGCGGGCCAACCGAGCGCCACCATCCGGATCCCGATCACCGACGACAGCGTCGTCGACGAGGCACCCGTGGAGTACCTGCAGGTGCGCCTGCTGAGCGTCGACGACGGACGAGCCGACGTCGGACTCAGTGGCATTCCCATCTCCCGAGGGGGGATCATCGACGACGACACGCCGGTGGAGCTGTCGGTGGGGAGCGCCGCGACCGCCGAGGACGCGGGGCCCATGCGGTTCCGGGTGACGCTCAGCCGGCCCAGCGCGGACGAGGTCCGCGTCACGTACAACACCGCCGACCTCGCCGGCGACGGCGCGGCCACCGCCGGCGACGACTACAGGGCGACCTCCGGCACCCTGCGGATCCCCGCCGGCGACGTTGGCGCATTCATCGAGGTGCCGCTGTTCGACGACGAGGGCGAGGAGGGCGACGAGCGGTTCGAGCTCAACGTGACCGCGCCCGCCGGCAGCGCCGTAACCGTGACCGGCTCCCCGGCGGTGGGCACGATCCTCAACGACGACGGCGACGACGGGCTGCCGGTGCTGACCGTGGCCGACGTCGCCGCCTACGAGGATCCCTCCGGCAGTACGATAACCAACGGGTACCTTCACTTCGACCTCCGGCTCAGCAAGCCGAACACCGAACCGGTGACCGTCACCTACGGGTTCGAGGAGGTCCCGTCGCTCGGTGAGTACGCGGCCCTGCGCAGCTTGGACTTCCGGGACTACTACAGCAACCGCCCCGAGTTGCAGGGCGGGCGGCGCTCGGAGACCATCACCATTCCCGCCGCCGACGCCGAGGGCTGCTGGAACAGGGCCGACGCCTTCTGGGCCGATCTTTACTCTGTCCCTGTCGGCACCTGCCTCCATGAGCCGTTGACCCGCCGGCTGTCGCTGTACACCGTCGGCGACAACGTGCCCGAGCGCGACGAGAGGCTCCGGCTGTGGCTGAGCGACCCGGTCGGCGTGAGACTCGGCAACGTCGAGGCGTGGGGGACGATCCTCAACAACGACCTGCCGATCGTGACGATCGGCCACGTCGACGTGTCCGAGAGCGCCCGGCGCGCCGTCTTCACCGTGCGGTTGCACGCCCCGTCCTTCGAGCAGACCACTGTCCGCTACCGCACCACCCCGTGGATCGCCTCCGGCGTCGTGGCGACCGACGGCGAGGACTACACCGCCACCTCCGGCACCCTCACCATCGCCGCGGGCGCCGACACCGCCACGATCTCGGTGCCGATTCGCGACGACGCCGTCGACGAGTACAACGAGTTCTTCGTGCTGCAGCTCTACGGCGCGGACGGTCTGCACCTGCAACACGGCTCGGCGCTGGGCCGCATCATCGACGACGACCCGGGCTGGCTCATCAACGACACCTCAGCCGGCGAGGGCGACGCGAACGTGACCTTCACCATCGAGCGCGACCAGCCGTGGCAATCGGCGAGGAACCTGCACTACACCATCACCGACGGCGGGGCGATCGGCGGCTCCAGCTGCGCCGAGGCGGGTGTCGACTACGTCCGCCCGTCGGGTACGGTGCCCATCGCCGCGGGAGCCGGCACCGCCACGGTGACCGTGGTGATCTGCGACGACGACGCCATCGAGGGCGGCGAGACCTTCACCATCTCGCTGAGCGAAGTCGTCGGCCGCCGCACCAGCGCCACCGCCACCATCACCGACAACGACTGAGCCCCCGGGTCACCGGGCCCCTCCCGGATCTGCCGACTTCCCGGCGGCTCCGGCGCCCACCGATAACCCTGCCGCGCCAGGAGGGGTGTCGCGCCGTATCCGGGGTACGGCCACCGCAGTCCTTGGAACGTGCGCGGGTAGGTGACGGCCACCGACGGTCTTCCACTGTCGGTGGCCGTTGGAGGCCGGGATGTGTCGCAGCGTGACGCCACCCGCCCACCACCCACCGACGGTCTTCCACTGTCGGTTTCCGTTGGAGGCCCGCCCAGCAGGTCGAACCACTACGACAACCGAACACCAAAGACCCTGTTCGGGGTCCATCCGCTTACGCTCTGGGAGACTGGTGAGTAATCGGGGCGGGACCTTCCAGCACGCCGAACACGGGCCCACGTCCATCCGCTTACGCTCTAGGAGACTGGTGAGTAATGGCCATTTCGCCGAACCCACAAGCCCCTTACCAGGGCTTTCGCGGCGATGGATTGGCCGATCCGGGGATTACTCACAACACTCCTAGGCCTGGATCCACCGAGGGTGTGGGGGTGTGATATGCGGGGAGGTGCCGTCCTGACGGTGGGGGGATGCTCGGCCGTTGCCCGGGAACTGCCTTTCGGTCCGGGCCGGCTGTCGGTGTGACTTGCGGCCTCCGCGACGGGGTGTCGTGAGTCGGGTCCGTGGGGCTTTCGATCCGGGCCTGTCAATGGCCAGTGGGATCTGCGGCCCCCGCGACGGGGCGCCGTGAGTCGGACCCGTGGGGTTCTCGATCCGGACCGGTTCTCGGTGTGACCTGCGGCTCTTCCCGGGCCGGAAAGGTGTTCCCGCTCACCTGCGCGCCCGGCATCCCCACGCTGAGTTCCATCCACGCACCGGGCTCATGGCGCCGCGCCGGCGGTGGCGACAGTAAGGATGTCTGAATCATTGAGAATATTTTTCCATTATTCAACGAACAGCCGTTGCGAGTGTCGTAGGGGGTTGATAGAGTAGGCATTACCGGTCACTGACCTCGATCGCA
>Ga0209021_1003244_pt1 | contig 13230 bp, 12 predicted proteins | sample PinacodermFT_FD_187299 | JGI IMG/M metagenome (GOLD analysis project Ga0209021, IMG submission 187299) | Host-associated microbial community of the marine sponge Aplysina aerophoba from Gulf of Piran - sponge pinacoderm, lysed by freeze-thaw... | ecosystem: Host-associated > Porifera > Sponge >... | reverse complement strand
GAGAACAGCCGTCAAGTTAAAAGGATAATTCCCAAAAAGAGGCCGGGCCATCAAGAACGGAAGGGAGGCCTAGAGGAATCAGCTATAAAGACGGCAGGGTCATGTCCACCTGATCGCGTGGCAGGATCTCCGTCCCCGGATAGTAATAGTGCAGGATGGATCGGTAAGGGTACCCCAACTCAGCCATTTCCTTGGCCCCCCATTGACACAGGCCAACCCCATGGCCCGCCCCTTTTCCCGCAAACACCACGTGCCTGTCAATCCGTTCGATGAAAAACCGGGTGCTCCGCACTTTGGCATACCCCAGGATCCGTCGAAACTCCTGTCCCGTGATAATAAGTTCTCCCAGGGAATGCAGGATCCGCACGTCCTTGATCCGGCCGGCAGTGGTCATGCGATAGGGTGTGAGCGTCGCGAGCCAGCCAATGGGATACCCTTCAGCCTTCAGCCGGGATTGGATCTCGTCAAACGGAATTGTCACTTGCCACGCATACCAGGGTGACTCCTGATCAAATGGACAATCCACTCCTTTCAAATAGGGCAAGTCTTTGGACCACACGTTCATGGCGTCTTCCGTGGGCCCGGCCGTCGTGGATGAATAGACGGCGAAAATGGGACGGCCTTCATAGGTCACGACCTGGCCGCGCGTCCGGCGCACGGCATCGAGTACGGTATCATTGACGTGTTGACGGCCCGTATACACCTGATCCTGGACGCTTGCGTACACGTCAAACGGCTGACCTGCGTTTTGCAGTACCTTATGCAACACGTAGGTCCGTGCCGCCACGGCCTGCGTCCGCAGGAGTTCCTTGTGCCACTCGGGGTTGACTTCCGAGCCCACGACGCCTGCCACGTAATCTTCGAGGTCCACCACGTTCACGACCAGGAGGTGTCCGTCCCTGACCGTAATTTCGAGACCGCCAAACACCACCCAATGTTGATTCGCCGCATCAGGAGGCGCTGCTTGAAGCGTGACTTGGAGTCCCTCATGTGTCCCTTGAATGACAAGGCGGTTGCTTCGTACCGGGTGGCCATCGACCTGTAACTCATGTCCCTCCCGAATGATCGTCACCCCGGAAGCCACTTCGGTCAGATCTCCCGAAGGCATTTCGAGACGCAGGTCTTCCGCGGCAGCGACCGTGAGGCGGCCGGCCCGTTCGGACAGGGCAACGCGAACGTGATCCGCTGCGTGAACCCAGGATGGACCCAACGCCACACCAATGATCAGCAGCAGGATTCCGACTGGAGCGGAGTTCAATCTCGTCATCGTTTCAGGAAAAAGTAGAGGAGAAGACTACCCACGATGCTGATGATGATACTGGTACTCAGCGGGAAGTAAAAAGTGAAATTGTCCCGTTTGATGAATAGATCGCCCGGCAGCTTTCCCAGCCAGCCGAACCCTGTCCCTTCACCAGACCACTTGCCGAGCAACGAGACGGCGATGCCGAGGACGGCAATCCCCAAGCCCAGCACAATGAGCGTTTTCCCGATGAACTCCGGCATGGCTCACTTCACCAATTCCTCGGCAATCTGGACGGCGTTGAGCGCGGCCCCCTTGCGCAGGTTGTCCGCCACCACCCACAGGTTGAGGCCCTTGGGAATGGTTTCGTCTTCGCGAATCCGTCCCACAAACACCGCATCCGTCCCCACCGAATGGACCTGCAGCGGATACAAGCCCCGCGAGGGATCGTCATACAGTTGCACGCCCGGGGCGGTCGAGAGAATGGCACGGGTTTCTTCCGCCGACAACTTTTTCTTGGTTTCGACGTTGACGGATTCCGCGTGACCGACGAACACGGGCACGCGCACCGTGGTCGCGGACACTCCGATCGACCGGTCACCCAGAATCTTCCGGGTCTCGTTGACCATCTTCATTTCTTCGCGGGTATACCCCGACGACTCAAACTCGTCGATGTGCGGAAGACAGTTAAACGCGATCTGGTGCGGATAGACTTTCGACTTCACGTCACCGAAGCTCAACAATTGCCGGCACTGGTCTGCCAATTCATCCATGGCTTCCTTGCCGGTACCGGACACCGATTGATACGTCGAGACGACGACACGGGTAATCGTGGCATGGTCATGTAACGGTTTGAGCACCACTACCATTTGAATGGTGGAGCAATTCGGATTGGCCACGATACCCTGGTGGGTTTCGAGATCGTGAGGATTCACTTCGGGGACGACCAACGGGACCTGCGGGTCCATGCGCCAAGCGGAGCTATTGTCGATCACCACCGCCCCGGCTTTGGCGGCAACCGGCGCATATTCCTTACTCACGGAGGCGCCTGCGGAAAACAATGCGATATCGATCCCCTGAAACGAGTCCCGGGTGAGTAATTTCACCGTGACGTCCTCACCTCGAAACGACACTTCGCCACCCGCGGACTTGGACGACGCCAACGGACGCACCTCTTCCACGGGAAACTTTCGTTCTTCCAGGATCGAGAGCATTTCCGTGCCCACGGCGCCGGTGGCTCCGACGACGGCGACGGTATAAGCCGATTTCTTTTTCATCTCATGAGACTCCTTCATTCCCGCGGTTTCCAGCGGGAACCCACTTTTTCTTCTTCCGCCCCCTCACCCCAGCCCTCTCCCACTATGGCGAGAGGGGGGGGGTGATCACGGGTTTCCGTTCACCACGGCCCGAATACGGTGACTGAAGGTATCCGCGATGTACACATGCCCACGGGTGTCCAGCGCCACCCCGAACGGGTAGTTCAAACTACTGTGCAGGGGGTCCTTTCCATCGCCGGAAAACTCTGCCTTGCCATTCCCGGCCAAAAGCGACATTTCCCGTTTCTGCAGGTCCCACACCCGGATCAAGTGGTTATCGCTGTCCGTAATAAACAGCCGGCCATCGGGATGCAGGGCAATGGCATACGGCCGAGACAGGTTGGGAGAGGATTCATTCTCACCCGGTGTGAATTGAAACGCGCCGGTTCCCCCCGCCACTGTCTCCACGGTCCCGGTGTGTCGATCCCACTTCCGAATCCGGCCACTGAACGTATCGGCAATGTACAGGTTGCCTTCCTGGTCCACGGCGAGACCGCTGGGACCGGCCAACGCGGTTTCAGGACCCGGCGCCCCGTCGCCGTTGTATCCCGACTCCCCGGTTCCGACGACCGTCGTCATCACGCCGGAGGTCAGATCGAGCTTTCGGACCCGGTTGTTGCTCTGATCGGCGATATACAAACGGTCCGGTCCGTCGAGGGCCAGGGCCACGGGTTCATTCAAAGCCGCTTTTACGGCAGGGCCGTTATCCCCGTAACATTTCGCCTGACCCGTTCCCGCGATGGTGGAGATGGCCCCGGTGCCGGGATCGACCCGGCGAATGCGATGATTCCAGGTATCGGCAATGTACACGGTCCCATCCTCAGCCACGGCCACGGCCGACGGAAAATTGAGGGCGGCCTCGACCGCCGGGCCGCCGTCCCCGGCAAACCGCTGATCCTTGGATGACGTCCCGGTCACGTAGCGGACCATTCCGCTCAAGTCGGGTTGTTGCGTGTAGGCGTCACCCGGTTGACTCACCGGATCCGCCAACGGATCGTCGTCGTCAGGAGGTCCGGGAACGGGTTCGGCAGGCATCGAAGCCGGGGCCTCGTGCACGCCGGTCCCGGCGATCGTCGTCATGATCCCAGTCCGCGCATCAACCTTGCGCACCAGGTGATTCTCCGAATCGGCGATGTAGAGATTCCCCGCGGCGTCGAGGGCCACCGTTTTCGGTTCGTTCAACATGGCCGCGGTGGCCGGACCGGCATCCCCGCCCCAACCGGGCTCGCCGGTCCCGGCAATAGTGCCGATCGCGCCGGCTCCAATGGCTTCAAGCATCTTTCCCTAACCTTTACCCTTTCCCGTGTCTATCCCGCTTCGATATTCCGAAGAATAAGATTGCCCATCTCTTTGGTGCCGACGAGGGTGGTCCCCGGCGCCGCGATGTCGCCCGTGCGATACCCCTGGCTCAACACGGCTTGAATGGCGTGTTCGATGAGGTCCGCTTCTTTGCCCAGGTCGAACGAATACCGCAGCATCATCGCACCCGAAGCAATCATCCCGATGGGGTTGGCCGCATCCTTTCCCGCGATGTCCGGGGCACTCCCGTGAATGGGTTCATACATACCCACGGACGCGCCGACGCTGGCCGACGGCAACATCCCGATCGAGCCGGTCAACATGGCGGCTTCGTCACTCAAGATATCTCCAAACAGGTTCGTCGTCAGAATCACGTCAAACTGCTTGGGGTTCCGGATCAACTGCATCGCGCAATTGTCCACGTACATGTGTCGCAGTTCCACGTCCTGATACTTCTTGTGAACCTCGATGACGACCTTCCTCCACAACTCCGAGGATTCAAGGACGTTTGCCTTGTCGACGGAGGTGACGAGCCCCCGGCGCTTGCGCGCGACGTCGAAGGCGACCTTGGCAATCCGCGTAATTTCTTCCGTGGTGTAGACTTCGGTATTGAATCCACGGTGGCCGCCCGGCGTCGCCTCCACACCCTTGGGCGTCCCAAAATAGATACCACCAGTCAGCTCACGCACCACCAACACGTCAATGCCTTCGATGACCTCGCGTTTAAGAGTCGAGGCATCGGCTAATTCCGAATACAGTTTGGCGGGCCGGAGATTCGCAAACAGCCCGAGGCGTTCCCGCAGGCCCAACAACGCCCGCTCCGGTCGACGCTCATAGGCAAAGCTTTCCCATTTGGGCCCGCCCACCGCCCCCAACAGGACCGCGTCACTGGTTTTGGCCAACTGGAGGGTTTCGTCCGGGAGCGGCCACCCCGTATCATCAATGGCCTTGCCACCGACCACTGCGGGAACAAACTCAAACGTATGGCCATCGCGTTTCCCGACCGCCTCCAACACCGCCACGGCCGCCGGAACGATCTCCGGGCCAATGCCGTCACCCGCCAAGACTGCGATTTTCTTCTTCATAACCTTGTCTTCACCCTCACCCTAACCCTCTCCCATCAAGGGAGAGGGGATTCTTTGCATGCTTCCCTCTGATTGGTCAACAGAGCCCGATTTTATCGCCCTGGTTGGCGCGACGCTCCAACTGCGACGCCAGTTTGTTCAGGGCATTCAAATAGGCTTGGGCCGAGGCCACGATGATATCGGTATTCGCTCCGTTCCCGGTGACAATTTCGCCGTCCTGCTCTACCCGCACCGAAACCTCGCCCTGCGCGTCCGTCCCGCCGGTAATGGCTTTGACCACGTACGCCAACAGTTTACTCTTGGTCTGGGTGATCCCGGCAATCGTTCGATACACCGCATCGACCGGACCGTCACCGGTCCCCGTCTCTTTTATTACGTGCCCGTCCATTTCCAATTCCACGGTCGCCGTCGGCAATTGATTCGTCCCGCTTTGCGTGTTCAAGGATTGTAACGAATACCGTTCGGGCACCTTGGTGACGGCTTCAGACACGATCGATTCCAGGTCTTCCTCGAACAACTCCTTTTTCTGGTCCGCGAGCCGTTTGAATCGATCGAACGCCGCATTCACTTCTTCGTCCGTGAGCGCATAGCCCAACTTCGCCAATTCCGCCCGAAAGGCGTGGCGGCCGGAGAGTTTCCCCATTACCAGACGGCTTTGCGTCAACCCGATGGAATCCGGCTGCATGATTTCATACGTGTTTTTATCCTTGAGCAACCCGTCCTGATGAATCCCGGACGTATGCGCGAACGCATTCGCCCCGACGATGGCCTTGTTGGGTTGGACGACCATTCCCGTGATCTTGCTGACCAGCCGGCTGGTCTTGGAAATTTCTTCGGTGCGAATCTGCGTTCCGGCGTCATAAAAATCCTTGCGGGTCCGCAGGCCCATCACGATTTCTTCCATGGACGCATTGCCGGCCCGTTCGCCGATGCCGTTGACGGTACATTCCACTTGCCCGGCCCCCGCGTGAATGGCCGCCATGGAATTGGCCACCGCCAATCCCAAATCGTTGTGGCAATGCACGGAGATGACCGCGCGGTCACAGCCCCGCACCCGCGTCCGGAGCGTCCGGATAATTTCTTCAAATTCCATGGGGGTCGTGTACCCCACCGTATCGGGAATATTCACCGTACCCGCGCCGGCGTCAATGACCGCTTCCACCACCTCGCACAGGTAGGAGACGTCCGACCGCGTTGCGTCCATGGGCGAAAACTCGACGTCCTCCACGTAACTGCGCGCATGTTGGACCATCTCCACCGCACGACGGAGGGCTTGCTCCCGCGTCATGCGGAATTGGTGTTTCAGGTGAATGTCCGACGTGGAGAGAAACGTGTGAATACGCGGCTTGGGCGCTCCTTTCAACGCCTCCCACGCGGAATCAATGTCCTCGGGTTTGGCTCGGGCCAAGCTACAGACCGTCGGGCCTTCCACCTCCCGGCCGATTCGCTGCACCGCCTCGAAGTCGCCCGGGGAACTGAAGGCAAACCCGGCTTCAATGATATCGACGTTCAAGCGAGCCAGTTGTTTGGCGACCAACACTTTTTCTTCCACGTTCATGCTGGCGCCCGGAGACTGCTCGCCGTCCCGCAGGGTCGTGTCAAAAATTCTGATATGTCGTCTCATGGCCCATGCTCCTCACAAGGAAAATCACCGTCCTCCGGCAAGGCCACGCCCGGATCGACGCTCAGGAAGCCTTGCGTCCGGCCTGTCTCAATCATACCCCAATCACTCACCCAATCCTAACCGGCCCCATAATAAAAAAGCCTTCACCCCGATGAGGTGAAGGCTTTCTACCTGCTTCGGGGTCATCAGGGGGTCACTGAAAGTTTCAGCAGACCGGCCAGTGTCAGTACCGTGCCACCTAAGAGAAGGGTGCCTCTGCCTTGTCCTTGCCATTGATCCATGCGATCAGTCCTTTGAATCCGACGACACGGGTGCCCGAACCGGCGTGTCGCGCGGCGGGGTGACGGTGAGGGCACTCCAGCCTTTTTCCAATAAACCGGAACTCACGTATGCCAAACAAATCACAAACAACATCAGTTGAGGGTAGGCCATGACGGACACCAGAATCAAGACGGCCCAGACCAGATACATAAAATGATTCTGGCCGGCAAACTTCAACTGTTTCACGCTACGGTACTTCACCGTACTCACCATGAGAAACCCCATCAACAAACTCAAAACAATCACCACCGAGGGCAGGACACTGTCCGGCAGGTGCACGATGTGCGTGGTAAAAATATAAAACGTCGCGATGAACCCGGCCGCCGCCGGAATGGGCAACCCCGTAAAATAACGACTCTCCCCACTGCCGGCCATGACGTTAAACCGGGCCAGGCGCAACGCGCCGCAGGCCACGTACGCGAACATGATCGCCGCCCCCAGCATTCCCGGGGACTCCAGCACCCACGCATAAATCAGAAACCCCGGGGCAAGCCCGAAGGAAACGAGATCCGACAACGAATCGTATTCCACGCCGAACTCGCTGGTACTGTCGGTCAAGCGGGCGGACGTCCCGTCCAGGACGTCGAACACCATCGCAATCAGGATCGCGATCGCCGCCGTTTCCAGTCGATCGTGGTAGACCAGCACCACCGCGGCCAACCCGCTGAACAGATTGCCGGTGGTGAGGATATTGGGGATCAGTTGGACGCCCCGGCGGCGCTTCCCTTCCTTATTTTTGAAGATGCGTCCCTTCACGTGAACTCCGCGAGTATCGATTCGCCACCCTTCACCCGGTCTCCGACCCTGACGCGGACCCGGCTCCCGGCGTCGAAATACGTATCCATCCGGGACCCGAACCGGATGAGGCCGAAACGTTCTCCCGGCACCGCGGCATCGCCCGGCTCCACCCAGCACACGATACGACGGGCAATGAGCCCCGCAACCTGGACGCAGAGCACCTTTCTCTGCGACGGGGTCTCGATCATCAAGGCATTCTGTTCATTATGCACCGTCGCGTCCTGACCGCCCGCGTCGAGAAACCGGCCCGGCTGGTAGGCCAGATCCACCACGGTGCCCGCACAGGGCATCCGATTGATGTGCACGTCAAAAATGTTCAGAAAGATACTGACCCGGATACTCTGCTCTTTCAAGTATCGCGGTTCAAATTCCTTCTGAATCGCGATCACTTCCCCGTCGCCTGACGCCAGGATCAGGTCGTCACCACGAGGGGGCGTGCGAGGAGGGTTTCGAAAAAACCAGCCGGTAAAACACGCGAGGGCGCCAAAGGCCCTGGCGGTCTTTCGGCACCCCAGCAATCCGGCCAATACAGCCGGCGCCGCCGCTCCCAGGACAAAGGGCAACCCTTCCGGAGCAATCGGGAAACCTTTCGCACGATCAGCCATTCTGACCCGCTTCCCAGTAGGGAACAACGATCGTTGTTCGCTACCTTAATTCTTTTTCTGGTCCACGAGTTGGTCTTTGTGCAACCAGGGCATCATCCCGCGCAACTTTTCCCCGACTTCTTCGATGGGATGCTCCTTGCCTCGTTTGAGCAGCGCATTGTACACGGGGCGATTCGCCTGATTTTCCAGGACCCATTCCCGGGCAAACCGGCCGCTCTGGATGTCCCGGAGAATTTTCTTCATGGTCAGTTTGGTTTCGTTCGTAATGATGCGCGGACCCCGGGTGACGTCGCCGTATTTGGCGGTCGTGCTGATAGAATACCGCATGTTGGCGATCCCGCCCTGATAGATCAAATCGACAATCAACTTCACCTCGTGCAAGCATTCAAAATACGCCATTTCCGGGGAATAGCCCGCTTCGACCAGGGTCTCATACCCCGCTTGAATCAAAGAGGTCAGGCCACCACACAGGACGACCTGCTCACCGAAGAGATCGGTCTCGGTCTCCTCCCGGAAACTCGTTTCGATGACGCCGGCGCGCCCGCCGCCGATGGCGGAGGCATACGCCAACCCGACTTGCGTGGTCTCTCCGCTCGGGTCCTGATGGACGGCGAGCAAACACGGAACCCCGCTGCCCTTCGTGTATTCCGAACGGACCAAATGACCGGGTCCCTTGGGGGCCACCATAAACACGTTGATCCCGGCCGGCGGCTGGATCTGGCCGAAGTGGATGTTAAAGCCGTGACCGAACGCCAGAAACGCGCCGTCTTTCAGATGCGGGGCAATCTCGTCGCGATAAATGGCCGGCTGCACTTCGTCCGGGGCCAGCATCATGATCACGTCCGACTGTTTCACGGCATCGGCCACCGGCATCACTTTCAGACCCGTGGCTTCGGCCTTTTTCCAGGACGGACCTTCCCGTAGCCCGACCACGACGTCGGCGCCACTCTCTGCCAGATTCAGGGCATGGGCGTGGCCCTGACTACCGAAGCCGACAATCGCCACTTTCTTTTTCAGAATGTTCTGCAAATTCGCATCTTTGTCATACATGATTTTCATAACCGACTCCTTGGGAAATAAACGCGCAAGCTGACTCTTTTCTCTTTTTCTTGTAGCAGCGCCATCTCATGGCGCTTTCCGATGACAACATCAGGCATGCTTCTACCTCCCCTCACCCCTCCTTACAAAGGAGGGGGAAAGAAGAAATGCCAGTCTTTTTCCTCCCCTTTGTAAGGGGATGTCAGGTGGGGTAGAGCCCACGCCAGAAAACCTCGTGCCCCGCGGCATTCCGACTAGTTGGCTTTGGCAAGGGGGCGCGACTGGTTCGCCACCGTTCGAACGGGTTCTCGTGCGATGGCAATCCGGCCGGTCCTGACGATTTCCTTGATGCCAAGGGGTTGGAGCAACTGGATAATGGCGTGAATCTTCTGCACGTCACCCGTGACTTCGATCGTATAGGACGTTGGGGATGAGTCAATCACGTTCGCTCGAAAGATATCGGCAATCCGCAGAGCTTCGGCCCGATCCTCCGAACGGGCGTGCACCTTTATCAAGGCGCTTTCACGGCTGACGGCGTCGCTTTCATTCAGGTCAACCACCTTGATGACGTCGATGATCTTGTTCAATTGCTTGAGGATTTGTTCAATGATGCGCTCATCCCCGTTTGTGACGACGGTCATCATCGACACGGTCGGGTCCAGCGTGGGCGCCACTGACAAACTTTCGATGTTGAACCCCCGACCGCTGAACAAGCCAGCCACCCGTGACAAGGCCCCGGATTTATTTTCCAACGTCACTGAAATAACGTGTTCCACGAATGCTCTACCCTTTTCCGTTTATGTCCTTTGACAACGCTTCGTTCTCTACGCCGTCAGAATGGTGTCTTTGCTCTCCCCTTTGCCCGTCGTCCCCGTCGTTTGTCGCTTCCGCAATTCCGGAGGATCTTCCAGAATCATTTCATGGTTGCAGCCTCCGGCCGGTATCATGGGATAGCAATTCTCGAATTGGTCCACCGGCACGTCAACGAAGACCGGTTTGTCAATGGCCATCGCCTCTCGAATCCCGTCATCCACTTCACTGACTTTTTGAATGCGCAGGCCCGCGGCACCGTAGGCTTCCGCGAGCTTCACGAAATCCGGCGATTGATCCAGATAGCTGCACGCATAACGGCCTTCATAGAACAGGTCCTGCCATTGCCGCACCATGCCGTGGAACCGGTTATTGATGATAAACACCTTGACCGGCAGCTTTTCGATCGCGGCCGTCGCCAATTCCTGGCTGTTCATCTGGACGCTTCCGTCACCCGCAATACACAACACGAGTCGATCACGAAAGGCCGCCTGTGCCCCCAGGGCCGCGGGGAAACCAAAACCCATCGTCCCCAACCCGCCGGACGTGAGCCACGTATTCGGCTTGGTGAGATGAAAGTACTGCGCCGCCCACATCTGATGTTGGCCCACGTCGGTGGACACGATGGGGTCGCGGTCCTTCGTCAGTTGATAGACCCGGTCGATCAGGTACTGCGGCTTGATCAATTGATCGGCACCCTGCTCGTAGCTCAGGGGGTGAGCGGTCTTCCACTCATTCAGTTGATCCCACCACGGCTTGCGTAATTCTTTCTGGTCGCCATTCACCGTCGCGCGCAACACGTTGTTCAATTCCTGCAACACGCATTTACAATCACCCACAATGGGAACGTCCACGTGGATGTTCTTGCGAATCGACGTCGGATCAATATCGATATGGATAATCTTGGCGGTCGGACAGAATTCGGACACCTTGCCCGTCACGCGATCATCGAACCGGGCGCCGATGGCTATCACCAGATCGGAATAATGAATGGCCATGTTGGCCACGTACGTGCCGTGCATGCCGAGCATCCCCAGGGCCAACGGATGTTGACAGGGAAAAGCCCCCAGGGCCATCAAGGTCTGGTTCACGGGAATCTGGGTCATCTCGGCCAATTCACGAACCTCCGCCGAGGCGCCGGACAACTGCACGCCGCCGCCAATATAGATGACGGGCCGGCGAGCCTTCATGATGGCATCGGCGGCTTGTTTGATCTTCCACTTGCTGCCTTCATAAGTCGGATTGTAGCCGCGAATCGAGACCGAGTCCGGATATTTGAAATCGGCCTTGTCCATGGAGATATCCTTGGGAATATCCACCAACACGGGACCGGGTCTGCCTGTGGACGCGATGTAGAACGCTTCCTTGATGGTCTGCGCCAAGTCGTTCACGTCCTTCACCAAAAAATTATATTTCGTGCAGGGCCGGCTGAGCCCGATATTGTCGGCTTCCTGAAAGGCATCATTCCCGATGAGCGCCGTGGGGACCTGCCCGGAAAAGCACACCATAGGCACGGAATCCATATAGGCATCGGCCAAGGCGGTGATGACGTTGGTCATGCCGGGACCCGACGTGATCAAGGCCACCCCGGGTTTCCCCGTGGCTTTCGCATAGCCTTCAGCCATGTGACCGGCCGCTTGTTCATGCCGGGTCAAAATGACTTCGATGTCTTTCTGTTGATGCAGGACGTCGAAAATTTTCAGGACGACCCCGCCGGGAAGAGCAAAAATCGTTTTTACTCCTTCTCGTTTCAAGGCTTCCACAAAAATTTCGGCTCCTGTAAGCTGTGCCATGATCTCCCTCACCGGTTTGAACCGTCCATGATAAACCACGCATGACCGGTTCAGTTAAAATTTTTTCCGACACCCCTTGTGTCTTGTCGGCCAAGAAACCCAATGGTTTCCAAGGGTTGTACCCCTAAACAGATAATGATAAACCTGCGTTATCCACAAGTCAACTCAAACGTTGTCAATCCCAAAACCGCAACACCCTCTCCCTTGGAGGGTGTATAGACCGGGGACATGGGTAACACCTGTTCGGAGACATAGGTAACACCTGTAGAGTGCATGGTTCACCCCCAAATCGAAAGGGAGCCCGACCATGCCATGGAAAGAGGTGTCCACTATGTCGCAACGCAAAGAGTTCATCGTGTTAGCCACGCAGTCAGCCCGCAATGTCCGCGCCCTGTGTCGTGCGTTCGCCATCAGCCCCAAAACCGGGTATAAATGGCTGGCCCGCTATGCGGCTGAGGGCGAGCCAGGCTTGCAGGCCCGGTCGCGGCGGCCGCACCAGATGCCCCAGCGCACCGCCGCCGTCTTGGAACACGCGATTCTGCACCTCCGCACGACGCAGCCGGCGTGGGGCGGCCGGAAGCTGCACGCCCGCTTGCAGGCGTTGGGCTATCCGGCGGTCCCGGCGCCGAGCACCATTACCGCCATTCTGCGCCGACACGGGCGCCTCGCGCCCGCCGGATCTGCCCCCAAGGCCTGGCAGCGCTTTGAACACGCCACGCCCCATGCCTTGTGGCAGATGGATTTCAAAGGCCATTTCGCCGTCGGCCCCGGCCGCTGTCACCCCCTGACCATCTTGGATGACTGTTCCCGGTTTGCCCTGTGTCTGCAAGCCTGTGCCAATGAACAAACGGCCACAGTCCCGGCGCACTTGATCGCCACCTTCCGGCGGTATGGCTTGCCCGCCCGCCTGCTGATGGATAACGGCGCCCCCGGGGGCGATCGGGCCGGCAACCCCTTCACGCCCCTGACCGTCTGGTGCATCCGCCTCGGCATTGCGCTCAGCCATGCCCGGCCCGCGCATCCCCAGACGTTGGGCAAAGACGACCGCTTTCATCGCACCCTCAAAGCGGAACGGCGCCACCAGCGCCTCTTTCTCGATCTGGCACACGGCCAACAGCACTTTGACCGCTGGCGCGACTCCTATAACTTGGCCCGCCCCCATGAAGCCTTGGCGATGGCCGTCCCCGCGTCGCGCTATCAGCCGAGTCCCCGCGGGTTCCCCGAACGCCTGCCGCCCATTGAGTAGGGCACCCCCGATATCGTGCGCAAGGTCCAGGCCCAAGGCGAAGTCTCGTATCGTG
>Ga0209021_1003236_pt1 | contig 13252 bp, 12 predicted proteins | sample PinacodermFT_FD_187299 | JGI IMG/M metagenome (GOLD analysis project Ga0209021, IMG submission 187299) | Host-associated microbial community of the marine sponge Aplysina aerophoba from Gulf of Piran - sponge pinacoderm, lysed by freeze-thaw... | ecosystem: Host-associated > Porifera > Sponge >... | reverse complement strand
CGTAGGCCGCACCTTCGTCGGAAGCGAGGGTGCTCCAGTACGCCACTGCGGCGTCCCACTGCGCGCCTTTCGGCGCCATGGGCCGGCCTTCGAGGTAGGCGTACGTCTTCTCGTCGGGGGCGACGAGACCGGCTCGCGCCCCGCCCTCGATGGTCATGTTGCTGACCGTCATGCGGCCCTCCATCGAGAGCTCGCGGATGGCGCGGCCCGAGTACTCGATGATGTGTCCGGTGCCGCCGGCGGTGCCGATCTGCCCGATGATGGCGAGGATCAGGTCCTTGCCGGTGCAGCCGGCCGGAAGCGGATCGTCCACCGTCACCCGCATGCTCTTCGGACGGGGTGCGCGCAGCGTCTGGGTCGCGAGCACGTGCTCGCTCTCCGAGGTCCCGATCCCGAAGGCCAGCGCGCCGAACGCGCCGTGGGTGGCGGTGTGGCTGTCGCAGCACACCACCGTGGTGCCCGGCAGGGTGAAGCCCTGTTCCGGTCCGATGACGTGGACGATGCCCTGGCGCGGGTCGAGCATGTCGAAGACCTCGACTCCGAACTCCTCGCAGTTCGCGCTCAGGGTCTCGACCTGGAGCCGCGACTCGGGGTCCTCGATGCCGAGGCTGCGGTCCGTGGTCGGCACGTTGTGGTCGGCCACGGCGAGCGTCGCGTCCGTGCGGCGCACGCGCCGCCCGGCGAGGCGCAGCCCCTCGAACGCCTGGGGTGAGAGCACTTCGTGCAGGAGGTGCCGGTCGATGTAGAGGAGGTTGATCCCGTCGTCCTGGACGTCGACGAGATGGCTGTTCCAGATCTTCTCGAAGAGGGTCTGCGGTCGCGTCATTGAGATGTTCCCGGCGTGTCCGTGGCCGGACTCATCGATACAGCCACGGCTGCCGCTCGCGCTGCGTCTTCTCGAACGCGTCGATCATCCCCACCTTCTGCATCGTGAGGCCGATGTCGTCGAGGCCGTCGAGCAGGCATTCGCGCCGGAACTCGTCGATCGCGAAGCGCACCGTCGCGCCGTTCGGCCGCGTGATCTCCCGGGCTTCCAGGTCGACGGTGAGCACGGGATTCTCCCGGTCGGACGCGTCCGCCATCAGCGCCTGGAGCTCGTCGGCGGAGACGGTGATGGGCAGGATGCCGTTCTTGAAGCAGTTGTTGTAGAAGATGTCGGCGAAGCTCGTAGAGACGATGCAGCGGATGCCGAAGTCGAGCAGGGCCCACGGGGCGTGCTCGCGCGACGACCCGCACCCGAAGTTGTCTCCGGCCACGAGGATCTCCGCGTCGCGGTAGGGCGCCCGGTTCAGGACAAACTCGGGCTTCTCCGTGCCGTCGGGGTTGAACCGCAGCTCGTCGAACAGGACCTTGCCGAGCCCGGTGCGCTTGATGGTGCGCAGGTGCAGCTTGGGGATGATCTGGTCGGTGTCGACGTTGATGGCGTCCATCGGCGCCGCGACGCCGGTCAGCTTCGTGAATTTCTGCATCGGTCGGTCCCCTGGTGCTTCGTTCGTGACATCACCCCATCAGCTCCCGCACGTCCGTCAGCCGTCCGGTGACCGCGGCCGCCGCCGCCATCGCTGGACTCACCAGGTGCGTGCGCCCGTCGCGTCCCTGTCGTCCCACGAAATTCCGGTTGGTGGTCGACGCGCAGCGCTCGCCCGGCTCCAGCCGGTCGGTGTTCATCGCGAGACACATCGAGCAGCCGGGCTCGCGCCACTCGAATCCGGCCGCCAGCAGGACGTCCGCGATGCCTTCCTCCTCGGCCTGGCGCTTCACGAGACCCGAGCCGGGGACGATCATCGCCCGCACGCCGTCGGCGACCCTGCGGCCATCCGCCACCGCCGCGACCTCGCGCAGGTCTTCGATTCGCCCATTGGTGCACGAGCCGACGAACACCCGGTCGATCGCGACATCAGCCATGTTCGTGCCTGGTTCGAGCCCCATGTAGTCGAGGGCCCGCTGCATGCTCGCGCGCTTCTCCTCGGTGGGGGCGCTGCGCGGATCAGGCACCGCGCCGGTAATCGGCACCACGTCCTCGGGACTCGTGCCCCAGGTGGTCAGCGGGACGATCTCGGAGACGTCCAGCGTGACCTCCTTCGCGTACCGGGCATCCGGGTCGGAGGGGAGGGTGCGCCAGTGCTCCACCGCCTGCCGCCACAGGTCGCCCTTCGGGGCCATCGGGCGCCCTTCGAGGTAGACGAAGGTCTTTTCGTCCGGCGCGATGAGCCCCGCCCGCGCCCCGGCCTCGATGGTCATGTTGCTCACCGTCATGCGGCCTTCCATCGAGAGCGCCTGGATCGCGGGGCCGGCGTACTCGACCACGTGACCGGTGCCGCCGGCGGTCCCGACCTTCCCGATGATCGCGAGGACGAGGTCCTTCGCGGTGCAGCCGAACGGAAGCTCGCCGTCGACGGTGACGCGCATCGCCTTCGCCGGCGCCTGGATCAGCGTCTGGGTCGCGAGCACGTGCTCGACCTCCGAGGTCCCGATGCCGAAGGCGAGGGCGCCGAACGCGCCGTGGGTCGCGGTGTGGCTGTCGCCGCACACGATGGTCGTGCCCGGCAGGGTGAAGCCCTGCTCGGGTCCGATGATGTGGACGATCCCGTTGCGCGGGTCGTCGGCGTGGAACAGATCGACCCCGAACTCCTCGCAGTTGCGGATCAGGGTGTCGATCTGGAGCTGCGAGTCCGCGCTGACCTCTTCGCTGCGGTCGGTGGCGATGTTGTGGTCGATGACCGCGATGGTGGCGTCGGGGCGGCGCACCGCGCGTCCGGCCTGCCGCAGTCCCTCGTAGGGCTGCGGTGTCGTCACCTCGTGGGTGAGGTGGCGGTCGATGTAGAGCAGACAGGTGCCGTCCGCCTCGGTCGCGACGACGTGGCTGTCCCAGATCTTCTCGAACAGGGTCCGTGGCTTCGCCATCCGCAGGCTCCGGGCACGGCCGCGGGGTGTCGTGCCTTCTCGTCCGGTCGGTCGCCGCGGTCCCCGTGGATACCTCCACGGCGTGCACCGTGGCGGTATCACCGCGCGCCGGGGATTATAGACACGGGCGGCGTAGCCGTGCCGGCGCGGGGCGCCCCGCAGCGGCGAAATCGTGTTCAGAGCGCCTCGGCCGCCATCTCTCCGGTGCGGATGCGCACCACGTTGTCGAGCGCGGCGACGAAGATCTTTCCGTCCCCGATCTTTCCGGTCCGGGCCGCGGTGGTGATGGTCTCGATGACCTCGTCGAGCCGCGAGTCGTCGACCGCGACCTCGAGCTTGATCTTCGGAAGGAAGTCCACGACGTACTCCGCGCCCCGGTAGAGCTCGGTGTGTCCCTTCTGCCGGCCGAATCCCTTGACCTCGGTGACGGTCATTCCCTGAATTCCGATGTCCGACAGTGCCGTCCGCACGTCGTCGAGCTTGAACGGCTTGATGATCGCGGTGATGAGATGCATGGATGCCTCTCCCTGGATATTCGTCTGCTGCTCGGAGCACGTATCATGCCATGTCCGTGAAGGACGGCACTTCAATGGGTTAGGCTCGATCGTGGCGCGGAAGTTTCCACGGACTCGACGGCAACGCGCGCTGAAACGGAGCACGTGCGCCGCCCGGTGCACCAACGCTGATCGCACGCGCCCGTGAATACGCTTCCCGATGCGGTCCGAGCGGGGCTCCGCGCGATTGCGGTCGGCATCAACCCGTCCCTGCCGTCGGTCAGGGCCGGATTCTACTTCGCCAATCCGCGCAACCGGTTCTGGCCCGCCCTCAACGCGTCGCGGCTGGTCGATGCGCCGCTGGAGCCCGGACCCGACGCCGTCCGTGCGCTCGTCGAGCGCTACGGGATCGGCTTCACCGACATCGTGAAGCGCCCCACGGCGGGCAGTGGCGAGCTTCAACCCCGCGAGTTTCGGGAAGGTGCGGCGCGGCTGGAGGCGCTCGTCGGCCGGCTCGAGCCCGGGGTCGTGTGGTTCCAGGGCGCGCTGGCCTGGCGTGCCTTCGCCCGGTACGCGGGATGGCGTGTCTCCGGAGAGGTGGAGTGGGGTGCGCAGGAATGGAGGATGGGAGATGCCCGCATCTTCGTCACTCCGAATCCGAGCCCGGCGAATGCTGCCTTTTCGTTGCGGGTGCTTGTGGGGTGGTTTGATGCGGTTGCGGACTATCTGCCGGCAATTGATCCGCCACCTTGAGCCGGGGCATCGCGCTTCAGCGTCGGGGCGAGCCGCGACTGGCCGGAGGCATCGATCCCACCATCCGACTGGCTTCGTCAACGAAGCCGTCTGCATCGATGAGCTGTGCGGCGGTTTCGACGGACGAGTCCCCGATGCCGCGGAGTTCGCGCTTCGAAATCGTGTGCTCCTCCTTCGGTCCGAGCCGGGTATTCCGATCGACATCTCCACCGGAATCCGGCGGCAGTCACGTGGAATTCGACATGGATTGCCTCGTATGCCGGGTTGGCAACGGGTAGGTTTAACAGATTTAACGGAATTAACAGACTTTCCGTTAACGCTGTTAAATTTGTGCTAATTTGCCGGCATGGATCGCCGCCGCAACCCCTTCGTTCCCGGAGCCGGACTTCAGCCGCCGGAGCTGGCCGGACGCAGTCGCCTTCTTGCGGATGCCTCCATCGACATGGATCGCGTGCTGGACGGACGCCCGGCCAAGGGCTCGATCCTGCTCGGTCTGCGGGGGGTCGGCAAGACCGTCCTTCTGAATCGACTCCGTGCGCTGGCGGACGAGAAGGGATTCCGCACTGTGAGGATCGAAGCGCCGGAGGGCAGCTCGCTGCCGGAGCTGTTGACGCCGGAGTTGCGGCGCATCGTCTATGCCCTGGATCTTCGTCGGGCCGCGGGTGACCGCCTGCGCCGGGCCGCAAGTGTGCTGACGAACTTCGCCAAGGCATTCAAGGTGACTGTCGGCGATCTCGAACTGAGCGTCGATCTGGCCCCTGGGGAGGGGGACACCGGCAACTTGGAGCAGGACTTGCCGCGGGTTCTCGTCGCGATGGCGGAGGCCGCGGCGGATCGACGAACCGCGGTGGGGCTGTTCATCGACGAAGTGCAGTACCTTTCCTCCACCGAGCTGGCCGCCGTCATCGTCGCATGTCACGAAGTCGCGCAACGGAACCTGCCGTTCCTGTTCGTCGGTGCGGGGTTGCCTCAGGTGGCGGCATTGGCCGGCAAGGCCAAGTCCTATGCGGAACGGCTGTTCGACTATCCGGAAGTCGGGCCGCTGGAAAGCAGCGATGCGCGACTGGCGCTTGTGAAGCCGGCTCGAGCCGAGGGCGTGTCGATCGACGACGACGCGGTGGAGGAGATACTGTCCGCCGCGCAGAACTTCCCCTACTTCATTCAGGAGTGGGGATATCAGGTCTGGAACGCGGCACCGGCGAGTCCGGTCACTCGCGGCATGGTCCGAGACGCATCTCCGGAGGTGGTTTCGCACCTCGACAAGAATTTCTTCCGGGTCCGTTTCGACCGTTTGACGCCCCTCGAGCAGAAGTACCTCCGGGCCATGGCCGAGCTGGGTCCGGGACCTTGTGCCACCGGCCGGATCGCGGAGACCCTGGGCGTTCGTACCGTCTCCGTCGCCACCGTGCGCCAGCGTCTCATCAACAAGGGCATGGTGTGGAGCCAGCGTCATGGAGAGACTGCGTTCACGGTGCCGATGTTCGACGCCTTCATGAAGCGCCAGATGCCCGAGCTCGTGAAGCACCTGCCGCAACGGCGCACGGTATCGTAGTCTTTCTCCGTCAGTGGGGTGGAGCCCTCCATCCTCTCACCTCCCACAGCGGCCGTTCATTGCCTCCGTCCGTCCGGGCCATTGCGGTGTGGCGAAACGCTTGCAGCCCGTCAGCTCCTTCAAAGCTTCTTCTCGATTCGCGACGAGCCCGCACGTCCGCGCCTGCGGCGTCGATGGACTGATCGGTTTGAGCCACCCTGGTGCAAGCTATGCGCTTGGCATGACTTGTCGCCATCGCACAAACCCGGCGCGGTTGGACGGGCTCTCAGGATCTGACGCGGGTCGGGATGACGCCGCATGAAGGTGGGTCTTGGTTTGCCTACGTTCGGAGGAGTCTCCGCACGAGTCGCACAAGCCAGGCGAACCAACCGCCGCCATTCTTTCGATGGCGCCATTCCCAGGGCGGGACCGGCTTCGCCTTGGCGCTCCAGAGCCCTGCTCCGGAGTCTTGAGCGGCGCGTTCGAAGCTCTTGTACCTCGCACGGAGCCATTCGGGCAGGTATCGCTCGTAGGCCCAGGCGTGTCCGTCGCGGACAAGTTGCTCGTTCACCGCGATGCCCTTCACGGACACGAGGCCGATGACGCGGGCGTACTGATCCCGGTACAGGAGCCGGAACTCAGGTCTTCCTCCCCGGACGAGCCTCGCCAGTGCTTCCCGGGCCTCGCGTCCCCAGGGCTGGTCGTACTCGGGCGCGTCCACGTTTGCGAGACGGATCGAGAGCCGGCCGAATCCACTCACGTCTGCTTCGATGCTGTCGCCGTCGACAACACGCCTGACACGGCCCGGTAGCAGCTCGCGCGGGAACTGTTTTCCTCGTGGCCGCGATGCGCTGGATCGCGGGCCTTTCCTATGGGCGTATCTTCTCCGGCGTGAATGGCACCTTGGCACAGCGCGGAGCAATGCCAGGACCAGCACAATTCCGACTATCCACGGGAGGAGCTCCGCTGTGGGGTTTGTCATGAAATCTGCATCCAGATTGGCTGACTCTTCAGATCTTCACTGCCGGTGTGAATTGTAGCGTCGGTGCCCCTTTGGAATGCGTGGGACCTCGAGCTCAAGCTGGAGGACGACTTCCTCCAGCACGTGGCCGGGCGGGTGCGGGAGGTGCTGACTTCTTCAGACGCCGACGAGAATTCCGTCGTGGGCATTCACGGTGTCGCTTCACTGTTCGGTTTCGTGCGCGTGTCCGAACTCATGAAGGAAATCGAGAGGGATATCAGAGGTCGCGTGGTGGTGTTCTTCCCCGGCGAGTACGAGAACAGCAACTATCGGTTGCTGGACGCAAGGGATGGGTGGAACTACCTCGCAGTCCCGATCACCTTGCATGAAGATCGAGGGGTGTACGAGGTATGAAAAACCGGGATATCTACCAGAGGGACCCCAGCAAGATCACCTTGCTGAACAACGGCGTCGCGACGATGACGGACGCCCTCACGGACGATGATCGCCGTACCTTGCGCTTCGAGCTGGAGCACTTCGTTTGCGAGGGTGAGTACCAGCGGGGTCTCGTTCGCATCCTCGAATCCTACGTGAGCAACCAGGGCCAACCCGAGCAGCCGGCGGCCTGGGTCAGCGGCTTCTTCGGCAGCGGCAAGTCTCACCTCGCGAAGATGCTGCGTTTCCTGTGGACCGACTACACCTTCCCGGAAGACGGCGCGAGTGCGCGGGGCCTCGCCCGACTGCCGACCGATGTGCAGGACGTGCTCAAGGAGATCACCACACTGGGTAAGCGCGCCGCCGGGCTTCATGCGGCGGCAGGGACGTTGGGCGCAGGCGCCGGCGACAGCGTCCGGCTTGCGCTGCTCGGTATCGTGTTCAAGTCCGCGGATCTTCCGGAGAGCTATCCGCAGGCGCGTTTCTGCATCTGGCTCAGGAAGAACCGCATCTACGAGCAGGTCTGTGCTGTGGTCGAGGCCGAGGGGCGCGACTTCCGGCGCGAGCTTCACGACATGTATGTGAGCCCGTTGATCGCCAGGGGGCTGCTGGCGGCCGATCCCGACTTCGCCGCCAACGAGAAAGATGCACGGGCCGCGCTCCGGGCTCAGTTCCCCAAGCCCAAGGACATCACCACCGACGAATTCGTCACCGCGCTTCAAGACACCCTGGCGCCCGACGGCGAGATGCCCTGCACCGTCATCATTCTCGACGAGGTGCAGCAGTACATCGGCGACGACACCGGCCGGTCGTATGTCGTGCAGGAGGTGGTGGAAGCCTGCAGCAAGCGATTCGGTGATCGCCTCCTGTTCCTGGGGACCGGCCAGACGGCGCTGTCCGGCACGCCGGCGCTGCAGCGGCTGCAAGGCCGGTTCACCGTGAACGTCGAGCTCTCCGACACCGATGTCGAGACCGTGACCCGGCGAGTGGTGCTGGCGAAACGCCCGGACCGCGTCAATGACGTCAAGGCGACCCTGGACGGGAACGCCGGCGAGCTGGATCGACATCTGGTGGGAACCAGGATCGGCCCGCGCAGCGAGGACAAGTCCGTCCTGGTGGAAGACTACCCCTTGCTGCCGGTCCGCCGCCGCTTCTGGGAACATGCCCTGCGGGCGGTCGACCGCGCCGGCACGGCAGGCCAGCTCCGCACCCAATTGCGCATCGTCTACGACGCCATCCGACGCACGGCCGACGACCCGCTCGGCACGGTCGTTCCCGCCGATTTTCTGTTCGAGGAGATCTCGGCCAACCTGCTCCAGTCCGGCGTACTGCTGCGCGAGGTCAACGAGACCATCGCCGGCCAGGACGATGGTTCAGACGGCGCAAACGCTGCGTAATCTGTGTCTGCTCGTGTTCAAGAACGCTCCCGAGGATTGGCAGAAAATCACTACGTGGATGACACGCTTGTTCTCGGTCGAGCTTGGCGAGCCTCTGGAGACCACACGAGGCAGTATCGACCTGTTCTATCGCCAGCCTGATGTGAAAGAGCCGCTCGACATCGCCCTCGCCGGTCGCGGGTTGCAGCAGATGCTCCTCATATTCGCCTACCTTTACTCCCATCGCCGTAGGGTGCTGCTGATCGATGAGCCGGATGCGCACCTCGAAATCTTGCGCCAGAAGCAGGTCTACGTGCTGTTGCGTGAGATCGCGCACGAAAACGAGTCGCAGGCGATCCTGGTGACCCATTCGGAGGTCGTCCTCGAGGAAGCCCTGGACCGCAACCTCACGCTGTTGCTCGACGGGCGGGCCGACGACCTCGCAGCGAAGACGGATATCCGCAACGCGCTCAAGCACTATGGCACCGGACACTATGTTCGGGCCAGGCAGCGGGGTTACGTGCTCTACGTCGAGGGGCGCACCGACCTCGACATTCTGCTGGCGCTGGCGAAGCGCCTGGGTCATCCGGCCGCAGATTCATGGGACGATCGAATCAACGTGTTTTGCGTTCAGGACAATTTCCCGGGGCCGGAACCGCAGCTCGACTCGGAGATCGAGCGGGTGGAGGGGGGCTTCGGCGTTACGCCCAGGGAGCACTTCTTCGCCTTGCGCGAGATGTTGCCGGAGCTCGACGGCCTCGCGATCCTGGACAGGGACCGCAGTGAACGAACAGACACCGATGGAGGCGGCCTCAAGATCAGATATTGGCGCCGCTATGAAATCGAGAACTACTTCATCACACCTGCGGTTCTGAAGCAGTACGCCAAGCATGCCTACTCGTCGGATCTGCCGCTGTTCGTCGAGCAGTTGGCAATTGAGTTCGACGAGGTGCTGGATGGGTTGGTTCTGGAGCGAGTCTTCTCCGGCCGCGCCCCGGACTTCGCGACCTGGCGAGGGCTCGATGTCGAGGCAGCGCGTCTGCTGTGGAACGCGAGCACCGAGCGAATCAAGCTGAGCAACTTTGCCGAAGCATTCTTCCGGCAGGTGGCCGAGCGACTTGGCCACGCCATGCTGCTGCGAAAGGGTGATCTGCACCAGCTCGTGGATTTCGTCGATCCACGATCGATTCCGACCGAAGTCTCGGAGACCCTCGATTTGCTCAAGACGCTCTTCGACGCAGCGAAACCGGGCGAAGGAGTGTGAGCGATCATGCTCAACCAACGGGCAGAACTTGTTGTCCTGGTGTCGTAGGGGGACGCATGGAAACGCTCTCAACCGAACTTCGCCGGCAGTTGGAACGAAAGGTCAAGGAACAGCAGAAGCGGGTCTTCAAGAGCGAATTCCGCAACACGCATTTCAGTTACGCGATGGGTGAGGCCGGTATCGAGAAGTTCGTCTCGACGCCGGAGCTGCACAGCGACGAGGCGATCGATCTCGATCCCTTGCCGCCCGGACAGGTGTGGGGCATCAGCCCCGGCGGACCCGAAACCGGCCCCAGCCTGTACCGCCTGGAAGTAACCGTTGGCAGGGGCAACGGCGTCAGGATCCTGAATGCCCCGGTGCCGCCGGCGTTCCGGGAGAGCGTCCGGTATGCCGAGCAGAACCTGTACACGCGGTCCAAGGAGCTTGTCGGCGACCGCGAGCCGCGCGCCCATGAGTTCTCCGTACAACTCAGGGCGCTCGACAACGATAGAACCGGCACGTCGCTAGGCTTGCTGGCGTTGATGGCGCTCTGCAGCGGATTGCTCGAGAAGAGTACCAAAGGCGGCTTGATCGTCGTCGGTGCGTTGAATCTCGGTGGTTCTGTTGAGCCGCTCGCCAACGCCGTCGGTGTCGTCGAGGTCGCTGTCGAGAAGGGAGCCGATACCGTGCTGATGCCGGTTTCGGCGCGGAAACAGCTATTCGAGCTCTCCGACGACATGGCTACACGGATCAGCATTCAGTTCTATTCGGATACGCCGGATGCGCTGCTGAAGGCGCTGCTGGAGTAGTTGTGGTTTTCGCATGGAGTGAAGTGAATGGAGCGACGTTTCGAACTCGATTTGCAGAGCGGCTTGTTTGCGCTAGGGACGAGCGCTTTGTGTGAACGTTGCCATGCGTAGGGGACGGGGCGACTACTTGTTCTGTGGTCCCGATTGGTTCTCCGTAGAAGAGAGCCAAAGGCGAACATTGCAATCTGAGATTGACGCTATTGATGGAAATCGGCTTCTCAATACGTCGGTAGATGACCTTTGTGGCTATTTCGAAGACAAGTTCAGGATCGATGTCCCGAAGCTCCATGAGGACCAGATCGTTGCGGATCAGCAGGAGACTCAGATTGATGTCAGCCAGGATTCGATGCGTTTCATCAGGGATAGAAGCCGTCCGTTTCATGTTGCGGGTACGCTCGTCGAAGTGATGATCCCTTTCTCCGGCGAACCGGAAGCTTTCACGATACAACCAACGACGTACACGACCGCGCCTCCCAGGGGCGAGATTCGCGGTAGTACGCTTGTCATCAAGGTCCAGGGGACGGACCTGGAGCCGCAACAGGTCAAAGGTGAGATTGACCGGACAATTGGAGAGATCAAGAAGTATCTTGATTGGCTCCGCGGTAATGCGTGCGGATTCAATACACAGATCCAAGGGCTCGCAAACGAGCGAATCAACTGGCGTCGCCAGAAGTTGCTCGCCGATCAGAATCTCGTTGCGAATCTCGGGTTCCCACTAAAGGAGCGCGCCGGCGCGCCACGGACGTTTACGGCACCGAATGTCCGAAGACGGATATCACCGACAATTCCGCCTGCGAGCACGGCTCCATACAAACCTGAACCCGTGCTAAGTACCGACGACTACGAGCACATTCTCTCTGTGATGACCAACATGACTTTGGTTATGGAGCGCAGCCCATCTGCGTTCGCCGCAATGGATGAGGAGGCATTGCGGTCCCATTTCCTGGTCCAGCTGAACGGCCACTATGAGGGCCAGGCATCGGGTGAGACGTTCAACTACGAGGGGAAAACGGACATTCTGATTCGCGCCGAAGGAAAGAATATCTTTATTGCCGAGTGTAAGTACTGGAGCGGCGCAAAGAAGTTCGGTGAGGCAATCGATCAGCTTCTTGGATACGTGAGCTGGCGGGATACGAAAACGGCGATCGTTATTTTCAACCGGAACAAAGACTTTTCGCAGGTTATCGAGACTGTTCCCGGTGCGGTGAAGGCGCACCCGAATTTCAAGAGAGCGGTCGATGACGACGGCGAGGGCAGGTCCCGATATGTGCTTGCGCATCGGGACGATGAGAATCGAGAGATGATCCTCACCGTATTGGCGTTCGATGTGCCGCGAGCAAGTTGAAAATCGCTGCCGAAATGTCAATCGGTCTTGAACAAGTCGGGTCCATCCTGGAACGGGCACGAGCGGTTGCGGTCGACTGTTTTCGGGTAGCGGACAAACCGCTCGGGATTACAAACGAGTATGGTGAGTACATTGCCGCCGAAAGTCTGGGGCTGGAACTCGAGGAAGCGCGTACGCCTGGGTACGATGCTACCGATTCCGCAGGTCGCCACATTCAGACAGTGGCGCGTAGCTTCCCACGCGAATTATCCACGCATAGTCGTATCGACTCCGGCGTTTCCAAGTGGATACTGGTCAACAGGGAATCCGCGACGACTCCACTGAGGCATGGGATGCTCGAGCGATCAGGGTATCGGTATCCATCTGGCGCCAAAACGCACTGCGAATTGATCATGACTCGGTTCGAACGGATGGACTGGCCTCACCCGCGTCACCCGACGCGTCCGGACCGCGCAGCCAGGGCCGGAATACGCCTACGAAGCAAGGCATTACGCCCCTCCCACTCCTGCTCGGGCGACTGCGGCTCGATCCAGTCGATCTTCCTGCTCCCGGTCAGCGTGGCAATAGGCACTCCGTCGCGAAACGCGATCCGTGTGGAAGCCGTAGTGGAAACGCGCTCGCCCAAGCAGACAACGCCGGTAAGGTTCAACGGATCCGCCGCGCTCAGCGTCACGATCGCGCCGTCCGCCGGTGCGCGCCGTACCCGTCGAAGGGTCTCGACCGCCTCCGGCAGCGCGTACTGCTCTCCAGTGAAGCCCGCGACGAACCGCCCCCCGCGAATTTCTCCGCGTGCTTCGAGACGCCGGAACTCGCGCAGAAGGTCACGCCAAGGAACGGTGATTGTCTCGCACGCAAGTAGCGGCTTGAACACCACTCCGTAGCGGCGCAGCAGGGTGCGCGCCACCGCCTCGACGCCGTCTTCACCGATATCCCCCGCATCTGCCGCACGCCGCGCCACGCACGACCATCGGCCGGCTTCGGCGATGGCACGCAGACGACGGGCGGATGCGCCGGTGAACGCCCGCAGTCCCGCGAACCCGTCCGCGCTCACCCGTCCCTGCGCGATCAGCTCGCCCAGGGCGGCGGCCGCATCCAGCCCGCTGGCGCCGGTCTCCGCGAGAATGTCATCGAAGAACGATGCGCCGCGGGCTTCGAGGTACGCGAGGATGCCTCGGGCCCCGGGGGAGAGTGGCGCGGGCGCGACGTCTCCACCCTGGGGAACGAGGACCGTGCTCGTGACCTTGCTCGGCACCTTGCTCGTGCCTGAAGAAAGTGTCGTTGAATCCCCCGTCCTGCAAGCGTCCCGATCCTCGGCCCCAGAGCCTCGCCGCGCCGTCGAATCGGAAAAAGGACGAGGCTCCGCCAGTAGTTCGCCATCCGCCGCGGCTGTCGCCACCGCCG
>Ga0209021_1003231_pt1 | contig 13279 bp, 13 predicted proteins | sample PinacodermFT_FD_187299 | JGI IMG/M metagenome (GOLD analysis project Ga0209021, IMG submission 187299) | Host-associated microbial community of the marine sponge Aplysina aerophoba from Gulf of Piran - sponge pinacoderm, lysed by freeze-thaw... | ecosystem: Host-associated > Porifera > Sponge >... | reverse complement strand
CAGTGTGATGCGCTACCAGACTGCGCTACGCTCCGACACCGCCAACATACCCGCCCCGCCGCTCCGCGCGCAAGGCATCGGCGAGGCAGGAAAGAAGGGTCGCGCGAATGGACGCCGGGAGAGCGGGCGCGGCGTTCCCGTCCGGAGTCCGCGGGATTGCAGCCGGGAAACATGTCATGAACCGGTCATGTCTTGCCATGAGGCCCCGTGCTTCCGCCAGCCGCTTTTGACACGCCTCTCAGGCTCCTTCGTCCTCCGGAATCGAAAAGGCGGCTTCCGAAGCCGCCTTTCCTCTGCTCTCAGTTTACCACGCCCTTCCGTACATCAAGTTCCCGGTGCGCGCCTTCCCGTGCGATGCGGCCTGCTGCACTCCGATTCCGCTCGCTCCGGCCTCACCATCCCCGCGTGACCGAGGACACGGCCATGCCGATGGCGGCCTGGACCGGTTCGACGATCGGCATGCCGAGGGCCTGGGCCAGCGCGGGGCGCTGGTCGGCCATGCCGGCGCAGCCGAGCACCAGCACATCCGCGCCGTCCCGGTCGCGCAGTTCGCGGCCGGTCTCCAGCAGGCGGGCGCGGGTGCGCACCGGGTCCGCCAACTCGACCACTTCGAGGTCCACCGGCCGGTCGCCGGCGAACCGCGCATCGAGGCCCATCTGGCGGACATAGCGAAGGTGGCGCGGCACCGAGCGCGCAAGGATGGCGAGCACACCGACCCGTTCGCCGAGCGTGAGCGCCGTCAGCAGACCCGCCTCGGCGATGCCGACCACGGGCTTGCCGGTATCCTCGCGCAGGACATGCAGGCCGGGGTCCGAAAAGCACGCGAGCACCAGCGCGTCCGCACCGCTTTTCGACGCCATCTCGCGCAATTGCGGTACGACCCCGTCGGCATCGCCCTGGCTCTGGATGCCGGGAGGGCCGGCGCGGTTGGTCGCCGCCCGGATTTCCGGCCCGCCCGCTACCCGGAAGGGCTCTGCCGCCCGGTCGATGGCCTCCGTCACGGCTTCGGTGCTGTTCGGATTGACGACGAGAATCTCAGCCATGATTTCACCTTATACCGGTTCAGGCCTTTCTGTCGCGCTAAACGGAGAAGCGCCCGGTCGGGGGGAGACCGGGCGCTTCAGGGCGTCGAAGACTGCGGGACGAGAGGGGGAGTCCCAACGCGGCGAAAAAGCCGCATGCAGCCTTTGGGTACGAAAATAGGACGGATTGTCGCGCCTGACAAGTCCGGAAATGCGAATTCGGCAAAAAAAGTCAGTCTCCAGCAAGCATCTCGCACACAAGCAAGGCGCAGCGCGGCGGGTCCTCGAAAGGCACCAGATGGCCCGCGCCCGAAAATGTCGCCAACCGTCCGTTCGGCACCCGGGCGGCGCAGGCGGCCTGCACTGTCGCCGCCCAGCTCGGATTGCCGGATTCGCCGCCGTCCACGCTGGCCACGAAAGTCACAGGGCGGGCGATGCGGGCAAGCCCCTCGAAAGTCGAAGGATCGAGCGCCGCCTCGTAATTGTGCGCTTCCAGCGGCCCGGGACAGGCAAGCTGCCAGTCGCCGTCGCCCGTCGGATGCAGCGAACCCCGGCAATGGCCCGCCAGCGCCTCGGGCTCGAAGCCTTCATAAGCGGTGCGCCCGGCGAGCGCCTGGCGAAAGGCCTCGGGATCGGCCCAGCGCGGCCGGCGCCTGAGCGCCATGCCGGAAAGCTCCAGCGACGCCGTCTCGGAATGGCCTCTCGCCGGATGGTCGAGAGGCGGCGAGACCGGCGGCTCGAAGGCGGTAAAGGCCTCCCAGGGTTCGCGCCCGAAGACGCCGGCGAGCCGGAGCCCGGCCACGCCGCAAAAGCTGTGCGAGGCATAGAAGAGCGGCGCTCCGTCCGCATCCGCCCGGACCGCCCGGCAGACGAGGTCGAGGTCGGCGGCATAGCGGTCGAAACCGGGCTTGTCGTCCGGCAGGCCGGACCCGCCATGTCCGCGCGCATCGTAGGCGTAGACACGGAAGTTGCGCGCGAGCAGGCGCAGCAGCGGCGCGTAACCTCCCGCAGGGAAACCGTTGGCGTGGCCCCATAGCAGGGCGGGCGCGCCGTCCTTCCCCTCCCGCAGCCGGTAGAGACTCAGCTCAAGGCCGTCATCCGCAGCGACGACCGACCTTTCGGCGAACGGTTCGGGAAGCGACGGCGGTCGTGCCGCCCCGCCCGTCATGCCGCTCGCACGGCCCCGACACCCAGCATATGGGCCTCCACCGCCTCTCCGAAGGCGGCGAAGATGGCGCGCGCGAACGCATTGGTCTGGTAAAGCGTCTCCGGGTGCCACTGGACGCCGAGGCAGAAGGCGCCGGCCGGGCGCGAAATCGCCTCGACCACCCCGTCGGGCGAAACGGCCTCGACCATGAACCCGTCGGCCACCCGGTCCAGGCCTTCGGCATGGAGGGAGTTCACCATTTCGATGCTTCGGCCCTCGGCGATACGGCGCAGGAGGCCTCCTTCCGCCAGCATCACGGAATGGCGCAGCGCTGCGCGCCCGCCCATCGGCCGGGTCTTCACGGAGCGGTGGTCCTGGCAGCCCGGCACCTTGTGGACGAACTGGTGGAGCGTGCCGCCGAACGCCACATTGAGTTCCTGGATGCCCCGGCAGATCGCCAGCAACGGCACGCCCTGGCGGGCGGCCTCCCGGAGCACGGGCAGGGTGGTGGCATCGCGTCCGGGGTCGAAGTTCGTGTTCTCGGGGTCGATTTCCTGGCCGTAGAGATGCGGCTGGACATTGGACGGGCTGCCGGTGGTGACGATGCCGTCGAAGCGCGAGACCAGATCCGGAATGTCGATATGCTCGCCGACCGGCGGGATCAGCAGGGGCGCAGCGCCGACGACCTCCACCATGACTTCGGCGAAACGCGAATGCACCGAATGGACCGGAAAGTTATGGAAGGTCTTTGTACAGGCCGAAATTCCGACCAAAGGCATCGTCACGATATTGGGCTCCACCAACGTCGAATCGCGGGACTATAACAGAAGCACGCCATTGCCAAGGACTATCGTGCCCTTGGATGGGCGGCGCGGAACACCTTTTCGAGGTGGGCGACATCGACGGAGGTGTATCGCTGCGTGGTCGCCAGCGAGGCGTGGCCCAGCAGTTCCTGGATGCTGCGCAGGTCCGCGCCGGCGCCCAGCAAGTGGGTGGCGAAACTGTGGCGCAGCGCGTGCGGCGTGGTGCTTTCCGGCAGGTTCAGCCGGGCGCGCAGCCGCCGGAGCCTGAGTTGCGCGACGCCCGCCTGCAGGCGCCCGCCGCGCGCGCCGAGGAAGAACGGCCCGCCGGGCAGTAGCGGATGGGGACAGGTCTTCCGGTATGCGGATGCCGCCTCGCGCACGGCCGGCAGCAGCGGGACGACCCGCTCCTTCCGCCCCTTGCCGATGACCCGCAGGGTGTCGCCGGCGCCGAACGCGCCCGTGTCCAGCGCGAGCGCCTCGCCGATCCGAAGCCCGGCCCCGTACAGGAGCGAAAACAGCGCCAGGTCGCGGCGGTCCTGCCAGTCCTCGCCCGGCGCGGCGAGCAGGCGGTCGGTCTCGTCGTGCGCGAGCGCCTTCGGCACCGGGCGCGGCAGTTTCGGCGTGCGGATGCCGGTGAGCGCCGCCGCATCGCCCACGCCCTTCTGCGCCAGCCAGCGCAACCAATTGCGCAGCGCCGAGAGGCCCCGGGCGCGGGACGCGGCGCCCATCCCGCCGCGTGCGCGTTCGGCGAGCCAGGCGCGGATGTCGCGCGGCTCGACCTTCGCCAGTACCGCCGCCGAGACCGGCTCACCCGTATAGCCTTCGAGAAAGGCCAGAAAGTCCGCCACATCCCGCAGGTAGCCGGAGACGGTGTGCTCGGAAAAACCGCGCTCATGCGCGAGCCAGCCGTGCCAGTCCTCCAGAAACCGGGCGGTCTCCAGCGTCATAGCGCTTCCGGCGGGTCGATCAGCGCCGGAAGCTGCGCGGAGACGGTGCGTGCGAGGAACACCAGTAATTCGGTCCCCTGTCCGGCCTCGAAATGCTCCGGCTCGCGCGAAGAGAGCGCCAGCAGGCCGGCCGGGCCGCCCTTCCCCGCTGCGAGGCGCAACAGGGCCAGGCTCGCAACCATATTCGCGGCTCCGCCGAAGATGTCCGGCGGACCCCGTTTGAGCCCGCCTTCGAGCCGGGCGGCGCCTTTGCCGATCAGGGCGTCCACGCGGCCCGCCGCCAGCGCAACAAGGCCCGGCGCGGCCGGCAGCGCCTCGGCGCGCGTCTCGAAAGCGAGCACCGCCCCGTCGCAGCCGAGCAGTTCCGGCCAGTCGCCGGAGATTACGGCGGCGAGGTCCCCGAAACGGCGCAGGCCGACCGCGCCGAGCGCTGCATCGTGGATGCGCGACATGCTGGTCTGGTTGTTCGCCCCGAGATCGAGCAGTTGCTGCAACGCCTCGCGCAGCTCGCTGTTGTTCTGCCGCTCGCGCTCGACCATGACGCGCTGCAGGTCCACCACGCCGCCTGCGTCGCGCCCCGGCGGCGCAAGCACGGTCAGCAGTTCCGGGTGGCGGCGCAGGAAGTCCGGGTTGCGGCGGAGATAGTCTGCAACATCGTCCGGCGCAGGCTCGGGCAACGGACTATTCCGCGGCGTCGGGCAGGTCGAGGATCGACTGGCCGGTCTTGCGCCAGTCGGCAAGGAAGGCTTCGAGCCCCGCATCGGTCAGCGGATGGCGGTAGAGCTGCCTCAGGGTCTGCGGCGGCACCGTGGCCGCGTGGGCGCCGCAGCGGGCGGCCTCGACCACATGCAGCGGGCCGCGCACCGAGGCCGCCAGCACCTCGGTGTGGATGCTGTCATAGGCGCGGTAGATTTCGCAGATGTCGCGCACCAGGGCCATGCCGTCCAACCCGAGATCGTCGAGGCGGCCGACGAAGGGGGAGATGAACCCGGCTCCGGCCCTGGCCGCCAGGAGGGCCTGCTGGGGCGAGAAGCAGAGGGTGACATTGACCGTCCGGCCCTCGTCGGCGAGCGCCCGGCAAGTGCGCAGCCCGTCCACGGTGAGCGGGACCTTGACCGCCACATTGGGCGCAATCGCAGCGAGGCGCCGGCCCTCCGCCAGCATGGTCGGATAGTCGGTTGCGGTCACTTCCGCGCTCACCGGCCCGTCCACCACGTCGCAGATCTCGGCGATCGCCTCCAGCAGCGGGCGGCCGCTCTTGGCGATCAGCGAGGGGTTGGTGGTGACGCCGTCGACCATGCCGGTCTCGGCCATGTCGCGGATTTCCGCCAGGTCGGCGGTATCGACAAAGAATTTCATGGCAACCCGCCCTTATCGTCAGTCCGAACCGCTATGACTCTATACATGTCCGCCCGGAATCGCGCCATAACCGTGCCGGTGTTGTTGCCCCTGCCGCTGCCGGGTCCCTACGACTATCTCGGCGAGGTGCTCGCGCCGGGCGACATTGTGGAAGTGCCGCTCGGACGGCGTCTTGTGCGCGGCGTTGTGTGGGACAACGGGCCGGGCGGTGTCGAGGCGAGCCGCCTGAAGCCCGTGGCCCGCCGGTTCGAGGTGCCGCCGATGCGCCCGGCCCTTCGCCGCTTCGTCGCCCGGGTAGCGAACTACACGCTCTCGCCGCCGGGGTCGGTGCTGCGCATGGCGCTGAGCGTGCCGGCGGCGCTGGAGCCGCCGAAGCCGCGACCCGCCTGGCGGCTGGCCGATGCCGCGCCGCCGGCCATGCGCGCCACCCCGCAGCGTCTGGCGGTGCTGGAGGCGCTGGCGGGCGGGGGCGCGCTGACCGGGGCCGAAATCGCCCGGGAGACCGGTGCGGGGCCAAGCGTTCTCAAGGGCCTCGCGGCGCTGGGTGCGATCCGGCCGGTCGCATTGCCGCCGCGGCCCGCCTTCCTTCCGCCGGATCCGGATGGCAGCCGGGTTGCGCTCACCGACGAACAGGCCGAAGCCGCCTCCGGGCTCGGCGGAACCGGGTTCTCGGTTTCGCTGCTGGAAGGCGTCGCCGGGGCGGGCAAGACGGAGGTCTATTTCGAGGCGGTCGCGACTGCGCTCCGGCGCGGCCGGCAGGCGCTTATCCTGCTGCCGGAAATCGCGCTGACGGCGCAGTGGATGCAGCGCTTCGAGGCCAGGTTCGGCGCGCGGCCGCTGGCCTGGCACTCGGACCTGCCGGCCGGCGAGCGGCGCACCGGCTGGCGGGCCATTGCGGAGGGCGAGGCGCAGGTTGTCGTCGGTGCACGCTCGGCGCTGTTCCTGCCGTTCCCGGCGCTCGGGGTCGTGGTGGTGGACGAGGAGCATGAGCCGGCCTTCAAGCAGGAGGACGGCGTCGCCTACCACGCACGCGACATGGCCGTGCTGCGCGCCCGGCTGGAGGATGTGCCGGTGGTGCTTGCCTCCGCCACGCCGTCGCTCGAAAGCGAGGAGAACGCGAGGGCCGGGCGGTACCGGCGGCTCAGGCTGGCGGAGCGCTACAGGCGGGCGGCGCTGCCGGACGTGTCGCTGATCGACTTGCGCCGGAACCCGCCGCCGCGCGGAGAATGGCTCGCCGCGCCCCTGGAGGCGGCGCTCCGCACGGCCCTCGATGCCGGCGAGCAGGCGCTGCTGTTCCTCAACCGGCGGGGCTATGCGCCGCTGACGCTCTGCCGCGCCTGCGGGCACCGGATCGAGTGCCGCCATTGCAGCACCTGGCTCGTGGAGCACCGGCTGGCGGGGCGGTTGCAATGCCACCATTGCGGCTTCGCCGGCCCGCCGCCGGCAGAATGTCCGGCCTGCGGGGCGGAAGAGAGCCTGGCCGCCTGCGGGCCCGGCGTGGAACGCATCGCCGAGGCGGCGGCGGCGCTTTTCCCCGAAGCGCGGCTCGGCATGTTTTCCAGCGACAGCGTGCGCGGGCCCCGCGCCGCCGCGGAATTCGTCGAGAGAGTTGAGGCGCGCGAGATCGACCTCATCATCGGCACGCAGCTTGCTGCCAAGGGACATCATTTTCCCTGGCTGACGGCCGTCGGCGTGGTGGACGGCGACCTTGGGCTTGCCGGCGGCGACCTGCGCGCCTCCGAGCGCACCCATCAACTGCTCACCCAGGTGGCCGGCCGCGCCGGACGGGCGGAGCGGCCGGGGCGCGTGCTCGTGCAGACGTGGCAGCCGGAGAACCCGGTGATGCAGGCGCTGGCCTCGGGCGACCGGGAGGCGTTCCTGGCAGCCGAGCGGGAGGGGCGCCGCGCGGCCGGCATGCCGCCATACGGCCGGCTCGCGGCTCTGGTGCTGGCCTCGCGCGATGCAGCGGCGGTGGAGGCGGCGGCCCGCGCGCTCGCTCGCGCCGCGCCCCAGGGCCGGGAAGCGGATGTGCTCGGCCCGGCGCCCGCGCCGCTGTCGTTACTGCGCGGCCGCCACCGCTGGCGCCTCCTGCTGAAGGCCCCGCGCGACCGCCCGGTGCAGCCGATCCTGCGCTCCTGGCTGGGCGCCGTCCGCCTGCCTGCCAACGTCTCCCTCCAGATAGACGTCGACCCCTACAGCTTCATGTGAGCGGGCCGCGCCGCGCTACGCAGCCGCGCCCGGGGAGACCGCCAGCGGGTGGCCGGTGAGGAGCCGGTCGTGGGTCAGGAGCTTCAATCCTTCCTCCTGCGCCTGGACGAGCAGCAGTTCGTCGAACGGGTCGCGGTGGGGAAGCGGCACCTCGAGCGGCTGCGCCGCATGCGCCGGGGTCATGGAGAGCACCGGAATGGCCATATCCTCCAGCGCCGCCAGCACGTCGTTCGGATCGAAGCGGCTCTTGCGCGCGCCGTCCCGAGGGCGGGCGTGAAACTTGAGCCGCATTTCCCAGATCGACACCGCGCTCACATGAATTTCAGCAGCCGGATCGGCCAGGTAGAGGCGCTCGGCTGCCGACAGCCTGTCGCGAGCCGGCATGATGGCATACAGCCAGTGGGTATCGAGGAGAAGCCGCACCGGGCTACTCGTCTTCGTCTTCCAGCCCCAGCACCTGCCGGCTGAAGGCCGGGTCGTTCCACTCCTCCGGCCAACGCTCCCCGTCGCCGGCTATGCCGTGGCGTCGGCATACCTCTTCCAGCATTTCGAAATCGAGTCCACCGCGCGCCTTGCAGGCGACGAGTTCGGCCGCCGGGCGTCCGTGCCTGGTGATAACGACGCGCTCGCCGTTCCGGGCGGCGGCGACGAGCTCGGAGAGGCGTGCCTTCGCCTCGCGTATGGCGACTTCCATCGCGGCCTCCATTCGCTGCCTGTTTCCACCGTGCAGAGTAAGATCAGCGGCGTTTCAATTCAACACCGCATCGACACTACATTGTGGCGCTTAGCCAATATGTCGCGGGGGGTTCGGTTGCGGCTCCGATTACGGCTGTGATAGCACGAAGCCCGCGCGGCGCTCTCGGGCTCGCGCCCGTTTCGTTCGGCCCGTAGCCGTCCTGTTCGCCGGGGCATTCGAGCGGCGGCGGATCGGAAGCGGCACGCATTTCGGGGACATTATTTCGTGGCTTCTCAGGCAGGACCCGTTTCCGCACTCGCCGAGCGCTATGCGACCGCTCTGCTGGAACTGGCCGAGGAAGAGAAGGCGCTCGACCGGGTTGCGGAAGACCTGGAGGCGCTGAAGGTGCTGCTGGCGGAAAACCCCGAGCTCTCGCATGTCGTGCGCTCGCCGTTGATCGCCCGCGAGGAGCGCGCCCGCGCCATGCAGGCGGTGGCGGAGCGGGCCGGATTCGCGGACATGACGCGCAATTTCATCGGTGTCGTTGCGCGCCACAGCCGGCTGTTCGCGCTCCAGGCGATAGCCGAGCGGTTCCTCGCCGTGCTCGCCGAGCGCCGCGGGGAGGTCACGGCGGAAGTCACCGTGGCCCACGCGCTCGACGACGCGCAGCTCGGCTCGCTGGAAACGGCGCTCGGCGGCATCGCGGGCGGCAAGGTTTCTATCGACCTCAAGGTCGATCCCGACATTCTCGGCGGACTGGTCGTCAGGCTCGGTTCGCGGCTCTTCGACAGCTCGCTCGGCTCCCGGCTGCGCAGGCTCGAACTCTCCATGAAAGGGGCTTGAGGGGACATGAATATCGACGCCTCCGAAATCTCCGCGATCCTCAAGAACGAGATCGCCAATTTCGGCGACGAAGCCGATGTCGCCGAAGTTGGCACGGTGCTGTCCGTCGGCGACGGCGTGGCGCGGGTCTACGGCCTCGACCGCGTGCAGGCCGGCGAGATGGTCGAGTTCGCCGACGGCACGCGCGGCATGGCGCTCAACCTCGAAGCGGACAATGTGGGCGTGGTGATCTTCGGCGAGGACCGCGACATCCACGAAGGCGACCTCGTCAAGCGCACCTCCGCCATCGTCGATGTGCCGGTCGGCAAGGGCCTCCTCGGCCGCGTGGTGGACGGACTCGGCAACCCCATCGACGGCAAGGGTCCGATCGAATCGACCGAGCGCCGGCTGGTCGAGGTCAAGGCGCCCGGCATCATCCCGCGCCGCTCGGTGCACGAGCCGATGCAGACGGGCCTCAAGGCGCTCGACGCGCTGGTGCCCATCGGGCGCGGCCAGCGCGAACTCATCATCGGCGACCGCCAGACCGGCAAGACCGCGGTCGCCATCGACACCTTCATCAACCAGAAGCAGATCAACGAGAGCGACGACGAGTCGAAAAAGCTCTACTGCATCTATGTCGCCGTCGGCCAGAAGCGCTCCTCGGTGGCCCAGGTGGTCAAGACGCTGGAGGAATACGGCGCGATGGAATACTCCATCGTCGTCGCCGCCACGGCGTCCGACCCGGCGCCGCTGCAGTTCCTGGCGCCCTATTCGGGCTGCGCCATGGGCGAGTATTTCCGCGATAACGGCATGCATGCGGTGATCGTCTATGACGACCTCTCCAAGCAGGCGACCGCCTATCGCCAGATGTCGCTGCTGCTGCGCCGTCCGCCGGGCCGCGAGGCCTTCCCGGGCGACGTCTTCTACCTCCATTCGCGCCTGCTGGAGCGGGCCGCCAAGATGTCCGACGACCACGGTGCCGGCTCGCTGACTGCGCTGCCCGTGATCGAGACCCAGGGCAACGATGTCTCGGCCTTTATCCCGACCAATGTGATTTCGATCACCGACGGGCAGATCTTCCTCGAGACCGACCTGTTCTACAAAGGCGTTCGCCCGGCGATCAATGTCGGCCTCTCGGTCAGCCGCGTCGGCTCCGCCGCGCAGACCAGGGCGATGAAGAAGGTGGCGGGCAGCATCAAGCTGGAGCTCGCGCAGTTCCGCGAGATGGAGGCCTTCTCGCAGTTTGCCTCCGACCTCGACGCATCGACCCAGCAGCTGCTGGCGCGCGGCGCGCGCCTGACCGAGGTCCTCAAGCAGGGGCAATATGCGCCGCGCAGCGTGGCCGAGCAGGTGGTGGCGATCTTCGCCGGCGTGCGCGGATATCTGGACGGTATCGGCGTGCGCGATGTGACCCGCTTCGAGGAAGGACTGCTGGGCGAGATCAGGGCCCGGCACGGCGAACTGATGGCGCGCATCGACGCAACCGGGGACCTCGACGACGACACCGAGAAGGAGGTGGACGCCGTCGTCGCCGCCTTCGCCAAGACCTTCGCCTGAGCCGACGCCGCCATGCCCAGCCTGAAGGAACTGCGCAACCGCATCTCCAGCGTCCGCGCGACGCAGAAGATCACCTCGGCCATGAAGATGGTCGCGGCGGCCAAGCTGCGCCGCGCCCAGGAGGCTGCCGAGGCCGCGCGGCCCTATGCGGAGCGCATGGAACGGATGCTGGGCTCGCTTGGCGGGTCGATGGCGGGCAGCGCCGGGGCGCCGAAACTGCTGTCCGGCAGCGGGGACGACCGGGTGCATCTCGTCGTCGTGGCGACCGCCGACCGGGGGCTTTGCGGCGGCTTCAACGGCGGCATCGTGCGCCGCGCGCGCGAGCTCATCGACGAGCTGGAGGGCGCAGGCAAGACGGTGCGCATCCTCTGCGTCGGCCGCAAGGGCCGGGACCAGCTCCGGCGCCTGCACGGGACCAAGATCGTCGATATCATCGAGGGCGTCGGGCGTCGTTCGGTGGAGTTCGCGGAGGCGGACGAGATCGCCGAGCGTGTGCGGACGATGTTCGACGAGGGCGAATTCGACGTCTGCACCATGGTCTATGCCCGCTTCAAATCCGCGATCAGCAATGAGGTGACGGTCCAGCAGCTTGTGCCGGCGCCGCTGCCGGAACGGGACGAGGGCGCCGATGCCGGCGGGCCGTCCGCCGTCTACATTTACGAGCCGGACGAAGAGGCGATCCTGGAAGACCTGCTGCCGCGCAATGTCTCGGTGCAGGTCTATCGCGCGCTTCTGGAAAACGCGGCCTCGGAGCACGGCGCGCGCATGGCCGCCATGGACAATGCCACACGCAATGCGGGCGACATGATCGCCCGTCTCACCCTGCAGTACAACCGCACTCGCCAGGCGATGATCACGAAGGAACTGATCGAGATCATCTCCGGCGCCGAAGCAGTCTAGGAGCAACAAAGATGGCCAGGAATGCGGTCGGCCGCATCAGTCAGGTTCTGGGCGCCGTCGTGGACGTCGAGTTCGAAGGCGATATTCCGTCGATCCTGAACGCGCTCCATGTGAAGCACGGAGACCGGACGCTGGTGCTCGAAGTGGCGCAGCATCTGGGCCAGAATATCGTGCGCACCATCGCCATGGACACGACCGAAGGGCTCGTGCGCGGCGAGGAGGCGCTCGATACCGGCAGCGCCATCAGCGTTCCGGTCGGCCCCGAGACGCTCGGGCGGATCATGAACGTGATCGGTGAGCCGATCGACGAACGCGGGCCCGTCGAAACGGCGAAGACCTATCCGATCCACCGCCCGGCGCCGTCCTTCGTGGAGCAGTCCACCGAAGCGGAACAGCTTGTGACGGGCATCAAGGTGGTGGACCTGCTCACCCCCTACGTGAAGGGCGGCAAGATCGGCCTGTTCGGGGGCGCCGGCGTCGGCAAGACGGTGCTCATCATGGAGCTCATCAACAATATCGCGAAGGGCCATGGCGGCTATTCGGTGTTCGCGGGCGTCGGCGAGCGCACCCGCGAGGGCAACGACCTCTATCACGAGATGATCGAGTCGGGCGTGATCGACCTGGAAGGCGGCGAGTCCAAGGCAGCCCTGGTCTACGGGCAGATGAACGAGCCGCCGGGCGCCCGCGCCCGCGTCGGGCTGACGGGGCTGACGCAGGCGGAGTATTTCCGCGACGAAGAGGGCCAGGACGTGCTGCTCTTCATCGACAACATCTTCCGCTTCACCCAGGCGGGCTCGGAGGTCTCGGCGCTGCTGGGCCGCATTCCCTCCGCGGTGGGCTACCAGCCGACGCTCGGCACCGACATGGGCACCCTGCAGGAGCGCATCACCTCGACCACCAAGGGCTCGATCACCTCGGTGCAGGCGATCTATGTGCCTGCCGACGACCTGACCGACCCGGCCCCGGCGACCGCCTTTTCGCATCTGGACGCCACCACGGTGCTCTCACGCCAGATCGCGGAGCTCGGCATCTATCCCGCCGTGGACCCGCTCGACAGCACCTCGCGCATCCTCGACCCGCGCGTGGTCGGCGACGAGCATTACGGCATCGCCCGGCGCGTCCAGGAGGTGCTGCAGCAATACAAGAGCCTGCAGGACATCATCGCCATTCTCGGCATGGACGAGCTGTCGGAAGAGGACAAGCTGGTGGTCGCGCGGGCGCGCAAGATCCAGCGCTTCCTCTCCCAGCCCTTCCATGTGGCGGAAGTGTTCACCGGCTCGCCCGGCGTCTATGTCGAGATCGAGGACACGATCAAGGGCTTCACCGGCATCGTCTCCGGCGAATATGACGACCTGCCGGAGGCGGCGTTCTACATGGTCGGCACCATCGAGGAAGCCGTCGACAAGGCCCGCAGGATGGCGGCCGAGGCGGCGTAACGATGGCGGACGGCAAGGTCGCATTCGAACTGGTCACGCCCGAGCGCCTGCTGCTCTCGCAAGAGGCCGACATGGTGGTGGTGCCGGGTGGCGCCGGCGATTTCGGCGTGCTGCCGCGCCATTCGCCGCTGATCTCCACCGTGCGCCCCGGCACGATCCGCCTGCATGACGGCGGGGGAGAGCCGGCGGAAATCTTCGTCGCCGGCGGCTTTGCGGAAGTCACGCCCGAGCGCTGTACCGTGCTGGCGGAAGAGGCGGTGCCGCTCGCAGAGCTCGACCGCGCGGAAGTCGAGCGCGAACTGCGCGAGGCGCGCGAAGACGCCGCCGACACGGACGACGAGCGCCGCCGCGCCGCCGCCTTACGCCGCGCGGCCGTAGCCGAGGCGAAGCTGGCCGAACTGG